>Ga0302324_100004862_pt1 | contig 29625 bp, 21 predicted proteins | sample Palsa_T0_1_FD_201949 | JGI IMG/M metagenome (GOLD analysis project Ga0302324, IMG submission 201949) | Peat permafrost microbial communities from Stordalen Mire near Abisko, Sweden - Palsa_T0_1 | ecosystem: Environmental > Terrestrial > Soil > Palsa > Peat permafrost | place: Sweden: Abisko...
TGTGTTTTTTTAAAACTTGGGGGGGGGGGGTCCTCGGCGGGTGGTTTTTTTTCCGCTCTGGCCACCCCCCCGCCCCCACCCCCCCCCGCCACTCAGACCAGCCACGAGTTGAGCGCCAGCGAACCGGAATGCTATTCTCCAAACTATGAGCGATGTTCCCACCCGCGAACTGCCCGGCGCTTCTTCAGAGGCTCGCCAGCAGGCGCTCCTGGAAGTGGCCGAAGCGATCGCCCAGCACCGCGACCTAGGCGAACTATTCCATGAACTCGCGGAGCGGCTGCATCGCGTCGTGGAATTCGAGTACCTGAACTTAATCCTGCACGATCCCGTGCGCAACGTCATGCGCCTGCACATTCTCGAAACCGAAAAGCCCAAAAAATATGGCCCGGGGAGCGAATTCACGGTCGGCGAAACGCCTTCCGGATGGGTCTGGGAAACGCAGCAGCCATTTATTTTGGATGATGTCGAAAAAGATGAGACGCATTTTCCCCCCTTGCTGCAAACGCTGCGTGAGAACGGCGTCAGGTCGGTTTGCTCGCTGGCCCTGACCACGGCCCAGCGCCGGCTCGGCGTGATGAGTTTCGGGCGAGGCACGCCGCACAAGCATTCCGAAACGGAAGTCGCCTTCCTGCAGCAGGTAGCGCGGCAAGTGGCCGTCGCGGTGGACAACGCTCTGAATTTCGAGAGCGCGCAGGCCTACCAGCGCCAATTGGCGCGGGAGCGCGACCGGCTGCGCGTTTTGCTCGAGGTGAACAACGCCATGATTTCCAAGCTGGATCTGCACGCACTCTTGAACGCCATCTCCGCTTCGCTGCGCCGCGTGATTCATCATGAATATACGAGCCTCGCGCTATTTGAGCCCTTGACGCATCAGATGCGTGTCCTGGCCCTGGATTTCCCTCAGGGAAAGGGACTGATTCGCGAGGAAATGCCCGTCCCTCTCGACGGCTCCATGACAGGAAAAGCTTTCCGGACGCGCCAGCCGGTCGTTCTGGACCGCACCGCCATGGAAGAATTCGAATCCCCCACCTCGCGGTTGATGCGGGCCGAAGGCGTCCGGTCCGCCGTGTTCATGCCGCTCATCACGCACGATCGCGCTCTCGGCACGCTCGGCTTGGCGAGCCTGCGAGACGCCGCGTTCCAGCAGGACGACGTGGACCTGCTCGTTCAAGTCGCGGGCCAGGTGGCCATCGCCGTGGAAAACGCGCTGGCGTTTCAGGAAATCGCCGAACTCAAAAACAAACTGGCGCAGGAAAAGCTTTACCTGGAAGACGAAATCCGCTCGGAAATGAATTTCGACGAAATCGTCGGCGAAGGCGCGTCGCTGCGCGCTGTTCTGAAGCAGGCCGAGACCGTGGCTCCAACGGACTCGACCGTGCTCATCACCGGCGAAACCGGCACGGGAAAGGAGCTCATCGCCCGCGCGATCCATCATCTCAGCCCTCGTCGCGAACGCACCTTTGTCAAAGTGAATTGCGCCGCGATTCCCACGGGTCTGCTCGAATCGGAATTGTTCGGGCACGAGCGCGGCGCTTTCACGGGAGCGATCGCGCAGAGGATCGGCCGGTTCGAGCTAGCGCATGGCGGCACGATTTTCCTCGACGAAGTCGGCGATATCCCGCTCGAATTGCAGCCCAAGCTCCTGCGCGTCCTTCAGGAACAGGAATTCGAGCGCTTGGGCAGCACGCACACAATTCGCGTGGATGTCCGCCTGGTGGCCGCCACGAATCGCGACTTGGCCGAAATGGTCGCCACGCGAACGTTTCGCAGCGATCTCTACTATCGCCTGCGTGTCTTCCCGCTTCTCATGCCGCCTCTGCGCGAACGCCAGGAAGATATTCCCGCCCTCGTGCGCTACTTCGTCGAGAAGCATGCGCGGCGCATGAACCGCAGCGTGGAAACCATTCCCGCTGAAACGCTGGATTTGCTCGTGCGCTACCCATGGCCCGGAAATATCCGCGAACTGGAAAACTTGATCGAGCGTGCGGTGATCGTCTCGCCCGGCCCCGTGCTTCGCGTTCCACTGAGCGAACTCAAGTCTCCTGCCGAACCTGCCGGGGAAGGCCTCACGCTCCGCGCCGCCGAGCGCGATCACATCCTCAGGGCTCTCGAGGCGACAAATTGGGTGCTGGCGGGCCCCCGGGGCGCTGCCGTGAGGCTCGGGATGAAGCGGACTACCCTGCAGTCAAAGATGCGAAAGCTTGGAGTAGTAAGAGGCCGGGCTACCTAGGGACACAACTGCCGAAATACAAGCATATGCCCATATATAGGCACTTCCTTGGTGGCAGGCTTATTAGAATCTCCTCATCCAAACTTCAAAATTTAACGTATTACAATGTAAATAAGCATCTTACTTATAGTGATTTCATTTCGGCACATTGGCTAGTAACCTGCTGCGTACCTGTCAATCGGTTTTCTCAAGAACTTCAGGCAGGAAGCAGAGGGTATGCTCAAGGTAACGATCAAGCAGGCAGAATCGGCTGAAACTTGGGAGCTCGAGGGAAAGCTATCGGGCGACTGGGTGAAGGAGCTTGATCGCTGCTGGAAAGCGCGCTCCTCGTCTGCCGGCGTCTCGTTGCAAGTTCACTTGAAATCGGTGAGCTACATTGATCCTGCGGGCAAGCAGTTGCTTGCTGAGATGCACGGGCGCGGAGTAGAGATTAAAGGCTGCGGTTGCATGACGAAAGCGGTTGTGGAGGAGATCACGCGGGGCGCGAGCGCCAATTAATGGCGCCCGTGGCATTTCCGCTCGGCGGGTTGGAGATCAGTTTCAGAACGGCCTTGTGAGCAGGAACTTATCGAGCTAACGCGTTTGCGTTTGGATTTGTGCCGATTGATTTAATGTAGCTTGATCTCGTGACGGGCAAACCGCGAGGCTGAATAAACCGGCGACCGCTGCCTACGAAATGCGAGCCCAGCCGTCTAATGGGGTATGGAAGATATTTTATTCGCCATGCGTCGTAATAGAAGTGGGGACAGACAAAGCACTCTTACGCTCCGTAGATTTCGCAGAGGGGGGAAATGACCATGAATCAGGAAAGCCATCATCCGCCGGAAGAACGTCCTTCCAACGTCAGCCTGGAGGAGCAGAGCGAGGAGCAACTGATCGAGCGAGGACTGAACGGAGACGCGCGGGCGCTCGACGCCTTGTTCGCGCGGAACACACGCGCCCTATATCAGACGGCGCTGCGCGTACTTGGCAATCCCGAGGACGCCGAGGAAGCCCTGCAGGAAGGTCTGCTTTCCGCCTATCGCAATCTGCCGAGGTTCGAGAGGAGATCGCAATTTTCCACTTGGCTCACCCGAATCGTCATCAACGCGGCCCTGATGCGGCGACGCAGCAAGCGCTCCCGGCCCGCCGTGTCGCTGGATGACTTTGTTTCCGAGGGCGAGCTTCCGCTGGCCGAGCGCTTCGCCGATGACGGCCCGAATCCGGAGCAGGTTTACGCCGGGACCGAGCTTGGCGATCGCATGAACAAGAAACTCGCGGAAATCTCTCCACTGCTGCGCACGGCATTCTGGCTGCGGGAAATCGAAGGGCTTTCCGCGGAAGAAGCGGCGCATGTACTCGGCGTTTCGCGCAACACGCTCAAAGCGCGCCTCTGGCGAGCGCGGCAGGAATTGGCCGCGCGGCTAGGCCTCACGCTGGACACAAATCTCGCGCCTGCTACGTGACAGTAGGACGGGCTTCAGCCTGTCCGGTTTTGAAGTTTTGCGGCGCTCGGCGTGTGGACCAACAACGAAAGTCAAAACCAACAGGCTGAAGCCCGTTCTACTTAAACCTTCTGCAGCGTTTCCAAGACCTCTCCGGTGGCTTTCTCGATGTCGGCGTGGAGGCTGTTGCCGTGCGCGTCCATGGTCACGATGGCCGCGAAATTCTTCACGCGCAAATGCCACATCGCTTCGGGGATGCCGAATTCCATCAGCTCGACGCCCAGAACTTTTTCCACCGTGCGCGCGTAATACTGCGCCGCGCCACCGATTCCGTTCAAATACACGGCGCCATATTCCTTCAGCGCGGCCAGCGTTTTCGCGCCCATTCCACCCTTGCCGATCACGGCGCGCACGCCATACTTTTTGATCACGTCCGCCTGATAGGGCTCTTCGCGAATACTGGTCGTTGGGCCCGCGGCCTTGACCTTCCATTCGTCGCCTTGCTTCAGCATCACCGGACCGCAGTGATACAGCACGGCCCCGTTCAGATCCACCGGCGGCGGATTCTTCATGAGATAGGCGTGCACGTTGTCGCGGCCCGTGTACATTTCCCCGTTGACGAGCACGACGTCGCCCACTTTCAGCGCGCGCACTTGCGCTTCCGTCAGCGGCGCGGTCAGCACCACCTCGCGCCCCGTCAATTTGAAGCCCGAGCCGCGCGCCATCCGGTCCACGGGCCGCGAGGGATCGCGATACAGCCATTCGGTGATCGCGCCCGTCGCCGAGTCGAGGCGCACACCCAGCCGGCGAAACGCCCAGCATTCATACGCCACGGAAACGAAAAAACTGGCGGGCAGGCGGTTCACCGCGCAAATCTTGCAACCGATCAACGACGCTTTTCCTCCAAAGCCCATCGCGCCGACGCCGAGCTTGTTCGCCTCTTCCACGATCTCGGATTCCAGTTTCGCGAGCACCGGGTTGGGATTTACATCGTCGAGCGTTCGAAACAGTTGTCCCTTGGCCAGATCGTAGCCGTGTGCGCGGTCGCTGCCGATGCACACGCCGACGGCGCCCGGCGCGCATCCCTGCCCCTGCGCCTGCCACACGGCGTGCAGGATGCACTTGCGCACACCCTCCAGATTGCGGTCGGCGCGGCCCATGTGATCGAGCGTGCAGGGCACGGAATACTGGATGTTCTTGTTCTCGCAGCCGCCGCCCTTGAGGATCAGTTTTATTTCAATGTCGTCTTCTTCCCACTGCTCGAAATGAATGACCGGCGTTTCTTCGCCCAAATTGTTGCCGCTGTTTTTGCCAGTGAGCGAATCGACGGAGTTGGGCCGCAATTTACCCAGCCGCGTGGCTTCCGCGACGGCTTCCTGAATCGCTTTCTTGATTCGAATCTGGTTCACGCCCACAGGAGTGTGAATGACGAACGTGGGCATTCCCGTGTCCTGGCAAATAGGCCCGGTATCGTCGACGGCCATGTCGATGTTGGACAGAATAATGTCGAGGGCCTGGGAAGATTGCGTGTCCGGCGTTTCGTCTTTCGCCGCGATAGACATTGCCGCGCGCACGTCAGGCGGAAGATTGGTGGACGTCTGGGTAATCAGTTCGAGCAGGCTGCCGGCAAGGAATTCCATTTCACTACCTCCCCAAACTTGCCATTTTACACTTCTTTGGAGAGTTGTTTCTCGAAAGTTCGCTGTGGCTGGAGCGGTTTGAAATTTAAAGTCTCTTCCACCCAGTTTTCGAGAAGCATTTGACTGGGCTCCCTCGAAACGGAGACGGAAGAAAGTGGCTCCGCGTCTCCCGGAATGAACAACTTAGCGGCTACATTCTTGGAAGCCGACGTGAAGAGATCACTTGGGCGTCACATGGATCAGGGCGCCGGGATTGGCGTCTTCCAGCATCCACAGCGAGCCATCGGAGGCTTCTTCCACATCGCGGATGCGGTGACCCACTGCCCAGCGCTCGACGGCCTTCGCGCCGCCATGGCCGTCAAATACGATGCGGACGAGCGACATGGTCACCATGCCGCTGACGAATCCGTTGCCGTTCCATTGCGGGAAGGTCTGGGTGCCGCTGTAGAACAGCAGATTGCCCGGCGCAATCACCGGCACCCAATAGAGCGCCGGCAACGCCAGGTCGGGCCGCGTGCTGGGATTGGCAATGGGCACGCCATTATAGTTCTGGCCATAGGAGACGAGAGGCCAGCCATAATTCTTGCCCTTCTCGATCAGGTTCAGCCGGTCGCCGCCTCGCGGACCATGCTCGACTTCCCACAATTCGCCGGTAGGCGAAAACGCCATGCCATAGGGGGTGCGGTGGCCCATGGTCCAGGTTTCAGACAGTGTCAGATTAGGGCCCGGAAATGTATAGGTGCTTACCACCTTCGCGGTCTTCGCGGCTTCGGTGTCGCTCGGCGGATCGATCAGGGGGATGGTGGCGGCGCCGGGCTCGCCGTAGCTGGGATTGCCGGGCGCGGGTTTGCCGTCGAGCGTCAGGCGCAGGATCTTGCCCTCAGGCTGGTTTGGATCCTGGGCGGGAGTCATGCGCTGGCGGTCGCCAACCGTGAGGAACAGATACTGGCCATCGGGCGAGAAGGCGATCTGCCCGCCTTCCTGGCCGCCCTTGCCTTTGGGCATCTGGCGCCACAGCACCTCGAAATTTTCCAGTTTTGCCGTCGTGTCGGTGACGTTCAGCTTGGCGCGGGCCAGTGCCAGGCCGCCGCCATAATCACCCGGCTCGGCATAGGTGAGGTAGATACTCTGGTCGGTGGCGTAACGGGGCGAGAGGAAGACGCCCAGCATGCCGTTCTGATTCTGCCAATAGACTGGGGGCGTATTGGCCACCACCGCGATCTTCTGTCCCTGCGGGGACACCAGCCAAACGGGCCCGACTTTTTCGGTGATCAGCATGCGGCCATCGGGCAGGAAGGCGATCCGCCAGGGCAACTCAAAGGTGTTCACCGTGGTCATGGCGAAGGGCAAGCTGGCTTCGGGCTTTTGTTCGCCCACATTGACTTGCGCCCAGGCCGCCGCCGACGCCAGGATGATAAGCAACACCGCTTTCGCCAATTTCATCGTTACTTCTCCCCGTTTCTCCTGTTTCCCAAGCGCCCGACCTTAAGCGAATCAGCGCGCCCAGGCCGATTTTATACTACGGTGACGGGCCGCGCCAAAGGAGTGCTCCATGAAAAACATCAGTTGTGGGAGAGTCTCTAAAAAGGCGAAGTGCGTCAAGTTCAAAACAAAAGCGGGCAACGTCATCTTCCTGACTCGGAACGCGGGTTGGTGGCGCCTAATGAATTGCTCACAGACTGAACTAAGACTAGGGGTCGAGCCTCAGGGTTCCTCAAGTCCCGAGAAATGACTTATCGGAGTATGGCAGTCGGGATCAATTCTGCTTGCTAGTTTTCTTTGGCTTGGCAAGGAGAATCCGGCGCTCCTTTGCCGTCATTTCTCGTTTGGTAATGTCGTAGAAGATCCGCTCGATAGGGGTTTTGGCTTTTCGTAATTCCCTTTCGATTTTCGGCATAGCAAACCCTCTGTTTTTAGAAGGTACGTAGCTCCTACGTTATCATTGCTCTGCACAATAGGCTATCAATCTTGTGTGAACTGTCTGCAATGTCGCGGGAGGATGCACTCAGCTTGTCGTCCAAGGCTGCCAACTATTTCCCTTGGGAATGTACGGCCGAGTGTTCTCCACATATGTTGTTGAAATCGTGTTCGTGTTCCTCAACGTAAGCGCTGCTCATCCTATACCCACAAAGAATATCAAGCTCGTAAGTCACGGCTAACTGGTTCCACAACTGTTCCACCCGAATCGCGGCGTCCAATTTGCCTTCCTCCCACAAGAGGGATACCCCTTCTCCAAAAACTGCAACGCGGGGGTGCGCCTTCTTTCCTACTTTCATGGCTTCCTCAATGAGGCCACCGATAAGCTTGAGCATGCGAGCCGATTTTGGCTTGTCATGAACCATGTATTTGGCGACTGTGCCGGCAGCGTCGAATACGGCGTACATTCCTGCTTTAATCGCGGCATCGACGTCGAAACCCTCCAATTTCAATCTGTGGGCAAGATTGTCCCGGTGCGATGGAGTGGCGAAAATGAGGACCGCATCACCGCTTTTCAGAGCGGCAGCGACGAACGGAACAGCGCGGTCGAGAAGCACCGCGTCATCTGAATAGAATTGAACCTCATGTCGGTAAGGGACTCTGGCATCCCGCTCCAAGATCTCAGTCAGCTCGCGACTCAGTGCGTCTTCCACCAGAGCCGATTGCCTTTCTCCGCGAGCGACTTGGCTGACGTAGGAGGGATCGACACCAAGCTGACGAGCCACACGCCCGTAAAGACCCCTGAGCTGGGGTGACAGGTCCTTTGGAGCACGTATATGCCTGATCTTGCTCACTGTTCGTTACCGGTGGTGTCGGCTGCGATTTGAAGAATGTCCTAACCAGGAAGCCTCAGCAGGGAACCTCCATGAAGCGTCCGAGGGCCCTGGTGCTGCCAGACCTTAAATGAACCTCGAACGCGAGTACTATCTTTATAACGCCATTGATATAAATAAAGCAACAAGAGCACAAGAAAAGTTTGAAAGATTGGGATGGCAAAGGTGCGAGGGAACACAATAGGCGCTGATAAACGGAATTCGCGGAGACTGACTCCCACCGAATTGACGAGCAGCCGACAGCATAGGTATTTGTCTGTTACTTGTCCCACACCCAGGTAGAGTCCTTCCAACCTTCCAGGCTGTAGTCCGACATGCACTGGTCCGTGAGGGCGAGGCACTGGTCGAGGATTCCGGTCTTCTTCGCCCCGGTGAGGATGTCGAGGCGGATTTGCTCGTGATTACCGGAATAATTGATCTCGTAAAGTTCGTGGCGGGCGCCGAATTCGGTGCCGATGCCGTCCCAGATGAGCTTGAAGAGCTTAATGCGTTCCATGGCCGTGGCGGATGAGCCGCGATAGTATTTTTCGAGGAGCGGCGCAAGATCGGGATTCAGAAAATCCTTGTAGCTCGAAGGGGACATGAGCAGGCTGCCGCCGAGAAATTGTTCAAAGATATGCCGGACGGCGGGCCACGCCTGCGTGCAGAAAAGGCGCATGGTGTAGGCGTATTCCTGCTTGGGCACGACGGTGCTGCCAGGGGCGTTCTCCGGATCGAGGGCCATCGCCGCGGTCATCGCCCAGATTAGATTTCTCCAGGCGATGATTTCGCCGAGCGCTGCTTGAACGCCGCGAAAAGCGTCCGTGCCGTTGGTCTCGATGCCCTTGGCAAAAAGTCCCACCATCAAATCCAGCTTCACCGCAAGGCGCGAGGAAGCCTGGAACATGTAGCGATTGGCGAAGCGGGAATGGCGATAAAAGCTGTTGGCCCTTTCAGGATCGCGGTAGACGAGCACGTTTTCCCATGGGATGAAGGCATTTTCAAAAATCAGCACGGCGTCGTTTTCATCGAAGCGGCTGGAGAGCGGATAGTCAAATGGGCTGTGCGCGTTCTGTTCGTAGGAAGCGCGGCAAATCAGCTTCACGCCGGGCGTATCCATCGGCGCGATAAACACCACCGCGAAATCCTTGGCCTTATCCTTGTCCAGAGTGGTGGAGTTCGTTTGGGCGACGAACGTGGCGTGCGTCATGGCCGAGCCGGTGCCCAGCATTTTGGCTCCGCTGACGACCATGCCGCCGTCGGTTTCCTTCACGACGTGCACGAAGACGTCGCCGACTTCGTGCACGGGCCGGCTGCGGTCAATCGGCGGATTGATGAGGCAATGATTCAGAAAGAGGCACTGCGAAGAATATCGCGCATACCATTTGCGCGCGCTCCCGTCGAACGGCGCGTAGAACTCAGGCTCGGACGCCAGGCTGCCCATGAGCGCGGCCTTGTAATCCGGCGTCCGGCCCATGTAGCCGTAGCTCAGGCGCGACCAGGCGACAATGGCGTCGCGCGCTTCCCACAACTCCTGCGCGGAATAACACGGCTTGAAAAATTTATGCGTGCGCACGCCGGACCGGTCGATCCCCGTCAGCGTGTCCCGCGTCTTCGGATCGTGCAGCGCGTCGTATAACCGCGCGATCGACCGGCAAGCATTGCGGAAGGCAGGATGTTGTGTAACGTCGCGAACACGCTCGCCATAGATGTAAACCTCGCGCGCGTCCCGCAGACTGGCAAGGTAGCGCGCACCGTCCAGCATCGCGTCCGCCGTTTGCCCTGATTCTTGATGCGAGCTGGTTACATGAGTTTCCGCCATGGCGCATTTCCTCCTGGTCCCACGTCCGTGCCGATTCCAGCATTACAAAATAAAATTGTGATTTGCTCCCTACATGCAATAGTGGCAATCCTGCGCTGAGTCAAGAGAAGAAAGCTAACGCGGGAACGGCAAGTGAGACTGGCGCCAGGGAACGGCTGGTCTTGCTCTTACCTGGAGGGGACCAGCAAGATATACTACCTGCACACAAGAATTCAGAGGAGCTTGGTTCATGCAAAAACGCGCCAGAAACGCCGTCTCCGCAATGGTCCTCTTCGCACTGCTTCTGTGCGTATCCTTACGCCTCGGCGCCAACTCGTCCAACCGGCAAGCCGACGTGATCCAGACGTCCCGCGGGGAACTGCGTCTGACGCCCATTTACCACGGCAGCGTGATGCTCGAATTCGGCGGGAAGGTGATCGACGTCGATCCCTGGAGCCAGGGAGATTTTACCGGCCTTCCGCACGCGGATTTGATTGTCATAACGCACACCCACGCCGACCATCTGGATCGCACCATGGTCGATAAGCTGAAGAAGCCCGAAACGATCATCGTCGGGCCGCCCGCCGTCATCGACACATTGAATTGCGCTCCGGCCTGCGGCATCGCGGAAGCGATCGGCGACTCCGAGAAAAGGACGGTGATGGGCATCGAATTCGAGGGCGTGCCGATGTACAACCTGGTGTTCGGATCAGGGCCGGGGAAACCGTATCACCACAAGGGAATCGGCAGCGGCTACGTTTTGAATTTCGGCGACACGCGCGTGTATTTTTCGGGCGACACGGAATGTACGCCGGAAATGAAGGCGCTGAAAAACATTACGGTGGCGTTTCTAGCCATGAATCCCCCGCGAACGGAAGCTCCGCTCGAAGCCGCGGAGTGCGCGAAAGCGTTCCGGCCGAAAATTGTGTACCCGTATCATTACCGCGGCTCAAAGCCCGAGGATTTTGCCCAGGCCCTCAAGGATACGCCCGGAGTGGAAGTCCGGATTCGGAAGCTGGAAGGCGAGCAATAAACAAAAATTTTGGCGAGTGAATGGACGCCGGTAAGGTGGCACACCCTGCGCGGGGTGGTGCCTTGCATGGACCAAAACCCACGGGCTGAACGGGATGCGGAAAAAGAAATTTATTTTGTCATTCCGAGCGGAGCGAGGAATCTCTCTCGCCTCCTTCGGCCGCAAACCCCGGAGAGATTCCTCGCTCCGCTCGGAATGACAAAATGGGCGGGTGGAAAGTAGCATAGCCACTCTTGGCTGTGCGCTTTTCCAAACCTTTGCGCACCCGCGACGCAACAGACCCAGAAAACGGCACAGCCAAGATTGGCTGTGCTACTTTTACGCCTCGACGATCGGCGGGAAACTTTCCTTCGGCTCTGATTCCTCTTCCACTATTTCCGAGGGGCGTTCCGCGACAGAGGGAGCGACCTGCTTGACCAGAATGTCCAGCAGGCGGGTGACAAACTCATTGAGGCTGGGCATGCCCATCAGCAGCTCGATGGGGAGTTTCGTCGCACAGGATTCCTCGAGCGAATGCTGCAGCTCGAGGGCCATGAGGGAATCCAGGCCGAGGTTGCCCATGGACTCCTCGGGGTCCAGTTCCGGCGCGTCGAGCGTCATCACCTGCGCCAGGCTTTTCTGGACGTGGGCGAGCAGCATGGCGTGACGCCGGGGCGCGGGGGCGGCCAGAAGTTCCTGCATGGATAGGCGCGGACCCGATTCGCGGGCCGCTTTTGCGGCGGCGGGGCGCGCTTTTTCGCGAAGCAGGTCGGAAATCAGGGAGGGAGGCTGCTGGCCGTTGAACGAGCGTGCCAGGAGCGGCCAGTCGACGGACATGGCGACGGCTTGAGCCGGGCCGTTCTTTTCGAACAGGCGATCGAGAGCGGCCAGGGCCTGCGCGGGCGCGAGCGGTTGCATTACGCGGGAGGCTGGTCCACGGGAGCTGGATGCCCGGGCGGCCATGCCAGCGTCAGCCCACGGGCCCCAGTTGATCGAGAGGCACGGCAAGCCATGGGAGCGGCGATCGTGCGCCAGACCGTCCAGGAACGCGTTGGCGGCGGCGTAATTCGCCTGGCCGGGCGAACCCAGGACCGAAGCCACCGAGGAGAACACGACAAAGAAATCGAGCGGCAAATCCGCCGTGAGGGAATGGAGATTCCACGCGCCCAGTACTTTGGGAGCCAGAACACGGCGGAAGCTTTCCACGTCCAGGTTGAGGAGCAAGTGGTCGTCCAGCACTCCCGCGGCATGAATCACTCCGCGAAGGGGCGGCATGGTGTCGCGAATTTCGGAAAGTACGCGGGCCACATCGTTTTCGTTCGAAACGTCGGCTTGAAATGACGCGACGGTGGCACCTTCGGCCGCCAAATCGGCGGCGATCTTTTCGCCGGCGGGGCTAGCGCCGCCTCGGCTCAGCAGAACGATGTGCCGCGCGCCCTTTTGCACCAGCCAGCGCGCGACTTCCAGCCCCAAGGCTCCGTGGCCTCCAGTGATCAGATACGTGGCATCGGCTCGCGGCGCTGTGGAGCGATCCGAGCGATTCTTGGCTTCGCCGCCGCCAAAAGAAAGCACGACCTTGCCGATATTTTTCCGGCGGGCCATGTAACGAAACGCGTTGGCGGCGTCTTCGACGGGGAAAATATGGTGCGGCAGGGGCTTCAAGCCGCCAGTTTTAAACATTGCCATTAACTCAAGAAGTAACGAGCGGAGCAAGGCAGGCCGCTCGCGGCAGACGCGGTCCAGGTCGAGAGCGAAATACGAGAGGTTATTGCGAAACGGGAACAGGCCCAGCGGCTTGTTTTGATAGATGTCTGTTTTTCCGATTTCGACGAACCGGCCGTGAGCGGCGAGGATCGAAAGGCTGCGCGCAATGTATTCGCCGGGGAGAGAGTTGAGAACCACGTCGACGCCGTGGCCACCGGTGGTCTGCATGATTTCGTCGGCGAAAGCGAGGGAACGTGAGTCCAGAACGTGCGGCACGCGCATCGATTTTAAATAGGCGCGCTTCTCGGCGGAGCCGGCGGTGGCGAAAATTTCCGCGCCGGCCTGTTGAGCCAGTTGCACTGCGGCGAGACCCACGCCGCCGGCGGCGGCGTGAATCAGCACGCGCTCGCCGCGGGAAAGTTTTGCAAGATGGTGGAGAGAATAGTAGGCCGTAAGGAAGGCGATCGGAATCGTGGCCGCTTGCCCGAAGCTGAACGCGGCCGGCTTGGGGACGACGGCGCGCGCGTCCGCGATGGCGTAGGCGCCGAAGCTGCCGCCGGCCACGGCGATCACTTCGTCGCCGGTCTTCATGCCTGTAACGTCAGGCCCAACGGCGGAAATCGTTCCCGAGCACTCGGCGCCGAACGGAATCGGCCCGCCGGGGTAAACGCCCGCGGCATTCATCACATCGCGAAAGTTCAGCCCCGCGGCATGGACGCGGATTTCCACTTCGCCGGGCTGCGGGTTCGCGCGGGAGTGGCTTCGCAACATCAGGTTCTCGAGATTCCCGGGGCGCGAGATATCCAGGCGGAAAGATTCCGCGTTCGGAATTTCCAGAAGCGCGCCGTTCAAAAGTTTCGGCGCGCGCGGCGCGAGCCGCGCCACGTATCGTGCTCCCTTACGGAAAGCGATTTCGCGCTCCGTGCCCGCGAGAGACAATTCCTCGAACAGCGCGGCAATTTCCTCGGCGCCGCCTTCCGGATCGAGATCGATCCGCGTGCAAGCAAGCTCCGCGTGTTCGAGATCGATTGACTTTGCCAGTCCCCACAAGGGTGTCTGTGCCAGGGAAACGCGCGCGGGGGCGGGTCCGACGGCCTGCGCTCCGCGAGTCACGATCCACAGGCGCCGCTTCGAACCGTTGTCATCCCGGAGGAAGCCCTGGACGAATTGCAGCGTCTCGATCCACTGCTGCTGCGCTTCATGGATCGCATCCGGCCACGCGGCCAGATCGCGCAGGTCGAGGCTCGAAACATGCACGACGTTGGTGCAGCCTTCGGAGATCTTCAGGTCGCGAAGATTGTCCGGCTTTGCAACGATGCACCGCTCAGCCTGTAAGTGAATGTGCGCGGCCAGCGCATCTCCAAGGCCGGCGCGATCCGCCAGGATGAGCCAGGATGACTGCTCCGAAGTATTTGCGTTGTGCCGCGCAACGGCTCGCTTGGGCACCCAGTTTACGTCGTATAGCAAGTCGCCCGGATTCTCGCGCGCCTCGCGATCCGTTTCTCCAACGACGAGTTTTACACGGAAACCTAGGATTTCCGCGACGACGCAGCCCTCTTCGTCCAGCAAGCGGATGTCCGCCTCAAGGAACTCCGTCCCGAGGCTGCAGCCCGGACGAACGGCCGCGTGGCTGAAGAGGCGCCCATCGGGCCGCGCCAAAAATCGCAAAGTCGCGACCCCGCTCGGGAGATAGGTCCATTTCCGGGCGGACCCGGTCCCATCTTCCGGCAATGCGGCCGCGAGCACCTGCAAGCAAGAATCGAGGAGCGCGGGATGAATCCACGTGCCATCGGATTTGCCGTTGGTTTGGTGGGCCGAATTCAAAGCAGAAGGAAGGCGGACCTCGCCAAGCGCTTCGCGCTGGCCGCACCACAACTGCTGAACGCCTTGGAAACGCGGGCCGTATTCCAGACCGGCATTTCTCAACGATGCGTAAAGCTCCGCGGCAGTTTTGGTCCGTGGACACCGCGCTCGAATTTCATCCAGGCTAAATTGTTCCTCGGCGCAACGAACAAAATCCGAGACTTCCATGCGCATGTCGCCGGACGCGTGCAAGGTCCACGCCGCGCTCTCATGGTTGCCATTCAGGCTTGCGCTCGAACTGTAAATCTGGAAAGAAGCGCTGCCGCTCGAAGCCGGGGAAGCCACCAACTGCAAGATGCGCGCTCCCGAGGCGGGAAGAATCAGCGCTTCCTGGAACGCCACGTTGGATAGAACCGGGGTAGCCGCTCCAAGAAGTTCCGTCGAAGCCGCGCGCGCCATCTCCAGGAAAGCAGAAGCTGGAAGAACGACAGCGCCTTGCACTTTGTGGTCGTTCAAATAGCGAAGCGTCTCGACTCCAACTTTGCTCTGGAACTGCGGCATGGGCAACGCCGAGTTCACGCGTTCTCCGAGCAGAGCATGCACAGGCTTCGCCGCTTTCCGCGCGCCGGACGCAGAGGGCGGATCTTCCCAGCACCGCTCGCGCTCGAAGGGATATGTTGGCAGAGGTATTTTCAAGGACTGATAGGGTTCCTCGAAGGCTTTCCAATCGACGTTGGCGCCGAGGACATACAACGAGGCCAGGCTCGAGAGCATGCTCTGCCACGCGCCGCGATCGCTTTCGAGCGAAGGAAGCCAGGCGCCCTTCGTTCCCGAATCGCGCAGACGCCCCGGCCCAGAGAAAACCCTGGACGGACCCGCTTCCAGGAAATGGTCATAACCCTGCGCCGCGAGCGTTTCGATCCCCTGTTCGAATCGCGCGCCCTGCAGAACGTGAAGGCGCCAATAGTTGGCGCTGGGAATTTCGCCTTCCGCAAAAAGCTGTCCCGTGAGGCCGGAAACGAACGGCACGTTGGGCGATTGGAAGTTGACGCCTGCCGCGGCTTGTTCGAATTCATCGAGCATTCGATTCAGCTCGCCGTCCTGAAGGGCCAGTCGCAGCAGACGTGCGCGTTTGACGATGAGTGTGAGTGCGTCCTCGCAACTCAAGACGCCGGAAATCACCGCCGCTGCATATTCCCCGACGCCCGCGCCCAGCACGGCGTCCGGCTCGATTCCCCAGGACCGCCAAAGCTCCGCCAGCGCGAACTCCAGTGCAAACAGCGCCGAATCGCGACGCTCCGCGTCGTTGTTGTGTTCCGCGGAAAGCGCGGCGAGCAACGGCTCGTCCGTTCTCGCACCCAATAAGCGCGAACAGCGATCCATCGCCGAGCGAAACACGGGTTGGGCGCCGTAAAGTTGGTGCGCGGTGCTGGCAATGGAATTCTCCGCGCCAAAGAGAAAAGCAACGCGCGGTCCGCCTTTTCTCGCGATGTGTCCGGCGTGCAATTCCGCATTGGCATTTTGCGCCGGCTGCCCCGCTGCGAAGGCAGCGAGCGATTCCTGCAGCTGCTCCTTGCTTTCAGCAACCACAGCCATGCGCCGCGCAAAGTGCGACCTGCCGGCGTTGGCGGTATAGCAGATGCCCGGAAGATCGTGTTCGGGATGTTCCGTGAGATGTTTCTCGAAACGGGCGGCGAGGTTTTTCAACGCACCTTCGGTCCGCGCGGAGAGCGTCAAAATATGGCAGGGGCGGGTCGGCAACCCTTCCGGCCGGGACCTTGCCGGCGCCTCTTCGACAACGATGTGCGCGTTCGTGCCGCCGAATCCGAAGCTGCTTACCCCCGCGAGGCGGCGAGCGGCTCGCGGCCAGGGCCGCGGCTCGGAGGGAATTACCAATCGTGTACCCGCAAGAGAGATGCGCGGATTGAGCTCGGTGAAATGAAGCTGGCCGGGAATTTCATCGTGCTGGAGGCAGGTGAGCACCTTCGCCAGGCTGGCCATTCCAGACGCGTTTTCCAGGTGGCCGATGTTGGCCTTCACGGAACCCATTAGGCACGGTGGATCTTCCGGGCCGGTTTCTCCCAGCACGCCTTTGATGGCTTCGACTTCGATGGGATCGCCAATCGACGTGCCGGTGCCATGGGCTTCGACGTAGGTCAACTCGCGGGGAGAAATTCCCGCCTGAGCCAGCGCCTCGCGGATGACGGATTGCTGCGCTGAAGCGTTGGGAGCGGCGATGCCCGCGGTGCGGCCGTCCTGGTTCACGGCCGATCCCCGGACGAGCGCGAGGATATGATCGCGATCGCGCAGCGCGTCGGAAAGGCGCTTGAGGATGACCGCGCCCGCGCCTTCGGCGCGAACGTAGCCGTCGGCCTTGGCGTCGAACGTCTTGCAGCGTCCGTCGGCGGCCATCATGCGCGCGTGCGAAAACGCGATGGTGACTTCCGGAGAAAGGATGAGGTTGACGGCGCCGGCGATGGCCAGATCGGACTGCGCACTGCGCAAACTTTCGCAGGCCATGTGTATCGCGACGAGAGAGGAGGAACACGCGGTGTCAATCGCCACACTTGGCCCGCGCAGGTCCAGCAAATAGGAAATGCGATTGGCCGCGATGCTGTGCGCGTTGCCGGTTCCGAGATACGCGTTTATGGCGGCGAGGTGATCTTCGTAGGTGAGGATCAAGTTCGAGTAATCGAATCCGCCGATTCCGACGAAGACGCCGGTTCGGCTGCCCGCCAGCTTGTCCGGCGGCTGGCCCGCGTTTTCCAGGGCCTCCCAGGCTACCTCGAGCAGCAGGCGCTGCTGCGGATCCATGGCCGAGGCTTCGCGCGGCGAGATGCCGAAAAAGTGAGGATCGAACCGATCGATGCCGGGAAGGAATCCGCCCCAGCGCGTGCTCATCTTGCCGTTGGTTCCGGGAAGAGGATCGTACAGCGCGTCTACGTCCCAACGCTCGCGGGGAATTTCCGAGATGGCATCGACGCCGTTTCGCAGCAAAGTCCAAAATTCCTCGAGCCCGTCCGCGCCTGGGAACCGGCAGCCGATGCCGACAATGGCGATGGGATCGGCACCGGCGATTTCCGGACGGTGTCCTTCGCGGCTTGCGCGACTGCCATTTCCGTGGGCGTTCCCGTTACCGTTGGCATTGCCCGCCAGTCGATGGGAAAAGGATTGCGTACTCAAGTAGTCCCACACTAGGCCGCTGCGCGGACGGCTCTCGCCGTTCTGCTTGCGGTCGGGGTGGCCTTCGGGATCCCGCCATTCGTGCAACACATCGAGCGTTCCCCCGAGAAACGCTTCGCGGCAGGCATAGCGCTGAATTTTTCCACTGGAGGTCCTGGGAATGCTGCGCGGCTCGATCAGCACGATGGCATCGGGATGAACTTCGTGCGATTCAGTGAGCGCGCGGCGGATCGCGGCGACCGCATCCTCGCTGGGGAAGGATACGCGGTCGTTCACTTCCTGGACGATGACCAGGCGCTCCGCTCCATCCGCGTCGATGGAAAACGCGGCGCCGCAAGCGGGCCGCAGCGCGCGGTGGCTGCGCTCGACGGTGTGTTCCAAATCTTGCGGATAGTGGTTGGAGCCGCGAATGATAATGAGATCTTTCATCCGTCCCGTGATGAAGAGTTTTCCATGATCGAGAAATCCAAGGTCGCCGGTGCGAAGGAAGGGACCTTCGCCGGTGGCCAGATGCGCACCCAGCGTTTCCTTCGTCTCCGCGGGCTTGCGCCAATAGCCGCGCGCCACGCTCGGGCCCGAGACCCAAATTTCCCCCACGCGATCCGGCGCGCAGGGCGCCAGAGTTTCGGGATCGACGATCGCGACTTTCAGGTCCGGCGCGATTCCGCCGCAGTCCGCCAAAACACGGCATCCCGCTTCGCCATCCTCGGCTGTTTTTACGCGATTTTGCCGCAGATCCTCGGCCAGGACGGCGTGCGTGAAAGGCGCGCCTCCATCCGAGTGGCCGGACACGATCAACGTTGCTTCCGCCAGTCCGTACGCGGGGCGGAACGCCTCTTGCCGAAAGCCGGGCGGGCCGAATACCTTGGCGAATTGCAAAAGCGTATCCGGGCGCACCGGCTCGGCCCCGCACAGCGCCACTTTCACGCTCGAGAGATCGAGCGGCGCGCGCTGTTCGGCGGAAATTTTTTGCACGCAAAGGTCGTAAGCAAAATTGGGCGCGACCATGGTGGTCGCCCGGTAGCGCGTCACCGCCGCGAGCCAGCGGATGGGGCGCTGCAGAAACGATGACGGCGGCATCACAATCATCTCGCCGCCCGCGTAGACCGGCTGGAGCAAGCCGCCGATCAGGCCCATGTCATGGTAGTGCGGCAGCCAGGTGACGCCAATGCTTTCCGGCGAAAATTGGAAAACGTCCCGCAGGCACGCCAAATTGTGCAGCAGATTGCCGTGCGTCACCATGACGCCGCGCGGCGCGCCGGTCGAACCCGAAGTGTATTGCAGGAACGCGAGCGTTTCGAGAGTCGCTCCGCGATCGCGCCATTCCTCGGCAGGCGCCACGGGAAGATCGTCGGTCGCCAGCCACTGCAACTTCTTCAGCTCCGGCGCGCGCTTGAACAAATCTTCCGCCTGGCGCCGAATCTTCGCCGTGGTCAGCACGAAGCCGGCTTCGGAATCCGCGGCGATGGCCAAGAGGCGCGGAATCTGCCGGTGCAGGCGCGCGGGAAAAACCGGGACGGCCACGACACCGGGGTACAGGCAACCCCAAAATGCGGCGATGAATTCGAGTCCGCCCGAATAGAAAAGCAGGGCGCGCTCTCCCGCCGCGGCCTGGGGCGCAAGAGCGGCCGCGATGGATCGGGCGCGCAATTCCAATTCCTCGTAAGTGAGGCGCGACTCTTCCGTCTCGCCGTCGGCAAGATAGCGGAAAGCGACGCGCGGGCCGTGCTTGGCCGTTCTGGCGCGCAGCAGCTCCGTCAAATTAGCGAATCGCTGCCCGTTCTCCGATGGAAATGTGGCCAAAGATCATGTCTCCAAAGATCAACCGATTTGCCCGGCTGGCAGCGCCCGCTTTGAGGCGGGCGCTTTGCTCCCGGACAGGTGCCAGTCCGCCGCGGCGGACGGGCGCTACAGGAACTGATGCAAAAGCTGAAGCCAAGCTCGCGCTAGGGATTCTTCTCCAGCGCCTCCGGGGTAAACAGGGCGGCGTCCAGCCCGGTGTTCAGATGAATCTCGTCAATCGTCAAAACCGATTTCGTGCCTTCGAGCAAGGAACGCATTTCCGTTTTTCGGGCGCCCCAGATCCCTGCCTCCTTGCGAAGGCCGCTGGCGTGCATCTCGCGCACCTTGCGCCCGTCCTGATCGTACATCTCGGCATGCAAGATGCAGGGTACATCCTGGGCCACCCAGTAATAAATAAATTTGTATTGGGAACGCTCGGGAGTGACTGGGGTTGCCAAAATCTTGAATGTCTTATGATTCTCGATATTATCCTCAGCTTCCAATGGCTGATAGTTAAAATTGTCGAGCTCGTGCTCGGCGATGTCTTCGTACGTAAAATCGCTTCCGGCGAAACGCTCGGAGCGCTCCCGAGGCGCCACGCTGCGCACGCGGTCGGTGGCAGGCGTATAAATCCACTGCTGCGCAGGGACTCCCGGCTGATCGATGGAAAGAAGCGTGACGCCGCGGAGCTCCGCCGGGTCCGTAAAGCGGACCAGCGCCTTGCCGTCGCCAAATGAGCCTACCCTCCGCAGTGTAAAGCGCTTCCGTACCGTGTGGCCGTCCTTGTCCGTGACGTCGAGCGTCGCGCGTAACGTTGCGTCACGGCTCGTGTCCTGCCGGTAGACGCCGGCCATGATCTCTTTTGCGTCGGTCTGGCCGAGAACGGGAAGCGCCGACGTCGCGCAACACGCCAAGCCGAGCAGCGCAGTGTTCCTCCACCGCGCGCCGCGAAGGCGCGATCTAGCTGTGGCGGCTCTATTCATAGCCGATCGCCTCGATTACCTGCATGCGCGCGGCATTCCGCGCCGGCCACCAGCCGGCCGCGAGAGACACCACCGTCACAACGGGCACAGAGAGCAGGACGAATTCCCACGGAAAATAAAAGGGCACCGAATAGCCGGCCAGCTCGATCGAAACGGTGTGCGACATGAATACGGTGTTCATAATTCCCGCCACCGAACCCACGATCACGCCGACCACGGCCACGGCGACCGCTTCGAGCAGCACCAGTTTGCGGATTTGCGAGCGCAGGCCGCCGATGGCGCGCACGATGCCGATCTCGCGCCGGCGCTCCGATACGGAAATCAGCAGGGTGTTGATAATTCCAAGAATGGCGATCATCACGGCCACGACCAGCTGCATATAATTGAGCGTAAAGAACTGGTCCACGAGACTGGAGATCCAGCGCTTGAACTCCGCATTGGTGTACACGAAGGCGTGGAAGGAGCCGGCGGTGAGATGCTCGACTTCCTGTTTCATCGCCAACTGGTCGACGCCCGGATTCAGATCGACGTCGATGAAATCCACGGCATCGTCTCCCCAATATTTTTTGTACAGCGCGCGGTCCATGAAAATGGTGCCCTTTTCCGAGCGGTAGTCGTCGAGAAAGCCGAGGATGGGCCTTTCCAGCGTGCCGGTGGGCGATTCCAGAGTCAGCCGGTCGCCGACGCCTACTCGCCAGCGCAAGGCAAAATTTCTGGACACTAGCACGCCCTCGCCGCGCGTCAGCAAGTCATGCACGGTCCTCGAATCCGCGCCCTCGATGGCCTTTTGAGAGCGCTCCAGGAAGCCATCCATTTCAATTGCGATCACAGCCGCCGTGTCGCCTCGATAGGGAATGGCGGTGAAGCGGACGTTTTCCACGCGCTTCACACCGGGGAGCGCGGCGATCTGCCGGCCCAAATCCTCGGTGAAATGGTAGCTGCTCGAGCGCAACATCGCGGAGGTGGCCACGAAGATGTCGGCGTTGAGCACTTGGTTCATCCAGCGATCGATCATTTGGCGATAGCTTTGAATGTAAGACGCCGTGGAAAAGACGAACATCAGCCCGACCATCAGCGCGCCGACGGTGGCCGCGGATCGTCGTGGCGTCTGAATCATGGCGTCGACAGCCAGGGCGCCTTCCGCTCCTCCGGCCCAATTCATTATGGGCCTCAAAGCGCGCGCTGACCACAGCACCAGCTTAGGCAGCACCAGCGTCAGGCCCAGCAAAACGACGGCGGCAAAAAGAAATTGAATCGGCAAACCCAGGCGCGACGGAGTCCAAAACACCAAAGCCGCGCCCATGGCGATCAATAGAACACCCATGCCACTCCGTTTCCACCCGTGCGCGGATTCGCTATGGCGCGCCTCGATATTGTGCAGCGCCAGCGCGGGGTCCACGCAGGCCGCGCCGCGCGCCGGGAACCACGCGCCGATCATCGACGCGGCCACTCCCAGCACAAATGCGATGGCGCACTGATCGAGGTGCAGCCGGGCCGGGGCGGCCGTGGCAACGACTCCGTATACCGCCGCGACCATCCCACGCATCACGCGATTGGCGGCCGAAGCAAGGAGGAAACCCCCGGCGATGCCTACCAGCGAGCCGATCACGCCCATCAGCAGCGCTTCGCATAAAAACATGCGGCTCACGTTTCCCTGCTCGACGCCCACGGCGCGCAGAATGCCGATTTCCTTCCAGCGCTGATTCACCGCGATCGTGAAGGAATTGAAAATGATGTACACGCCCACCAGCAAGGCCACGAAACTGGTGATCAGGATTCCCACGCGCATGGCGGTGACGGCGTTTTCAAGCGCCTCGCCGCGCACTTCCGGGCGATCCACTTCCACTCCGGGCGGAAGCTCGGCGCGCAATCGCTGTTGCACGACTTCCACGGGAACGGCGGGAGCATTCATCAAGTCGATGCGGTCGAACTTGCGGCCGCGATGAAACACCACCTGGGCCGAGTAGACGTCCATCACCGCGACGTTGCCGCCAAATACTTCTCCCACGCCAACCGGCTTGAAAGTTCCCTGGACGGTGAACTCTTTCTTTCCGTCGGAAGCGAAAAGCGCCAGCTTGTCTCCAACCTTCAAGCCGTGGCGTTCGGCAAAGGCGCGCGAAAGCAAAATGGAGTTGGGCTGCGCGAGGAACACCAGCGGATCGGAGATCTGCGTCTGCGAGCGGTCGAATTGATAGTCGCGAAGCTGCTGGTCCCCCGCGGTGTCCACACCCAAAATCAACAGGGCGCCTTCGTCCGAATAGGAGGTTTGGACCAGGGTCTCGATCACTGGTTCCGCAAGCTGCACGCCGGGCGTGGCGCGCACAGTGTCCAGCACTTTTTCGGAAAAGCCGGATTCACCGGCGGTAATTTGCAGCGTGGCCTTGCCCGCGACTTTTTCAACGGTCGCACGCAACGAATCCAGCAAAGTGGCATTGCCGGTGCGAATGGCGAAAAAGACGGCCACGCCGAGGGCGATGCCCAGCGTGGTCAACGCCACGCGGAGCCGGTGCGCGCGCCATTGCCGGAAGGTGATGAGCCCGAGCGCCCCTAGCATTGCCGTTCTCCCGAGGGCCCAGGCGCCGTGACGGGTCGCCCGGTCCTCACTTCCTTCACGAATCGTCCGTCGCGAAGCGTCAAGACGCGGTCGCAGAAAGCCGCGGCCAGGTCATTGTGCGTGACCAGCAGGACCGTGGTATTGAATTCGCGATGCAGATCGTCGAGGAGGCGAAGGATCTCTTCTCCGGTGGCCGAATCGAGGTTGCCGGTGGGTTCGTCGCCCAGCAGAATCGGCGGGCGGAAGACGAGCGCGCGGGCGATGGCCACGCGCTGGCGCTCGCCGCCGGAAAGTTCGTCGGGCCGATGGTGCGCGCGGACCTTGAGCCCCACGCGCTCCAGCATGGCCTTGGCGCGCTCTTCGGTTTCGCGCCGGCGCAGGTTTTGCAAACGCAGCGGGAGGGCCACATTTTCGAGCGCGGTGAGCGTGGGGAGGAGGTTAAAAGTTTGGAAAATCATGCCAATTTTTTCCCGCCGAAGGCGGGTGCGGCGGTCATCGTCGAGCGCGGCCAGCTCGACGCCCTCCAGCTTGATCGAGCCGGAGGTGGGTTCGTCCAGGCCGCAAATCAAGTTGAGGAGCGTCGATTTTCCGGAGCCGGACGGTCCCATGACAGCGACCCGTTCGCCCTGTTCGACGGTCAAACTCAAATCGTGCAGAGCCTGCACGGCCCCGCTATCACCATAGCTCTTGGAGACGTTGGTCAGCTGGATCATAGTCGCAGCCGCGAACATCCGGAGATGACGGGCCAGTGCCTCAAGCGGGAGTTGATTCTACCCCAGCGCCGAGGAACCGCGAAGGTCAAATTTCCTGTATGCCTCGCAGGGGGCAATGTTGTATACGCGCCGTCTCCCTTGGGCGATGGCAGCTCGCTCGGCAGCGGAGGGAAGCAATTCGTGCCCCGAGCATGCGCCGAGGCCGCTTGTCTCAGGGCGCGCTCCAAGTATTAGGTTGGACTGATTTTTGCAAACGGTCAATCGCCGTTAAGTCATGGTGGACCTGCGGCACAATCGTCGCTTGGAAGGAGACATTGCAACAGCCGGGTCCGGCAAGGGGGAAAGATTCGTCCGAGCATGCTTCCTTACCGAATATGCCGTTCGAGGAATTGCTGCCAGCAAATGGTTTTCAATTCGAGCGATTGGGGGGCGTCAGGGAACTTGCGGATGGACCAGCGTCGTTTCCCTTTAAGCTGCGCGCAGCCAGGATTTCATAATTCAGATATTTGATGGTCAACACGGCGCGCCCGCCCCCGCGCACGACGGAAACGGATTCGTTTTCCGAGGGCAGCCAAAAATCTCCTACCTTCAAGTAGGAATGGTGGATCTGGACGCTCTTGATCCAGAAGGAAGGATTCTTGGCGGGCTCCGCCTCGATGCGGCACACGGCGAAATCCTTGCTGTCGACCCAGATGCGTCCACGGTAGAGAAGCTTGCTGGCAATTTTGGGTGCCACGGCGAGCACGTAAGAGCAGCTGTCCGGGGCGTTTTGTTGCTCGAACCCGCTGAAATCGTAATTGCTTGAATTCAGCGCGACGCGCTCCCGGTTCTCCTCGCTCATCGATTCCAGTTCGGCCTCCAGAAGTTTTTTGAGGATTCGATCGATGATCCATTGGGGGCCGCTCTGGGAAACAATCTTGAATTGTTTCGTGGAGGGGGCGTCGTAGGTCATGTCCACAACCATCTCGGCATGAAAGGAAGCGAGAAACCCTTTGTAGTCCAGGCTATAGAAACGCCTGCCCTGATATTTTCGCAGGGCGTCGGCGCGTTCGGAGTTTTTCTCGACGAGCTTTTCCAGCACCTGCGCTTGATCGAGCCGCGCTTCGATCGTCGCCGGTGGGAGGGACGATTGCGCGCCCGCGCCCGCGGGCCACACGAGGATCAGCAGAAGCAAAGGGGCTATCGCTAATCGGCATTTGTGCTTGCCCAGGGGCATAAGATTCGCAAGTCTCTCCGGCCGATTTGCGCGGCCGGGGCTGAGGTCTCAAGTCAGGTGTTTGCAATCTTTCTGGCATCGTCGAGCAGGATGCTCTCAGCAGGGACGGGAGGATGCGCGTAGCGTTCATAAGCATTATACATCCCGGAAAAAATTCGGTCCCAGGAGCCGAGGGAGAGAGCGCGGCGGCGGGCTTCGAGCCGCATCGAATCGTGCAAATCAGGCTGGGTCATCCAGGTCGTCAGCACGGGGGCGAACTCCTCGAACGTCTTCGCGACGTAACCGGATTTGCCGTGCTCGACCGTGTATTTCGGCCCTCCGCTGGCCGCCACCGCCGCCGGAACTCCGGAGGAAAGCGCCTCCAGCACCGCCAGGCCAAACGTATCCGTTTCCGACGGAAACACGAATGCATCCATATTCGCAAATTCGCGGGAAAGATCGCTGCCCGTAATCCAGCCGATGAATTCCGCGTGCTGCATATTTTCGCGCAGCCATTTTTCCTCGGCCCCTTGCCCGATCAGCACGATCCGAAAATCCCGGTGGCCCGCCGCCAGCAGATCGCGCTCGAGTCGCGCGAGAAAGCGCACGTTTTTTTCCGGCGTGAGCCGCCCGACGTAGCCGATGCGAAACGGCCCGGCGGAACGCTGCCGGAATGCCGGGCTGAAAACCTCGGTATCCACGCTGTGGGACATCAGAAAGCAGGGTTTCCCCGTGGCTTTTCCGAGCAGCTCGACCATTTCGCGGTTCGGAGCGAAGAGCAGCCGCGGTATTTTGTAGAAGCGAACCGCGGCATGGAAACTCGCGAATTCGGCGGCGGCTGCCAAAGGGACGGAAAGATTCGCCGGCAAGGACGAGAGCGGCTTGGCGACGCGGCAGCGCGCAAATTGATGAAGATTCGTTTGCCAGGAAGCCGCCAAGGGAACGCCCAGGTTGTTCGCCACGAGAGCACCCAAGATGCCAACGTCGCTCGGTCCGGTGATATGAATTACATCCGGACCGAAATCGCGCACGATCCGCACAAGCTTCGGAAAGTGCCGCGTGAACAGCAGATCGAACTCGTGATGCCCATCGAGGGGGAAAGTGGCCCGGCCGCGGCGCAGTCGTATTCTAGTTATCGACCCATCCGTTATCACCTCGCCGCGCGGCCCCGCGTGAACCAGCAGGAACGGGAATCCGTGGCCCTTCGCGAAATCGGCAAACTGCCGGCTGGTATTCGCCACGCCGTCGATTTCGCGGTACGTGCATGGAAACAGCGCCACCCTGAGGTTGCCGCTTGTCACGCAACGACCTCATGCGGAACGTCCGAAGCTTGCTGCAATTCCGATGTTCCTCGAAACGTGAAATTCAGGGCGTGCCGCACCGAGGCATTTTCCACCATGCGAAACACGGAAAAAATGTGTCCCAGATAAGGCGGGGGGGCCTTCCACAGCGCGGACAAAGGACGGTAATAGCCGATCTGAAAATCCATGTGGAACACGCGCTCATCCCAGCGCCGGGAACCCGCGGGATGTTCCGGATAGTCGCGAATCACATCGATCACGGTTTGCAGGCAACGGATGCCGAGAGGCTCCACATACTGGGGCATAAAGACAATATGGCTGAACTGTTCGAACCGGATTTCGTCGACGAAGTCGGAAAAGCTGGTGGCGCGGGTCAGGTTCAGGGCGCCGCTTGGCTCGCACCCATGCCGGTCTCCGCCGGAGATCAGGGGGCGCTGCCAAACCGCGGCCAGCTGTATCACATCCTTGTTTTCCGGCCACACACGCATGGCATTCAGTTCGAACGCATGAAGGAATTTGACGTGGCCCTGTAAAAACCGTTCCACAATCGGCAGAAAAGTGGGTTTCCCCAGGCCGTGTTGGTCCCAGAGGGGATGGTTGAAGACGATCAAGACTTCTGGAAATTGATGCAGCGAGGACAATAGTTCCATCAGGCGCTGCGCGGAGGGGTTGCTGGTGTACGCGGACAGGTCGTCCATAATCAAGCGCGCCTGGCTCTCCGGCAAATTGTGAATCCCCAGATGAAATACCGCCCCTTCGAAAGGGACGCTCCACTCCACGGCAAACGGAATACGAATCGCATCCGGAAGTTGCCGCAATGCGCCGGGAGCCCCGATGCTGTCATGATCGGTAAGCGACACGAGGCTCATCAATTCCAGGTCGATCTCAATCTGGTTACTCTCCAATTCGAAGGCCAGCTTGGGGGGCAATGGCGGCGTCCAGTAGGCTTGCGCAAAATCGATGCGCCGGACCGATTTTTTGCACTGCTCTTTCAATGCCCAGCGCAAGAGAGGCCACTTTTCAGCAAAAGCCGGGATAAAGAGCAGGCTCTCCTTGGAGTGATTGGTGTGGCTGTGGAGAGAAACAGCCGTTCGATACTTGGCGGCAACACCAGGCTGTTTCCAAATGCAAGAAATCTGTGATTGGGGCAATGGGTTTTGTCCAAGGAGATTTGGCTGCACACTTAGAATGGCAAAGTCTCGCCCGGCACTCCAGCGGTCTAAAATTAAAATTTCCAGGCTGGCAATAACCACGGAATGGAAGAACCTTTATACACCGGAATCACATTTGATGACAGGAATGGTCTTCGCCGCTCTGAAAGCTCTCGCAAGCCTGGCATTGGCGATGGACCGGGCCCGCGCCGCCCACCTCGGCGAAATTGCGAAGCGAAACGAGTTGCGCGCAGCCGTGAACCGTGAAAACCCACCCGGCGAGACTGGCAATTGAGACAGTCCTGCCGGGTGCGGAGGGCAAGCGTAAGGCTTGCGCCGGCCGCTACCGCAATGTCCTACTCAACCGTCGCGCGTGAAGATTGTCCGTTGACACGGGGCAATCGCGCCTGCTACAGACCTCGGAGGCATTTTGGCGCGGTCGACGCTCACGCCCGATGCCAACAATCCCAACTTCCTGAAGGTGGTGTCTCCCATGACCCTTCCCCGCGAACGCGCCAAGTACTCGGCCATCGTCGATCGCCCCAAGCTGCATTTGCCCAACGGCGAACGCGTGGTGATCTGGACGATCGTGAACGTCGAGGTGTGGGACATCGCCCGCCCGATGCCCCGGCAAGTGCTCGTCCCGCCTACCGGAGTGACCACGCTGCCCGACGTGCCCAACTGGACCTGGCACGAATACGGCATGCGCGTCGGCTTCTGGCGATTTCACGCGCTCTACGAACGCCTGAAGATTCGCCCGTCCCTTTCCCTCAACGCCCGCGTGTGCATCGATTATCCACGCGTCGCGCAAGCCGCCAAAGACGCGGGCTGGGAATTCATGGGCCACAGTTTCGATCAGCGCCCGCTACACTCGGAACCCGATCCGGTGGCCATGATCGAGCGCTCGGTGAAAACGATTCAGGCATTCACAGGAAAAGCGCCCATCGGCTGGATGGGTCCCGGCCTCACGGAGACCTACGACACGCCCGACCAGCTCAAAGCCGCGGGGATCAGGTACATCTCCGATTGGGTGTGGGACGACGAGCCGGCGGAGATCGAGACCAAGCACGGGCCCTTATACACGCTGCCTTACTCGGTCGAGACCAATGACATCCCTGTCATGGCCGTGCAATATCATGAAGCGGACTATTGGACGCAAAAGTGCAAAGATGCGTTTGACCGGCTGTACGAAGAAGGCGCGGACCGGCCGAAGATCCTGGCCATCGCCATTCATCCCTACTTGAGCGGCCAGCCTTCCCGCATCAAGTATCTCGAGGCCATCTACGAATACATTGCAAAATTCAACGGTGTGTTGTACTGGACCGGAGAAGAAATTCTCGATTGGTATCTGAAGGCGCGGAAGCAGTAGTAGGACGGGCTTCAGCCTGTCGGTTTTCGCTTTTCAAGACCCACACCAAAAGCGACAGGCTGAAGCCCGTCCTACTCAAATCACTTCGCGGGCGCCGTGGCGTTGAAATCGGCGGTGTGGGAGATGATCACGATCCAACGTCCATTGCGCTTGGCCATCAGGAAATTGGAATAGCCGGCGCGGTAGGGCCAATCGGATCCATCGCGCTTGCGGGCTCCGGTCATCGTCCAGTAATCGTCCACCACGGCGAGTTCGGGGTTGAGGTAGCGGATGGACTTCACGGTATCGATACGGTGCGAATTCTTGTACAGGTCGGCGAAGAGCTGGGCGTGCTGGTCCTCGACCGCCTGGCGTGTGCCCAGCGGTTCGCCGCGCCAATTGACCCACTGCACGTCATCCGCGAGCGATGCGCACATCGCGTGCGCGTCATGCGTATTCCAGCCGTTGTTGAATCCGGCGACCACATCCTTGATCGCCGCGTCTTCGCCGCTGTTCCCGGAGCCGTCCGCGGCGCGCGCCAAGCCAATCGCCAGCGGCGTCGCCAAGAGCAGTGTCAAAATCGCCACAAACCGCTTCGGATTCCACGTCGCGGCACTCGTAACTCTCGTTTTCATGTTGTGCGCTCCTCGTTCCATCGAAGGACTCGGTTGTAAATAGTTCTTTGAATTTCGCACCGGAACACAGCTCAGCTGCGCCCGGCCCGGGGGCCGATTCCCACTAAGGGTACACCAATTCCGGGTTTGGAGTAACACAGGAGGGCTGCACTGTCTTAGCTCCATAATTTTGTCACCCCCTAACGGCTACGTGAAAATGTCACCCCTATGGGACAGGGGACATTTGCATTGAGCCAGAAAGAATTGCAGCGAGTAGCTGTCATTGCCTCGTGCGTGAGGGGGGACCTGGCGTGTGCCAGAGCCGCCTCACTGCTTAACCTAACTCCACGACATGTCAAACGACTCAAATCTCGGTTACGGCAAGGCGGTGAGGCGGC
>Ga0302324_100004863_pt1 | contig 29616 bp, 29 predicted proteins | sample Palsa_T0_1_FD_201949 | JGI IMG/M metagenome (GOLD analysis project Ga0302324, IMG submission 201949) | Peat permafrost microbial communities from Stordalen Mire near Abisko, Sweden - Palsa_T0_1 | ecosystem: Environmental > Terrestrial > Soil > Palsa > Peat permafrost | place: Sweden: Abisko...
CGCGGCCGCGAACTGGTCGACAAGATGCAGGAGCTCATCCCGCGGCAGATGTTCGAGGTGGCGGTACAGGCCGCCATCGGCAGTCACGTGATTGCGCGCGCGACGGTGAAGGCGCTGCGCAAGAACGTGCTGGCCAAGTGCTACGGCGGCGACGTGTCGCGCAAGCGCAAGCTGCTCGAAAAACAGAAAGAGGGCAAGAAGCGCATGAAGCAGGTAGGACAGGTGGAAATCCCGCAGGAGGCCTTCCTGGCGGTCCTGAAAGTCGGGCGCAAATGAGGCGCGGCGAGGAAGCGGCATGCTGACGCAGATTCTCTCGTTGCTGACGCTGCTGGCGATACCGGTGCTGCTGATCGCGATCGTCGATGACTGGTTCCTGCGGCCGCGACGGCGCCGGGCCGGCGGCGCGGCGGCCGCCGATGCGCCGCTGCTGGCGGCGGTGTATTACGCGCTGCCGCTGCTGCTGCTGGCGGCGCTGCTGCGCCTGCTGCTGTCCGAGCGGCTGGATTTCAGCATGGTGCTGGTCACGGTGGTGGCGATCGCCGGGCTGGTGTGGCTGGTCGATCACCTGCTGTTCGAGCCGCTGCGGCGCCGCGCCGCGCTCGCCGCCGGGCGCGATCCGGCCGGCCAGCCGGTCCCGGTCACGGTGGACTACGCGCGCAGCTTCTTCCCGGTCGCGCTGATCGTGCTGCTGGTGCGCTCGTTCATCTTCGAGCCGTTTCGCATCCCATCGGATTCGATGATGCCGACGCTGCTGGACGGGGATTTCATCATCGTGAACAAGTACGCCTACGGCCTGCGGCTGCCGGTGCTCGACCAGAAAGTGGTGTCGATCGGCGAACCGCAGCGCGGCGACGTGGTGGTGTTCCACTACCCGCCCGATCCGGCGGTCAACTTCATCAAGCGGCTGGTCGGGCTGCCGGGCGATCACGTGCGCATCCGCTCCGACCAGCTGATCATCAACGGCATGCCGGTGCCGCTGCAGCTTGACGGCCGCTACGACGATGGCTGCTATCACAACATGCGCGAGTCGACCGAGATCCTGGGCAGCCACCGCCACCAGACGCTGTCGTGCCTGACCCCGGACGAAATCGCGATCGCCCCCGGCAGCACCTGCAATCGGGCGCTGGACCACAACTACGAATGCGTCGAGCCCAGTGCCTTCGGACTGCGCGACCACAGCGACAAGGATGAAATGGTGGTGCCGGCGGGTCACTACCTGATGATCGGCGACAATCGCGACAACAGCTGGGATGGCCGCTACTGGGGTTTCGTGCCGGAGGATCATCTGGTCGGCAAAGCCACCCGAATCTGGTTCAATTGGGACCTGCACCGCTCGGGCGGCCCGGTCTGGAGCCGGATCGGACACCGCATCGAGTAACGCAACGCCACACCAGGGAAAGCCACAAGGGAGTCTACTCATGCGCCACTCACAGCGCGCCATCTGTCGCACCCGGCCCGCCGGGCGCCATGCACAGCGCGGGGTCACGATCATCGGCTGGCTGTTCCTGCTGGTGCCGGTGGCGATCGTCGTCTACGCGGGCATCCGCCTGGCCCCGATCTACCTGAACTATATGCGCGTCGCCAAGGCGCTCGCCCAGACCGCCAGCGAGGCGCGCGGCGTCGATTCCACCAACGCCCAGTCGCTGCGCGTGGCGCTGGAGAAGCACTTCGATATCGAAGGCATCACCAAGCCGGACACGCGCGAGATCGACATCCACCGCGATAACGATCACTGGGTGGCGATTGCCGACTACGAGGATCTGGCGCCGATGTTCGGCAACGTGTCGCTGCTGGTGCAATTCCACAAGGAGGCCGAGGTCCGCTAATCGCCATGAATCGCCCCGAGCGCCTGCGCTGCTGGCTGCGCGAGGCGCTTGCCTATGAGCCTGAGGATCTGGCGCTGTTCGAAACCGCCCTGACGCATCGCAGCGCCGAGGCCCCGAACAACGAACGACTGGAATTTCTCGGCGATGCGGTGCTCGGCCTGGTCAGCGCGCAATACCTGTTCGAGCGCTTTCCGGACGCCGACGAGGGCGCATTGAGCCGGCTGCGCGCGCGCGTGGTCAGTGGCGAGTCGCTGGCGCAGCTGGCGGCCGCACTTGGGCTCGGGGAGCTGCTGGCGCTTGGGCAGGGGGAGCTGAAGACCGGCGGTTTCCGCCGCCAGTCGATCCTGGCCGATGCGCTCGAAGCGCTGTGCGGCGCGCTGTATCTGGAGGCGGGCCTGGCGGCGGCGCGGGTCGCGGTGCTGCGCCTGCTGCGCCCGGCGCTGGACTCGCTGACGCTGCCGGCCGAGCTCAAGGACCCGAAGACGCGGCTACAGGAACTGCTGCAGGCGCGCGGGCTGCCGCTGCCGCGCTACAGCGTCGAGAGCGTCGCCGGAGAATTGCATGCGCAGGTGTTTCGCGTAACCTGCGAAGTCGAACCGATGGCGGCGCGCGCGACCGCCGCCGGATCGAGCCGGCGGCGAGCCGAGCAGGCTGCCGCCGCGTGCGTACTCGAGCAGATCCGGGCCGACTCATGACCCATTTTCGCAGCGGATTCGTCGCCCTGGCCGGCCGCCCCAACGTCGGCAAGTCCACGCTGCTCAATGCGCTGGTGGGCCACAAGCTCAGTATCGTCACGCCGCGGCCGCAGACCACGCGCCACCGGGTGCTCGGCCTGCTGCAGCTGCCCGATGCGCAGATCGCGTTCGTCGACACCCCGGGGCTGCACCTGGGCCCCAGGCGCGCGCTCAACCGCGCGATGAATCGCAGCGCCAGCGCCGCAGTGGGCGAGGCGGACCTGGTGGTGTTCGTGGTCGAGGCGCTCAAGTGGACTGACGAGGACGAGCTGGCGCTCGGCCGCATCGCCAGCGCCGGGCACGAGGTGCTGGCAGTGGTCAACAAGGTCGACCGCGTGCACCCGCGCGAGCGGCTGCTGCCGTATATGCAGCAGCTGGCGGCGCGCCATGCGTTCCGGGCGATCGTGCCGGTGTCAGCCTCCAAGGGCGACAACCTGGAGGATCTGCGGCGGGTGATTGTCGCCGCGCTGCCGGTTGCCGCGGCCATGTTCCCGCTCGATCAGCTGACCGATCGCAGCGTCGAGTTTCGCATCGCCGAGACCATCCGCGAGAAGTTGACGCTGGAGCTGGTGGAGGAGCTGCCGTACGGTGTGGCGGTGGAAATCGAGCAGATCGTGGTGGAGGAAGATGGCCGCAAGGCGGTCGCGGCGGTCATCTGGGTGGATCGCGCCGGCCAGAAGCCGATCGTGATCGGCGCGGAGGGCTCGCGGCTCAAGCGCATCGGGCGCTCGGCGCGCCTGGAGTTGAACCGGCTGCTGGGCGAGCGCTTTCACCTGACGCTGTGGGTCAAGGTTCGCGAGGACTGGGCCGATGACGCCCGCGCGCTGGCGCAGCTGGGGGTGGAGTGAGCCGCAACGCGCAGCGCGTGCAGCTGGCGCGCGCCTATGTGCTGCACCAGCGGCCATTTCGCGACAGCAGCCTGATCGTCGAGGTGTTCGCGCGCGAGCACGGCCGCATGACGGTGTTCGCGCGTGCGGCACGCGGGCCGCGCTCGCGTTTTGCGCTGCTGCAGCCGTTTCGCGCGCTGCTGCTGTCCTGGAGCGGGCGCGGCGAGGCGCCGGCGCTGACCGGCGCCGAGAATGCCGAGAATGGCGAGAACGCCGCGGGCGCGCCGGCGCTGCCGGCACAGCGCCTGATGAGCGCCTTTTACCTCAATGAGCTGCTGCTCAAGCTGGTGACGCGCCACGATCCGCACCCGCGGCTGTTCGATCAATACGAGGCGACGCTCGCGCAGCTGCGGGGGCTACCGGTGGCCGAGGTGGCGGCAGCCGAGGCGCTGGCAGCCGAGGCGCTGGCGGCCGAGGCGGCAGCGGTCGAAGCGGCGCTGCGGCAGTTCGAAGCGCGGCTGCTGGAATTCATCGGCTATGGGCTTGAGCTTGCGGCCGAGGCGGATACCGGCCGGCCGGTGCGCGGCGATGCCTGTTATCACTTCCAGCCCGGCGTGCACGGGGTGGTGATCGCCGAGCCGGGAACTCCCGGGTGCATCGGCGGCAGCGTGCTGCAGCGGCTGGCCGCGGGCAGCGGCTTTGAGGGCGACGCGCAGCTGCGCCAGGCGCGCGCGCTGATGCGCGCGGCGCTCGACCACTGCCTGGAGGGCCGCGAGCTGCAAACCCGCGCCGTGGCCCGAGCGTTGCTCAACTATCCGCGCAGGGAGCGCAGCGGCTGATGCATCACGCTATTGCGCTCGGTCTGAACATCGATCACATCGCCACGCTGCGCCAGCAGCGGCATACGCGCTATCCGGAACCGGTGCAGGCGGCGTTGCTGGCCGAGCAGGCCGGCGCCGACAACATCACGCTGCACCTGCGCGAGGATCGCCGTCACATCCAGGAACGCGACGTGCAGCTGCTGGCCGGCCTGATCAGCACGCGCATGAACCTGGAGATGGCGGTCAGCGCGGCGATGATTGATTTTGCCTGCGCGATAAAGCCGGCCGATTGCTGCCTGGTACCCGAGCGGCGCGCCGAGCTGACTACCGAAGGTGGCCTGGACGTGGTGGCCGGCGGTGCGGCGCTGCGCACGGCCTGTGCGCGGCTGGGTGAGGCGGGCATCCGTGTCGCGCTGTTCATCGATGCGCAGCCGGCGCAGATCGACGCCGCGGTGGCGGCGCGCGTGCCGGTGATCGAGCTGCACACCGGCGTGTACGCCGACAGCAGCGGGGCGACCCAGGCGCGCGCGCTCGAGCAGCTGCGCGAGGCCGCGCGCTTTGCCGCCAGCCGCGGGCTCGAGGTGCATGCCGGCCATGGCCTGAATTATCACAATGTCGCGGCCGTGGCGGCGATCGCCGAGATCGTCGAGCTTAATATCGGCCATGCGATCATCGCGCGCGCGCTGTTCGACGGCCTGGCGGCGGCGGTCGGCACGATGAAGGCGCTGATGCTCGCGGCGCGCGCATGATCTTCGGCATCGGTATCGACGTGCTGCAGGCCGAGCGCATGCACGCCAGCTACGCGCGCTTCGGAGCGCACCTGCTCGACCGCCTGCTGCTGCCGCAGGAGCGGCAGCAGTTCGAGCGCACGCGCCGGCCGGAGCGCTTCCTGGCGATGCGTTTTGCCGCCAAGGAGGCGATCGTCAAGGCCATGGGCACCGGCTTTGCGCACGGCGTGTGGATCCGCGATGTCGGCGTGCTGCAAAACGCCTGGGGCAAGCCCGAAGTGATCTACTCGGCACGTGGCGAGCGCGTGCGCCGCCGCCTGGGCGTGGGCGAGGGCCATGTGACGCTGACCGACGAGGCGGGACTGATCGTCGCGGTTGCGGTGCTGCTGCGCGCCGCGCGTGTGCGCCGCGCCGCCAAGCGCGCGGCTGCCAGGCGGCCAGTCTCCAAGCGGGCCGTCTCCAGGCGCGCGGCGCGCCGATGAGTGTGCTGGTGTTCGACATCGAAACCGTGCCCGACGTACAGTTGGGACGACGGCTGTATGGCCTGGAAGGACTGGACGATGCGGCGGTTGCCAAGGCGATGTTCGCGCGCCAGCGGGCCGAGACCGGCAGTGACTTCCTGCCGCACATCCAGCACCGCGTGGTGGCGATCGCCTGCGTGCTGCGCACGCGCGAGCAGTTCAAGGTCTGGAGCCTGGGCGACCTGCCATCGAGCGAGACCGAGCTGCTGACGCGCTTCTTCGACGGCATTGAGAAATATTCGCCTGACCTGGTGTCCTGGAACGGCGGCGGATTCGACCTGCCGGTGCTGCACTATCGATCGCTGCAGGCGCAGCTGCAGGCCCCGCGCTACTGGGAAACCGGCGAGGAGGACAGCAGCTTTCGCTACAACAATTATCTCTCGCGCTTCCACTGGCGCCACCTGGACCTGATGGACGTGCTGGCCGGGTTCCAGGGACGTGCGCGCGCGAGCCTGGCGGACGTCGCGGCGCTGCTGGGCTTTCCGGGCAAGCTCGGATTCTCCGGCGACCGGGTCTGGGATAGCTACCTGGCGGGCGACCTGGCGCAGGTGCGCCACTACTGCGAGACCGACGTGCTCAACACCTACCTGATCTATCTGCGCTTCCAGTTCCTGCGCGGCCGGCTCGATCGTGCCGCACTGGATGCCGAGCTGCAGCAGGTGCGCGCGCTGCTGCGCGGCTCGAGCGAGGCGCATCACGCCGAATTCCTCAAGGCCTGGGAGGCGCTGTCGTGATCGGCCTCGCCGCGGCCGTCGCTGCCGGCGAGATCACGCCGTACTGCGCGCACTTCGATATCTGCGGCGGCTGCGCATTGCAGCACCTGGACGCCGACGCGCAGCTGCGGCTCAAGGAGCAGCGGCTGCGCGACACGCTGCTGCGGGTGGCGCAGGTGGCGCCGGCGCGCTGGCTGCCGGCGATCAGAAGCGCGCCCTGGGGCTATCGGCGGCGCGCGCGCCTGGGCGTGCGCTACGTGCGGCAGAAAGGGCGGGCGCTGGTGGGCTTTCGCGAACGCCGTTCGAACCTGATCGCGAACCTTGCGCGCTGCGAAGTGCTGGCGCCGCCGCTCGATCGGTTGATCATGCCGCTGTCGGAACTGATCACGCAGCTGTCGATCCGTGCGCAGCTGCCGCAGATCGAAGTGGCGATCGGGGACGACGCGGTGGCGCTGGTGCTGCGGGTGCTGGCGGCGCCGACCGCGGCTGACCTTGAGCGTCTGGGAGCGTTCGAGGCGCTGCACGGCGTGCATTTATACCTGCAGCCCGGCGGCATCGACAGCACGCATGCGCTGACCGAGCCGGCGCCGCGGCTGTTCTATGCGCTGCCGCAGGCGCGGCTGGAGATCGGGTTCCTGCCGACCGATTTCATCCAGGTCAACGGCGGGGTCAACCGTGCCCTGGTGGGGGCGGCGGCGGCGCTGCTGGCGCTGCGCGCCGATGCCAGCGTTCTCGACCTGTACTGCGGCCTGGGCAATTTCTCGCTGGCACTCGCCCGCCAGGCACAGTGCGTGATCGGGGTCGAGGGCGATGCCGGCCTGGTGGAACGCGCACGCGCCAATGCGCATCACAACGGCATCGATAACGCACAGTTCCACCGCGCGGACCTGAGCGCCGACCTCGCATCCGCGCCGTGGCTGGCGCAGCCCTTCAGCCACGTGCTGCTCGATCCGCCCCGGGCCGGCGCGCTGGCGCTGCTGCCGCAGATCGCGCGCCTGGCGCCCGAGCGCGTGCTGTACGTGGCCTGTGATCCGGACACTCTGGCGCGCGACGTCGGCGTGCTGGTGCAGCAGTACGGTTTTCAATTGCTGGCGGCCGGCGTGGTCGACATGTTTCCGCACACCGCGCACCTGGAGTCGCTGGCGCTGCTGGCACCGGGGTCGGCTCATGGCCATTGAGATCGAGCGCAAGTTCCGACTTGCCAGCGAAGCCTGGCGTGGCGAGGTGTCGCACAAGACGCTGCTGCGCCAGGGCTATCTCGCCAACACCACCCGCGCCTCGGTGCGGGTGCGGCAGGCCGGCGACAGCGCCTGGCTGTCGGTCAAGGCGATGACGCGGGCACTGGCGCGCGCCGAATATGAGGTCGCGATCCCGCTGCCGGACGCCAGCGACATGCTCGATCGGTTGTGCGAAGGACCGCTGATCGAGAAGTGGCGCCACATCGTCATCTACCAGGGCAGCGAGTGGGAGATCGACGAGTTCCTGGGCGAGAACGCCGGCCTTGTGGTCGCGGAACTGGAACTGGCAGCCGAGGATACGGTGTTCGCCCGCCCGCCGTGGCTCGGCGTGGAAGTCACGCACGACGAGCGCTACTACAATTTCCGGCTGGCGCAGCGGCCGTTTCGTCACTGGCCGGAAAACCTGCAGGCGGCGCGGTGAGCCCGCGATGAGCCCCCGATGAGCCCCCGATGAGCCTAGGCCCGCTGATGATCGATATCGCGGGCACGGCGCTGAGCGCGGCCGACCGCGAGGTGCTGTCGCATCCGCTGGTCGGCAGCGTCATCCTGTTCACGCGCAACTACCTCGATCCGGCGCAGCTGCAGGCGCTGGTCGGCGATATCCGGTCGCTGCGAACTCCGGCGCTGCTGATTGCGGTGGACCATGAGGGCGGGCGGGTGCAGCGCTTCCGACCGGGGTTCTCGGCGCTGCCACCGCTGCGCCGTATCGGTCATGCCTTTGACGCCGACCCACAGCAGGGATTGGCGATGGCGCGTGCGCTCGGCTGGCTGATGGCCGCGGAGCTTGGCGCCTGCGGGGTGGATTTCTCGTTCGCGCCGTGCGTGGACCTGGACTACGGCCTGTCGGAGATCATCGGCGATCGCGCCTTTCACGCCCAGGCGCCGGCCGTGGCGCAGCTGGCGATCGCCTATGTGCACGGCATGCGCGACGCCGGCATGGCCGCTACTGCGAAGCACTACCCGGGCCACGGCGCCGTCGTAGCCGACTCTCACGTGGCGTTGCCGGTGGACCGGCGCGAACTGGCCGACATGGACCCGGACCTGTTGCCGTACCGGCGGCTGATCGCCAACGGCCTGCCGGCGCTGATGGTGGCCCACGTGCTGTATCCGGCGGTGGATTCGGTGCCGGCGAGTTTCTCGCGCCGCTGGATCGATGGCCTGTTGCGCACCGAACTGAATTTTGGCGGCCTGGTATTCGCCGATGACCTCACCATGGGGGGTGCCGCGGCAGTGGGTGACCTGGAGCAGCGTGCGCGACGCGCGCTGCAGGCCGGCTGTGATGTACTTCCGGTGTGCAATGACCGTGCCGGCGTCGAGCTGCTACTGCGGCGCCTCAAGCTGTCGATCGATCCGGTCTCGCAACTGCGCCTGGTGCGCATGCGCGGCCGCAGCGGCTACCGTTTTGAGACGCTGAGCGCATCCGCCGCCTGGCAAAACGCGCGAGAATGGCTGCAACGCAGCGCCTCGCCGCCGCCGGAACTGACGTTCAATTCCGGAGGCGCCGATGCCGGAGGCACATAGGGCCAATGGGCGGGTGGTCGGTCGAATTCCTGCGCGGGATCCTGGACGCGGCACCGGAAGGCATCGTCGTGTGCGAGGCTGGCACGGCCGACCAGCCGGTCGCCTATGCCAATGCCGCCTTCCAGCGCCTGACCGGCTACGAGCTGCATGAACTGATGGGCCAGGACCTGCGCCGGCTGCAGGGCAGCGATCGCGAACAGGACGGCCGCACGCAGCTGCGCGAGGCAATCACGCGCGGGCAGTCGTGCCGGGCGCTGCTGCGCAACTACCGCAAGGACGGCACGCAGTTCTGGAACGAAATGGTGATCCAGCCGCTGCGCGCCGATGGCGACGTCGTGACCCACATCGTCGGTTTCCATCGCGACGTCGGCGCGCGTGCGGCACGCACCGATGCGCGCCCGGCCCCGGGCCTGCCCAGCTGGCTGCGCGAGGATCGGCTCTCGGGACTGTACTCGCGCGAATATTTTGAAGAGCTGTTGCATCATGACTGGCAGGTCGGGGTGCGCGATGCGCTGCCGTTGACGCTGATGATGTTCGACATCAATGAACTGGGCAGCTACAACGATACCTACGGCCGGCCGGCGGGCGATGCCTGCATCCGGCGCGTGGCCGGCATCATCGGTGCGTCGTTCAAGCGCGGCGCGGACGTGGTCGCACGCTGGGAGGGCGGCTGCATCGTCGCGCTGGTGCGTAACGGCGACGTGGTCGCGGTGCCGGAGTTTGCCGCCTCGGTGGCGCGCAAGGTGCTGGGGCAGCACATTCACCACCCGCGCGCGCGGCGGCAGAAGTTCGTGACCGTCAGCGTCGGTGCCGTCAGCCTGCGGCCGAGCGCCGATCGCTCGGTGGAGCAGCTGCTACAGGCGGCGCTAAGGGCGCTGCTGCGTGCCAAGAAAGGCGCCGAGGTGCGGGTGGCGGTCGCCGATGAGCAGGAAATCAGCGGGGCGGCGTAGCCTGCGTCGCAGCCGCGGCGTCGCCGCGCTTGATCGGCGTTACCAGCGCGATGATGCCGAACCCCGGGTGATCGAAGTACTGCTTGTCGTTGTAGCGCACGCTGCGCATTTCCCTGATCGCATAGGTGGCGCCGGCACTCAGGCGCACATCGAAGCCCAGGTGCAGATAAATCGGTGCGCGCTCCAGGTACACCATGCCGCTCAGGCCCGGCACGTTGATGCCGACATCCGCCAGTGCGATGCCCGCATGCGTGCCCCAGTTGGCGGCGGTCTGCACCCACGCTGCGTGGGCCAGCGGGCGCCACGCACCGCTGCTCCTTAACGTGGCCTCGATGGCGCCGAGGCGATAGTCGGCCGCCGTCAGCACCCGCAGCACCTGCGGGTTGGCACCGCCGCGCGCGGCGCTGCTGCCGAAACCACGTCCTACCGGCACCGCATCCCAGTCCTCGCCCTGGGCGGCGCCAGCGACGCGGAACACGATCACCTCCACGCCATAGGCGGCTGCAGCGTTCTGCTGCTCCACGCTTTGCGCCGGCGGCTGGCCGGCGCCGGCAGCGGCCGCGAGCGCTGCGACGGCGAGCAGCGCGCCACGCAGGATGCGAGCGGCTGTCGCAACCGTGCTCGTGGGTGCGCCGGGGATCGGTCTCATGGTGCCACCTATGCTAGCAGGGGCCGGCGCTCTCATGGCGTCGCGCCGGACAGCCATTGCAGCAGCTGCTGCGCGTACTCGAAGCGCTGCTCGGGCCCGGGCAGCGCCCGCGTGACGCGCAGTTTCAACGGGCCTTCCAGCCGATACTCACTGCCCTTGCGCTGCACCAGCCCGATCACGCGCGCGGCGTCGACACGGTTGTCCTGTTCGAACTGCACGCTGCCGCCGGTCGGTCCGAGCTCCAGGCGTCGCAGCCCGAGCGCACGCGCGTCGAGCCGCAGCGCAGCCAGCCGCAGCAGGTTGTGCGCCGCTTCCGGCAGCGCGCCGAAGCGATCGATCAGCTCCGCGGTCATGTCCTGCAATGCGACCGCGTCGGCCGCGGCGATGCGCTGGTAGAGCGCCAGCCGCAGGTGCACATCCGGCACGTAGTCCTGCGGCAGCAGCGCCGGCAGGTGCAGCTCGATGTCGCTGCTCGATGCCAGCGGGCGATCGAGCGCCGGTTGGCGGCCGGCGCGCAGCGCCTTGACCGCATACTCGAGCATCTCCAGGTACATGCTCAGGCCGACCTCGCTGAGCTCGCCGCTCTGCGCCTCGCCGAGGAATTCCCCGGCGCCGCGTATCTCCAGGTCGTGGGTCGCGAGCACGAAGCCGGCGCCCAGGTCCTCGAGCGATTCGATCGCCTCCAGCCGCTTGGCCGCATCCCCGGTGAGCGCCTCGCGCGACGGCACGATCAGGTAGGCGTAGGCGCGATGGTGCGAGCGGCCGACGCGGCCGCGCAGCTGATGCAGCTGCGCCAGCCCGAGGCGGTCGGCGCGATTGATCAGGATGGTGTTGGCGCTCGGCACGTCGATGCCGCTCTCAATGATCGTCGTGCACACCAAAAGATCGAAGCGGCGGTGGTAGAAGTCCACCATCAGCTGCTCGAGTTCGCGCTCGCGCATCTGGCCATGGCCGATGCGCACGCTTGCCTCCGGCACCAGTGCGGCGACGTCGGCGGCCATCTTCTCGATGCTCTGCACCTCGTTGTGCACGAAATAGACCTGGCCGCCGCGGCGCAGTTCGCGCAGTACCGCCTCGCGCAGCGTCGCCGCGTGCCATTCGGTGATGAAAGTCTTGATGGTCAGGCGCCCGGCCGGCGGCGTGGTGATCAGCGACAGCTCGCGCAGCCCGCCGAGCGCCATATTGAGGGTGCGCGGAATCGGCGTGGCGGTCAGCGTCAGCACGTGCACCTCGGCGCGCAGCGTCTTGAGCCGCTCCTTGTCGCGCACGCCGAAGCGATGCTCCTCGTCGACGACGATCAGGCCGAGATTGTGAAAGCGTGCATCGGCGTGCAGCAGCCGGTGCGTGGCGATCACGATGTCGATGCTGCCGCGCTGCAGGCCCTCGAGCACCGCGGCGCTCTCGCCGCTGGAACGAAAGCGCGACAGCGCCTCGATTCGCACCGGCCAGTCGGCGAAACGGTCGCGAAAGCTCTGCGTGTGCTGTTGCGCCAGCAGTGTCGTTGGCACCAGCACCGCCACCTGACGGCCGGCCTGCACCGCGACGAACGCGGCGCGCATCGCCACCTCGGTCTTGCCGAAGCCGACGTCGCCGCACACCACGCGATCCATCGGCTTGGTGCCGGTCATGTCCTTGAGCACCTGGCGCACCGCTTCGGCCTGATCGGCGGTCTCCTCGAACGGAAAGCCGTTGGCGAAGGTCTGGTACTCGAGCTCCGCGGCGTGCAGTGGCGCGGCCTGGTGCGCGGCGCGGCGCGCGTGCAGGTCGAGCAGCTCGGCGGCGACATCGCGCACCGCCTCGGCGGCGCGGCGGCGCGCGCGCGCCCACTGGTCGGTGCCGAGCTTGTGCAGCGGTGCGCTCTCAGGGGCGCCGCCGGTGTAGCGGTTCACCAGGTGCAGCGCGTGCACCGGCACGTACACCCGGTCACCGTCGCGATATTCGAGCGCCAGGAACTCGCCGCTCTGATCGCCGATCTCCATCAGCTGCAGGCCAACATAGCGGCCGACGCCGTAGGTCTCGTGCACCACCGGAGCCCCCGGCTCCAGGCTCTGCAGGTCGCGCAGGATGGCGGCCGGATCCGACGGCGCACTGCGCCGCCGGCGTCGCTCCTGGCGCGCGCGCGTGCCGAACAGCTGCGATTCGCCCAGCAGCAGCAGCGGCGGCTGCGCCAGCGCCAGCCCCGCGACGTCCTCGGCGACACAGATCGCCAGCGCCGCATCCCCGGCTGCGAACTGCCCCCAGGACTGCAGTGCGCGCGGACGCCGGCCATGCGCGCTGAGCATCTCGACGATCACCTCGCGCCGTCCGGGCGAGTCGGCGGCGATCAGCACGCGCCCCGGGTAGGTGGCGAGGAAGCTGGTCAGCGGCGCCAGCGGATGCGCGGCGCGCGCGTCGAGCCGTAGCTCGGGCGGCGCGCTGCTGAGAAAATCATGCACGCCGGGCGCGGGCGCCGGCTCGGCACCGGCAAAGCGCTCGATGCCGACCCGGGGGTGAGCCGCGAGCGCGCCGGCGACCGCGTCCGGCAGACTGAACGCCTCGGCCGGCGCCAGCAATGGCCGCTCGATGTCGTGGCGCCGGTCCTGGTAGCGCGCGCTGATGTCCTCCCAGGCGTGCTCGAGTGCGGCCTCGATATCCGCGTCGCTGGCGACCACCAGCTGCCGCGGCAGGTAGTCGGTAATCTGCGCGGTGGTTTCAAAGAACAGCGGCAGATAGAACTCGATGCCGGGCGGAGCGATGCCCTCGCTGACGCCGCGATAGATCGGCATGCGCGTCACATCGCCCTCGAAGCGCGCCCGGTAGCGGCGCCGGAATCCCCGCACCGACTCGACATCGAGCGGCAGTTCGCGCGCCGGCAGCAAGCGCAGCTGATCGATGCTCTCGAGCGAGCGCTGCGTGTCCGGATCGAAGCGCCGAATCGAATCGATGCGCTCATCCAGCAGGTCGACGCGCACCGGCTGTTCGCTGCCCATCGGAAACACATCGAACAGCGAGCCGCGCAGCGCGAACTCACCCGGCGTGGTGACCTGGCTGACGCTGGCATAGCCGGCCGAGGCCAGCTGCAGGCGCAGGGGTTCGATCGCGAGCGCCGCGCCGGCCTTGAGCTCGAAGCTGCGCGCCTGCACGTAGCTGACCGGCGGCAGGCGCGCCAGCAGGCTGTCGGCGCTCAGCAGCACGATGCCGCGCGCCAGCAGCGGCAGCCGCGCCAGCGTGCGCAGCCGCTCCGAGACGATGTCCGGGTGCGGCGAGAACACATCGTACGGCAGCACTTCCCAGTCCGGCAGCGTCAGGATCTCGAGCGCTGCGCCGCCAAAGAAGCGCAGCTCCCCGGCCAGCCGCTCCAGCTCGCGGGTGTCGGCGGCCACGTACACCCACGGCCGGGTGTCGTTGCCGACCGCCTCGGCCAGCGCGAGTGCGCGCGCGCTGCCGTGCAGGCCGCGCCAGCGCCAGGGCGAATCGGCGAGCGAAGGCAGTGGTGGATGCAGCAGAGTGGGCATGAACGGTGGGGTTATCAAAGACGCGGACGTTGTCAATGGCGGGGCGTTGTCAATGCCGGGGGTAGGCCGCAGCGAAGCGCGCGAGCTTAAACCGCTGCGGCGCGATTACAAGCTTGCGCGGCACGGCACTCCTGCGTTATGGCGCGGTATCATGCCGCTGCGGCCGTCGGCGTGACCCTCAACGTGGCCGGGTTGACCTGTGGATTTCACCGCGCTGAACAGGGAGAGCGCATTGCCCGGCGATTCCGCCAAATCCAGGTTGCTGCAGGAGCTGCGCATCGAGCGCGCAGCCGACGACGACGGCGCGCGGCGCTGGCGCGGCTGGCGCCTGGGGCTGCTGATCGCAGTGGCGTGCCTGGCGCTGGCGGCGCTTGGCGCCTGGCTGCTGCTGCAGGCGCCGCATTTCGAGGTCGAGGCGGCAGTCGCGGTCGCACCCAGCAGTGCCGGCGGCGCGACCGCGATCCTGCAGGCCACCGGCTACGTGACGGCGCGCCGTGAAGCGACCGTCTCGGCGCAGATCACCGGCGCGCTGACCTCGGTGCTGATCGAGGAAGGCGAGCACGTGAAGGCCGGCCAGGTGCTGGCGCAGCTGGATGATTCGGCGCAGCGGGCGAGCCTGGCGCAGGCGCAGGCGCAGGTCGCGGCGGCGCGCGCGCTGCTGGCGCAGTTCCAGGCGCAGCTCGAGCAGGCACGGCGCGACAACCAGCGCAACCAGGACCTGATCGATCGCAAGCTGGTGTCGCAACAGGCGCTCGAGACCTCGCAGACGCAGGTCGCAACGCTCTCAGCCCAGGTCGACTCGCAGCGCAAGCAGGTGGAACTGGCCGACGCCACGCTGCGCGGCGCGCAGGTGCAGCTCGACTACACCACCGTGCGCGCCCCATTCACCGGCGTCATCATCGCCAAGGCGGCGCAGGCCGGGGAGATCATCTCGCCGATCTCCGCTGGCGGCGGCTTCACCCGCACCGGCGTGGGCACCATCGTTGACATGGACTCGCTCGAGATCGAGGTCGACGTCAACGAGGCCTACATCAACCGCGTGCAGCCGGGCCAGAGCGCGCAGGCGGTACTCGATGCCTATCCGGACTGGACCATTCCGGCGCATGTGATCGCGATCATTCCGACCGCGGATCGCAGCAAGGCGACGGTCAAGGTGCGCATCGCGATCGAGCAGAAGGATCCGCGCATATTGCCCGACATGGGCGTGCGGGTATCGTTCCTGGAGCAGTCAGGCGCGGGCGGCAGCAGCCGCAGCCCGACTGCCGCGCCCAGGGGCGTGCTGGTGCCGGCATCGGCGATCGTCGAGCGCGACGGGCACAGCGTGGTGTTTGCCATCGATGGCGCGCACGCGCGCTTGCGAGCGGTGTCAGCGGGGCAGAATGTCGGGGATCTGCGGCTGGTCGAGGGCATCGACGCCGGCACCCACCTGGTTCGTAGTCCGCCGCCGCCGCTGAACGACGGCGCGGCGATCGTCATCAGCAAGCAGTGAGGCATGGCATGAGCGCTCTGGTGGAAGTTCGCAACCTGAGCAAGATGTACGAGCGCGGCAGGCAGAAGATCGAGGTGCTGCACCACGTGCAGCTGGATATCGATCAGGGTGACTTCATGGCGCTGATGGGCCCGTCGGGCTCCGGCAAGACCACGCTGCTGAACCTGATCGGCGGGCTGGATTCACCGACCGATGGCAGCATCACGATCGGCGCGCGACGCATCGACAACCTGTCGGAGGGCGCGCTCGCCAAATGGCGCTCGTCCAACGTCGGCTTCGTGTTCCAGTTCTACAACCTGCTGCCGATGCTCTCGGCGCGCAAGAACGTCGAGTTGCCGCTGCTGTTGACGCGCCTGTCGGCCGCGCAGCGCAAGCGCAATGCCGAGGTGGCGTTGGAGCTGGTGGGCCTCGCGGAGCGCTCGACCCACAAGCCAAGCGAGCTGTCGGGCGGACAGCAGCAACGGGTCGCGATAGCACGCGCCATCGTGTCCGATCCGACGCTGCTGGTGTGCGATGAGCCGACCGGGGATCTGGACCGGCAATCCGCCGAGGACGTGCTGACGCTGCTGCAGCAGCTCAACCGCGACCACGGCAAGACCATCATCATGGTGACGCACGACCCGAAGGCGGCCGGGTTCGCCAAGCACACGCTGCACCTGGATAAGGGCAGCCTGGTCGAGGACAGCGCGCGATCGCCGGCGGCGCCCGCGACCGGATCGCCGGCATGAAGTACCTGCAGCTGGTGTGGAGCGCGATGTTCCGGCGCAAGACCCGCACCATCTTCACGCTGCTGTCGGTGCTGGCCGCGTTCCTGCTGTTCGGATTGCTCGACTCGGTGCGCAGCGCCTTTGCCGGCGCCGCCAACAGCGTGGCGGGCGTTGACCGCCTGGTCACGGTATCGAAGATCAGCTTCACGTTGTCGCTGCCCAAGAGCCTGTTGCCACGCATCCAGGCGCTGCCCGGGGTGGCCACGGTGACCTATGCCAACTGGTTTGGCGGCGTCTACCAGGACCCGAAGAATTTCTTCGCCAATGAGGCGGTGGCGGATAATTTCTTCGACCTGTATCCGGAGTGGCAGCTGTCGGCGGCCGAGCGCACGGCATTTCACTCCACCCGCACCGGCGCGGTGGTGGGGGAGAGCCTGGCGAAGAAGTTCAACTGGAAGATCGGCGACAAGATCCCGCTGCAGGCGACCATCTTCCCGCAGAAGGGCGGCGCCAACGACTGGACCTTCGATCTGGTGGGCATGTTCCGGGTGGCCGATCCGAAGCAGAAGAGCCGCGAGAGTGTGCTGTTCTTCAACTGGGATTACTTCGACGAGGCGCGTGCCTTCGGCAACGGCAATGTCGGCTGGTACCTGATCCGGGTAACCGACCGCAATCTGGCGCAGCAGGTCGCGAGCGCGGTCGATGCGCTGTCGACCAACTCCGATCACGAGACCAAGACCCAGACCGAGCAGGCCTTCAATGCGGCGTTCGTGAGCCAGTACGGGGATATCGGGCTGATCGTCGGCGCGATCATGGGCGCGGTGTTCTTTACGCTGATACTGCTCACCGGCAACACGATGGCGCAGGCGGTGCGTGAGCGCATTCCGGAGCTGGCGGTGCTCAAGACCATCGGCTTCTCCAACCAGAGCGTGCTCGGACTGCTGCTCACCGAGTCGGTGCTGCTGATCCTGCTGGGCGGGGCGATCGGACTGGTGCTGGCAGGCGTGGTGGTGGACGCGGTGCGCGCCGCGGTCGGCGAGGCGGTGCCGATGAGCCGGGTCGGCGCGAGCATCTGGCTGCGTGGCTTGGGCTTGATGGTGCTGATCGGCCTGATCGTCGGTGCGTTGCCGGCGCGGCGTGGCATGCGGCTGCGCATCGTCGATGCGCTAGCCGGTCGCTAGGGCCGCCGCGGTGCGAGCCTCGCGCCTGCGCAGTGCCGGCTTCCTGGCCGCCAGCATCGGCGCGGCGGCGGCCGCGATCGCACTGCTGGTGCTGGCGCCGTGGTGGCTGCTGCTGGCGCTGGTCGCGTCGTTGGGGCTGTGGATGCTGTCAACCCGCATCGGGCGCCAGGCCTGGTCGGTGACCGAAGTCGGGCTGGCCACCATCCCGCAGCGCATTGCCGCCTCCTCGGTCGTCGTGGTCGGCATTGCCGGGGTGGTCGCAGTGCTGGTGGCGCTGCTGGCGATGGCGGCCGGCTTCGAGCTGGCGCTCAGGCAGGGCGGCACCGACGATACCGCGATCGTGATGCGCGCCGGATCCCAGACTGAGATCAACTCGGTGCTCGACCACGACAGCGCCACCCTCGTGGCGCAGGCGCCGCAGGTGTTGCGCGACGCCGCCGGTGTGCCGATCGCCTCGCCCGAGCTGGTGCTGGTGGCCTCGCTGCCGAAGAAGAGCAGCGGCCAGGACGCCAATGTGGAGATCCGCGGCGTCGGCGAGCGCGCCTGGAGCCTGCGCCCCAATGTCACCATCATCAACGGTCGCAGGTTCGGCCCCGGGCTGCGCGAGATGATCGTCGGCAACGGTGCGCGCGAGCAGTTCGCAGGTCTTGACCTGGGCTCCGCGCTCAAGCTCAACGGCCAGACCTGGACCGTGGTGGGCGAATTTGATTCCCAGGACGCTCACAACTCCGAGCTGTGGGCCGACAACGACGTGGTCGCCGCGACCTATCGGCGCGGCAGCAGCACCGCGGCGGTCACGGTGCGATTGACCGGCGCGGACGCCTTCGATGCGTTCAAGGCGGCACTTGCCAGCGATCCGCGCCTCAAGGTGGACGCCAAGACCACGCGTGCCTACTACACCGACCAGTCCGCCGGGCTGTCGAAATTGATCCGCATCCTGGGTATCACCATCGCCACCATCATGGCGATCGGAGCGGTGTTCGGCGCGCTCAATACCATGTACGCGGCCGTGGCAACGCGCAGCCGCGAGATCGCGACGCTGCGGGCGATCGGCTTTCGCGCACTGCCGGTGATCGTCTCGGTGATGCTCGAGACCATGCTGCTGGCGCTGCTGGGCGGCTTGCTGGGCGCGGCGGCGACCTGGGTGCTGTTCAACCACTACACAGTGTCGACGCTGGGGGCGAACTTCACCCAGGTCGTATTCGCCTTCCAGGTGTCAGGCTCGGTGCTGTGGACCGGCATCAAGTGGGCACTGGCGATCGGCCTGATCGGCGGCCTGTTCCCCGCGCTGCGCGCGGCGCGCCTGCAGGTGACCGCGGGGCTGCGCGAACTGTAGCCGGGGAAGCTCAGGAGGCTGGGTCGACCACCGCGTGGATCACGCGGTCGCGCTCGAAGAACACCGTGAAGCCCTGGTAGTCCCAGCGCGAGATCGGCGGTTCGCCGACCGCCTCATGGCGCTGCTGCGGGGCGCCGAACCGGGCCTCGACCGCGTGCATGGTCATGCCGCGCGACGGGCGCACCATATCCGATGGCCGCACCATCACCGCATCGCCGGTGGCGATAGTCTCGGAGCGCGCCGCCCCGCTGTACAGCAGCACCAGCGCGGCGCCCAGGGCAAGGGCCAGCGTGAGCGCAAGCCGGTTGCTGCGGCTGATCGTGATCGTGCGGCTGACCGTGATCGTGCCGCGGGTCGTGTTCGTGCGGCGGGTCGTAGTCGTGCGGCTCATCGTGCACCTCGTGGAAACTGCCGGCAGTCGATTCCGCCGGAAACGCTGGAACTATAGCACCGCAACGCCACAGTGCCGACCTTGCGGTGCGCGTTGCCGGTCGGTGTTGTGATCCAGGTCCTGTTTTGCGGGGCGCTGTGCTTTAATGCCAGGCCCATGTTTCAGCCGCTGTCAGTCTTCATCGGTCTGCGTTACGTACGCTCGCGGCAGCACAAGTTCTTCGTCTCACTCATCACCTGGGTGTCGCTCGCCGGCGTGTCGCTGGGGGTTGCGGCGCTGATCGTGATCCTGTCGGTGATGAACGGATTTGAAGGCGAGCTGCGCGAGCGGCTGCTGGCGCTCAACGCCCAGGCCCATGTCACCGCCAGTGGCGTGGCCGCCGGCGATGGCGACAGCGCCCTGCGCCAGCGGCTGGCGCGATTGCCGGGCGTGGTCGGGGTGGCGCCCTACATGGAGCTCACGGCACTGGCGGTGCGCCAGCCGGAAATGCTGCCGGTGCTGTTGCGCGGCATCGACCCGGGGCTGGAGGCCGCGGTCGCCGACGTCGCGCCGCTGCTGGTGGAAGGCAAACTCGCCGCGCTGCAGCCCGGCAGCAACGCGATCATCCTCGGCCGCGACATCGCCGATCAGCTCGGCGTGCAGCTCGGCGACCAGGTCACGCTGCTGGTGCCGATGGCATCGGTCAACGGCACGCCGGAACCGCGTTTGCGCGAGTTCACGGTCGGCGGGGTGTTCCAGGCAGGCCTGGAGGACCACGACAATATGCTGATCCTGGCCGATATTGCCGACGTGCGCGCATTCGCGCCGCTGGCACAGGGGGCGAGCGGCCTGCGGCTGCGCTTCACCGATGCGCTCAAGGTCGATCAGTTCATGCCGGCGGTGCGCGCTGCGGTCGGCCCCGGCTACAGCACCAGCGACTGGACGCAGGAGAACGCCAGCTACTTTCGCGCTATCCGCATCGAGAAGACCATGATGGCGCTGATCCTGCTGCTGATCGTCGGCGTGGCGGCATTCAACATCGTGGCGATGCTGGTCATGGTGGTGAACGACAAGCGCACCGACATCGCGATCCTGCGCACCTTCGGCACCTCGCCCCGCAGCATCCTGCAGGCGTTCATGACCCAGGGACTGGCGATCGGCTGGTTCGGCGTCGCCGCGGGCGTCGCGCTCGGCGTGCTGCTGGCGCGCAATGTCAGCAGCATCGTACCGGTGCTCGAGCGGCTGCTGCATTTCCAGTTCCTGGACGCGCAGGTGTATTACATCACCAGCATCCCGTCCGATCTGCATCTGCATGACGTCGCCTGGATCAGCGCCGCGGCGTTCGCGCTGACGCTGCTGTCGACCATCTACCCGGCGCTGCGCGCCGCGCGCACGCCGCCCGCCGACGCGCTGCGCTACGAGTGAGGCGGCGTTGGCGTACGAATGGCTGCTCGGTACCCGCTACCTGCGCTCGACCCGCGGTCGCGGCTTTTTGTCGTTCATCTCAGTGGTCTCGGCGCTCGGGCTCGCGGTCGGCGTCGCGGTGCTGATCGTGGTGCTGTCGGTGATGAACGGCTTTGAACGCGAGCTCAAGACCCGCATCCTGAGCGTTACCTCGCATGCGACGCTCACCGGCCTCAACGGCAGCCTGCCGGACTGGCGCCGCGACCAGGCGCAGGCGCTGACGCTGCCGGGGGTAGTGGCGGCGGTGCCTTATATCGAAGCACAGGCGCTGTTGATGCATGGCGCGCACACCGCCGGCAGCACCATCCGCGGCGTGCTGCCCGAGCAGGAGCGGCGCGCCGTGGGCCTTGCCGAGCGCATCCAGGGCGGGCGCATCGAGGACCTTAGCCCTGGCGCCTACCGCATCATCCTGGGCGATGCGCTCGCCACCGCGCTCGCGGTCGGGGTCGGCGACGACCTGGTGCTGATCGCCCCGCAGGGCACTGCGACTCCGGCCGGCATCGAACCGCGCATGCGGCGCTTCCGGGTCGCGGGGATCTTCCATTCCGGCATGTATGAATATGATCGCGGCCTGGCGCTGGTGCAGCTCAACGATGCCGCGCGCGTCTACCAGCTCGGCGACGCCGTCACCGGCGTGCGCCTGGCGCTCAACGATGCCTTCCTCGCCCCGCGCCTGGTGCGCGAGCTGGCGCTGAGCCTGGGCGGCGGCTATTTTGTCAGTGACTGGACGCGCCTGCACAGCAACTTCTTCCGCTCGATCGAGATCACCAAGTCGATGCTGTTCGTGATCCTGCTGCTGGTGGTGGCGGTGGCGGCGTTCAACATCGTCGCCGCGCTGGTGATGGTGGTGAAGGAGAAGCGCTCCGACATCGCGATCCTGCGCACGCTCGGCGCCGGGCCGCGCAACATACTGGCGGCATTCTCGATCCAGGGTGCGTTCATCGGCCTTGCCGGCACCATCGGCGGCGCGGCGCTCGGCCTGATCCTGGCGGCCAATCTGGAAGCGCTGGTGCACGCACTCGAGCGTGTGCTCGGCACCCATTTCCTGGATGCCAAGGTCTACTTCATGAGCGACCTGCCGGCCCATGCGCAGCTCGGCGATGTGCTGCGCATCTGCGCAGTGGCGTTTGCACTGTGTGCACTGGCGACGCTGTACCCGGCCTGGCGCGCGTCCGGCACGCAACCGGCCGAGGCCCTGCGCCATGAGTGACGGCGACGCGGCAGAGCTCGGCGCCGGCGGCGCGGGGCTGCGCGCCGGCAGCGGTCCGGTGCTGAGCGCGCGCGGGGTGTGCCGCAGCTTTCGCGAGGGCAGCACCACGCTCGAAGTACTGGTCGAGGTGCAGCTGAGCGTAGCGCGCGGCGAGCGGCTGGCGATCATCGGCGCCTCCGGTTCCGGCAAGACCACGCTGCTGCAGATCCTCGGCGGACTCGACCAACCCGATGCCGGCGTGGTCGAAGTGGCCGGGCGCAACATTCACGCGCTGTCGGAAAATGAGCGCAGCACGCTGCGCAATTGCAGCATCGGCTTCGTCTACCAGTTCCATCATCTGCTGCCGGAGTTCTCGGCGCTGGAGAACGTCGCGATGCCGCTGCTGGTACGGCGCGAGCGCACCGCCGCTGCCGCCGCGCGCGCCCGTGACCTGCTGACGCGCGTCGGGCTGGGTGAGCGGCTGAATCATCGGCCGCATCAGCTCTCCGGCGGCGAGCGCCAGCGTACTGCGGTGGCGCGTGCACTGGTGACCTCCCCGGCGCTGGTGCTGGCCGATGAGCCGACCGGCAATCTCGACGGCCGCAACGCCGAACAGCTGTTGGCGCTGATGCTGCAGCTGAACCGCGAATTCGGCACCAGCCTGGTGGTGGTGACGCACGACAGCCGGCTGGCGGCGCGCATGGATCGGGTGCTGGAGCTGAGCGGCGGCGGCCTGCGTCAGCCCCAGGGACTATAAACCCCAGGGACTATAAAAAACGGACTATAAAATCGATGCCGCCCTGCAGTTGCGACGCCGCTCCCTGCGGGTGCGGTAGCGGTGGATCGTCACCAGCCGCCAGACCAACTCGAGCGTATAGCGGCCGGCGAAGCCGCTGGCGATGCCGCACACCAGGCAGCCGAGCAGGAACGGTTTCCAGGCCGGGCCGAGGCCGTGCTCGAGCCAGTTCCAGTTCGGATGAAATTCGAAGTGACGCGGACGATAGCGCAGCAGCCAGGCGCCGACGCGATAGGCGGCGTAATAGACCGGCACCATGGTCAGTGGATTGACGATGTAGGCGCCGGCGATGCCGACCGCGACATTGAGCCGCCAGATGATGGCCGCCAGCACCACCAACAGCAGATGCACCGGCAGCGGGATGAAGCTCACGCCGATGCCGACGCCGAACGCCACCGTGATCGAGCGCCGGTTCAGCGACCACAGGTGCGAATCGGTGAGCCGCTCGCCAAAGATACTCATGTACCACTTGTGGCGACGCGCGTGGATCAGGCGCGCAACGTGCTTGACTAATCTTCTGGGCATGACCACGCCACTGTAGCAGCTGGCGCGGCGCACTCATAAGCACGGCATAGCGAAACTGCGCTGCCCGACGAGCGCATTAGGTATCATGCCCACGCCTGAACCGTGAGCAAAATCACAGGAGTGGCACTTAGCGATGTGGGAAATCGTGCAGGCGGGCGGGGCACTGATGTGGCCCATCATTCTGTGCTCGATCGTCGCCGCGGCGATCATCCTGGAGCGGCTCTGGACCCTGCAAGATCGACGCGTGCTGCCACCGGACCTGACCCGCAAGGTGTGGAAGCTGGTGGAAACGAACCAGATCAACGACAAGGTGATCGCCGCCCTGGAGCAGAATTCACCGCTCGGCAAACTGCTGGCAGCCGGCCTCGCCAACCGCAACCGTCCGCGCGAAGTGCTGATGGAACGACTCGAGGACACGGGCCGTCACGTGGTGCACGAGCTGGAGCGCTTCCTCAACACCCTGGGTACCATCGCCGGCGTGTCGCCGCTGCTGGGGCTGCTCGGCACCGTCACCGGCATCATCAAGGCCTTCAATGCCATCAATGCCGGCGGTGCCGGCGATCCGCGCATGCTGTCGGGCGGTATCGCCGAGGCGCTGATCGCCACCGCGGCCGGCCTGTGCGTCGCGATACCGTCGCTGATTGCCTACCGCTATCTGCGCGGCCGCGTCGATCGGATCGTGGTCGAGATGGAGAAGAACGCGCTGCGGCTGGCGGACGCGGTCGAAGCTGCGGCGCGCGCCGGCGTCGGGGTCGGCGCCGAGCCGCAGCCGGCGCTGGGCTGACGCGCGCACCGCCAGCCGCATCAGCAGCCAGGTTACCGCAGCAATGAACCTCAAACCACGCCGCAACGAGGAACCGGAAATCAACGTCACCTCGCTGATCGACGTGGTGCTGCTGCTGGTGGTGTTCTTCATGCTGTCCTCCAACTTCACCGCCGAGGGCCGGCTGCGCGTGCGGCTGCCGCAGGCGAGCGCACTGCCGGCGCAGCGCTCGAGCGAGGAGGGCCTGGTGGTCACGGTCAGCGCCAGCGGCTCCTACCTGGTGAACGCGCGCGAACTGGTGAATTCCAGCCCCGACACGCTGCGCGCCGCGATCGTCAAGACCGTGGGCAACGGCTCGCGCGCTGCGGTGGTGACGATCCGCGCCGATGGCCGCGCCAGCCACCAGGCGGTGGTGACTGCGATGGATGTGCTGGGACGGCTGGGTTTCACGCAGATGAACGTCGCCACGGTCAACGACAGCGGAGCGGCGCCCCCTTGATCGAGGCCGCCGCGGGCGCGGCTGCTGCGCCGCCGGGCGTGCAGCAGGCGCGCAAGATCTATGCGCGGCTGCTGCGCTACGCGTGGCCGTATCGCGCCATGTACCTGGTCGGTGTGGTGGGCATGGTGCTGTACGCCAGCAGCGACCTGATCACGGTGTTCTTCACCAAGACCTACCTGCACGATGCGCTGGCGCTGCAGCAGCACCAGATCGTGCTGCGCTGGCTGCCGCTGGGCGTGCTGCTGATCTTCCTGTCGCGCGGCGTCGGGGATTACCTGGCCAATTATTTTCCATTCTGGGTCGGCCGCCAGGTGATCAAGGCGATCCGCGCCGAGCTGTTCGCCCAGTACCTGCGCCTGCCGACCGCGCAATACGATCGCGAGTCCTCGGCGGTGAAGTTGAACCGCCTCACCTATAACGCCGAGATGGTGGCCGCGGCCACCACCGATTCGCTGACGGTGATGATCCGCGACTCGCTCGCGATCTCGTTCAATGTCGGGGCGCTGTTCTGGCTCAACTGGCGCCTGGCGACCTGCCTGATGGTGGCCGCCCCGGCAATCGCCTGGCTGGTGCGCAACGTCAACATCCGCTTTCGCCGCTACAGCACCCGCATCCAGAACTCGATGGGCGATGTCACGCGCGTATCGAAGGAGGCGCTCGATGCGCACCGCGTGGTCAAGGTGTTCAACGCCCAGGATCACATCCTGCGGTTGTTCGAGCAGGCCAACGAGCTCAATCGCCACACCAACGTGCGGCTGATCTCGGCGCGCTCGATCAGCAATCCGATCGTGCAGATGCTGGCGGCGCTCGGGCTTGCCGGCGTGCTGCTGATCGCCAACCGCGAGATCGCTGCCGGCACCATGACGGTCGCCGACCTGATCCCGTTCATCATTGCGGCGATGCTGGTATCGCAGCCGCTGCGGCGCATATTGAACGTCGCCGGTCCACTGCAGCAGGGCATCGCCGCCGGCGCCAGCGTGTTCGCGGTGCTGGATGCGCCGAGCGAGCCACAGGGCGGAACGTTTGCGCCGCGGCGGGTGCGCGGCGAGGTGGAATTTCGCGCGGTGAGCTTCGAGTATGCGAGCGAGAATGGCGCGGTGCTGCACGCGATCAACCTGAAGGTGCCGGCCGGCAGCTCGCTCGCCATCGTCGGGCGCTCCGGCAGCGGCAAGTCCACACTGGTGTCGCTGCTGCCGCGCTTCTACGACCCGAGCGCCGGCGCGGTGCTGATCGACGGGGTGGATATCCGCGACTACCGCCTGGCGGACCTGCGCCGCCAGATGAGCCTGGTGAGCCAGGAAGTGGTGCTGTTCAACGAATCGATCCGCAACAACATCCTGTTCGGCGCCACCGACATCAGCGACGCGCAGCTGCTGGCAGCGGCGAGCGCCGCCTACGTGATGGAATTCGCGCAGCAGCTGCCGCAGGCACTCGACACCATCGTCGGTGATCGCGGCGTGCTGCTCTCGGGCGGCCAGCGCCAGCGCATCGCGATCGCGCGCGCGTTGCTGCGCGATACGCCGATTCTGATCCTGGATGAGGCCACCTCGTCGCTCGATACCGCCGCCGAGCGCCACATCCAGGATGCGCTCGACCGGCTGGTGAAGAATCGCACCACGCTGGTGATCGCCCATCGGCTGTCGACCATCGAGGGCGCCGACAGGATCCTGGTGATGAGCGACGGCCGGGTGGTGGAGTCGGGTGCGCACGCCGAGTTGCTCGCGCAGCACGGGGTGTATGCGGAGTTGCACCGGCTGCAGTTCAGTGCCTAGCGCGCGACCGTCGCCGTGGCTGGGGGCGGGGCTGGCGGCGCGCCTGCTGGCGATCTGGTATCGCAGCGCCGCCCCGCCGTGGCCGCTGCGCCTGCTGGCACGCCCGTTCGGCCTGATCGTGCGGCTGCGGCGCGCCGGCTATGCGCGCGGCGCGCTGTACAGTCGCCGCCTGCCCAAGCCGGTCATCGTGGTGGGCAACCTGACCGTCGGCGGCAGCGGCAAGACGCCGCTGGTGATCTGGCTGGCGCAGCAGCTCGCCGAGCGCGGACTGCACCCCGGCGTGGTGTTGCGCGGCTATGGCGGCAGCGCGGCGCGTGGCCGCGCACCACAGCTGGTGCAGCCCGGCAGCGACGTCGCGCTGGTCGGTGATGAGGCCGTGCTGTTGCGCCAGCGCGCCGGCGTGCCGGTCGCGGTCGGACGCGATCGCGCCGCCGCCGCGCAGCTGCTGCTCGCCGCCGGCGCCGATGTGATCATCGCCGATGACGGGCTGCAGCACCTGCGCCTGGCGCGCGATTTTGAGATCGCGGTGCTCGACGGCGCGCGCGGTCTCGGCAACGGCTATCTGCTGCCGGCCGGCCCGTTACGCGAGCCGGCGCTGCGACTGGCCAGCGTCGATGCGGTCGTGATCAACGGCGAGGCCGCGCACTGCGCGGCGATAGCGCAGCGGGCGGGCGTCGCGCGGGCGTTTGTCATGCGACTGACTGGCGAGTGGCTGCGCACGCTCGGCGACAGCGGTGAGCCGGTGGCGCTCTCGAGCCTTGCCGGCCGGCGCGTGCACGCGATCGCCGGCATCGGCCATCCGCAGCGCTTCTTTGCGCAGCTGGCGGCCGCCGGGCTTACGGTGATCGCGCACGCATTTCCCGATCACCACCGCTATCGCGCCGCCGAGCTCGAGTTCGGCGATCAGCTGCCATTGCTGATGACCGAGAAGGATGCGGTAAAATGCCGGGCGTTCGCCGCCGCCGACCGCTGGTACCTGCCGGTCGCAGCGAGCTTTGTCGGCGCCGATGGCAGCGCGTTGCTGGCGCTGCTGCGACGCTGCCTTGCCAGCTGACGCTGAACGATTGCCGCTGAACGATGGCGGCGGGAGAGTCCCTTGGATGCACGGCTACTCGATATTCTCGCCTGCCCGGTCTGCAAGGGGCCGCTGCGCTATGAGCGCAAGGAGGCGCTGCTGGTCTGCCGCGCCGACCGACTGGCATTCCCGATCCGCGACGGCATTCCGGTGATGCTCGAGGATGAAGCGCGCGTGCTGGCGCCCAGCGACGCGCTGCTCGATCGCTAGCATCTCATGTACCGCGTGGTGGTGCCGGCGCGCTATGGTTCCACGCGGCTACCCGGCAAGGCGCTGTTGCCGCTGGCCGGCAAGCCGCTGATCCAGTGGGTGTACGAGCGGGCGCGACGCTCCGGCGCACAGCAGGTGATCATCGCCACCGACGATGAGCGCATTGCGGGCGCGGCGCGCGGCTTCGGCGCCGAGGTGCGGATGACCGCCGCGACCCATGTCTCGGGCACCGATCGCATCGCCGAGGTGGCGCGTGCCGAACGCTGGGGCGATGCCGACGTCATCGTCAATGTGCAGGGTGATGAACCGCTGATTCCGGAGGCGCTGATCGACCAGGTGGCCTCGCTGCTGGCGGCGCACGCCGGCAGCGCGATCGCGACCCTGGCGGTGCCGCTGCAATCGGTGGCCGCGCTGCTGGATCCGAACGTGGTCAAGGTGGTGTGCGATCTGCAGCAGCGTGCGCTGTACTTCAGCCGCGCGCCGATTCCCTGGTCGCGCGATGCGGCAAGCCAGGGCAGCTGCGCCGGCGCGCGCCGACACCTGGGCATCTACGCCTATCGCGTAGCGGCGCTGCAGCGCATCGCCGCGCTGCCGCCCAGCGCGCTTGAATTGCGCGAGCAGCTCGAACAGCTGCGTGCGCTCGAGCACGGCATGGATATCCGGGTGGCCGACGCCCAGGTCACACCGGGCCCGGACGTCAACACGGCCGCCGACCTGGCGGCGGTCGAAGCGCTGCTGGCAGCGGGGCGCTAGAGCGCGCCTTGCGTCCGGCGACTCAGTCCTGGCGCGGCGGCCCGTCGCCGGCGTGCTCAGGCGCTGCCGTTGCGGCAGGGCGCTCCATTGGGCGCACCTCGGGCGGGCGCCCCGGCGCCTCACCGTGCGTGGCTGCCGTGGTATAGGGGGCGGCTGGAGCGACGTCCGATCCGGTCCACCCCATTTCGTGCTGGCCGGTATCCCCGCCAAAGCCGGTTTGCGTATCGATCGACAGGTCGGCGCCGCCCTGACCACTGCCCTGGCCACTGCCCTGGCCGCCCATGCCCTGGTCACGACTGCCGGCGCCGCGACGCCGGCGTCGGCCGCCGCGGCGCGAGCGTCCGGAGCGAGGCGGACGGTCGCTACCCGGACGGTCGCCACCTGGCCGATCCCCAGCCGGCCGATCGCCACTCATGCGGTCGGCACCTGGCCGCTCGCCAGCGGCCGGTGCGCCGTCAGACATCGGCTCGCGCGGCGGCTCTGTGCGCGCTGGTTCTGTGCGCGGTGGTTCTGCGCGCTGCTGCGGTTCCGGGCGCCGCGGTTCATCCCTTCGCGGTTCATCCCGACGAGGCTCGTCGCGGCGCGGCTCGTGGCGCGCCTCCTCTCGGCCGCGGGAGTTGCCGCTGTGCCGATCGGGCCGCCGGTCGCGGCCACGGCCGCCGCGCGCACCTCGATCGCCACGCTCGTAGCCGGCGCGGCGCGGCTCACGTGCCGGTTCGCGCACCGCTGGGGCGCTGCCGTTGGTCTCAGCGGCGGCAACCGGCTCGGCCGGGGATCCGAACAGGCGCTTCACCCGGCCCCAGAGCCCTTCGGTTGGCGGTGCTGCGATCACGGTAACCGGCTTCGCCGCTGCAGGGGCAACGATCGGCGCGGCCGTCCTGGGCATCAGCGCGGCCACGGCCGGTGGCTCCGCCGCCGGCTTGCGCTCGCGCTCGATCGCCTCGGCCACGACCGGCGCGGCCGGGATCTGGTAGCTGACCTGTGAATTTTCGGCCAGCTGCGCCTCATCGTCGCGCACCCTCCTGATCGAATACTCGGGCGTCTGGATGTGCGGGTTTGGCACGATCACCATCTGCGCGTGCGACTTGTCTTCCAGTGCGCGCAGCGCGTCGCGCTTCTCGTTGATCAGATAAGTCGCGACGTCCACCGGCACCTGCACGATCAGGCGCGCGGTGCGGTCCTTGCGCGTCTCCTCGCCGATCAGGCGCAGGATCGACAGCGCCAGCGACTCAATGCTGCGGATGCTGCCGATGCCGTTGCAGCGCGGGCACACCAGGTGGCTCGACTCCCCGAGGCTCGGCCGCAGCCGCTGGCGCGACATCTCCAAGAGCCCGAAGCGCGACAGGCGCCCGATCTGGATGCGTGCGCGGTCCATGCGCATCGCCTCGCGCAGGCGCTCCTCGACGTCGCGCTGGTTCTTCTGCGACTCCATGTCGATGAAGTCGATGACGATCAGGCCGCCGAT
>Ga0302324_100004865_pt1 | contig 29605 bp, 34 predicted proteins | sample Palsa_T0_1_FD_201949 | JGI IMG/M metagenome (GOLD analysis project Ga0302324, IMG submission 201949) | Peat permafrost microbial communities from Stordalen Mire near Abisko, Sweden - Palsa_T0_1 | ecosystem: Environmental > Terrestrial > Soil > Palsa > Peat permafrost | place: Sweden: Abisko...
AAATGCTGCATACTCGATTCATGGCGGAAGTCTCCGTTCGGTAGATTTGGTTCGGGCTGAACCCAAGTCCACCGTATCAGAGCTTCCGCCTGAATTCGCGAAATCCTAATTTGGACAGCAGTGGTTGACAACCTGCCCCACAACCGAAGCGCAGCGTTCGCGTCGCGGGCCGGGGAACCTGGCGGCGTAAACCTCCTAACCCCAACGCATTGCGAAGGAAGCCAGATTCCACACGTGGGGAATTGAGAGCCGGGATCGCAAAGGCGATGATCGACTTGGGCAGCCAGCCAACGAAGGCACAAGCCGCCCAGAAAAAGGAAACTCACTTATGAAACTCGTAACACATCTAGAAGCTGTTCTACTGGTTCTGGGAGCCGTTTCGGCGCTCCCGGCCCGCGCGGAAACGACTTGCTCCAATGCCAGCCTCTCTGGGGACTACTCGATTACGATCACAGGGGCGATCGTAGCCGGGCCAGTCACCGGCCCTGTCAACGGCGTGAACCTGACGCACTTTGACGGCGCGGGGACCCTGACTTCGGTGGATCACGTCATCATCGGCGGCGCATTATCAACCAGTGCCGATTGGAGACCCGCCGTGGGTACTTACTCCCTGAATCCGAATTGCACCGGCCAGGCTTCCTTCACCTATCCCGACGGCCAGTCACCGGGGCTTACTTACTTTTTTGTTTTGACAAAGCTCGGCCTGCAAATGGACATCGTCGTGAGCACCCCGGGGTTCAACATAACCGCCGTGGCCACGAAACTGCTATAGGAACCCGCCTTCCACGCGGAGGGGTCCCCAAGCAATGGACACGCACGCCCATTGGATCAAGACTGGGGATCCCTTTCGCGGGAACCACGCTCCAACCTAACGGCCGCTTTGTTCAAGTGATTCGGGATCGAGCGGATGCATCGAATGCGCGATCCCGGGCGAGAGATGCGCCAGCCCTGAAAGCAATTCCTGACCGGCGCGCGTGAGTTCCGCGACGGGCATAGGCGGCAGGCGGTCGATGATGAACCACAGATTCCGGCTGTCCTGGTTTAGCGCCGTGGGCTTGCACTGGCGCCAATTCCACCTACGCCAAGTCACGCCACGATCGTCCCGCCATACAATCTCGCCCGCATCCGGATGTTCGATTGCCGGCGCGCCGTCGCGCACGGTCGGCAGGAGCGCCGCGCCTGCAGCACCTGGAAATCGTGCGCATGCGCGCGGCCGAGAACCGGCGCTGGATCCTGCGCTCCACCAACGACGGCATCACGGGGACCACCGATCCCGCCGGCCGGCTGCGCGGGACGCTGCCGCCCGCGCTATGGCGACTGGTTCCCCGCCCTGTGCGCGGTGGTGGCGGCGGCTCTGCCGATTGCCACGCTCGTCACGCGGCCGTATGGCCCACAATATCCGGCCGCGTAATTCGTCTACAACAGTGGATGGAGCAGACGCTGAGGATTCCGCAACAGATCGCGGAGCAGAACCGGCAGATCTCCGAGGTGGTGCAACGCGAGCGCGCTCGTCTCCGTAACTTTGTCCGGAAACGCGTGCCCGACGCGGGCGACGCCGAGGACATTCTGCAGGAAGTGCTCTACGAACTGGTGGAGACCTACCGGTTGATGCACCCCGTAGAGCAGGCCGGCGCTTGGCTGTACCGCGTAGCGCGGAACCGGATCGTCGACTTTTTTCGGAAGAAGCGGCTGGCAGCGCTCGGAGATGCCGTGGTCGAGAGAGCAGACGACGAGGGCGCGCTCACGCTGGAAGACCTGTTGCCGTCGCCGGATGCCGGTCCGGAAGCGGCCTACGCGCGCAGAGTGCTGTTGCAGGAGCTTAACGCCGCGCTCGAGGAACTGCCGGAGGAACAACGCGATGTGTTCATCGCGCATCAGATCGAGGGCCGGAGCTTTAGAGAGCTTGCCGACGATACCGGCGTCGGATTGAACACGCTCCTGTCACGCAAGCGCTATGCGGTGCTTCACCTGCGCCGGCGATTACAGGCCATTTACGACGAGTATCTGAAACCATGAGGACGACGAATATGATTAAGAAACGGGTAAAAAGAGCGGTGAAGATCGCCTTGCTCGTCCCGATGGGGCTGGCCGCAATGGCGCTCTTCGGATTGATAGTGATGTATCTGTGGAACTGGCTGGCGCCGGCGGTTTTCGCTGCGCGGACGATCACCTTTTGGCAAGCGCTCGGCCTGCTGATCCTGGCGAGGATTCTGGTTGGAGGACTCGGTGGGGGGCATGGCGCCGACAAGCATGGGCGCCGCAGCATGATGGACCGGTGGGAGCGGATGACTCCCGAGGAGCGTGAAGCGTTCCGCCAGGGACTACGCAATTGCGGCGAAGTCCGTGAGCCGGCGAACACCCCGCCGGCGGCTCCGAGCGCCGCGCCCTCAGCCTGAGCCTCGCCTACGCGTCGCGCGCGGGAGCCAGTAGATCGATCGAGTGCTCAACGCCCGGCGAGAGTTGCGCTAGCCCCGAGACCAGTTCATCCCCGGCGCGCGTGAGTTCCGCGATGGGCATGGGCGGCAGGCGATCGACGATGAACCACAGATTCCGGCTGTCCCGGTTCAGCGCCGTACGTTTGCACTGGCGCCAATTCCACCTGCGGCAAGTGACGCCCCGATCGTCCCGCCACACAATCTCGCCGGCATCCGGATGTTCGATTACCGGCGCGCCGTCGCGCACGGTATCGAACGGCTCATCCCCGCGCGCCACCACCAGCCGCGGCAGGCCGGCATAGCGATCCAAATCTTCGCCGCCGAAGCATGCGCCGAACCGGATGCTCAGCGCGTTATACAAATCAACCACCGGATCGATCACGGGCAGGCTCCCATTCTTCTCCACGCGCTTCCACAAAGCCTCCACCGAGCAGGCAGTCTTTTTCGGGTTCGCTCCAAACGCCCGAAATGCGGCCCGCCAGGCTTCCAGGTGCTCCGCCATCCAAACTGGCGGCTGCAACGGAAGCGCTGGAATCGCCGCGGAGCCTGCTGCCTGGAAGTTCCGCACGACCACGCTCAATGCGCGGTATTCCGGATAGCGCTGCCAGATCTCCGGATCTATGGTGGGAAGAAAGCCGATCAGCACACCTCTAGTTGGACCTCGATTTCGCCGGCGCGAAATCTCCCGTCTTCCACGCGCTCGACCCGGTCCGCGGTATGGATCTCGCCCGTGCCGGTTTCGGGGTCTATGATCCAAACGTAAGTCACGCCGAAAGCCAGATATTCGCGGATCTTGGCAAGCAGTTCTACAGCCGCGTCATCGGGAGACAGAATCTCCACGCAGAGGAACGGCGGCTCGGTGAAGATGTCTTCGGATGGCTCGGCCTGGGTGACGCAGAGGTCCGGAACACGGTAGCGCGCCGGCGTACGTTGGGTGCGTATGCGCTGCTCCGGCCAGACCTCATACCCGAGCGGATCGCCCACCGGGCAAAGCATGCGGAGCAAATCGCGTTGCATCTTGCTGTGCGGTTTTTGGGGCATGGGACGCGGGACAATCCTCCCCTCCACGTACTCGGCATCGTGTTCGAAGGTCGAATGCAGGTATTCCTCGACGCTCACCAGTTCCGTGATTGCCATGATTCTATCTTCCTATGACTTTATCAGTATCGCAGGCCACGGCGAGCGAAGTTCGCCCCGCTACCCGCCGATATGCCGGAACAGCCAGAATAAGAACCCCGCTAGCAGGATCGATGCGGGCAGCGTCAGCACCCAGGCCATGGCCAGGTTGCGCACCGTTCCCCATTGCAGCCCGGAGTGGTTGGCGGCCATGGTTCCCGCCACGCCCGAGGAGAGCACGTGCGTGGTGCTCACCGGCATGCCGAACCAGTCCGCCGCGCCGATGGTGACCATCGCCGTGATCTCCGCCGCCGCGCCTTGTGCATAGGTCAAGTGGTCCTTCCCGATCTTCGATCCCACCGTCACCACGATACGCTTCCAGCCCACCATGGTGCCCAGGCCCAGCGCCAGGGCCACTGCCACTTTCACCCAGAGCGGAATGAACTTGGTGGCGTCATCGATGTGTTTCTTGTAATTCGTGAGCACCGCCAGGTCGGCCGCGGCGAATTCGGGCTTTCCCGATCTCTGTATCAGCCGCAACGCCTCGCTCACTACGTACAGATCGTTGCGGAAGTTCGGCGTGCGGTCGGCCGGCACGTGTTTGAGCTCCTTGTAAAGGGCCATCTCGTTGCCGACGTCGCTAACCAGGGTGCGCAGCGCCAGCATGGTGTTGGCGTTGAATTCCCGCGTGCGGATGTAAGCCGTCACGTCGTCGCGCGCGTCGCCAATCACCGCGTTGGGCGATACGTAGTGAGACAGCACGCCGGCCGCTTGGGTCGAAACAGTAATGAATTCCTGCGACTGCCGCGCCGTCACCGCGTGGTTCAAAGCGTACGCCGTGGGCACCGTGCCGATCAGGATCAGCATGATCAGCCCCATGCCCTTTTGGCCGTCGTTGGAGCCGTGCGCGAAGCTTACCCCCGTGCAGGTCAGCACCAGCAACGCGCGTATCCACAACGGCGGCGGCGCATCCCCTACGGGCGCCTGATACAGCCGTTTGTCCGGAATCGCAAATTTCATCAGCAGGAGCAGCAGCCCGGCGCCCAAAAAGCCCACGATGGGCGAAATCAGGAGCGTTTTGCCGATATTCGCCGCCTGCCCCCAATCTACGCCGCTAGTGCCGGTCTTCACGGCCATGAGCTGGTTGGCGATGCCCACTCCGATGATCGAGCCGATCAGCGTGTGCGAACTGGAATTGGGCAGCCCGAAGTACCACGTGCCCAGATTCCAGATAATGGCCGCCACCAGCAGGGCGAAAACCATGGCGAAGCCGGCTCCGCTGCCAACTTGCAGAATCAACTCCACGGGCAGCAGCGAGATGATCCCGAAGGCCACCAAACCACTCGACAGCACCACTCCCAGAAAGTTAAAGAATCCCGACCAGACTACCGCCACGTGCGGCTCCAGCGAATGCGTATAGATCACCGTGGCTACGGCATTGGCCGTGTCGTGAAAGCCGTTCACGAACTCGAATCCCAGGGCGGTCAGCAGCGCCACGCCCAAAAGCAGATACGCAAATCCGCTGGCCGTGCGCACGCCCGAAATATCCGAAAGCAGATTGATGGCGGCATACCCGATGCCGGCCACCAGGATCACGCCAAAAACCAACATGCCTGCCTTGCTGGGAGACTTCTCAAGCTTCGCATGAACGGTTGCGGTTGCCGCAGTCGCCATAATGCCCTCCTGGAATGGACAGACATTGCAGCATACAACACGGCGAGGTTCTTTCGGATTACAGGAAGGTTACACTTGCGTTAAAGTGGCGGGGCAGGCGCTTCCGCCTAATGCCACTTAGTTCTCCAAACATTGGGGGGCGGCCAATCTTGGCCGCAGCCGCCTTTTAGGCGGCCAGAGCCGGCTGAAAGCCGGCTGCGGGCAGGATTGCCTGGCAGGATTGCCCGCCCCACAACAACTCAGGGCTTTTTCAGTTCACCCAAGGGCCACGGTCGGAGCCGTGCTTGCGCATGTACACCTGGAACTTCTTCTTGGCGCGCTGCAGCTTGTAGTTCCGGTACCAGCGGCGCACCTCGTACGCATCCACCCTCGGGAAACGCACTTTCAGGTAAATCAGGCCGAAAATCATCCCGCCCAGGTGCGCGACATTGCTCACGCCGGTATTGACGCCGAGAGACGCCAACAGCGCAATGGCGCCGTAAATCATCACGAAATACTTCGCCTGGATGGGAAATAAGAAAAGGAAAAGGATGGTCGCTTCCGGATACATTACGCCGAAAGCCAGCAGCACGCCGAAGATGGCCCCGGATGCCCCGATGGTGCTGGTGTTCCAGTTGCCCAGCAGCGCATTCACGGTGACGTCGCACAGGCCCGCGCCGATCCCGCACAGAAAATAGTATTTCAGAAACCGGCGCGTGCCCCAGTCTCTCTCCAGCGTGACGCCGAACATCCAGAGCGTGAGCATGTTGAAGAGCAGGTGCATGACGCCGCCATGCAGAAACAGGTAGGTCGCCAGTTCCCAGATCGCAAAATGGTAGACCACCAATCTGGGGACCAGGGCGAACGGGCCGAAGATGTTTCCGAGGCCGGCCACATACGCCAGATAGCTCAACACGAAGACCACGGTATTGCTAATGAGCAGCCATTTTACGCCATTCGGGAAATTGCCGGACGAAAAGAAGGTGTTTAATCTGTACCGGGTGCTGTGCCGCATCAAGGGCCTTTAACGCCTAGGATAACATTTGCCAGTGGGCCGATTGACAATCGGCCCGCAGGTTGCCAACGTTGCCAACCTGCCCCACAACCGAATGCATGCGCTACAATGATCGGGTCCCCCTCAACGTCCCTCAAGATGGAACGCGCCAGCAGATTCCTCGGCAAGCTCGCCGGTCCGATCGATGTCGACGATCTGGCCCGCGCCGCGTGGCCGCTGGCCGTGGGCAAGAAGGTCGCGGCGCGCACGCGGCCCACGCGCATGGTGCGCACCCGGCTGATCGTGGAAGTCGAGGATCCTATCTGGAAGAAGCAATTGTTCGCCCTTTCCCGGCAGATCCTGACGAACCTGGAGCGGCGCCTGGGACCGGGAATCGTCGAAGATCTGGAGTTCCGCGTCATGCCGCTGCGCCGCGATGCCCAGCGGGCCGAAGTGGCGCAACCAGGGGTGTCCCTCGATGAGGCCGACCAGATCGCGGATCCCGTAATGCGCAACATGTACAAGCTGGCGCGCAAAAAGGCGCTGGCGTGAAGATCGCCGAAAGAGAAGTCCGCTACGTGGCGGAACTCGCCAATCTGGATCTGAGCGAAGCGGAGGTCCATAAATTCCAAGCCGACCTCGACGAGATTCTCGGCCACGTCGAACGCCTGAACGAGATCGATACCACCGGCATCGAGCCGATGGCGCAAGTGCTCTACGCGGCCCATTATGCAGTCAATGATACCGCTACGTTGCGCGACGACCGCGCACGTCCGCCCCTGGGCACGGACGTCGCCCTGGCGAATGCGCCGCAATCGGGCGAAGGGTACTTCAAAGTGCCCAAGGTCATCGAACGCTGAGCCATGGAGATCCGGCCTCTCACCATTAGCCAGATCCGTGACGGATTGCTGGCGCGCCGCTTCAGCGCCGTGGAGTTGGCGCAGGAAACGCTGCGGTTCGCCGAGGCGCAAAACCCCGCCACCAACGCGTATCTGCTGTTCTCGCCCGAGCGCGCTCTGGCCGCCGCAGCCCGCGTGGACGAACAGATCGCGCGCGGCGACGATCCAGGGCCCCTGGCCGGAGTGCCCGTGGCGGTGAAAGACGTCATCCTCACCAAGGGCGTGCGCACCACTTGCGCCTCGAAGCTGCTGGCCGAGTACGTGCCGCCCTACGATGCCACCGCCATCGTACGGCTGGAGGAAGCCGGCGGCGTCATCCTGGGCAAGACCAACTGCGATGAATTCGCCATGGGATCGTCGAACGAGAATTCGGCGTTCGGGCCGGTGCGCAATCCGCTGGCGCCGGACCGCGTGCCGGGCGGATCGAGCGGCGGTTCGGCGGCCGCGGTGGCGCAGGGGACGGCGGCCGTGGCGCTGGGGTCGGACACCGGCGGGTCCATCCGGCAACCCGCTTCGTTTTGCGGCGTAGTGGGGGTGACCCCCACCTACGGGCGCGTCTCGCGCTACGGGCTGACCGCGTTCGCCAGCTCGCTCGACCACATTGGGCCGCTGGCGCGTACGGTGCGCGATGCCGCCGTGCTGCTGCAAACGATCGCCGGCCGCGACCCGTTGGACGCCACATCGGCCGATGCGCCTGTGCCGGACTATACACAATCGATGGATGGTAACGTACAAGGGCTAAAGCTTGGATTGCCCCGCGAGTATCTAAAAGATTTGACGAGCGAAACCGGGGATTTGATCGAAGCGGGCGTGGCCACGTTGCGCCGGCTCGGCTGCGAGGTGCGCGAGATCGGCTTGCCGGCGACCGATTATGCCATCGCCTGCTATTACGTCATCGCCACGGCGGAAGCCAGCTCGAACCTGGCGCGTTACGATGGCGTGCGCTACACTTTCCGGTCGCCGGATTCCGGCACGTTGAGCGGCATGTACCGGCACACCCGCGGCGAGGGCTTCGGCGCGGAATGCAAGCGGCGCATCATGCTGGGAACTTACGTCTTGAGCGCGGGTTATTACGACGCCTATTACCTGAAGGCGCAGAAGGTGCGCGCGCTGATCGCCCGGGATTTCGCGCGGGCGTTTGCGGAGGTGGACGCGATCGTGGCGCCGGTGTCGCCCTTCCCGGCGTTCAAGCTGGGCGAAAAGATCGACGATCCGCTGGCCATGTACCTATCGGATATTTACACGATTACCGGCTCGCTGGCCGGCATTCCCTGCATGAGCGTGCCCTGCGGCAAGACTGCCGAAGGGTTGCCGGTGGGAATGCAGATTCTAGCCAGGCACTTTGACGAGCCCACGATGTTCCGCCTGGCCGACGCTTTCGAGCGCGCCCAGGCAAATTGAAACACATACAATTGGAGATGAACGGAGATCGATATGCCTTTTACGCTTCCCCCACTACCCTACGCAAGTGACGCCCTCGATGTTTCCATCGACAAGACCACCATGGAGATCCATCACGACAAGCACCATGGCGCTTACGTGACCAACCTGAATAAGGCGCTGGAATCCGCGCCCGATTTGGCCGGCAAGAGCATCGAAGAGCTGCTGGCGAACAACTGCGCCATCGTGCCGGACAGTATCCGCACGGCGGTGCGCAACAATGGCGGCGGCCACATCAACCACTCGATGTTCTGGACCATCATGGGGCCGGGCGCGGGCGGCGCGCCGGTGGGCCACGTGGCCCAGGCCATTACCGGCGCGTTCGGCAGTTTCGACGACTTCAAGACCAAGCTGCAAGCCGCCGGGATGGCCCGGTTCGGCTCCGGCTGGGCCTGGCTGATTTCGAGCGGCGGCAAGCTGGAGATTGTTTCCACCGCTAACCAGGACAGCCCCGTGATGGAAGGCAAGCACGCCATCCTGGGCGTGGACGTCTGGGAGCACGCCTACTACCTGAAATATCAGAACCGCCGGGCGGATTACCTGGGCGCATGGTGGAATGTGGTGGACTGGCCCGCGGTGGAAGCCCGCTTCAATTCCCACAAGTAGCCCCCTTGGAGGGCGGGCAATCTTGGCCGCCCTCCAAACGTCTACTCGTCGCGCAGCGCCACCATGGGATCCAGCTTCGACGCGCGACGCGCGGGGAGGAAGCTGGCCGCGGCCGCGATCAGCGCCAGCAGCAGCGCCGCCGCCACCAGCGTCGGCGGATCGTACGGCGTCAGCCCAAATAGCAACGCGCGCGCGCTGCGCCCGGCAAGCAGCGATATCGCGGCGCCCGCCAGCAGGCCGATCAGCAGCAGACGTCCGGCTTCGCGCATCACCATCGCGATTATCTGTCCGTGTTCCGCGCCCAGCGCCAGGCGAATGCCGATTTCGTTCCGCCGCCGCGCCACCAGAAAAGAGATCACGCCGTAGATCCCTGCCATCGCCAACAACGCGGCCAACAGGCCGAAGAATCCCGATAGCATGGCCATCAAGCGCTCGGGCGTCAGTTGGTCGCGGATGTCCTTCTGAAAATCGCTGAACTCCATGATCACATCGGGATGCCTGGCGGCGAGCCTGCGCTTGATGGTGGCGCTCGTCGCCGCCGGCGCCATGTTCGAGTGGATCAGCATGCTCGTCCACGGGCCTTGCGCGGGGAATTGTGAGGCCGGCGCGAAGGTCATCGGCGGCGTCGCGCCGCGCAGGTCGTTGTATTGCGTGTCCGGGATCACGCCGACGATTTCGTAGACCGTGGATGGATAGTTGGGCTCCGCACCGGTGCGCAGCGTCTGCCCGATCGGATCTGCGCCGCCCAGCAGCTTGCGCACGAACGTCTGGTTCACCACGGCGACACGCGTGGAGGCGGCCGTATCGTTCTGGTTGAAGCCGCGGCCCCGCACCACCGGAATGCCCATGGTATTGAAATAGCCAGGACTCACCCACGTAAACATCGAATTGCCTTCGATCGGCCCGATACGCACGCCGTGCCCCCAACTGCTTCCCAACAGCGGGGTGTTGGTAGTGGTGGAGGCGTCCAACACGCCGGGCGTGGCACGCACTTCATCCAGCAACTCACGCTGGAACTCCGCCCAGCGCTGGGGTGGCAAATTGGACTGCCAGTATCCCAGGAATCCGGTCGCGATGCCGCCTTCCCGCATGCCCGGATCGAACGTCATCAAGTTCCGGAAGCTGCGCACAAACAGCAGCGCGGCCACCAGCAGCACCAGCGAGACAGAGATTTGGGTGACCACCATCAGGCGCTGCAGCGAGAAACGCTCCCTGCCCGTGGTCATGCCACGCCCGCCGGCCTTCATGGCGGCGGCCGGCTGCGCTTGGGCGGCGCGCAGCGCGGGCAGCACGCCGAAAGCGGCGCAGGTCAGGATAGCCACGCCGGCGGCAAACAAGAGCACTCGCCAATCGATGCCCGTATTCAGATTCACGGACGAACCCTCAGTTGAAAGCGCCCAGACCAACACGCCGCTCAAAGAGTGCGCGAGAGCGATTCCTAGCGCGGTCCCGATGGCCGCCAGCAGTGCGCTTTCCGCCAGCAACTGCCGCACCAGGCGGAAGCGCGACGCACCCAGAGCCAGGCGCACGGCGAGTTCACGCTCGCGCGTGCTGGCGCGCGCCAGCATCAGGTTGGCCAGGTTGGCGCAGGCGATCAGCAGCACCAGGCCGGTGATCCCCAGCAGCAGCCAGAGCGAGCGGTCGTAGCTTTCGCGGAGCCAGCTCACGCCTTGCGCAGCCGGGTAGACGGCCAGCCGGAAGTGTTTGTAAGTCTCGGTCATCCCAGTGTCGCGGCCCGGCGGAACGGTGGCTTCGAAAATACCGGGACTGAGCGTCTGCATTTCCGCGGAGGCGCGGGGCAGCCCCCAGCCCGGCTTCAGGCGGCCCATCACGGACACTTCGAAGATGTCGCGCCGCAATTCTTCTTTCGGCTGGCAGAAGGGCAGCGCGATGTCGAAGTTATCGCCCACGGACATGCCAAAGAACTCCGGCGGCGTCACCCCGACGATTTCCACCAGGTCGTTGTTCACCACCAACTTCGTGCCAGGCCCCGGTTCGCGCCCGGCCATCTGGCTTTGCCAATACGAGTAGCTGACGACCGCGTGGGTGACCGGGCACGCCCCCCCATCCTCGGGCATCAGCAGACGTCCTCGCCAGGGCCGCACGCCCAGCACGCGGAAGAAATCGCCGGTCACCCACAGCCCGTGGAAGTGGCGCATTTGGCTGCCTTGGCCTACATAGCGTAGGTTCACGCTCCAAGCGAACATCCCCGAGAAGGACTGCTGCTTATCGTGGATTACCTGCCAGATGGGCCGCGTCAATTCTCCATAGGGCTGGTTGAGGCCCATGCCGTGGTGGCCTCCCACGATTTTCACTTCGGCGAGTTCTTGCGGGTTTTGGATCGGCAGGCTGCGCAGCAACACGGCGTCGACCAATTGAAAAATGGCGGTATTGGCGCCGATTCCCAGTGCGAGCGAGACGATCGCGATGGCCGCGAATCCCGGGCTCAAGCGTAGCGTGCGCACGCCGTAGCGCAAATCCTGCCAGGTACTTTCCAGCCAGCCGATCGTATTCATACGGTAAATCTCCTCTCGCACTAATCCGGTATTGCCAAACTTGCGGCGCGCGGCGGCGGCGGCCTCGGCGGGCGGCATGCCGCGCGCGATGTTGTCGGCGGTTTCGTTTTCCAGATACGCCGCGATTTCGCGCGCGCGTTCGTCGTCCCACCAGCGCCGCTTGAGGAATCGCCGCCAGCTCATACGCGCCTCACTCCTCCGCCGGACGCAGCACCTGGTTGACGGCGCGCACCACCCGTTCCCAGCGGCTCATTTCCGCGCTCAACTGCTTCCGCCCGGTAGCCGTGAGGCGGTAGTAGCGGGCCTTGCGGTTGTTCTCCGAGGTGCCCCAGAAAGAGGCGATCCAGCCGCGGTCTTCCAGGCGGTGCAGCGCCGGATACAAGGACCCGTGCTCTACCAGTAGAACTTCTTCCGAACGCCGCTCGATGGCGTAGGCGATGGCGTGCCCGTGCGCCGCTCCCGGCGCCAGAATGCGGAGTATCAGCAAGTCCAGCGTGCCTTGCAGGATGTCGGTTTGTGTGGGTTTCTTTCCCATGATCGCGTAAGCTTATTGTACTCCGGCAGAAGTTCTACCGGAAAGGCCGCTTGTAGATATATACGTGGGAGCCTGGGAAAGAGTTAGGAAGATTTTTCCGCGACCCAAATCCGCTCGAACCACTGCAGTCCGGCTTGGCGCCGGGTCAGCCGCAGCCCCGGGGTTAGCTCGCGCAGCCAATCCTCGATTCCGGAATCCGCCGTGCACGCCCACCCGTACGTTTTCGCCAGATCCGTGATCCCGGCCGGCGAATACGCGGAGCGCACCGGCTCGCCCAACAGCGCCAGGAATACGCTGCGCGGAATCCGCCCGCGGTCTTTACTCAAATAGGTCAGCGCCAGATGGCTGCCTGGCGCGGAGAGGGCCGCGAGCGCCTCCAGGTTCGCCGCCACCGCTTCCGGCCGCAGGTACATGGTGACGCCCTCCCATAGCCAGAACGCCGGGCTGCTCTCGTCGTAGCCGGCGGCGCGCAGCGAGGCGGCCAAGTCATCGCGGCGGAAGTCGGTGGCCACGAAGCGAACCTCCCGGGCTTTGGCGGGTAGGGCCGCGGCGCGTGCGCGTTTCAACGCTTGCGTGTCGGGATGGTCCACCTCGAAGACTGTGGGGCAGGTTGTCAACCTGCGGGCCGATTGTTAATCGGCCCAGTTTGCGCCGATTCCCAATCGGCGCGCAGGATACCATCCTGCCCCACAGAATGGATACGGCGATTTCGCCGGTCTGCCGGCCAGCGACCTGCGCGTGCGCTCGATTTTGCGTTTCCAGTTGTCCGGCAGAAACTCGGCGGCCAGTGGATCCGAGAAACCGGGCACGCGCGGAGCGAGATTGCCCAGGGCTCGGTTGTAGGCTATAAACTGCGCGGTGCGGCTCGGTTTTCCGGAACGCATACTGATTGGGCGACACGAGAACGACAGGCCAGGAGGCCTGTCCCACTGCCTTGGCTGCCGTGTTGGGGCAGGATGGTATCGAGGTACCATGCTACCCCACGTACTCGTTAGCTTTTGCCTTTTCCCTGGCCTTGGCGTGAGCCAATAGATTTTCGTCTTCCTCGGTCAGGTGGTCCATTTCGAAGGTTTTGAGCTGTTCCAAATCCTCAAGGCCGGACTGGTGCTGTTCGCGGGCTTCGGCGACGGCGGGCGGCACGGGGCAGGATTGCAGTCATGTTTGGCGATGGGCAGGGGAGTTTACACCGGAGTTTTTTGTAAATGTGTAAGATTTTGTAAAGTCAGTGGGACCGGCTGCTGATTCCGAAGGGGATGGGGGTTCCGGATCGGCTGATGCGGGGGCCCCGGCCACGGGGTTTTGAAGACAGGGGAGGTTATCGTAGTCATGTTCGATGAGAACCGAGTCGAAGAGCTTTTCCCGGCCCGGTTCGGACACTGGCTCAGGCATACACCAGCCCGTCTTGGGCTGTGGGCGCTGTAGGATGAACATGGCGGCTCGCAGCAGGACGCCGGAGGGCGTGGCGGGGTTGTCGAGGATGGCGATGACGCTTTCAAGGGCGCGGTCGCTGAGATACTGGAGGTCGTCGCGGCGGGAGAGGACGAATTCGGCGCGGGCTTGCTGGATGGCCGCGGCGAAATCCTTGCGGGTTTTGATCCAGTTATAGATGGTGACGCGGCTGACTTCGAATTCTTCGGCTGCGCCGCTGATGGTGGAGCCGGATCCGAGGGCGTCGGCGACGCTCTGTTGAACCGTCGAAAGGGAAGGCGATCCGGATTTGGTGTGGCGTGACATACTCGACCATGACGGTAGCATGCGAATTAGCGGGGCAGCGGATGTGGCGCGGTGGTTTTACTTTGTTTTCATTGGTATGCGGGGGTTTTGAAATCGGTGACTGGGTCGACAAGCATTCAGAAAGCCAGCGTCGGCACGAGTGCCCGGCCCAGAGGGCACCCGAATCGGCGCTAACTTAATAGTCCCGACGGCGTCCGACGCCGCTGTTGCACATACAGCGCACTGATTATAGGACGAATGCCGACTCCCCGTTCCTAATCCGCCCGGCGGCCCCAAACTTCCGAGTTGCCGACGATACGGACAACCCGCACCGCGCCGCGCACGATGATAATATAATCCGCGAGCCCTTCGCTGCCGACGAGATCACCTGCGGGCTGCCGCTTTCGCATCGAGATGTTCAGAAGATTCCCGCAGAATTCATGTCATCGTTCTCGCAAGGGACAGGAGGCCCCCATGCAGGCCAAAAGCACTTACATGGCCTTTTCATTATTGCTGACGTGCTGCCTGGCCCTCTCTTTGGCGAGCTGCCAGACTTCCTCCTGGCATCTGGCCGCCAGGAAAAAGGGCGGCACCGTCGACCTTTGCCTCTCGAACGGAAACGAATGCCCACCGGCCAGCGGCGTATCCCCCAGCTCGATTTCCGTTTATCGCTGGGACAACATGCACGACAACGAGCTCGTATGGGACGCAGAGCCGAAAAATCCGATTACCGCTGGCAAGATAAGCGGCGTGGTCACCTACGGGGTGGCGCCTAAAGACTGGATCAACAAGCTGACGCCGCCCGGCCTGATTTGCGGAAAGGCATACCTCGTTAATCCGGGAGCTCATTACTTCGCGCTGAAATGCGACGGGACCGTCGTCGTATTCGATGATCCGCATCTGGAAGAGTTTTTCAGGGGAAATGCACCCGCAGAACCGAACAAAATAAAATCTAAGGACCCGGAGACAAGACGCGCCCACTAGCGAGACCGTTGGCACAAGCGTTGGATTGAATCCGAAACATCTCCGGGCTTTAAACAGTCCGCCCATCAGGGAAAGCTCGCCGTTCTCCGAGCGGCCGACAAACAGGACGGAGCCGACATTTTCCAGTTGCCCTTTCTGGATCGTGCCGATATAACTCTATAATCGCCGGGCGAGTCGGGACGTCACATTGCCCACCAAAACCGCTTTGCATCTAGTCTGGGCTAATTTCGGCATCTGCGGCGCCACGCAGTGCCTCCGGCTTCACGCCCTTGTTAGATATTGTTTCCCTTGGCTGGAACGAGACGAACCTCCAGGAACCTTCGCCGTATGAAGTGGCAGTAGCTGCCGAACAGTCCGGAAAACCTAGTTGCCACCGCACCGCTCGAGTCGGGGTCGACTACGATTATGCGGGGTGCGCTTTCGAAGTCTAGTATCTGCTGGTAGCGGATTGCTCTCTGGAGCATGAGGCGAATGAGATGATCGCTTGGGGGCATCGAATATCCGATGACGATCACATCAGAGGCGCTTTCAAGCGCGTTGTATGCTTCTCTCCAGATTCCCCGAAGCGGACCATTAGGTACCGCTTTGAGGTGTGTTGGCGCGATGATGACTGGCGGGACGCGATTAAACAGGTTAGCGAACTCATGCGGGACGCTGAAGAAGTGTTCCTCCTCCGAGAAGGGACGATAGCGGACATAACCAGGGAAAAGGGGCGTGAAGAGTTTGTGCGAGACGAGTTCTCCTATCCTTGACGCTCGATACCAATCGATTGAGCCATGAGGTTTGAGAACGTTCATACGGCCGTCGGCACGGGTGCCTATGTAGCCAATGGACTTCCCAATCGCATGGGCCTGGACCTCGAGCAGCGTGTCCCAATTCAGCGAGATGATCGTCTCACAGCTACCCAATAAATCAACGACGGCATTCCAGAAGGCGGGAGTCTTTTGCATCCCGAACATCGATGTGGCGATGGCCGCCGCGAATGAGGAAATGTAGGAATAGTTCTTTCTCTTTCCGCCAAGCCGTATCGAGTCTTCGAAATCGCAAACGGTAAGAAACTCTTCGATTCCCATCGCCCGATCGGATCCGAATCCGCCTAGGCATCGAACGATTTCTATCACATCCGACGGTACGGATCGCCCCAAGAGTTCGGTCATGAGTGGTAGACCAACGCTGCGGGAGAAGCCGGCGCCGAGTAATGCAACAGCCCCCTTCCTTACAGGTATGCAGATCCTCTTGCTCATCTTCTTCAGCGTAGTTCGCAAACGCGTTGATCAGTCGCTTTCCGGGTAAAGCGTAGGGCGGCGGAGCCGCATCCCCATAATCTCCCAGAAAGTCGCCTTGTGGGAAGCTCCGGACGGTTTACGCGCGACTCGGAAAGAGCCAGATCCCGTGAAACGCCGTTCACGAAACGGGGTACCGGCAAGTCGTCGCAGCGGGGCGCGCCTTTTCACAGGCCGAGCTCTACTCTGGCAGATCGATCTCCACCAACAAGCCCGGCTGCGCATTCCGCGCGCGGATGGCGCCTTTGTGCAACTCGACCGCCCGCCGCGCGATGGACAGCCCCAAGCCCGCGCCGCCGCTGGCGCGGTCGCGATCCGTTTCCACGCGATAGAAGGCGTCGAAAATCCGCGGCAGGGCTTCCTCCGGCACGCCTGGTCCGTAATCCCGAATCCGCAGCACGGTCCGGCCATGGGCGGCTTCCAGACTGGCCTCTACCGCGGTGCCTTCCGGGGCATGGCGGATAGCGTTGCGAATCACGTTCTCGATGGCGCGCCGCAGCAATTCGGCATCGCCCTGGACGGTCACTTGCGGCGCGCCTACCAGCCGCACTTCGGCGCCGCGCGCCCGCGCTTCGAGCGAGGAATCGGCCACCAGCTCCTCCAGCAGCCGATCGAGGCGCACCGGCTCGCTCCGTAGCGCACCCGGGTCGCCTTCGGCGCGGGTCACCTGTAGCAGGCCGCCGACCAGCGAATTGAGCCGCTCGGCTTCCCGGTCGATGCGGTCGAGATGCTGCTCGCGGTTTTGCCCGGACCGCGCCAACTCCACGGCTACACGCAAGCGCGCCAGCGGCGAGCGCAGCTCATGGGAGATATCCAGCAGCAAGCGGCGTTCGGCGTCCACCAGAGTTTGAATACGATCCGCCATGCGGTCGAAGGTGCGGCCCAGGTCGCCCAGCTCGTCGTGCCTGCGGGTGTTGGCGCGGGCGGAAAGATCGCCGCGGCCGAACAGCTCCACGGCGCGCTGCAGCTTGCGCACCGGATTGGTCAGATAATAGGCCAGCAGGTAGCAGAGAAAAACGCCGGCCGCCATCATCGACCAATGCTCCGGCAGCAGGAACCAGTAACCCAGGCGCGCCTGCGGGATCACGAAGATGAACCAATACATGCCGTCCGCAGAGTTGCGCGCGATGGCCGCGCCGCGCAGGCGCAGCGCCGCAAAACGCGACTCCTCTTGCGAGTGGTTCAGCAGGCCGGATTCATCCGCGCCGGTGAGCAAATCGCGCCCGGACGGCCCGGTCAAAATACCCTCGCCCACGAATACCGAATGGAAGCGCTGCATGAACTGCTGCAAACCCGGCCGCCCGCCTGCCTCATAAGCGGCGCGCGCCTCCACAAGCTGGAACCCGATCAGCCGCGATAACAGATAAGGGTGCGGCCCCGGAAACCCCGCAATGAATGCCGATCCGATGGTGGTGATCACCAGAGTGGCCCAGAACCACAACAGGATTTTGACGAACAGCGAATTCATTCGGGCGCCTCGTCATGCGGCGACCGCAGGAACTGATAGCCGACGCTGCGAATCGTTTTGATGAACGGGCGCTTGGTTTCCAGTTTGCGCCGGATGTGGCTGATGTGCATGTCGATGGAACGGTCGAAAGGGGTGGCCTGGCGGTTGTAGAGATTCTCCATGAGGTCGTCGCGCGAGAGCACCCGGCCGGCGGCGCGCATGAGGATCTCCAGAATGTCGAATTCAAAGGTGGTGAGATCCACGGCCTGGCCGTCCACGGCGACCTGGCGGGTGGCGGGGTCGAGCACCACTCCATTCACATCCAGGCGCGCGGCGGCGGACGTGCGCGGCTCGTAGCGCCGCAGAATGGCGCGCACGCGGGCCACCAGCTCGCGCGGGTTGAAGGGCTTAGGCAGATAATCGTCGGCGCCCAGTTCCAGGCCGACGATGCGGTCCACGTCGTCGGCGCGGGCGGTCAGCATGAGCACCGGCACGCGGCTCTCCTTGCGCAGCCGCCGCAGGATCTCGAAGCCGTCCAGACCGGGCAGCATGACGTCCAGAATGACGAGGTTGAAGCCGCCGTGCAAGGCCCGATCCAGGCCGCGGCGGCCTTCATGCGCGCATTCGACCGGGAGGCCCTCGCCCTTGAGAAACTCCGCCAGCAGGGAGCAGAGTTCGGTGTCGTCGTCGATCAACAAGAGTCGCACGGCTCCGAATGTAGCATGCTGTAAGATGCCCGGAAAGTTGTGGCGGGGCACCCGCGGGTGTTACAACGAAGATAAGCAACGCCGGGGTGAGGCGTTCTTACGTATGAGGACTCTTGGTTGGCTGATGTCCTTCGCGCTGTGGGGCACGGTCACGCAGACGATCAACTTCGATTCCGCGAAGCCAGGCTCGGTTCCGCCCGGATGGACCGTCACGCCGAATAGCGGCACGGTTCCCCAGTGGGAGATCCTGAAAGACCCCAGCGCCCCCAGCCCGCCTCACGTGTTCGCGGAGGTTTCCAAATATACGGCTGGGGATGCGGCCGGCGATCAGTGCCCGCTCGCCATTCTGAACAAAACGGACGTAATGGACGGCGACTTAAGCGTGAAGGTGAAGCCGGTGGCCGGCAAGGAGGATCGCGCCGGAGGTCTGGTGTTCCGCTACCGCGACCCGGACAACTACTACCTGGTGCGCGCCAACGCGCTGGAGAACAGTATTATCCTGTACAAGGTCGAGGACGGAAAGCGCACCCCGTTGTCGTGTAGAGGCGCGCCGCCGAAGAGCTTCGGCGTGAAGCATCCCGTGCCGTCCAATCAGTGGAGCGTGCTCAAGGTGCAATTCCGGGGCCCGCTGTTCAGCGTCTATTTCAATCACCGGCGCTTGTTCGAGGTGCTGGACTCCACCTTCCCCCGGCCCGGCAAGGTTGGGCTGTGGACCAAAGCCGAAGGCATCACCTACTTCGACGATTTCCGCATCGCGGGGAAGTAGGCGTCCCGGCACAGAACAAGAAGCTCTACTTCCCAGGCTTGCCGGCGCTCTCGGCCACGCTGCGCGCCAGGTAATTCACGACTTTGGCTTCGTTGCGCGCCACCTCGTAATAGGCGTTCTTCAGCAACTGGTCTTTGCGGTTCAGGAGTGTCTCGCGAATGCTCTGCTGCACGCGCGGATCGTTCAGTTGACGCTGCCCGGCCGATTCCTTGGAGATGATTTTGAAAATGCGGTAGCCCTCTTGCGTTTTGACGATGGGACTGATCGCGCCGGGCGCCAGCGACATCACCATCCTGCGCAGCTCGACGTTGACCTTCTCCAGCGCGGACTCGGTGATGAACCCCAAATCGCCGCCGTTGGGAGCCGATTGGGGATCTTCGGAAAGGCTATGGGCCACCAAACCGAACTCTTCACCGCGCCGCAGGCGCTCCTGGATATCGCGGATCTTGTTCCCCGCTTCGACATCGTTTTGCGCCTTGCTGTTCTTCAGGTTGCCTGCGCCGGGCTCCGGATTGGGCGTCACCAGAATCTGCGCCATGTGGATGCGGGCTTCGGGAAAATTGAAGCTGGCCTTGTTGGCGTTGTAGAAAGCGGTGACATCGGCGTCGGTGATGACGATGTGGGAAGTGATGTCCTTGTTGATGAGCTTCTGAATGCTCAGCTCGCGGCGTATCTTGGACTTGAGATCGTCCAGGGTCATCTTGTTGTCGCGAAGCTGCTGCTCGAACTGCTCCTTGGTCCAGGGCGCCTTCAACTCGGTGAGCTTCGCTTCGACGTCCGCATCGCCGGCCAGCAGGCCTTGTTTTTCGGCGCGCTGCAACATGATCTCGCTATCGATCAAGCCGCGCAGCACTTCCAGTTTCTGCGCCATGGTCTGCTCGTCGGATTGGCCGGGGGTTGAGAGCTGCGACTGCTGATAGGTCCTCTCCAACTCCGTATAAGAGATGGCGCGATTGTTCACCGTGGCGGCCACGTTGGCGGGCGCCGACTTGTTGCAAGCCGGAGCGCACAAAAGCGCCAGGAGCGCCGCCAGGCCTCCCCATCGAGCAGCGCGCGCGGGACGGCTGCGCCACAAAGCATCAAACATGACGTTCCCTCATTGTATCCAGGTACAATGGCCTGCGGGAGAGATCGGTATGAGGGTGGGCATGATCGGAACGGGGGCCATTTCGAACAAGCACGCGGAGGCTTACCGGAACATCGGCTATGAATTGACCGTTTGCACGGACATCCACGCGGAAGCCGGGCGGCGCTTCGCGAGCGCACACGGTGCCGAGTTCGTGGAGTCGTACGAAGCTGTTTGCCGGCATTCCAGAGTCGATTACGTGGACGTCTGCACGTTCCCCGATTTCCGCATGCAGGCGCTGGAGATTTGCGCGCAAGCGGGCAAGCATATCCAGGTGCAGAAGCCGATTTCGACCAACCTGGCGACCGCGCGCGAGATGGTGGAAACGGCGCGCCGGGCGGGCATCCGGTTGGGGGTGGTGAGCCAGCACCGTTTTGACGATTCCAGCCAATTCCTGCGGCGCGCCATCGCCGCCGGACGCCTGGGCAAGCTGCTCGAATGCGATTGCTACGTGAAGTGGTACCGGTCGCCCGAATATTACGCGCGGCCGATCAAGGGCAGTTGGCAGACCGAGGGCGGCGGCGCGTTGATCAATCAGGCCATTCACCAGGTGGATATCCTGCGCTGGCTGGCGGGCCCGGTACGCGAACTATATGGGGTCTGGCAGCTTGGGGCGCTGCACAAGATCGAATCGGAGGATGTGGTGAACGCGGTAGTGAGTTATGCCTCGGGCGCCACCGGAGTGATCCAGGCGGCCACCGCCTTCTGGCCGGGATACACGGAGCGCACCGAATTCCACGGCACGAAAGGCACCGCCATCATTTCCGGCGACAAGCTGACGGCCTGGGATGTGCAGGACGACACGGGCGAGGCGCCGCCGCTGGCGCAGGATGCCGCTTCGGGATCGTCCGATCCGATGGCCATTTCGCTGGAGCCCTTCGAGCGCCAGTTCCTGGATTTCGGCGAGGCCATCCGCACCGGCCGCGAGCCGCTGGTCTCCGGCGTGGACGGTTACCAGGCGCTCGAGATCGTGGACGCCATCTACCGATCGTGCCGCACTGGTGAAAAAGTCACGTTAGCGTAGTTTGTTCACGGAGACGACTTTCACCGGCGGCTGGGAATCGGGTTCAGAAGCCTGTCGTCGAAACCGTAGACCGTTGTGCCGGAGTACGATACCGATGCAAATGCGGGATGCTTGGGGTTGACCAGATAATTTCTGGCGATCGAGACTACCACCGACGGAACCGACAATACCGCGGACGAGCCATCATCCACCCACTTGGCGCCGATCTTTTGTGTAGCTGGTTCGTCGCGGTTCCACCCTGCCGGCAGTGAGTAGAGGGTTTCCACTTCCTTCACCAGCCCCGCATCGAAACTGATTTGGATGTAAACCTGGTCGTCAGGCCGGCGACGGGTGTGAACCAAAGCTTCCAAGGTGGCTAACGGGAGACACTCGGATGAGTAAACAACGGCATAGCCTATGGGATTCCAACGGCCACCGTAAATCCTGGCGCCTTCACCGATGGATTCCGCAAAGCGCTTGTTACAGAGCCGCCAGGCGGTGACCATTCAAGCGAAAACGCCGTGCTCGATACGGCCAAGTTCAGCAAGGACGGCTCGACGGCCGTCCGGATCGGCCGCGATTCTAACCGGGGCCAGACCCTTGAGAGTTGCATTCGGCGTCTGCAGCCAATCCAGAGCCTTGTCGAAATCGCCAAAACATTCAACGGCCCTGTCCAGGACTTCCTGGTCTTCCCGGGCAATCGGATTCTTGATGTGTGTCATGCCGCCCACAGTGGCCGCCATGGCTTTGTCGTCTTTGCCAGCCATTCTTTGCGCTCTCCCGAGCGACTGATTAATCATAGCATTTTTTTGGTGGCTTTGAGCCACAGAAAGTTTGGGCCACCATGCTCCCTTCGGGCGGCATCCGCTTGGTAAGCCGTGTGTCATCAATGTATTGCAGCCAAAACCAACCGCCCGCCGACTCTGAGCGCCCCATCGCACATCGACCCTTTAAGGTGTTTAGGAGCACGTTGTCTTCCCATCGGCGAAAGGTGGCGAATACTTTACTGTGCCACGCGGGAAACTGTAGACTCGAAGGTCTATGCTTCGCAGCCGTTGGGCGTTATGGGCCGGCATTTTGGTATTTCCACCGGTGGGGCTGGTGCTGTGGTGGATGCGCCGGGGGTTGCGCCCAGCGGCACGCATCGCGGGCACGCTCGGTATTTGCGCGGTGGCCATGGTCGAGCTGTTCGTCGTATATGGCATGCGGGTGGAATGGAACGGCGCGCTGAAGGTATCCGGGGTCTCTTTCGAAACCCGCGCGCAGCGGGATGCGCGGCTGGAGGCGAGCCGTTTCCGGCAGCGCGCCGAGGCGCCGGCGCCCGCACCGGCTGCGGCCGCACCCGCCCCTGCACGAGCCACCGAGCGCGTCCCGCAACCTTATTGGACAGACTTCCGCGGTCCGAACCGCGCGGGCGTGTACGCGGAGACGCAGATCGGCACGGACTGGCCGGCGGCGGGATTGCCGCGGTTGTGGAAGCAGCCAGTGGGTGGCGGCTACGCGTCCTTTACGGTGGCCGAGGGGCGCGCGTACACCATTGAGCAGCGGCGCGACCGGGAGGCGATCACGGCGTATGACGTCGAAACAGGGCGGGAACTGTGGGCGTTCGCTTACCCGGCGCTCTTCGACGAAATCCTGGGAGGGGCGGGGCCGCGGGCCACGCCGGTGTATCACGAGGGACTGATCTACTCGTTGGGCGCGCGAGGCGATCTGTACTGTCTCTGGGCGAAGACCGGCAAGCCCAAATGGTCGAAGAACATCCTGGCGGACAATGCGGCGCGGAATCAGGAATGGGGGATGGCCGGGTCGCCATTGATTGTGGACGGCATAGTCGTAGTGACACCCGGCGGAGCGCCGGGCAAGAGCATCGTGGCTTACGACCGGTTGAGCGGCCAGCCTGTCTGGCGGGCGCTGGACGACCGGGCCGGATACACGTCGCCGATCCTGGCCACGCTGGCGGGGCGCCGGCAAATCGTATGGATCAGCGGGCAGCGCGCCGTGGGCCTGGCGCCGGAGAATGGCGCGCTGCTTTGGGAATATGCTTTCCCAGCGCAAATGGATATGAACTGCTCGCAGCCGGTGGTGGTGGATGAGGCCAGCGTGTTGCTTTCGTCGTCCCCGGGTCCGGGGGCCGCGCTGCTGGAGATTACCAAGACCGGAGAGACCTACGCGGCGCGCGCCGTGTGGCACAACAACCGCATGAAGAATAAGTTCAACTCGTCGGTACTCTATCAGGGTTTCATATATGGTTTCGACGATGCGATTCTGGCGTGCATCGACGCCAAGACCGGCGAGCTGAAGTGGAAGGGTGGCCGCTACGGTTATGGCCAGTTGCTGCTGGCCGGCGGATACCTGGTGGTGGTGACCGAGCAGGGCGAAGTGGTGCTGGTGCAGGCGACCCCGGAGGGGCATCGGGAGCTGGCGCGCTTCTCCGCGATAGAGGGCCGCACCTGGAATATTCCGGCCATCGACAATGGTCTGCTGCTGGTCCGCAATGCGAGCGAGATGGCGTGCTTCCGATTGGGGCGGGCGGCCGAAAAGGCGATAAAATGAGTGGAGGGTTATGCCAATCGCTCTAACCGAAATTCCGGCGCCGCTGGTTTCCTCCGATCCACCGCGAAAGCGTTGGACCCGCGCGGAGTGCGCCACTCTGGAGGCATCAGGTCTGCTTGATCGGGAGAACCTGGAGCTTGTAGAAGGGGAGTTGATCAGCAAGATGGGAAAGAAACGGCCCCACGTGAATTCGTTCACACTGCTGCAAGAGTGGTTCGTGCAAGTCTTCGGATTTCGCTTGGTGAACGTAGAGGCGCCCATCGATGTGGCTCCCGAGGACAATCCCACCAACGAGCCAGTTCCGGATCTAATCGTTCTGCGCAAGGATCCATCGCATCTGACATCGAACCCGCGACCGCAGGACTTGGCGCTCGCGTTGGAGATTGCCGATTCGAGCCTCAGCTTCGATCTTAGAGTGAAGGCGGCACTTTACGCGAGGGCCGGCGTGCCCGAATACTGGGTCCTCGACGTGGCCGGCCGCCGGCTGCTGGTGCACAGGAATCCGCAAGCGGGGACGTATGCGGACGTGGCTGCTTATAGCGAGCACGAAAGCGTGTCGCCCCTGGCTGCGCCGGAGGCGCAGTTCCGCGTGGCGAACGCCTTTCCGACGCCCGCTGGAAAGTCCGAGAACTCCCGCACTTAGTATATCGTACAGATGGTCCCTTATAGAACATACTGGCAGTTCGGTTGCACTGTGGGCGGCCAATCATGGCCTGGGGTCCCCTCTGGGGACGCCTTTCAGGCGGCTCCTGCTTTCACGGCGCCTAGTCGTGGTCGCAAAGGCCGGCTGAAAGCCGGCTGCGGGCATGATTACCCGCCCCACAAATGGCATACTCACTTGTCAGCCAGCGCGAACATGGCGCTTTGGCCGCAACATGGATCTATAAATAACTAACTGGACGATGTACTAGCGAACCTCATTAACTTCGTTATGACGGCCGCGGCCCTCGGCGCCCGGTACGGCACCGGCCGCGCGCCGCGGACTATGGCTGATCGCGATCTCCTGGCTGCTCCATGAGAGGAAGTTCCCGACCATCTCAATCATTTCTTCTCGAAAGGGACCATCGATCACGGCGATCTCATCTCCCGCACGCCGGAGGCGCGCGCCTCCCTTGGCAATCAACATCAAGCCGCCGGTCGCGAGCAGGGCGCCGGATTTCGTCGACTCCTCGATCAACTTCTCCATCCGGGCCATGCTCTCCGGGCTGGGCGGAACGCCGGGCGTCTTCCTGGGCGTGTATAGCGACAAATATTTCACAGCTATGTCTCCTGGTTTGACAAGCGCTGCGTTTCTTTTTGGGCGGTAAAGAAAGCGAGAAGCCATCCCGGCACTTATGCCAGAATCTTGTCTCGCAAACCGCCGTAGACGAATGTACGGATCATATCCTTTGCATACCAGTCATACGGGAACCCGAGTTCGATCCGGCTGGCCTCGTCCAGAGTCTTTAATTGGTCCGATGAGAGGGTCAGGTCGAAGCTCGCTAGATTGTCCTGCAACTGAGAAAGCTTTCGCGCGCCGATGATGGGGATGACCGGCACGGCGCGGTAGCGAAGCCATGCCAGCGCGACCTGCGCCAGGCTGCAACCCATCTCATCGGACACGGTCTTGACGGCCGCCACGATGCGGTCCGCCCGCTGTTGCTCCGGCATCAAGTCCTTCATCATGCCGCTGCTCATACGGCCCGGCTCGCCATTTTGTTCAGATGCTCCGTGGCCGTGGTATTTGCCGGTCAGCACGCCACTGGCCAGCGGCGACCACGCGGTCAAGCCGAGGTTCAGCGCCCTAGCCATCGGGATCAGTTCCCGCTCGACGGTTCGCTCGATCAGACTGTATTCGATCTGCAGCCCGATGAAGGGCGACCACCCCCGCAGGTGCGCAAGCGTGTTGGCCTGCGCGATCCACCAGGCCGGGGCATCGGAGATGCCGACGTAGAGCACTTTGCCTTGGCGGACCAAGTCATCCAGGCCTCGCATCGCCTCTTCTACCGGCGTGATCTGGTCCCAGGCGTGGACCCAGTAAAGATCGATATAGTCGGTTCGGAGCCGCTTGAGGCTGGCTTCCACGGCCTGCATCATGCTCTTGCGATGGTTCCCGGCCGCGTTCGGGTCTGTGCCCGGAGCGGCATTGGTGTATTTCGTGGCCATCACCACGCTCTGGCGGTGGCCCTGCATGAACTCGCCGAGGAACGATTCGCTGGTCCCGTTCGTGTAAATGTTAGCTGTGTCGATGAAATTGCCGCCGGCCTCGCGGAAAGCGTCGTATACCTTGCGTGCCTCGTCCTTTGCGGCGCCCCAGCCCCAATCGTCGCCAAAAGTCATGGCGCCGAGCGCTGCCTCCGAAACTCGAAGTCCGCTGTTGCCCAACAGCCGGTATCGCATCAGAATCTCCTTCTTTCGCGATGATGACGATCTCCATTTTAGCGAACGCTCACGTCGAACAGCGTCAGCCAATACTGGACGGATTGCAGCGCGAAGCCGGTAAGGATCAAGCCAACTCCGAAGACGCCCAAGCCCCTCTCGGGCACATGGTCTGCAATCCATTCGATGAAGGGCGTGCATGCGTTCACGACCGCCGTGACCACTCCGATCGCCAGTCCGGCCTTCACACCGACGCTCAGCGCGTGCGCGCGCTGATGCGACATTAAGGCGCTGATATATCCGGTGGCCGCGTAGCCTACCGCGCGGTTCACCGCCGCGAGAAATTGATGTTTGGTCAAACGCGGCCGGGTACCTGGTCGATAATCGAGGGTCGGCCGAATGCCGGCCCGGTACGCCAAAACCTGTCCCACTGTGCTCAGTGCGCCAAACGTGGCCCGAATGTGCCTCCATATAAGTAAGCAGCGCCCAGAGCGAAGCCGGCTCCGCGAATGGCGCTCATTGCCGTGTCATACCAGAATCCCGGCTTCCGTCCACGCCGCGAAGCGCGGGAAAATTCCCAGGCGAGGGTGATGCCGTGCGTCCCGCCGCTCGCCAGCCCAAATACGGGTCCGAGGGCGAGGCCGTACCCGACTCCGAAGAGCGCGCCGTAGGTGACTCCGCGGGTGAGAGTCCGCAGTGGTCCGTGTTCCCCGCCCAAGAGATCGTAGGCCAGGTATAACGCGCCGAGCACGTCGAGGGAACTACCAATTATGCTGACCAGCGCGAGCGTATGCTTGTCGATCATCGTCATTCGTCGTTATCCATCACGAAATGTCGGCAAATTGGCCGTTATCGAGGACCAGAAACGACTCGTGCCGCGCGCAAGCCAGGAGCTGTTCTTTGGGAATGTCGAGGCCCTCATCCGCCAGTTGGAAAGTTCCATGGTGGATCGCGATGCTGGTCTTGGCGCCCAGTATCCCGTGCGCTCTAACGGCATCCTCGGGAGCCATGTGCACCGGCGACATGAACCAGCGTGGTTGGTACGCTCCGATCGGCAACAACGCGAGGCGCGGCGATCCGAACCTTTCCCGAATCTGGGCGAAGTGACCTCCGAACGCGGTATCTCCCGCGAAATATACGAGCCTTTCACGGCATTCGATCACATACCCGCACCAGAGGGTCGTGTTGCCGTCGTAAATTCCCCGCCTGGAGGAATGCAGAGCTGGGACGCCGTGGATGGTGAGGCCCCGCAGTGACAACGATTCGCCCCAATCCAACTCGTGAGCCGGCCCAAGTTTCTCCGCGCGAAGCAGCCGAGCGCCGCGCGCCGGAACAATGAATGTAGAATCTCCGCGAGCGGCCAGCCGGCGCAGCGTCGGTAGATCCAGGTGGTCATAATGATTGTGGCTGATGAGCACGGCGTCGAGGGGCGGCAGGTCCTGAAAAGACACTCCCGGTGGTCTCCGGCGCCGCGGACCTATCCAGGACAGCGGACTCGCTCGTTCGGACCAGATTGGGTCCGTCAGAATGTTCGAACCGCTTTGCTGAAGGAGCACGGTCGAATGGTTCACCAGGGTGATCCGCAGTCCGCTGCCTTCCACACGGCGGGGTGGTACGGATTGCTCGACGTCCGCAATGAAACCGGGCGACGGTTCCGGCCGGCTGGTCAGCTTCCATCGAAGGGCATCCAAAAAACCGGGCGCCTGCGGAGCATCCGGATTGTAGAAGCGCTTACCGTCAAAGTGTTTCGGAAATCCCGGTTCGCCGGCGCTTTCCCGCATGCATCATCATTTTATCCGACCCGGCCGCGGGGGCGGTAGCCGGGGCGCGAACGCACGCGGTGCTTCTTCCCCACGTCCGTCACAATTCGACCGTGATCTTGCGGAAGCCTTCGTTCGGGTTGGGCTGCGGATAGTAGGTCAACGTATAGGAGTTGCCTAAGTCCTTGCGGATGGATTCGAAAGCCTCCACCTGTTTCTGCCAGGTTTTGGCCCAATAGGCTTTGCCGCCGGTGCGGGTGGCGATGCGCCGGAAGACGCCGCTCGAAAGTTGACTTCATTGGTGGAGATCACATAGATCGGGATGCCTTCGTCCTCGGCCACCTCGCGCACATCGTCGGGCGCCACCATGCTGGCATTGTCCGGGCCGTTGAAGAAGACGATCGCCACCTTGCGCCCGGGCACTTCGGCCGCGTCGCGCAGGGTGAGCGGCAGAGCGTTATAGAGGGCGGCATCGTCTCCGGCCACGGACTTGCGCAGCCCGCCGATGGCGTCGCCCCGATCGCGGGTGAGCGTGGCGGCGCGCGAAAGATTGCGGCTGTAAGTGTAGACCGCCACGGAATCGGCGCGGTCCAGGCGGCGCACGAAATCGGCGATGGCGCCTTCGGCGTATACGGAGCCGCGTGTCGAACAGCACGAAGACGTTGGCGCCCACGAAGGCGTCGCTGTGCAGATCGATGCCGGGGTTGCCTTGCGCTTCAGTAGGCCGCGCCCGCCGTGGCTGCCAGGAAATACCGCTCCGCAATTCCCGCGAGTTGGGTGTCTCCGGTGGAGGCATGCGGGCCGAAAAAGGCGATAAAATAGGCGGGAGGGGTCATGCCAATCGCCCTAACCGAAATACCCGCGCCGGTTGCTCCGCCGGATCCGCCTCGCAAGCGATGGACTCGCGCGGAGTGCGCCACTTTGGAGGCATCCGGTCTCCTGGATCAGGAGAGCCTGGAGCTTGTAGAAGGGGAATTGATCAGCAAGATGGGGAAGAAACGGCCTCACGTGAGTTCATTCAAGAGGCTGCACGAGTGGCTAGTGCACGTCTTTGGATGGCGCTTTGTGGACACGGAGGCGCCCATCGATGTGGCTCCCGAGGATAATCCCACCAGCGAGCCCGAGCCCGACCTTATCGTGCTGCGGCAAGATGACTCACATTTCACATCGAACCCGCAGCCCCAGGATCTGCGGCTCGTCGTGGAGATAGCCCACACCAGCCTTAGCTTCGATCTCAAGGTTAAGGCCGCGCTTTATGCGAGGGCCGGTGTGCCCGAATACTGGGTACTCGACGTGGCCGGCCGCCGGCTGCTGGTCCACCGGAATCCGCAAGCGGGAACCTATGCGGACGTGGCCGCTTATAGTGAGCACGAAAGCGTGTCGCCGCTGGCTGCGCCTGAGGCACATTTCCGTGTTGCGGACGCGTTTCCAGCCGCATAGGAACGCTCGACCGGGATCCGCGCCGGCCGCTCCGCAGAGATGCCTGCCGCGGCGATAAGCTGTGCCCACCTTGTCCGTTGCCCCTGCCGCCGTGGGCAATCGAAGGCAAGCGTCGGCCAGCCGTGTGGCAGCCCGCTTCCAATCTCAGCGGGATCGCTACACCGTACACCGGCGCTATGTCGAAATGGAGGCTAGGCTAGGAGTCTGTCCGAAAAATAGCCTTTCCCTCTAGTTTTCTCTGGCGCTCCGAAACGGAATCGGCTCATAATGT
>Ga0302324_100004867_pt1 | contig 29603 bp, 23 predicted proteins | sample Palsa_T0_1_FD_201949 | JGI IMG/M metagenome (GOLD analysis project Ga0302324, IMG submission 201949) | Peat permafrost microbial communities from Stordalen Mire near Abisko, Sweden - Palsa_T0_1 | ecosystem: Environmental > Terrestrial > Soil > Palsa > Peat permafrost | place: Sweden: Abisko...
CTGCTCCTCAGACACCTCCGCGCGGACTGCAGTCAACGCCACGCCCGAGAAGCTACCCCACCAACCCCACAATGTCAAGCTATTTTAGAGACACTACACTAGCGTCCGAGTCGGAGAGGTTTGGCGCGTCCGCGCACGTACCAGCTCACCTGCCCGGGCGTCGAGTCTAGCGGCGCCTCGCGGTCAGACCGACTGAGGCGTCGCTGCGTCGCAGCGCGTGCCATTCCTCGGCCAGGATCGCCCATCGTTCGTGGTCGCGCCAGCGACCGCTGATCTTCAGATAGCGTGGAGAAAAGCCCTCGCGCCGGAAGCCGGCGGCACGGGCGAGGGCGAGCGAGGCCTCGTTGCCTGGCTGGATGTTGGCCTCCAGGCGGTGAAGGTTCAGCAACACAAACGCATGCCGCAGCGCCTGGTCGATCCCCTCGCGCATGTACCCCTGCCCGGCGAAGCGCTCCCCGACCGCATACCCGAGGTAGGCGCTCTGCAGGGGGGCATGAGTGATCTGTGAGATGTTGAAGAAGCCGATGATCGCCCCGTCCTCGTAGCGGCGCACGAGCAGCGGCTCGTAATCCGGCTTGGCGGCGTCGGCGAGATAGGCATCGAAGCGGGCGTCGTCGACGGGAACCGCCGCCCACGGTCGGTGGAAAGCTCGGCTCGCGCGCATCAGCTCGAGGAACTCTTCGCGGTCGCTCTCGACGGGCGGGCTGAGACGCACGCGCGTGGCCACCGGTTATACCCCGCTGCCGAGGAGGCGCTCGAGCCGATAGCCGAGCGCTTCGCACGCCAGCTCGGCCGACACGTTGAACTGGAGTCGCTCACGCGTGTCCTCGACGAGCTCCATGGCCTTGCGGAGGCGATCCGGGGAGGGGCCGCCGTCGGCCGCCAGCTCGGCGGGCCGGTCACGGTTGTGGACGAGCTCGGGGGCCCCCCAGGCCAGGCACATGAGGTCGCGGTACCACAGCGCGATGAGCGCGAGCGCGAGGTCGAGCGCACCTGTCTCGGCGCGTCGCCGCATGCGCCGGGTCCGTTCGGCGAACTCCGTCTCGATGCGCTTGCGCTCCTTGCGCGGCGAGAGCTCGAGCTCGTCGTCGAGGCGCGCCTCGATCTCGGCGCCGGCTGACTCGCCGCGCGCTCTGACGGCAGCCAGGACCTCGGTCCACGGTCGGCCCTTCGAGATCGTGCCGGCGATCGCCCCGCGGGCGATGGCCTCGGCGCCCGCGCGCAACGCCGTCCCTTCGCTACTCGCGAGCTCCCCCGCCCGCTCACCGTCCCCGAGTGACAGCCTGGCGCATGCGGCCGCCGTCTCCGGCTGGACCCCCGTCGCCTCGAGACGGGCGGCGATCTCGTCCGCCGAGGACGCCTCGAAGCGCACGAGCTGGCACCGAGACACGATCGTCGGCAGGACCTCGACGAGCCTGTCGGTGAGCAGGATGAGGTGGACGAAGGAGGCCGGTTCCTCGAGCGTCTTCAGCATTCGGTTGGCGCCCTCGTCATTGAGCGTGTCGGCGCGCTCGATCACGAACACCCGACACGCGGCTTCGAACGGGGTCTTGCTGGCGGCTCCCACCACCGGTCCGTCGATGTCGGCCACGAGCATCTCATGGGCTCCGCTCGGCCGGACCCAGGTCAGATCGGGATGGGCCCCCGACCGCGCGCGCGCCCGCGCGCTCTCGGGGTTCGCCGACCCCGCGGCCAGGAGCTCGGCGGCGAGCGCTCGAGCGGCGGTGCGCTTGCCGGAACCCGCGGGTCCGTGAAAGAGATAGGCGTGGGATGCTCGACCGCCGGGAGCCAGCGCAGGCCCGATCACGGCCCGGGCGTGCGGATGGCGGTCGAGCTCGGCGAGCATGGCATCGATGCTAGTGGTCACCGCACACGTGCAGGCGTGCGGGCGGGCGGCTATCGTCGCGGCTCTTGCGTGGACGGTTGATCACGATCGAGGGCATCGACGGAGTGGGAAAGACGACGCTCGCGGCCGCACTGAAGGATTCTCTCCAGGGGCGCGGCGTGGACGTGCGGCTGCTTCGCGAGCCGGGCGGGGTCGAGGTCTCAGAACGCGTGCGCGAGCTGGTCAAGGACCCGGCGGTGCGCATCGGCGCGCGAGCCGAGGCGCTCCTGTACGCGGCGGCCCGAGCCCAGCTCGTAGAGGAAGCCGTTCGCCCGCTCCTGGACACCGGAGCTTGGGTGCTTCTCGATCGCTTCGTGGACTCCTCGCTCGCCTACCAGGGCGCGGGCCGGAACCTCGGCGTAGAGGAGATACGAGCGATTAACCGATTCGCTACGGGGGACCTCGAGCCCGACCGCACGCTGCTGCTCGAGCTTGATCCGGCGCTGGCGCGTGCGCGCTCGCGGGCGCGACTCGAGGGTCTCGACCGGCTCGAGGGTGAGTCGGAGGACTTCTTCGATCGCATCGACCGGTCCTATCGCGAGCTCGCCGTCGCCGATCCCGGACGGATTCGGGTGATCGACGCCAATGCGCCACCCGAGTTCGTGCTCGCGGCGGCGCTCGGCGCACTCGACGGCCTGGTCTGAGTAGCCGCGGGCTCCTAGCGGCTATCGATAGCCATGCGGGTGCGCCTGGGCGAACGCCCACGCGTCGGCGATCATGTCCGCGACCGCCGGCTTGCGCGGGGTCCAGCCGAGCTCGCGCCGGATCCGCTCGCTCGCCGATACGAGCTGCGGCGGGTCGCCTGGGCGCCGCGGCGCCTCGCGCGTCGGGATCGGCCGCCCCGTCACGCGCTCGGCGGTCGCGATCACCTCGCGCACCGAGAAGCCGCCGCCGTTGCCGAGATTGAAGATCCGGTGCTCGGCTTCGCGGCACCCGTCGAGGGCGAGGAGATGGGCGGCGGCGAGATCGTCGATGTGGATGTAGTCGCGGATCGCCGTCCCGTCGGGCGTCGGATAGTCGGTGCCGAAGACCTCGACGAAAGGGTCTAGCCCCTGGGCCGCGCGCAGGACGTTGGGGATCAGGTGCGTCTCCGGCTCGTGATCCTCGCCCAATCCGCCGCTGGCACCGGCCACGTTGAAGTAGCGCAGGCTCACCGCCCCGAGACCGTGGGCGAGGCATTCGTCGCTGATCATCCGGTCGACCGCCAGCTTCGAGGCGCCGTATGCAGTGGCCGGGCGCGTGGGTGCGGTCTCGGCGATGGGAACGGTGTCCGGCTGTCCGTACACGGCGCAGGTGGAGGAGAACACGAGACGTGGTATGGCGGCGGCGCGCATCCCGTCCAGCAGGTTGAGCGTTCCGCCGACGTTCGTTCGGTAATACCGTTCCGGGTGGGCCACCGATTCGCTCACCAGCGCTAACGCAGCGAAGTGCAGTACGCCGTCGAATCCTTCGCTGGCGACCGCAGCCACCGCAGCCTGATCTCGCAGGTCGGCGATGACCAGACGGGCGGCCGCGGGCACGGCGTCGCGGTGACCGCGCTCGAGGCTGTCGAAAACGACGATCTCGTGGCCGGCCTCCACCAGATGCTGGGCAACGATCGAGCCGATGTAGCCGGCCCCGCCGGTGACCATGAGCTTCACGGCAGCGACCCGACCGAGGGCGTGACTCGCTGGCGTCCAGCGCCATGTCTGAGGGCACGTCCCATGAGCACCGGAGATATAACAGACATACAATCGCCAGCGGTCGTCGCATTTACCAGATCAGTCAAGAGAGCAGGTACATCGCGTTGCGAGATGCTGAAGCTGTGACCCGGGCTCGAAGGCTCGTGCGGTCGCCGCTGTGCCAGCCGGCCGCGCCCGGATGGCCAGGGCCGTGAGCGCCATCGAGCTACAAGAGTTCGAGCGAGTCGAGGTGGGGTCGGTCTCGACGCTGCTCCGCTTGTCCGCGCGGCCGTCTGATCAGGGCGCGCTCCAGAATGAGCTGCCGTCGCTCCTGATCGATGACGGCACGACGACGCATCGGCTCGCGCCGCTACGCGCGCCTCCCGCTCCGGAGGGGCTGCTGCGGGTTGCCTACACGGTGCCGAGGGAACTGCTTGATTTAGGGCCCGCCGCCTTCGCGCTCGAGTTGTCCGACGGCGGGGTCGTCGAACTGCCGTCGCCGACACGGCGAAAGCGATCGCCGACTGCGCGTGCTAGCAGCGAGCCCGCCACGCAAGAGCGTCCGTCCGCGCCCATCGAGCCGCGGGGCCGCGCGGGCCGGGAGGAGCTGCGCGAGGAGAGGCGGATTCGCGACGAGGCCGAGCGTCGCGCTGAAGCCCGCCGCTACGCGATACAGGAGCTCGAGCAACGCCTCGCGGCCGAGCGCGAGGGGCGGGCCGCGGCCGAGCGCCGAGCCGGTGAGATGTCAGACGCCCAGACTCGCGCCAGCTCGCGCGTTGCGTCCCTCGAGTCAGAGCTCACCGCCGCTCTGGAGTCACGTTCGGAGCTGCAGGCACGACTGAACCGCGAGTCGGAGGCGCTGACCACGCTCGACGAGACGATGCACGATCGAGACGCCGCGATCGCGACCACAGAAGCCAGGCTGGCCGAGGTCGAGCGTGCGCTCGCCGATCAACGCACCCGGGCGGCTGAAGAGCTCGCTCGAACGCGCGCCGAAGCGGCCGCCGAGCTCGATCGGGTCCGTGGCGAAGCCGCGGCCGCACGGGATACGGCGCGCCAGGAGCTCGACGCGCGGACCGAGGCAGAGCGAACCGAGCGGACAAGCCGAGCAGAAGCGAAAGCGCTCGGTGAGGCCAAGCGCGCGGCTGAGACGAAGCTTGCCGCGGCGATCGAGGGTCACCGCGCCGCACAGGCGCGGGCCTCGCAGGCGGAGGCCGCGGTTGCGGCGGCCGAGCAGGCGAAAGGCGATCTCGCCGAGCGGCTGCGGATGCTCGAACGCGACGCACGCGAAAGGGAGCAGGCGCTCGACCTCACGCGCGCGACCGCGAGCGAGCTCGACGAGCGGCTCGGCGAAGTGCAGGCGCAGCTCGAAGAGCGTCTCAGCGCCGCGCAGGCGCAGCTCGCCGACGTGGAGGCGGCACGCGACGCCGCGGCAGACGACGCCTCGCGGCGCGAGCGGGAGCTCGCCGCCGCCCAGGCCGCGCTCGCGGCGGAAACCTCCAGGCGCGAACAGGAGCTGGCCAGTGTCCGTGACGCGGCCGCGGCCGAGGCTTCCCGGCGCGATCAAGAGCTCGCCTCGGCCCGGGAGGCCATCGAGACGGAGACCGCTCGCGTGCGAGAGGCGCAGAGCAGGGCAACTGAGGCCGAGGCGGCGGCCGCCGCGGCCGACCGGACCAGGGGAGAGCTGGCCGAGGAGCTGCAGGCGCTCGATCGGGAGGCGCGCGAGATGGGGCAGGCGCTCGACCAAACGCGTGCGGCCGCGACCGAGCTCGACGATCGGCTGGGCGAAGTACAGGCCCAGCTCGGTGAGCGCCTCGCCGCCGCTGAGACGCAGATCGAGAGCGAAGCCGCCCGCGCCCGAGAGGCCGAGAACCGCGCCCGTGCACTCGAGGCCGATCTCGAAGGCCTCAAGGGTCGTGCCCACGATCTCGAGACCGCGCGCGCCCAGCTCGGCGAGCAGCTCGCCGCCCGGGAGTCCGACCGCGAGCGGATCCGCGAGCGCGCGAGCCAGCTCGAGCGCGAGCTCGCCGCTACCGCCGAGCAACTAAAGGCTCACACCCTCGAGATCGAGCGCGTACGGGCCGACCGCGACATTGCCGTTGCCGAGCTCGAGGCGGCGGTTGTGACCGAGGCGGAGCGGGCGGAGCGGGCGGAGGTTTCGGCGGCGGAGGCGGAGCGTTCTCGGGTGGCGTTGGCGGCCGAGTTGACGAAGGCGAAGGCCGCTCGGGATCAGGCGGCGGCGGACGTCTCCCGGCGCGGGAAGGAGTTGGCGGCGGCTCGTAAGGCAGCCGAGGCTGAGGCAGCTCAGGCGAAGGATGCCGAGGCGCGTGTGGTGGAGCTCGAAGAGGCGCGGTCAGGTCTCGCGGAGCAGCTCGCGCGCCGCGAGGCGGACCGTGATACGGCGGTGGCGGAGCTCGAGGCGTCGGTTGCGGCGGAGGCTGCTCGCGCGGAGCGCGCGGAGGTTTCGGCGGCGGAGGCGGAGCGTTCTCGGGTGGCGTTGGAGGCGGAGCTGGCGAAGGCGAAGGTCGCTCGGGATCAGGCGGCGGCCGACGTCTCCCGGCGCGGGAAGGAGTTGGCGGCGGCTCGTAAGGCAGCCGAGGCTGAGGCTGCTGAGGCGAAGGATGCCGGGGCGCGTGTGGAGGCGTTGCGGTCTGAGGTTGAGGGGCTCGAGGAGGCGCGTTCTGGTCTTGCTGAGCGGTTGGCGCGCCGCGAGGCGGATCGTGACACGGCGGTGGCCGAGCTCGAGGCGTCGGTTGCCACGGAGACGGAGCGGGCGGAGCGGGCGGAGATTTCGGCGGCGGAGGCGGAGCGTTCGCGGGTGGCGTTGGCGGCCGAGCTGGCGAAGGCGAAGGCCGCTCGGGATGAGGCGGCGGCCGACGTCTCCCGGCGCGGGAAGGAGTTGGCGGCGGCTCGTGAGGCAGCTGAGGCTGAGACTGCTCATGCCGAGGAGGCCGAGACGCGCGTGGAGGCGTTGCGGTCCGAGGTTGAGGGGCTCGAGGAGCGTGCGGGGGAGCTCGAGGGGCTGCGTTTGGATCTCGCTGAGCAGCTCGCGCGGCGTGAGGCGGATCGTGACATCGCGGTGGCAGAGCTCGAAGCTGCTCTCGCCACCGAGGCTCGCAACGCGCGCGAAGCCGCAGCACGGGCAGATGAGGCCGAGAGCCGAGCGGCGAACCTCGAAGAGACCGTGGGCAAGCTGCGAACGCGTATCAATCAGGCCGAGGGTCAAGCCAGCGAGCTGGAGTACCGCTCCACCGCCCTAGCCGTCGAGGTGGCCGAGGCCAACGAACGAGCCGCCCGGTTGGACGAGAGAGTGCACGCCGAACAGGTGCTGGCGCAAGCGCTGGCGGAGGAGCTCGAGCTGGCTGTCGGCGAGCATCGAGAGATCGTCACCGAGGCCCAGGCGCGGGCCGCGGAAGCCGAGGCGCACGCGGTCGCGCTGAACGCCTTGATGCTCGAGGCCGGGCGCTCGACCGCCGAGATGCAGGTCGAATTGACGCGCCTTGCGGCCCGGGCGCGCGAGCTCGAGGCTGAGGGGAGCGCGGCCGCGGAGCGACACCGGGAATCCGAATCTGCGGCGGCGGCGCGTTCGGATGAGCTGACACGGCGGATTGAAGAGCTCACGGTCACCCTCGAGAAAGCCCGCGAGGAGGGGAGCGCGGCGGCGGCGCGGGTGCTCGAGCTCGAGGTGGAGGTGACAGAGGCTCGGTCGCGGGTGACGGCACTCGGTACCGCGCTCGAGCAGGCGAAAGCCGGCACCACCGAGCTCGAGAGCCGCGAGCAGGAGCTGACCGAACGAGTCGCCGGCCTCGAGTTCGACCTTTCCCAGGCCGATCACGGTCGCGGCGAGCTCGAGCGCCGCTTGGCCGAGCGGGTCGGCGCCGTCCGCCGTCTCGAGCAGGAGCTCGCGGACGCGAGCGCGCGCGCGCAGGAGGCCGATACCGCCGCGGAAGCACTACGCACACGCGCCGAGGAGGCGGAACGGGACGGCGCCGCGGTCGCCGCGGCTGCGGAACGTGATGTAGCGGTTCTGCGAGAGCTGGTCGCCGCCGCCGCGGCCGGGACCGCCGAGCTCGAAGCCAAGCTTGAGCAGGCCCATAGCGCCGTCGCCGCGCTGCAGTCGAAGATCGACGACGAAGAGGACGAACGAGCGGCGCTCGAGCGCGATCTGACGAGCGCACGCGAGCGGGCCACCGCGTTAGCGGCGGGACGCGACGAGCTCTCGGTCGTGGTCGCCGAACGTGAGCGCGAGCTGACCGAGGCCCGCGCCGAGATCTCACGGGGAGAAGACGCACGTGCCGAGCTCGAATCCCAGCTCGAGGACATGCGCTACGTCCTCGCCGACTCAGAACGGATGGCCACGAGCGCAGCGGCTAGGGCCGAGGAGCACGCTGGCCGCACCGTAGAGCTCGAGCTCCTCGTCGACGCGGCGAGGGAGGAGGTCGCCCGGCTCGGAGTCCAAGCCGCGCAGGCGTCGACGGTCAGCACCAAGCTCGAAAGCGAGCTCGAGCAGGCCCGGGCGCGCGCCGCGGCCGGCGAGGCTCGCGCGATCGAGCTCGAAACGGAGGCCGCGAGGCACGAGGCTCGGGCGACCGACCTGGAAGCGGATATCGCCCGCCATCGGACGCGGGCCGCCAAACTGGAGGCGGAGGTCGCTGAGCGCCAGGCTCGGGCGAATGAGCGCGAGGCGCAGGCAATCGGCCACGACACACGCGCCACCGAACTCGAGGCGCAGGTCGCCGCGCATCAGGCTCGCGCGACCGAACTGGAGGCGGAGGTCGCGGGGCACGAGGCTCGCGCGACCGAACTGGAGGCGGAGGTCGCGGGGCACGAGGCTCGCGCGACCGAACTGGAGGCGGAGGTCGCGGGGCACGAGGCTCGCGCGACGGAGCTCGAGGCGGAGGTAGCAGCGGCTCGGACTCGCGCCACCGAGCTGGCCGCCCAGATCGCCTCCGGCGCCGCCCGCGCGACCGAGCTCGAGGCACAGGCGGCAGCGCATGCCGCTCGGGCGACGGACCTGGAAGCGCTCGTCTCGGCCGCGGGCGAGGAGCTCGAGCAAGTCGAGCGCCGTGCCGAGGCGGCCGAGCGTCGCGCCGAAGCCGGCGCGGCGGACCACGCCGAGCACACGGCCGAGGCTGAGCGACGGATCGCCGAGCTCGACGGCCTGCTCCGCGCGTCGACGGGCGCGATCGCCGATGCACATGCCATCGCCGACGCCGCCCAGGCCGCGACGGCCGCTCAGGAGCAGGAGACCATGGCTGCCCGCGCCCGGGTCGACGAGCTCGAGCGCCGGCTCGAGGCGGAGGAGAACGGGGCCCGCGCCCTCGAGCGCGATCGCGATCGGCTGCGGTCGGAGCTCGCCGACGTCACGGCGAGACGAGACCAAATCGCCGCCAAAGCCATGGAGACCGTCGCGGAGCTGGGGACCGCTCACGCCCGGATCGGTGCGATCGAGGCAGAGCTCGGCAGGGCGCACGGCGCAGCCGTGCGCGATTCTGAGGCGCGGGCGGCGCTCGAGGCCGAACGCGACGAGCTGGCACAGGGATTGGCCGACGTGATCGCAGAGCTCGGCTCGATGACCGCCGCGCGGATCGACGCCGAAGAGGTCCTGCGCCGCTTGCAATCGGAGCTGACCGCCACCGCCGGCAGGGTCACCGATTCCGATCGTCGATCCGGGCGGCTGAGTTCGGAGCTCGCGGCGACTCGAGGCGAGCTCGAGGCGCGTACCGCGGCCCTGGCGGAGATGAGGGCGGCATCGGAAGGCGGCGCCGCCGAGGTCGTGGAGCTCATGTCCGCGAGGGACGGTCTCGCCGCGGAGCTCGAACGGGCTCGAGAGCAGCTCGCCGAGACCCGAGGCGACCTCGCGTCGCAGCGCTCCGAAGGCGTTCGCGTGGCCGCCCTGCTCGAAACGGCTGAAACCGCCCGTGACGAAGCCATGCGCCGGTTCGAGCGGGCCGAGGCGGAGCTCGAGCTCGCGCGCAGCGAGGTCCGCGACCAGACGGCAGAGCTCGACGACGAACGCGAACGGCTGACCGTCGAGCTCGCAGCGGCCAAGGACACAGTCGCCCGGCGATCGGCCGAGGTCGCCCACGCGGCCGAGCGCCTGGAGAAGCTCGACCGGCGTGCCGCCGAGCTCGAGCTCGCGATCGATCAAGCGGAGCGCCGTACGGTCGAGATCTCCGAAGCCCGTGATGCGGCGAACGAGACGCTCGCAGAGACCGAGCGCCGGGGCGAGCAGTACGAGCTGCGCATCAGGGAGCTCGAGGCAAGTGCTCTGGAGATGGGCGACCGGGTCGAGGCGCTCACCTCAGAGCGTGGAAAGCTCGCTGAGGAAGTCGCGCAGCTGGTGTCCGAGGTTGCCTCCCTCAGCGTCGCCCGCGACGATGCTGACGAGACGCTGACGAAGCTGCGCGCGCAGCTCGTGCGGACCGAGGCGGAGGTGGCCGGGGCCGCCGACCACTATCAGCGCGAGGCCCAAGCGCGCGAACACGCAGAGTCGCTCGCCGCCTCTCTCGAGCATGAGCGCGACGAGCTCGCGGCCGCCGCCGACGAGCTCCAGTCACGGCTCCTCGACGCCGAGCGTGCGCGTCAAGCCGCACAGAAGGACGCTGATGCCGAGCTCGCTGCGCTCCAGGATGCGGTCGCGAGGTCGCAGACCGAAGTGGAGGGTCTGCGGGCTGCTTCGGCCAATGCCGCGGACGAGGCCGACCGGCTTCGCGACGCGCTTGCGCGCGCGGAGGCAGAGCTGGCCGGCGTGCACGAGGGGGCCGCAGAGATCGAGGGCGAGGCCGGCGCCGCGGCCCGGGCGCGCGAGCGCGCGGAGGCCCAGCTCGCCGCGGAGCGCGAAGCCCGCACCCACGCGGAGGAGCAAGCGGTAACCGAACGGGAAGCGCACGCTCGCGTCGAGGCGCTGGCTGCCGCCGAACGCGAAGCGCGCGAGCAGGCCGAAGCGGAGGCGGCCGCGGAGCGCGAAGCCCGCGCCGCCGCTGACGAGCAAGTCGCCGCCGAACGGGAAGCCCGCGAGAAGGCGCAAGCACAGGCGGTCGCGGAGCGCGAAGCCCGCGAGCAGGCCGAAGCGGCGATGCGCGAAGCACAACAGGCAAGCGAGGCAGCACGGGCACAAGTCGCCGCATCCGAGCAGGCGCGCGAGGCCGAGGAGCGCGAGCGCGCCGAGCGCGAGGCCCGCGCCGCGCGCGAGGCTGAGCGGCGGGCGGCGCGGGAGGAACGGCGCGGCGGCCAGACCCCGGCGGCGCCGAGATCAGGGGCCAAGGAGGCCGATGAGCCCTCGGAAACCGACGCCCCGCAGGCTCCGAGACCGGCGCGCGATCGGGAGGCGGGGCTCGTCCGGACCCGCGCCGGCCGGTCGGCTGGCGCCCGCGCCACCGCCACACCCAGGAACCGACCGCTACGCCACCGCTCGAAGTCCCGCTGGCTGCCGTCCGAGGCGATCGTGGGGATGATTCTGCTCGCCTTCGGCACGGCGCTCGCCCTACTCGTGCTCACCGGCGCGATCAAGCTCGGCGTCGCGCCGTAAGCGCTGCGACGTCCGTCGCCCCCGCGAGCTCGGTCAGCCGACGGGCAGAGGCGTGCTCGTCGCCGTCGCGGAGTCCCCCGGTGGCGTCCTCAGCTCCTGCAGCTCGAGCGTGAGCTGTCGTCCTTCCGGGCCGCGCGGGTCGAGCGCGAGCACGTGCTCGACTGCCTGCTGGGCCGCCCTGACGTCGCGGAGCTGAAGCTCGAGGTTCGCGAGCTGCTCCCATGCCCGCTCATCGCTCGGGTCTCTGCCCACCGCCTGGAGAAGATAGTCACGGGCCTGGCTCGGACTGCCGAGGTAGAGAGAGACCGACGCGGCCGCCGCGAGCCCATCGTCGGAGAGTGGATCGAGCCGCGAGGCGAGCTCCGCGGTGTCCAGGGCGTTTTCGAGTTGGGTCCGCGACGAGGCCGCTCCCGCCTGGGTGAGCGCCGCACTCGCCTTGTTCGCGGCGAGGCTGGGAAGGAGGGCAGAGATGGCGTAGGCGCACAGGACGAGGGTGCAGACGCCAAGCGCCAGACCCCGGATCCCGGCGCCCCGCTGCGAGCCGCGCACAGCTCCTCGGCCCATCCCCGAGCCCACGAGCACGCCCAGGAACACCATCACCGGAAACGTCACCCCGGGCATGTCCCAGTCCCAGTCATAGAACGCGTGGACCCCGTACGCCACCCCCGCGGCGAGCAGCGCCCCCGCGAACGCCCGCTCGGCACCGGTCGTGCGGCGAGCCGCGTCGAGACCCCCGGCGAGGAGGAGCGCATAGCCCCCGATCGCCAGCAGCCCCCCGACGAGACCGGTCTCCGCCAGCCATTGCAAGGGGACGCTGTGGGCGTCTTGCACGGTCAGATCGCCGGTGGTCCGGTACAGCAGGTCGAGGGCCTGAAAGGACCCCGCACCCCAGCCGCCGAAGGGCCGGTCGCTCCAGGCCCCGACCGCCTCCTTCCACCACACCCAGCGGTTCCCGGAATTGAAGGAGATGTTCGGGTTGTTCACGTTTGCCGTGGCATGCGGCGTGGTGAAGCTGTGCCAGGCGTGGGAGATCGACCCGGTGAGCCCCCGCGAGGAGAAGGCCACCGCGACGATGGCGATCAGCACCACCACGCCGACACCGGCGAGGAGCAGGCGCCTCAGGCGCCGCATGCGCTCCGGCGTCAGCTCGATGCGCGCTTCGCGATCGACGAGCCTGCCCCCGAAGTAGAACAAGGCAACGAGCGAGACGACGAGGACGACGAAGAACTCACCCCCGCCGGCCTCGCGAGCGCCGAGGGACACGCCAGAGCCGCTCAGCGAATGCACGTTCAGGGCCATCCACAGCGGCACCACGGTCGCGACAGCCGCGGCGCCGAGCAGCATCAACGACCTCGGCCACGTCCCCCCGAGCGTCACGCTCACCGCGACCGCGACGATGAGCGCGAGCAATCCGCCGCGCGAATACGTGAGCCCGATCACGAGCAGCATGAGCTCGATGGCAAGAAGCGACCAGACCCGGATCCGTCGCGGTCTTGCTCTGTCGGCAGCGATCACCAGCGCGATCGGCACCGCGAAGGCGACGAACAGCGCCAGCGCGTTCCAGTAATCGAGCGGGGCCTGGAGGCGGGCAAAGGTAGCGGTCTGATCGAGGTCGATGATCCCGGCGATATCGAGTCCCGGAAGGATCTTCTGCCCGAGTCCGTAAAGGGTCACCACGAACGCGACGAGCAGGTAGCCGGTGGCGATCGCCGGCAATGGCCGCGGGTGGGAGGCTCCGGCGCCGATCGCCAGCGCCAGCACGATCACGTAAGCGAGGTCGCGGTTGAGCTCGAGCCACGTCTGGTTCGGTGCCACGCTCCACAGCAGCGTGATCGCGCTCCAGACGGCGAAGGCCAAGAGCAAGGCGATCCCGGCGAGCGCCCGGGGTCGCGCCCTCACGCGAATCGTCCCGCTCCACAGCCATGCGACTCCGGCGAGGACGGCGACGAGCGAGAGCCCGATCTGCACTCGCGCCTCGGCCGGATCAGAATCGGCGCCGTGGGCAAACGCCGCATAGAGCAGCAGCACGAGCAGCGCGAGCATCAGCGCGCTGGGCGCGTGGCTGGGGCCGTTGTCGGTCCCGGGAAACTGGCTGCCGAAAGGAGTCTCCACGTCGTGCCCGGCCTCGGCGACGCCGGGGCCCCAGAGCTGTACCGTGGCCATTCGCGGCGACGCTAGCATGGGCTGGACGATGCCGTGCCACCCCGTTCATCGCCTCGGCCGGCGGGGACGTCGACTGCTCTTGGCGGCGCTGTGGGCCTCGCTGCTGGCGAGTCTGGCCCTGCCGGTGGCGCGCGCCGGCGCCAATGCGTTCCTGGCCGTCCAGCAGGCCTACGCGTCGAGCCCGAGCGAGACGATCCCGCCCTGCAAGTTCTCCCCGGCTGAGCTTCAGCAGGCCGAGAGCTCGGTCCCCAACGATGACCAGCAATACGACCAGGGCCTGACCGCGGCGATCGAGCTGGCGCGACAGGAGCGAGCCGACGGCGCCTGCCGCCCGAAGAAGCAGCGAGCCGCGAAGGCGACGACGCCCATCGGTACGCCGACGCCTCCCGCAGCTCCGCCGGTGGGCCGGGGCGCCCCCCTGCACGTGGGCTCGGCGACGGCGGCCAGCGACTCCGGCCTGCCCGCACCCATCGTCATCCTCGCGATCCTCGGAGCGCTGCTCCTGGCCGCGGGCGCGGCGGTGGGGTTCGCCCGCGCCTGGGGTTGGGATCCCGATTGGCTCCGCCGATCGCGCCACGCTTGGGGTGAGGCGGCGTACCGAGCCTCCGGGATCTGGTCCGAGTTCGGAGACTGGCTGCGGGGCATGGGTTAGCCCTGGCGGGGGGTCGGCTCGCACGTCACGTCTCGCGCCAGACGCATGCCGTCGGCTGTGTGTGTATCTCGTTGGTTTGAACGTCATGCAGCTGGCGCGAGCCGAACGCGCGAGCCGGCCCTTCGGCGCTAACGGCCCCTTTTGGCGCTGGTGCGCGCGCGCTGCCTGGCGGCGCGGGCTCTTGCCGCAGGATGCGGGCAAAAGCTCCTGCCGGATTAGGGTTTGGGAGGCCTAAAATGGCCGCAAAGGCTGATAAAATAGGAGTCCGCATCGCGCTACTTTCCGACCGCGCGAAAGCCGTACCGGGCGATGCCGTTCCGTCCGGGGTACCTGCCAAGGTCATACGCCCCCCCGGCCCCATAGGAGGCGAGGCCAGGCACGCAGATTCAGCGATTACAGAGGAGCAGGTCGGATATGGAGCCCACCCCGCAGACCCCACACACACCCGTCGCCGCATCACGCGAGCGAAGCCCGGAGCCCGCCGACGCCCTCGCGATCCGCCGCTACTTCACAACCCCTGGGGTCCATCCGTTCGACACGGTCCAATGGGAACTGCGCGATGCGCGGATCGGCCATGGAGACAAGGTCTCCTTCGAGCAGCGCGAGGTCGAGTTCCCGAAGACGTGGTCCCAGAACGCGACGAACATCGTCGCCCAGAAGTACTTCCGCGGTCAGCCGAACACGCCGGCGCGGGAGCGCTCGGTCAAGCAGATGGTCGGACGGGTCGCCGGCACCATCGCCGGCTGGGGGCGCGAGAACGGCTACTTCGCCACCGAGGAGGACGGCGACGCCTTCGAGGCCGAGCTCACCCACATCCTGCTCCACCAGATGGCGGCGTTCAACTCGCCGGTGTGGTTCAACGTGGGGTTCGAGGAGAGTCCGCAATGCTCGGCGTGCCTTCCCCATCGCGCCCTCGTCTCCACGCCCGAGGGAATGGTGCCGATCGGGGAGATTGTGGACGACGAGCAGATCGGTCGCGAGGTCTACGACTCGAGCGGGGTGACCAGGGTCGTAGCCGTCAAGGCCAACGGACGCAAGCCCGTCTGGCGCGTACGGCTGCTGAACGGGAGCTTCATCGAGGCTACCTCTGATCACGTCGTCAAGGCTGCACACGAGTCGCACGCCGAGCCGACCTGGATGCGCGTCGACCAGCTCGAGGCCGGGATGCGCCTCCACCTGCATCCCCACCGCGCCAAGGTCGACGCATCTGCTCTCGTGACGGCAGGCGGTTCGAGCGTCTTCGATGACGAGATCGAGCCAAGCGACAGCGTGGCGGTATCCGAGGCGGCACTCGCCGGCTGGCTTCAGGCGGATGGCTTCGTCGGCCAGTACGACCACGGCACGAACCGTTCGCTGACGATGGAGTTTCTCGTCGCCAGCGATGACGAGTACGAGTGGGTTACGAACCATCTCGACGTCGTCTTTCCCGACGTGCATCGCAAGGTGCGAGAGGCTGACACGAAGAGTGTCCGCGTACAGCGCATTCGGCTCTATGGCGAGGTGCTACGTGATTTCGTGGAGCGCTGGGGCTTGCTCGCACGGGGGGTCGACATCCGGGTTCCGGCCCGCCTGTGGACGGCCTCTCATGACGAGATCAGCGCTTACCTGCAGAGCGTGTTCCAGGCCGACGGATACGTCTCGATCTGTCGAGAGGATGGGCAGGAGAGCGCGCGCGCTGCTGTCGCGGTGATCGGCGAGCGGTGGACGGAGGACCTTCAGCTCCTGCTCATGGTCCTGGGCATCTATTCACGCCGCCAGCACAAGCGCGACCCCAGGCCCGATCGTCACGACCTCCACGAGGTCAGCATCGGGATCGGCTCAGAGCGCGGACGCTTCGCCGAGCTCGTCGGTTTCCCAAGCCGCGAGAAGTCCGACAAGCTGCTGCATTCTCTGTTGCTGCGGGGCTGGAAGCGCTGCCCCGATCTCCGCGAGGAGCAGGTTGTCGCGATCGAGCCGCTGGGCGTCGAGGACGTATACGACATCCAGACCGAGTCGGGCGAGTTCCTGACCAACAACATCGCGGTTCACAACTGCTTCATCCTCAGCGTCGAAGACAACATGGAGTCGATCCTCGATTGGAACACCAAGGAAGGCAACATCTTCCGAGGCGGTTCCGGCTCCGGGATCAACCTCTCGAAGATCCGCGGATCGATGGAACCGCTGTCCAAGGGCGGGACGGCCTCGGGACCCGTGTCCTTCATGCGCGGCGCCGACGCCTGGGCCGGGACGATCAAGTCGGGTGGCAAGACCCGCCGCGCCGCCAAGATGGTCGTCCTCGACGTCGACCACCCCGACATCCGCGACTTCATCTGGTGCAAGGCCAAGGAGGAGGACAAGGCCGCGGCACTGCGCGACGCCGGCTTCGACATGTCGATCGACGGCGACGGCTTCCACTCGATCCAGTACCAGAACGCAAACAACTCGGTCCGGGTCACCGACGAGTTCATGCGCGCCGTCGAGAAGGACGAGGATTGGCATCTGATCGCCCGCGCCACCGGCGAGCCGATCGGCGAGCCCGTGCCAGCCCGCGAGCTGATGCGCGAGATCGCCGAAGCGGCCTGGCGGTGCGCCGATCCCGGCGTCCAGTACGACACGCTGATCAACCAGTGGCACACCAGCCCGGAGTCGGGGCGGATCAATGCGTCTAATCCGTGCAGCGAATACATGCACGTCGACGACAGCGCCTGCAACCTCGCCTCGCTGAACCTGATGAAGTTCCGCCGCGGCGATGGCACCTTCGACGTCGAGTCCTTCGAGCACGCCGTCGACATCGTCCTGCTTGCCCAGGAGATCGTGGTCTCCCCGTCGAGCTATCCGACGCCCGCGATCACGAAGAACGCGCGTGCCTTCCGTCAGCTCGGCCTCGGCTATGCGAACCTCGGGGCGTTTCTGATGTCGAACGGGATGGCGTACGACTCGGACGAGGGTCGTGCCACCGCGGCGGCGATCACGGCGCTGATGACCGGTCGCGGGTACCTGCAGTCGGCTTGCGTCGCCGCGGCGATTGGTCCGTACGAGCGCTACGCGGAGAATCGCGAGCCGCATAACGCGGTGATGCGCAAGCACCGCGATGCGTCGTACGAGATCCCGGAGTGCATCGATGGCGAGCTGCTGGCCGCCGCACGAGCCACGTGGAATGAAGCGGTGGCGGCGGGCGAGGAGCACGGCTATCGCAACGCGCAGGCCAGTGTCTTAGCGCCTACTGGCACGATTTCCTTTTTGATGGACTGTGACACCACCGGGGTCGAGCCCGACTTCTCGCTGGTCAAGTACAAGGAGCTCGTCGGCGGCGGTCAGATGACGATCGTCAATCGCACGGTCCCGCTCGCCCTGCAGACGCTCGGCTACACCGACGAGCAGATCGAGCAGATCGAGGCGTACATCAACGAGCACGGGACGATCGTTGGCGCTCCCGGGCTCGCCGATGAGCACCTGTCCGTGTTCGATGTGGCGGTGGGCGAGCGAGCGATCTCGCACATGGGCCACATCCAGATGATGGGCGCCGTCCAGCCCTTCATCAGCGGGGCAATCTCGAAGACGGTGAACATGCCCCAGACCGCGACCGTCGAGGACATCGCCGACGCCTACCTGCAGGCGTGGCACCTCGGGATCAAGGCGCTGGCCATCTACCGGGACGGCTCGAAGACTGCGCAGGCGCTCCGCACCGACGCTCACCAGGGCGCGGACCCGACCGCGCCCGCCGTGACGGAGGCCGACATCGACGCGGCCGTGTCCGCCGCGCTCGCCAAGGCGCCGCCCAAGCGCCGGCGGATGCCCCGCGAGCGCCAGTCGCTCACCCATAAGTTCTCGATCGGCGGTCACGAGGGCTACATCACCGCCGGGATGTACGACGACGGGACGGTGGGGGAGATCTTCCTCACCGATATCGGCAAGGAGGGCTCGACGCTGCGCGGGATGATGAACTCGTTCGCGACGGCGATCTCGATCTCACTCCAGTACGGGGTGCCGCTCGAGACGCTGGTGCGCAAGTTCAGCTACATGCGCTTCGAGCCCGAGGGAATGACCTCCAACCCGGAGATCCCCTTCGCGAAGTCGATGCCCGACTACATCATGCGCTGGCTGGCCTCGCGCTTCCTGGATGTCGACCTGCAGGAGGAGCTCGGCATCCTCACGCCCGAGGTGCGGGCGAGGAAGGCGGCCGAGGACGCCGCCAGCTCGCACGGGAGCGACACGGCGCGGCCGACGCACGAGACCAACGGCGGCTCAAACGGCGAGGGCAACGGCGGCGCGACGATCACGCCCCGGCCCGCAACCTCGGCGCTGACCGACTCGCCCCCCGTGCGCCCGGCCGTCGGCCACGGCCTCGACCTCGGGCCGGCGTGCCAGCAGTGCGGCGGCATGATGCAGCGGACCGGCAGCTGCTACACGTGCTCGAGCTGCGGGTTCAATACCGGCTGCGGCTGATTGTGAAGTGTCACGAGTCACGCTGACGGTTGGCGCCCCGCCGCCTCGGTCGTGCCGGCGCCGGTGTGCAACCGGAGTCTGTGAAGATCATCACGCTGGATCTCGTCACTGCGCGCGAGCAGCGCGTCCAGGTCGTCGGCGACGGTGAGGTGGCAGCCAGAGAGACGGTCGGCGCGACCGCTGGCGAGTTCGAGGACGAGCTGTGCGGCTTGGTCGGGATCGGCGCCGTGGCCGGCCTTGAGCTGGCTGCGGATCCAGCCGAACACGCGTCCTTCCGCGGTGTCAGGACCCGCGGTGCTGTTGAGAACTGCGTCGGCAAACCCGATCGGCAGCATGCCGGGATCTACGCTGAACACCGAAACGCCGTGGAGGCGGCCCTCCGAGCCTCGCCCCTTTGGCCGGCTACCCTGCCGTGCCTACTGGTAGAGCACCAGCTTGTAGGCGAGGTACGCGAAGCACAGGGCGAACAGGCTCCAGGTGATCGGCCAGCTGACCGTACGGAGGAACGCGGTCTCGAAGCGCCCGACGCGGAGGACGTAGCCGAGGATGATCACGAGTATGACCGCGTAACAGATGATCGCAGCCGCTGCAGGAGGGGCGAGCCCGAGGACCGGCGCGATGATCAGGCCGAGGAGAATCCACGCGGTGATTGCGAGCACGTCGACCGTGACGGTGGTCCGCTCCCGGCCCACGATGGTCATGAATCCGGTAGCGCCAACCAGCGCCCCGACCATGAACACGCCTAGCGACCAGTGAGCGCCGAAGCCGAAGATGGCGCTTGTGAGCTCGCCTCCACACCAGAGCAGGAACGGAACGATCACGCTGACGGCCGCGAAGCAGGCGAACATGTCGGTCTCGCGATCCCAAGGGTTCCCGAACACCGGGCGGCCGGGCACCAGCGCCGCTCTCAGAGCGGCGGGCGCAAGCGCCTCGCGAAGCGAGGGCGTGGGTTTCGGTTCCGTTTCCAAGCCTTGAAGCCTCTGCGCCCAATCCTACGCAATCGGGACGCCAGAAGAAGTCAGCGCCGGAGGCCTGGCGCCGTCATCACCAGCACCGCTTCGGCTGCCCCCGCATTCAAGCCGACCGTGATCTCGAGGTCCAAGGAAACCGTCTGCTCCTCGCATTCCAAAGGTGCGGCCCTTTTGCACCCTGGAGTGGCCTCGAGAGTGCCGGACGGTTGTGAGAACAGAAGTTCGCCTTCCCGCGTGAGTGGTCCGGTTACTCTCATGACGTGGCCTTCTTCGCCCCGTCCGAGACAATCCCGATTGAGCCGGTGCCGGGCTGGAGGGACTCGCGATGCATGGCGAGCGCATGACGCTGACCAGCTACGCGATCGCTGCGGGCGCGCCCGCGGTCCATGAACACGAGCATGTCGAAGAGGAGGCTTGGACGGTGATCGAGGGCGAACTCGCGGTCTGCGTCGACGGTGATGAGCGCGTCCTGGGACCCGGCGATGTTGCCGTGATCGCTCCGAACGTCCCTCACCGAGTTCGTGCCTTGAGGGCGACACGTGCGTTGGTTATCGATTCCCCGCCGCGACGTCAGCTTCCGGGCACCGCACACTGATCGGCCGAGTCGCTCGGCTTCTGAGACGCTGCCGAGCATCCGGTAGGCGATCGCGAACGACGCCGGCCGCAACTGCTCGAGGTCGTGTTCTTCAGCGGTCATATCGGGTGTGCTCCAGTCTCATCATCCGCTTCGCGATCCGGCCTATGACCTATAAGACAAGACGGCCGCCTCAGCTGTGACACCCGCCCGCGGCTTCACGTGGCTGGCGAGCTGCGCATCAGCCCGTGGTCAAGACCGAGCCTAGTAGGCCGGTGCCGATGGCCACGAAGAATCCGCGTGGGCCGACGCTGACCTCGCTTAAGCCCAGGGCGGCGGGGACGAATCGGGACCAAGTCTTCTCGCCTCGTACAAAGGTTGAGATCTGGCCGACCGCTTGCGCGGGGTTGCTGAGGCTGACGCCGACCAATGTGCACCGCGAGCCTGTGCAGGCGAGATCGTTGGCCCGCATGCCGGTCTGGGTTGGGGGGCCGACGACACCGCGAATCACTCTCGCTAGAAGCGAGCCGGGGTTGGAGGTGGGCGAGTAATTCTCAAGCAGCGTGTAGCACGACTGCCCTGCTGAGCAGGAGATCCCGGTGAACTGGTAGCCGGGGACCCAGTGCGATCCAATCGGTTTGCCGTGGTAGGTGGTGACCAAGTACGCCTCGTCGTCATCGCTGGACGGGGAGTTGGGGAGTAGCAGGTTGGCTGCGATCTCACACCAAGCCCCTGTGCAGGCGATCTGTGGCGAGGTGTGGCCCACCCCGGATCCCGTCGGGATCGAGATGCTCCGTACCGCGGTGAGCCGAGTGCCATTCCAGGCCGCCACGACGATCGTGCCGTTGTTGCTTGCGTCCCAGCCAGCCAACTCACACGTGGTCTGGCTCCGGCACGAGATCGAATCGAACGACGTGCCGACCGCGGCGTTCACCTGCCGGTGGATCACGAGGCCTGTCCGGGTGATCTTCACGAGCACTGCGCCGAACATGGTCGGGACAGACGCTACGCATCCAGCAGCGCTAGGGCAGCTGATGCTGACACCGCCGGCCCCGAGCCAGGGAGCGTAGATCGGCAGGTAGCGAACAACCTTGCCGTCGTGCAGCACAACGAGCTCGGCGGAATCATCGCTCTTCCCGACGCCCGGGCCGCTGATCACGCACATCGCTGGGCTCATGCACGAGACCACTAGCGCCTGCCCCGGCACCTTGACGGTTGCCGGCTTGACAACCCAGTCGGGGGCACCACGTGACGCGCCAGCAGCCCCCGCGTGCGCCGTCACAACCGCGAGCATCACTACCAGCGCGATGACAAGACCCCGCCGCAGGTTCCTCGGTCCCATCCTTTCGCGACTCTAGCAGTGCCCCTTGGCCCGAAAATCGCAGTCGCTAGGCCGCTGGCGTTCAAGCGCTTCTGACGCCCGCCGAGCCAGCTAGCAATTGGAGCGTGTCTGCGCCGGCGGGCGCTGGCGGCTGCTACGCCAATACGAAAGCGAGCGCGTGTTTCTCCGCGGAAGAGCGTCCGGCTCCGGACGCACGCTCCCGCCCAGGAGCAGGCGCAGCTCCGCGACGGACTTCCCCTCCACGATCTGGGAGGGTGCGGTCGAGCACGAACGCGGCCTTGTCCGGGATGCTACTTCGGTGTTTGGTCAGCCCCAAATGAGACGGCCGCACGGACGTCCAGCGCCGTACCGGTGTCCGAAGCAAGTGGGAGCATCCAGGTGATCGTTATGTCGCTGTCGGAGCCCAGCAACGTCGTTCGCCGAATGAGTCTTGACGCGAGCGGGCATTTCACCATGACCGTCGGTGAGCTCTGGAAGCGTGGCCAGGAGGGCTGGCCGCGTCGCTTCCCGCTCGCGCAGCTCCCGAATCCGCCGTTGATCGCGGCGCTGGCGGGGATAGGCGTAGCGTCGCGGACCTCGGGAACGGCGCATGACGTCGCGAGGGCCGTTTCCCTCGTTGGCTTTGTGGTGTGGGGGCTGGAGGAGGCGCTGGGTGGAGCGAACTGGTTCCGTCGGCTCGTCGGCGCCGGGGCGCTCGTCTGGCTGGGTGTCAGTCTCGCCGGCAGGCGATGAGGCGCCCGCGGCTCAGCCCACTCACCGTAGGCGAGCCTGGAAGACGATCGCGGCGCTGAAGTCCGTCCCGTCGATCTGGTAGGCGTAGCAGCCACCCGTGCGCACCCGGATCAGCTCCAGCCAGGCGCGCCAGCCTGGTGGCTCGTCGGTGGTCGACACGCCGGGGGCGCGGAGCTGGAGCTCATCCTCGGGGACGCGCTCGCCGCCGAACCCGACCGCGTTCGGCCCGTTCACCTGCCTTCCGCGGATCAGCACCGGGCCCTGGTAGCGCGGGGCGGCCAGGACGACCACCTGCTGGTTGGCCCACGCGCTCTTCGGCGTGGAGACCATCGGGAGCACAGCCGGGCCGGCCATCCCGGCGACGTAGACCGGACCGCGCCCGGCCACCCGGCCCATGAAGGTGCGAGGGCGGGCATGGGATACGGGACAGGTCGCCCCCGCGGCGAGGCGCGGTAGGTGCAGCGGACGGCGCAGGGAAGCGGGCACGGCTCCGGAGCAAGCTACTGCGGCGAGCCTCAGGTCCTGAGCTCCGCAGGCATCATCGGAGGCGTAGCCGACGGTGGCTCGCAGGCCGGCCGGCGGGCGGGAAGGTGTGGGCGTGCGACCTGGCTGCGGCGATCCCGACAGCCGCGGCAAGGCGGCTACCGCGCGGTGCCCGCCGCCGCATGCGGCGAGAGCAAGCGCGGCCCCGAGCACGAGCGCGGCGGCCAGCAGCCCCACGGCGGGGTGGCGGCGACCGGAGCGCATCACTGGGGATACGCGGCAGACCGGGCGCGAGGTCCCGTGCCGCGCGCAAAATCCCACGCCGCGCCCGCAAGCTCCCGACCGCCCGCACCGCGCCCGTCCCCTCGCCGCGCCCGCTCCGCGGCCTAAGAAAGCCCGTGACATGGTTGGCGAATGCGGCCCGGCGGGTATGGCCGGGAGAGGTCGTCGACCGGCAAGGAGACCGACATGAACTACCGGAACCTGGGCGATACCGGGCTGCGCGTCTCGCGCGTATGCCTGGGGATGATGAGCTACGGGAAGGACGAGAGCCGCGAGTGGGCGCTCGACGAGGCGGCGGCCGAGCCGATCGTGCGTCGGGCCGTCGAGGGCGGGATCATCTTCTTCGACACCGCCGATACGTACAACGGTGGACAGAGCGAGGTCGTGACTGGGCGCCTGCTGCGCAAGCTCTTCGGGATGCGCGAGGAATACGTGCTCGCGACCAAGGTGTACATGCAGACGATGCCGGGCGAGAACGGACGTGGCCTGTCGCGCAAGCACATCATGGCCTCGATCGACGCCTCGCTCGAGCGACTCGGGCTCGATTACGTCGACCTCTACCAGATCCATCGCTGGGACCCGTCGACGCCGATCGCCGAGACGATGGAGGCGCTGCACGATGTCGTCAAAGCGGGCAAGGCGCGCTACATCGGCGCCAGCAGCATGTTTGCGTGGCAGTTCGCCAAGGCGCAGGCGGTGGCGAGCACGCGCTTCGTCTCGATGCAGAACCACTACAACCTGATCTACCGCGAGGAGGAGCGGGAGATGATTCCCCAGTGCATCGATCAGGGCGTCGGGGTGATCCCGTGGAGCCCGCTGGCGCGGGGGCTGCTGGCCGGCAACCGGACTCGGGAGGGCGAGCGGCTGACCACACGCGCGCAGACCGACGCCTTCGCCGATTCGCTCTACCAGCCCGAGGTCGACTTCGCGGTGATCGATCGCCTCACCGAGGTCGCCACCGCGCGGGGTGTCCCCAGCGCGCAGATCGCGCTCGCCTGGCTGCTCCACAAGCGGGGAGTGACAGCCCCGATCGTCGGCGCCACGAAGCTCGGCCAGCTCGAGGACGCGCTCGCCGCCGAGGAGCTCTCCCTGAGCGCCGAGGAGATCGCGCTGCTCGAGGAGGCGTACGTCCCTCACGCCGTCGCCGGGCACCAGTAGGGCGGTCCGCCAAAGCGCATGAGCCCTTCCGGCTCGCGCCGAGCTCCTGACCCGCGGCTACACCCGGACCTCGGCCACCGCGGACTCGGGCGGGCTGATGTGCTCGAGGCGATCCACCTCCGCGAGGGCGGGGAAGAACCAGCGCCAGGTGAGCGCGATGAGGACGGTGATCGCCCCGCCGCCGACGACGGCGGGGATGGTGCCGACGAGGGACGCCGCCAGTCCCGATTCGAACGCTCCGAGCTGGTTCGAGGCGCCGATGAACACCATCTCTACCGCCATCACGCGTCCCCGCAGCCAGTCGGGCGTCGCGAGCGCCACCGTGGTGGCTCGGATGTTCATGCTGTACAGATCGACAAATCCGCCCACGCCGAGCGCGACCAGGGAGAGCCCAAACAGGCGCGAGAGTCCGAAGACAACGATGCTCGCGCCGTACAGACCGACCACGACGAGCAGCGTCCGTCCCGCCCTCCCCGCGATCGGCCGCCGGGTGATCACCGCGGCAGCGAGCAGCGCGCCGACCGCGGGGGCGGCGCGAAGGATTCCGAGGCCGGTGGCGCCGACGTGGAGGATCGAGCGGGCGAACACCGGGAGCAGCGCCACGGCGCCGCCGAAGAGCACCGCCAGCAGGTCGAGGAGGATGGCGCCGAGGAGGATCTGAGTTCGCCCCACGAAGCGCAGGCCCTCGAGCACGCTCTCGATCCCCGGGGCGACTGCTTGACTGCCGTCCAGCGCCCCGGCGGCGGGCCGCGGGCGCATGGCGAGCACGCAGCCCGAAGCCGCCAGGCACACGCCCGCCGCGAGTGAGTAGACGAGGGTGGGGGAGACGCCGTAGAGCAGACCGCCGAGCGCGGGCCCCACCACCTGAGCTCCCTGGGTGGCGACATTGCGCAGAGTCATCGCGCTCGCGAGGAGATCGTGGGGCACCAGTGTCGGGGTCATCGCCCGCGACGCGGGGGCCCCGATCGCCATCGCCGTTCCCGCGCCCAGCGCGAGCGCCAGATAGAGCACGACCGAGGTATCACCTGCTGAGGTCACGAGCGCGAGTCCGGCGCCGACCGCGGCACCGAGCAGGAGCGAGGCAGCGAAGACCAGCCGGCGTGATACCCGATCGGCGAGCTGCCCCGCGGGGAGGGCGAGCACGAACATGGGGATGAACTCAGCCAGGCCGATCCAGCCGAGATCGAGGACGCTGCCGTGCTGTGCGTAGACCTCCCACCCGATCGCCACCTCGAGCATCTGCAGGCTGGTCCCCATCCCGAGCAGGGCCAACCACCACAGACGGAACTCGCGCTCTCCGAGCGCCGGGCCGATGCGTCTCAAATGGGCAGGTGGTCGGCGATCACGTTCTCGGTGGGGCCGCTGGGCGACTACCCCTCAGGCTAGCTGCCGGTCTCCCCGGCCGCCCGGGCCAGCTAATGTGTGGACTGTGTCTGGCTTGGACGAAGGACTTCCCATCGCCTACCTGGTGCTCGAAAAGGGGGTACCGGTGTACGCCTCGGGCGGCGAGGAGGTAGGGAGCGTCGATCACGTCGTCTCGGCGCCCGAGAAGGACATCTTCCACGGCATCGTCATGCGGGGCGCAAACCACCAGCAGTTCGTGCCCGCCGACCAGATCGTCTCGCTGCACGAGTTCGGCGTCGATCTGGCGATCGATGCGGCGGAGGCCGCGAGCCTGCCCAACCCGCACGGTGGCGCGCCGGTATGGCGAGATGTCGAGCCCGGCATGAAGCCGAGCCCCTGGAAGCATGTGATCGGCATGTTCGGCCCCAACGGGCCGAAGAAGCACGGTTGGCAGCGCGACGACGACTGAGGCCTCGCCTCGTCGAGCGCTCGTCCACCAGCACCGTCCCGCCACCGGTCACCATGCCGAAAGCGACATCCCTCGGCTCGACCGATCCCGGCGCGGTGCGCGCGCTGTGCGAGGAGACGCTGCGCCAGAACTGGCGCGAGGGAGTGCGCGTGACCGACGGAGCGCCCTTCGCCTATACCTGCCCAAGCCCCGGCCACTACCCCTGGCAGTGGTATTGGGACTCGTGCTTCACGGCCGTGGCCTGGCGCCACTTCGATCCCAGCCGCTCACGCCGCGAGCTCGAGTCGCTGCTCACGGCCCAGCGCGAAGACGGCTTCATCGGCCACACGATCTTCTGGAACACCCCGCTCACGGGTCGCCGGCGGTGGACGTACAACGTAACCTCGCCCGACGCCACCATGACCGCGAGCATCCAGCCGCCGATCCTCGCCTGGGCATGGCGGATCGCGGTGGGCGATCCGGCGCAGGTTTCCGCCATCGTCCGTCACCACGCCTGGATCGCCGAGCACCGCGATCTCGACGGTGACGGCCTGATCTGGGTCGTCCAGCCCGACGAGTCGGGACTCGACGCCTCGACCCAGTTCGACGCCATCTGGGGACGTCGCGCGCATGGGCTTCCCGGCTTCGTCCTGCTCGTGCGGCGCAACCGGCGGCTCGGCTTCGACCTGCGCCGAGTCCTCGCCGCCGGCGGCCCGGTGTGCTGTGAGGTCATGACCAACGTCCTCCACAACCTCTCGCGCCTCGCCCTCGGCGAGCCGTCGCTGACGCCGGTGATCCTCGAGCGCATGTACGACGAGGCGTCCGGACTCTTCCGTCCCCTCGCCCGGCCCGAGCCGAGCGGGAGAATCGCTGTCACCTGGGCGGCCCTCTCGCCGCTCGCGCTTCCCGACCTGCCGCAGGCGATCGGGCGGCGCCTGGTGGAGGAGCATCTGCTCGAGCAGGGGAGCTTCTGGACCGAGGTCGCGCCGCCGTCGGTGGCGATCAACGACCCGACGTTCACGCTCCAGGACGAGGGTCGGTTCGGATTCCGGCGCTACTGGCGCGGGCCCACGTGGGTCAACGCGGCGTGGCTCTTATGGCTCGGCCTGGTGCGGCTTGGCTACGCGGAGCAGGCGACAGAGCTCGTGCGCGGGCTCGCCGCCGCGATCGCCGTCGAGCGGCTGCGCGAGTACTACAACCCGTTCAACGGGCGTGGGATGGGGGCGACCGAGTTCGGCTGGTCGTCCCTGATCATGGAGATGCTCGAGCCGGACGAGCGGGCGGCGCGGAGCTACCTTTAGCGCGCTAGCCCACCAGTCTTACCTGGGCCTTCAGACCCCCGCCGCCGCTCGCGGTGGCCTTGAGGGAGGCGCCGACCCGGTGGTGAGGCGCCGCCTCGACCAACGCTAGGCACTTGCTGCCGAGTGATGCTTTGACCGTGCGGCGCTTGCCCGTTGCGGCCGCGAAGGTGGCGTGGCCGCAGCTCACCGTCTCGAGCTTGCCTGCGATCCTGCCGCGGGCGCTGAGCGATATCTTCACGCGGCAGGCGGCGCCGGGGGTGCCCGTGCAGCCCCACGGAATCAGGGCGTCGCCGCGGCGCACCGAGAGGGTGCGGCTGCGCAGGGAAGCCTTCGCGTGCTTTCCGTGCGCGGAGCCAGTAGAGATGGTGGACCCGGAGCCCCCGGTCGTCAGATTCTCATCGTTGCCCGTGAAGCCATTGGACTCGCCCGAGGTTCCGGCCTCACCTTGCACGGCGATCAGGCGGAAGTGATACGTGGTGCCTGGCTGCAGGCCGGTGATCACGGTGGACACCGAGTTCCCGGTCGTGCCCGTGAGGGGCCCCACGGGAGAGGTGTTCTGCCCGTAACTGGTCGACGTGCCGTACTGGAAGGCCCAGAAAGTGTCGATGCCGCCCGCATAGATCGTGCCGTTGAGCGTGACTGACGTGTCGGTCACCGAGCTGGCCTGTCCGGTGACCGCCGGCGCGTCCGCTGCGTCGCCGACTCCGGCGAGCGCCATCATCGCCGAGCCGCACACGATCGCCGCCACCAGAGTCAGAAGCCGAGTCATTTTTCCCACCGCGATGCCTCCCTTGTTTGGGGGGGTTATCGGCAGCGTCGGGATTTTCCATGAGCGCTCAGGCGCCCGCGATGGCCGGAAGCCCCGCCGCGAGCGTCTCGATCAGACGTTGGAAGGACTTGTCGAGGTCGAGGGGCAGGGCGAATCCTCCGCCCGCCTCGAGCGACACGAACCCGTGCAGCGAGCTCCTGATCACGCGAACGGCGTGGAGCATCTCCTCGTCCTCGAGGTGCCACGCACGGAGCACGGCGGCCAGCACCTCCACCGCCGCCCGCCCGGCCTCTTCGTGCTCGGAGTCGCCGGGCGTTGCGGCACGTAAGGTCGCTGCGTAGGCACCGGGATGGGCATGGGCATAGTCGCGGTAGGCGTGCGCGGTCGCCGCGAGCGCCTCGGTCCCAGCTCGTCCCAGCGCCGCCGCCCGGAGCGACGCCGTCAGCTCTCGCACGCCACGCAGTGCGATCGCACGCAGCAGGCCGTCGCGCCCGGTCACGTGGTGATACAGCGACGGCGGGCGAACGCCGAGAGATTCGGCGACTCGCGCGAGCGTGACGGCGTCGAGGCCATCGCGGTCCGCGATCACGGTCGCCGCGTCGATCACCTGGCCGCTGTCGAGGCCTCGCCGCGGCACGGTTATGCAGCCGCGTCGATGGCGTCCGACATCGCCCTGACCGGCGCTTCGACGATCCGGCCATGGCCCGGCGCGAGCCGGGCGGGACTGAGGTCGCGCAGGGCCACCGCGCTAGCCAGGGCGGTCGGCCGATGCCAGGTCGCCATCGCCACGAGCGGGAAGCGCGGGTTTGCCTTGGCCGCAGTGGCGACGCCGCCGAGCGTCGAGTAAGCGTCCCCGCAGATCAGCGTCCCGTCGCGATGGTCGAAGAAGGCGACCTGTCCCGGCGTGTGTCCCGGCGCGGCGACGACCTCGAGCGAGCCCACCCGGTCGCCGGGCTCGAACGTGCTCGTGGGACGTGTCTTGGCGCCGGGGTAGCTACCGCGAAGCTTGGCCTTGGGCTCGCCCGGATCGAGCGACATGTCCCCGGCCAGGAGGCGGGCGTCGCGCGAGGAGATCAGGACCTCCACCCCCGGCAGCGCTTCGGCCAGCGCGTCGAGCGAGCCGATGTGGTCGCCGTGGGCATGGGTCAGCGCGATGCGGACGATCGGGGCGCCCGCGTCGTGTGCGGCTCCGAGAATGGACTTGGCGCTGCGGGGGATCATCGTGTCGACGAGGGTGAATCCGTCCTCTTCGCGGACGAGGTAGGCGTTGACGAAGCCAAAGCGCGAGATGCGGATCGGTGGGGCCATGGGAGTCCTCCTGTCGATTCCTAAGAATAATAGGCTAAAACCTAATATGCATAGTCTAACACCTTACATGCGTCACCGTCCGTTCATCTTTGGCGCGCTAACGTATGGGTATGGCCGATCAAGAAGTCAAGACACGCGAAGTGGTGCTCACCGACAGCGAGTGGAAGCAGCGGTTGACGCCCGAGCAATATGAGATCCTCCGCCGCCACGGCACCGAGCGTCCCTTCACCGGCGAGTACGTCCACATGAAGGAAGACGGGACCTACCGCTGCGCCGGCTGTGGCGCTGAGCTGTTCAACTCTGACACCAAGTTCGATTCGGGCACCGGCTGGCCGAGCTTCTACGAGCCCGCCGTGGCCGAGAACGTCGAGCTGAAGACGGACCGAAGCCTGTTCATGAACCGCACCGAAGTCCTGTGCCGCAAGTGCGGCGGCCACCTCGGTCACGTGTTCGACGACGGACCGAACCCCACGGGTCAGCGCTTCTGCATCAACTCCGCCGCGCTTGACCTCGACGCCGCCGGTCCCGACGCTCCCAGCCAGTAGCGGCCGCGCGAGTTTTGCGCTAGCAAAAC
>Ga0302324_100004870_pt1 | contig 29594 bp, 26 predicted proteins | sample Palsa_T0_1_FD_201949 | JGI IMG/M metagenome (GOLD analysis project Ga0302324, IMG submission 201949) | Peat permafrost microbial communities from Stordalen Mire near Abisko, Sweden - Palsa_T0_1 | ecosystem: Environmental > Terrestrial > Soil > Palsa > Peat permafrost | place: Sweden: Abisko...
GGGTTGGTGTCGAACCCTTCACCTGGTTTAAGGACATCCTTTCCCGCATCGCTCCCCATCCCATCACACGGATTTCTGAGCTTCTGCCGCACAACTGGAAACCCACCCAGGCCTGATTCCAAAACTTCCAATCGCCGGGACGGGCTTTGAACGGTGGCCCGTCCCGGTGATTCTCAGACGCTTACGATATTCCGTCGGTTCGGCCCAGCCAGTACCTTCCTGTAGCCAGCGCCAGCACACGCACATGAGCGTGTAGTCGGCTATGCGCGGAAGTGCCAATTGTCCTCAACCCACCAGAAACGCGCTGTGGGAAGTTGCAGCCCGACCGGCCTCGGCTGGATCGCCGCCCGGGTCATCTCGGCGCGAGCTTATTTTAACGCCTATGCCCTCGCCCCCTCACCCCCTCGCCCCCTCCGCTGGCGGCAGGGGGACGAGGCATCCCGCATGGTCCCAGGGACCGCCCCACGTCATGCTACAGTTTCCAACATGAAGGTCGGGATCGATCTCGGCACCACCAACTCAGCCCTGGCTTATATCGACGAACGCGAAGCGGAAGATCGCGATTTCCCGCCCATCCACATCTTCGAGACACCGCAACTGGTCGCGCCTGGCCGCACCGAGCCGCGCCGCACGCTGCCCTCGTTTCTGTTCCTCGAAGACGGCCAGCCGGTAGGCGTTTACGCCCGCGAGCAGGGCGCGCTGGTGCCCACCAAACTGGTACACTCCGCCAAATCCTGGCTCTCGAATCCGGACGTGGACCGCACCGCCAAGATCCTGCCGTGGGATTCGCCGGAAACCGGACGCGTGCTCTCGCCCGTGGAGGTTTCGTCGCGGTTCATCGCTACCTTCCGCGACGCCTGGGAGAAGGTCAAGCACAGCCCCCTAGCCGAGCAGGATATCGTCCTCACCGTGCCGGCCTCGTTCGATGAAGAGGCGCGCGAACTCACCGTAATGGCCGCCGAACAGGCCGGCCTGGCTAAGCTCACGTTGCTCGAGGAGCCTGCCGCGGCCTTCTATTCGTGGATCGCGAACAATCTCGCGCAATCCCGCAAGCTGCTCTACGACGGCCAGATCGTGCTGGTGTGCGATGTGGGCGGCGGCACCAGCGACTTCAGCTTGATCCGCGTGGAGCGCCAGGGCGATCTGGTCAACTTCACGCGCACCGCGGTGGGCAAGCACCTGCTGCTGGGCGGCGATAACCTCGACCTCACCATTGCGTGGCTGGTCGAGACCAAGCTGGGCGTGCCACTCTCCATACGGCAGCGCAGCGGCCTGCGCCGGCAGTCGACCATGGCCAAGGAGCGGCTGCTGAGCGATCCGGACCTGAAGAGCGTCGAGATCACCGTGCTGGGCACAGGCTCCGCGCTGATCGGCAAAGCGCTGAAGACCGAGGTCCTGCGCGAAGAGGCTCTGGAACTGGCGCTCGAAGGATTCCTGCCGATCACCGAGCGCGGCGACATGCCTAAGGAAGAAAAGCGCAGCCTCTTCCGTGAGCTGGGTCTGCCCTACGTCTCCGACCCCGCCGTTACCAGGCACTTGAACGCATTTCTCGAAAGCGCCGGCCAGACGCCGGATGCCATCCTGTTTAATGGCGGCTTCTTCATCCCCGAGATTCTGCGGCAGCGCGTGGCGGACGCGGTGGGACACTGGTACGGCAAGCGGCCGGAGATTTTGGAAAACCGCGACCTGGATCTGGCCGTGGCGGCCGGCGCTGCCTACTACTCGTACGTGCGCTCGACCGGCAGCGGCGTGCTCGTACGGGGCGGTCTGCCGCGCACCTATTACATTGGAATTGGCGGCCAGACTGCCGTTTGCCTGGTGCCGCGCGGCGCGGAAGAGGGCACTACGCTCGAAATCGATAACGACGCCTTGCAACTGGTGGCCAACAAGCCCGTGTCGTTCCGGCTGTACAGCTCGTTGACGCGCAGCGAAGATCGTCTCGGCGATGTCCTCGATCTGGCCGCCCTCGGGACGGATCTGCACATACACGCGCCGCTGCACGCCGTGATCCGCTTCGGCAAGCAGGCCGGCGAGCGGCTCGTCCCGGTGAAGTTGGGCGCGCGTTTGACGGAGCTCGGTACACTCGAGACCTGGTGCGAATCGAAGATCAGCGAGAACCGCTGGCGCTTGCAGTTCGAGCTGCGCAAGTCCGCTGCCGAACCGGCTGAGCGCAAGCCCGCGGCCGTGATCGGCGAACAGGCGCTCAGCCAGGCGCTCGCGTTGGTTCCGGCGGTCTTTTCGCCGGGCGCAAAATCGCCGATCATGCCGGAGGAATTGCCTGCCAGGCTGGAACAGATTCTCGGGCTGGGTAAGAATTCGTGGCCGCTCTCCGCCATAAGGCAGCTCGCGGACGTTTTTCTGGGTTCGGCCGACGGCCGCAAAAAGAGCCCGGCTTATGAGGCGCGCTGGCTCAATTTGTGCGGCTTTTGCCTGCGTCCGGGCTTCGGCTATCCGGGGGACGATTGGCGCATCGAGCAGGCGCGCCGCGGGTACGCCTCCGGTTTGCAGTATGCCAACCAGGTACAGGGCGAGATCGACTGGTGGATCTTTTGGGGGCGCGTGGCAGGCGGGCTGAATCGCAATCAGCAGAGCGATATCTACCAGCGGCTGTCGGCCTTCCTGCTACCGCGCGGCGGCAAAAAGCAGCGCCTCAACAGCAGCCTGCTGCGGGAGATGTGGCGCACGGCGGCAAGCCTGGAACTGCTGCCGGCCGGCACGCGGACCGAATTGGGCGAAGCGCTGCTGCGCAAAGTGAAAGCTGGTGATTTCCGGGAAAGCGAGTTGTGGTGCCTGTCGCGCCTGGGCGCGCGCGAGTTGTTCTACGGGCCGATCAATCAGGTCTTGCCGCCGGCTGTGGCGGGCCGCTGGGCGGAAGCGCTGCTGTCCATCGATTCGCCCGGTGCAGCCGACGCCTTGGCAGCCATTGCGCGCCGCACCGAAGACCCTACAAGGGATCTGCCACCCGCTGCGCTCGCCACTGTGCGGCGCAGACTGGAAAGCCTGCCGCATGCCGGGCGTTACCTGGCGGTGTTGGAGGGTTCGGAGCAACTCGACGAACGCACGCTGGGGCGAATTTTCGGAGAAGAACTGCCTTCGGGTCTGGTGCTGGCGGGCGGCCCTCCTCCGCCCCACTCAAGCGCGTCTGGCGCGCGGGATCAGGATGCCGATCGCGACTAAACCCAACCCCATCAATACGTAGCTGGCCGGCTCAGGAGTAGAATCACCACCGGAAGGCGTCTCGGTAATGGTCGCAGTGTACATCACGCCGAATGGGCTGCCCCCGAGAAACTGGTAAGCATCGAGCTCCAGCACGTTTTCCCCGGCCGCGAGGTCCGAACTAATATTGAAAACCCCGCCCGTACTCGGCAAACATCCAATCGGGGAAGCCGCGCAGTTGCCACCCTGAACCGGGTTGGCATCGGTCACGGGAATGCCGTCGAGAGTCACGCGCGCGGTATCGTCGGCCCAGACGTCGAGGGTTCCGGTGAAGGTATAGCCGCTAGGCAGCGTAAATATGTTAAAGAAACTAGCCGTCGGCGTGGAGGGGTCAGGTAGTGTAATGATACCTGTAGAGCCCGGCGGATTGTCCACTCCGGGTGTACAAATGCCCGTCAAGACCACGAAGGTGTTGCAACCCGTGGCGGCATACGATACCCACTCGTAACCCATACCGCTGGGCGCCCAGGCTGGCGACGCTGTAATCGTCACATCGGGGTTCTCGGGTCCCCCGTTTTCGACGTTAAATTCATCCGGACCGGCGTCGCTATTGACGTAGATGATCGACGCATGCGCTGTGGGAATGCCCACCCCTAGAACCAATACCCCCAAACCTAACCCAAAAATCCCAAAACCTTTGGCGGATACCATCAAACTACCCCCCTCTGAGTAATCTACCTTAATTCGATCTAAGATAAAAGAAAAAAATGCAATTTAATACCGGTACCCACCCTGTATGTTCAGTTCCTTCAATCCCGTAACCCGACTTCCGCCGCTCGCAGTACCCGGAACTTCCTAGTTTCGTTCATACCGGTTACCTGGAGAATCTCAGACAGTATCACGCGCATAAGGGCTTCGTCAAGCCTCGGAATTCTGCCTCGGAATTCTGCACGATTTCCTTGAACTACCACGTGCGGCGCAGGCGGGCGAGGGCGACAACCGCTTGCTGATGCGCGCGGCTCGGTAGTGTGCACACTGAATATAGCCGTTGACAATATATCCGCTATGGCTATAATGGCCCTATGCCGGACAGCACCCCACAACCTGGTGCGCTCCTTCCCCTCCCGCCTTCCTCCTTTCACATACTGCTGGCGCTGGCGGACGAAGACCGGCACGGTTACGCCATCATTCAGGACGTGGCTGCCCGTACGGGCGGCGCACTCAAGCTGAGCGCCGGGACCTTGTATCGCTCGATCCAGCGTATGCTCGAGCAGGGGTTGATCGTCGAGATCCTGGAGCGCCCCGCTCCGGAGTTCGACGACGAGCGGCGCAGGTATTACCGGATCGCGCCGTTTGGAACTGCCGTGGCGCGGGCCGAGGCGCGCCGGCTTACCCAATTGGTCAGCATGGCGCGGGCGCGAGGCTTAGCGCCGGGCAGGGCATGATGCGCGCTTACAGGGCTCTGCTGCATCTCTACCCGGCGTCGTTTCGCGCGGAGTACGGCGAGGAAATGTGCGCGATCTTCGCCCGCCAAAGGCGCGACGCCGCAGGTCCGGCGGTGGCCACTCTGTGGGCGGCGACGTTTTTCGAAGTTCTGCGGAATGCCGCGGCGGTGCATTGGGATATTTTACAGCAGGATCTTCGGTACACGGCGCGTTCGTTGGGCCGCACTCCCGGCTTCGCGCTCACGGCCATTGTGGTGACAGCGTTGGGAGTGGGCGCGAACACGGCCGCGTTCTCTGTGACGGACTTCGTTTTGATCCGACCCCTGCCGTTTGCGGAGCCGGAGAGGCTGGTGAAGCTCTGGGAGCGCCTGCCAGGCTATCCGAAAATGGAACCATCCCCCGCCAATTATCGCGACTGGAAACGCATGAGCACGGCCTTTGAAGCTATGGGAGCGTTTTACGGGCTACCGGTGAATCTGGTGGGCCATGGAGATCCGGAGCGGCTCGAACGAACGGCGGTAACGGCCGATCTGTTTCCCATGCTGGGCGCGCATGCCCTGCTCGGGCGCCTGTTCGCCCCGGCCGACGACCGCGCAGGGGCGGCTGGCACGCTGTTGCTGAGCTACCCGCTGTGGCAGGCCGTGTTCGGTGGCGATGCGGGCGTGGTCGGACAGCGTGTAACTCTCGACAACGAACCCTACACGGTCATCGGAGTCATGCCGCCGGATTTCCACTTTCCGAGCCGTGAGGCGGAGATATGGACGCCGGCGCGATTTCAGGAACTGGACTTTCAGGACCGCGACAACAACTACCTCGAGGTGGTGGCGAAGCTTCGCCGCGGCGTTTCGCTCGACCGGGCCAGAGCGGAAATGGGAGTGATCGCGGGGCAACTGGAGCGCCAGTATCCGAAAGAGAACCGGCTCACCGGGTCCAACGTGATTCGTTTGCGCGACGAATTGTCGCAGCAGTCCCGCCTGTTGTTAGTGGCGCTCAGCGGCGCGGCTCTGTGCGTCCTGCTGATCGCCTGCGCGAACCTCGCGAATCTGCTGCTGGCGCGCGCTCTGGCCCGCCAGAAGGAACTGGCGGTGCGCGCCGCCATGGGCGCGGGCCGGGAGCGGTTAGTGCGCCAGTTGGTGACCGAGAACCTGGTGCTGGCTGTTCTGGGCGGCTTGCTGGGCGTACTGGCGGCGGTCGCGGCCGTGCCGTTGCTTGCCCGGCTGGTTCCGAGCAGTCTGCCGATCGCGCAGGCGCCATCGGTCGATTTCCGCGTGTTGATCTTCGCCGCCCTGCTCACGGGTCTTACCGGGGTCGGCTTCGGCGTATTTCCCGCGCTGCGGGCGTCCGGCAGCGCGGATTTGAGCGGGCTGCGCGAAGGCGCGCGCGCGGGGGGCGGGCTGCGCGAAGGCGCGCGCGCGGGGGGCGGGCGAAAAGAGCGGCTGCGCTCCGCGCTGGTGATTGCGGAAGTAATGGCTTCGGTAGTGCTGCTGGTGTCGGCGGGATTGCTTATCCGGGCGCTGTGGAGGATCGAGGCGACCGATCCCGGTTTCCACGCCGATGGCGTCCTGACCCTGCGGACGGCGCTGCCGATGCCGAAGTACGCAGTCACAGCCAGGCGCGCGGAGTTCTACACACGTGTACTGTCCGAAGTCCGGGCGCTGCCCGGGGTTTCCGCCGCGGCGTACATCAGCTTCCTGCCCATGGTGATGCAGGGCGGGATCTGGCCGGTCGCCATTGACGGCCAGCCGCGGGATCTCACCCGAGGAGGCGAGTCCCAGACGGCCAGCATGCGGTTTGTGACGCCTGGATTCTTCGCGGCGATGGGCATTCCGCTTCACAGGGGCCGGGATGTTAGCGACTCCGATACCATCGATCGGCCTTTCGCGGCGGTAGTGAGCGAGTCTTTCGTGCGCCGCTATTGGCCGGACCAAGACCCGCTGAGTCGGCACTTCCAGTTCGCGTTTCACGACCGCATGGTGGTGGGAGTGGTGGGCAATATCCGTGTGCGCGGGTTGGAGAGAAACAGCGAGCCGCAGGTCTACCTGGCCTATAAGCAAGACCCGGATGGCGGGTTCACTTTCTACGGCCCGCAGGATCTGGTGGTGCGGTCCTCGGCCAGCACGGGAGCGCTACTGCCGGCGTTGCGCCGCATCATTCGCGGCGCGGACCCGCAACAGCCGGTCTCTGACGTTCGGACAATGGCGCAGATTGTGGAGGAGGAGACCGCCTCGCGCTCGGCGCAGGTGCGCGTGCTCGGCGTGTTCGCGGCCATCGCGTTTCTTCTGGCGGGCGTCGGCATCCACGGGCTGCTGTCGTTTGCCGTGTCGCGGCGCGCCCAGGAGATCGCGGTACGCATCGCGCTGGGCGCACGGTCGAGCGCCATTGTCAGGATGGTTTTGCGGCAGGGCGTTCTGCTGGCTGCCGCGGGCGTCCTGCCGGGCGTGGCGCTGGCTTATGCGGCGGGCCGCGCCATGCAGGCGCTCCTGGCAGGCGTCCAGCCCGGCGACGCGCCCACCTTCCTGGCGGCCGCGGGTCTGTGTGTTTTGATGACCATCTTAGGCTGCCTTTTCCCGGCGTTGCGGGCCGTCCGCGTGGATCCGATTACGGCGATTCGCGCGGAGTGATCAGAAATCGATACCCGAGAGCGGGCTCCGAGACGATGTAGCGCGGATGCTCTGGATCCGGCTCAATCTTCTTGCGCAATCGCCTGATCAGAACCCGCAGATACGCCACCTCGTGACGGTATCCGGGGCCCCAGATGGCCTCCAATAATTCGCCGTGCGAAAGACTGGTATCGGAGTGGCAAGCCAGGTATTGGAGCATCTCGAATTCCTTGCGATTGAGGCGGATTTCCCGGCCGCCGGCGACCACGCGCCGGGTGACGAAGTTGACTTCAAGGTGTCCTAAGTGGAGGATCTGGGGGACGCCTTCGTCGAGTGGCATCCGTCGCAGCGCGGCGCGGACCCTCGCCAGCAATTCCGGCAGGCTGAAGGGCTTGGTGACGTAATCGTCCGCTCCGGCGTCGAGGGCATCGATTTTGTCTCGCTCCAGATTGCGCACGGAGACGACGACGATGGGCACATCCGAGGACTCGCGCAGGGCGCGGCAGGCAGCCAGACCGCTCAAGCCCGGCATGACCATATCCAACAGCACCACATCCTGCGGGCGGTCTCGAAGCGTTTGCAGGGCCGTCTGACCGCTGGACGCCTCGGTGACCTCGTAGCCCTCGGAAATTAACACCTTCCGCATCGCACGGCGAAACCGCGAATCGTCATCGACTATGAGAACTTTGGCGGCGCTCAACTGCTCCCCGTCACGTTACTCGCCAACGATCTTGGCACGCCGCACATGAACCACCGATTAACGACCGCGCAAGACAGATGGGGTGCGTTCACCATCCGTTCACTTTGGTTACGCAACAATGTTAATTAAGAGTGGTTAAGAGCGAGCGATATGAAGGTCTTGCTGGTAGAGGACGAACCTCGTGTGGCGCGGTTCCTCGCCAAGGGTCTGCGCGAGAATGCATACGCAGTGGATGTAGCGCGCGACGGCGAGGAGGCCGTGTACTACGCCGGTGAAAGCGAATACGATGCCGTAATCCTGGACGTGATGCTGCCGGTTAAAGATGGGCACACGGTTTGCCGCGAGCTTCGCGCCGTGGGCTTCCGCACTCCGATCCTCATGCTTACCGCCCGGGGCACGGTCGAGGATAAAGTGGCGGGCCTCGATTGCGGCGCCGACGACTACCTCACCAAGCCTTTCGATTTCAAGGAACTGCTGGCCCGGCTGCGCGCCTTGTCCCGAAGAGCCGCCCAGTTCCGCCCGGAGACCATCCGCGTGGCGGACCTGGCGCTGAACACTGGAACGCACGCCGTCATCAGAGCGTCGACACCCATCACCCTCACCGCCAAGGAGTACGCGCTGCTCGAGTTTCTGATGCTGAACGAGAACCGCGTGGTCAATCGCGAACAGATCTCCCAGCACGTCTGGGACGAAAATTTCGACCCGCTTTCCAATATCATCGATGTCTACGTGAAACGCCTGCGCACGAAAATCGATGCGGGCTTCGCGCCGCGGCTGATTCACACCCGGCGCGGCGAGGGCTACGTGCTGACCGCGGAGCCGGTGAAATCCGATGATTAAGAGCTTTCGGCTGCAACTTACAGCGTGGTACCTGCTGCTTTTCACGCTGGTCTTCGTACTATTTGGCGTCTTGCTGAATCACCTTTTGGCGGTGGCGCTGTATCAGCGTTTGGACGATACGTTGTTTTCCCGCGCCAGGACAGTCATCCAGGTTTTTCGGAGCGAAGTAGCCGAGAGCAACGGCGACGTTTCCGCGGGGGCGCGAGAAACCTTTTCCGAGTTGGGCGAGCGGAGCGTGCTGGCAGCGATTTTCGAGGGCCAGCGGCTTCTCGCCGGAAGTACCCAAAAGCAGCGTGAGTTCACGGATCTGGCGGCCCGCTCCGCAGCGCGCGCGAAGCCTGTGCTGATCACCAGTGGCGCCGGAAGCGGATTTCGCAGCCTCGCATATCCCTTTTCGCTCAACGGGCGCCAATTTGCGGTACTGATCTCGCAGAGTCTCGACCCCATCGCGGCGGATTTGCGGCTGGTGCAGAGGATGTTCCGGATTGCGCTGCCCCTGGCCGTGGCGATTGCCGGCCTGGGTGGTTTTCTGCTGTCCACCAGAAGCCTGGCCCCTGTACGGAGCATGGCGGCGCAGGCCAAGAGAATCACCGACAGAAACCTTCGCAACGGCCTGGATGCCGGCGCGGCCAGCGAGGAGTTCCGGGCTCTGGCGGACTCCTTCAATGAACTGCTCGCGCGCCTGGACCGGTCCTTCGTCACCATGCGCAGGTTTGTCGCGGATGCCTCGCACGAGCTGCGCACGCCGCTCGCGATCATCCGCGGCGAAGCCGATGTGGCGCTGGCGGCGGACCGGCCCGCGGCCGAATATAAGGAATCGATTGCGATTATCCAGGATGAGGCCCGGCGTCTGTCCCGGCTGGTCGACGATCTGTTGAACCTGGCGCGCGCGGATGCGGACAGCGTAAAGCTGCAGATCGAACCTTTTTATCTGGACGATCTGCTCTCCGAATGTTGCCGGTCGCTACAACCTTTGGCCGCCGCCAAAGGCGTTACGCTCGGGTGCCAGTGCCCCCAGGACGTGATGTTCAGCGGCGACCTGGAGTTGCTGCGGCATCTGATGTTAAACCTGTTGGAGAACGCTATCCGTTATACTCCCGTGGGCGGCCGGGTATGGGTCGACCTGGAAGTGGATGACGCAGCCATTCGCATTAAAGTGTCCGACACAGGGATCGGCATTCCGCCAGAAGCCGCGCCGCACGTCTTCGAACGCTTCTACCGTGTAGATTCGGCGCGGTCCCGCGAGCAGGGAGGATTCGGACTCGGTCTTTCCATCGTCAAGTGGATCGCCGAATCCCATCACGGCACGGTGGAATTGACCAGCCAGCCGGGCGCGGGCAGCACGTTCACCGTGCTGTTGCCGCCCCACTCCCCTATGGCTGCGGCTCCGCAAGGGGTTGGAGTTCGCCAAGCATCGTCGGGATGAGTTCTGAAACCGTCGGGTGAATGTGAACGGCTCGTTGAATCACCGTATACGGCGCTTTGGCGTACATGACGTCCAGGATCGAGTGAATCACCTCGTCACCGCCGGTACCTAAGATCGCCGCGCCCAGGATTTCGCGTGTTTGCGCATCCACCATAATCTTCATTAAGCCCAGCGTCTCTCCCTTCTCCACGGCGCGTGAGACCCTTGTCATTGGCCGTTTGCCCACTAGCGCCCGCCGTCCGGTCCGGCGGACTTCCGCCTCGGTCAGACCAGCGCGTCCGAGCGGCGGATCGATGTACAGCGCGTAAGCCGGGATACGGTCGGTGACCCGGCGCGGGTCGTGGTCCAAAAGGTTGGCCGCCACAATTTCCGAGTCATTGTAGGAGGTGTGCGTAAACGCGCCTCGTCTATTGCAATCGCCCAAGGCCCAGATGCCTGGGACACTGGTGCGCAATTGATCGTCGACCGGAATGTACCCTTTTTCGTCCAGTGCGACGCCGGCTTTTTCGAGTCCCAAGTCATCGGTATTCGGGCGCCGGCCAACGGCCAGCAATAAGTGCGTTCCATTGACCTCATTGGCGCCGGTAGCGCAATCAACGTGCGCGATGGTCTCGCCGTTTCGCTTGGAAAAGCTGATGCATTTCGCGTTCAGGCGGAGGTGGATGCCCTCACGCTCCAGGATGTCCTGGATGGCCAGGGATACATCTTCGTCTTCACGATGGATCAGGCGCGGCGCCATCTCCACGATACTGACTTCGCTTCCAAATCGCCGGAACATCTGCCCGAACTCCAGGCCGACATAGCTGCCGCCTATTATGATCAAGTGGCGGGGAAGGAAATCGACCGCCATCATGGAGCTGTTGGTGAGGTATTCGACCTGGTCGAGTCCGGGCATTTCAGGCACGACCGCGCGACCACCGACGTTGATGAAGATCCGCTCCGCCGTGAGCCTGTCCTGGCCCACGCTGATTTCCCGGGGAGACTCGAAGCGGGCGTGACCCACGTAAACAGTGCAGTTTTCCGTCTTCCTAAGGCCGGTCTCGACGCCTATCCTCGACCGCCCGGAGATGGCGTCCTTTCTCGATTTGACGCGCCGCATGTCCACGCTCACGCCGCCGTCGACAGCCACGCCGAAATCCGCCGCACGGCGCGCCATGTGGGCGGCATAGGCGCTGGCCACCATGGTCTTGGTGGGTATGCAACCGGTATTGACGCAGGTGCCCCCGAACAACTTGCGTTCGATAATCGCCACTTTCGTGCCCGCCGCGGCCAGGCGTCTGGCAAGGGACGGTCCGGCTTGCCCTGTACCGATGATGATTGCGTCGAATGGTTGGGTCATGATAATCGAGAGACGATCAAGAACCCGCCGCAGATCGCCACGGCGTCCTCGAGCAGGGCGATCGGAAGATCCTTTCCTCCGATGGCTTTTACCAGCCGCATGCGGGCCTCGTAACCGCCCAGTGTGCCGGCGACCGCGCCCAACGCACCTGCCAGGAGGCCGCCAATCAGACCCTGGCTTGGCGCGCCCAGCGCGGCCCCGCAGAACGCCCCCATCACCACACGGGCGGCAAACGGCACAGGCGTTTTCCGGCTGGGCGTCTTGGGCAGTTTGTCGCTGATCAACTCCCCAACGGCCGCGAGGCTCAGAATATACGGCGTAATCGCCGCGCCCAGAAACGCCAGCCAGGTATTTTCCAGATGCAGCCAGCCGAGGCGTGCTGCCCAACTGACTACAGCCGGAGCGGTCATGGAACGAAGTCCGGCAATCACGCCGATCAGAAAAGCCAAAACATAGATGGACATTTGATCTCCTGGTGCATCTCGATCACCGGCCATTTTACATGTGCTTCAGGCACTCATGCACGAACTGAACCGCCATGGCGCCTTCGCCAACGGCGGAAGCCACGCGCTTGACCGAGCCTGACCGGACGTCCCCTGCGGCGAACACGCCAGGCCGGCTGGTCTCGAGCAGAAATGGCTGGCGCGCGGCATTCCAGTATCGCGAGCGCGCCACATCGGCTCCAGTCTGGACGAACCCCTTCGCGTCCCTCTCGATTTCAGGGGGGAGCCACGTGGTTCTGGGATCCGCGCCGATGAAACTGAATATTCCCTGGGTTTCCATGGTCCGCTCCTCCGCGGTCCGGCTGTTGACCACGTCCACCGAGGCGAGGTGCGTGTCACCGTTCATCCGCCGTATGGCGGTGTTGCAAACGAGCTCGATGTTGGGGGTCTGCTCGATCCGATGCACCAGGTAGCTCGACATGCTTTTATTCAAGTCATCGCCGCGGATGAGAATCATCACCCGGCGGGCGTGTGAGGAGAGAAAGACGGCCGCCTGGCCGGCGGAATTGCCGCCACCTACTACGATGACCTGGGATCCCTTGCACAGTTGGGCCTCCGCGAGAGTTGCGGCATAGTAGACGCCGGTCCCCTCGAATCGATCGGCCCCCTCGACGCCCAGCCGGCGGTAGTCTGCCCCGGTGGCGATTAACAGGCACTTGGCGGTCACCGTCTCGCCTCCGTCCAGATGCACGACGGTGTAGGCGTTCTCGAAAGTCAACTGGGTCACCGGAGTGGGGACCGACAAATGGGCGCCGAATTTGTTGGCTTGGAGGATGGCGCGGCCGGCCAGTTCGCTGCCGGTCAAGCCGGTGGGAAACCCAAGGTAGTTTTCGATTCGCATGCTGCTGCCGGCTTGCCCGCCGGGCGCGGTGTTTTCAAGCACGGCAGTACTGAGCCCCTCGGAGGCGGCATACACGGCGGCGGCCAGGCCCGCTGGACCGGCGCCCACCACCACCAGGTCGTAGACCAGATCCTCCAGCGGCTGCCGTATGCCGATGGCGTCGGCGAGCTGCCGGTTGGTGGGATTGCGCAAGAGCAGCGTTGAGCCGAAAGCGACCACGGGGGTATCGGACTCCGTTACCCCGAAATGCTTCAGCAACTTATCCACATGAGGGTCTGTTTCCAGGTCCATCCAGGTGAAGAGAATTCGATTCTTCGACAGGAAATCACGAACCCGGAAGGTATCCGGGGAGTAACGGGAGCCGATCACCCGCAGGCCGGTGAAGTTGGGAGACTCGCGCAGAAGCTGCCGGCGCGCGATGAAGGCCTGGAGAATGATGTCGCTGATTGCCGGGCACTGATTCAAGGCGCTCCGCAGGGCGTTGCCACTGACCTCGTAGACTTCACAATCGCCCCGGGCGACGGCCGTGACGATAGCCGGGAGGCCGGTCACATGCGAGACGTCGCCCGTGAACTCGCCCGGGCGATGGATGGTGACCGTCTTGGGCTGGTCGCCGGAGTAGTCCAGAATCTCGACCTCGCCCGACTTCACCATGAAGAAGCTCATGTTTTGGTCGCCTACCGCAAATAGCTTTTCCCCGTCGTGGAACAACTTCGTCCGCGCATCGGTGCAACGCGCCAGTTGTTGGATCTGGGTCTCGTCAAGAGTGGGGAATGCAACCGACAGAAGGTTTTGTTCGTTCATAGACGGGAACTCAATCTGGAAAATCAGAAAACAATTATTGGGCGGGCAGCACGTGCAAAAGCGGCGGCGGGTCGTGCGAATTCTGCAATGCTCCCCAGCCGTCCGGCATGTCGCCATTGTCGGGGCGCAGGTACTTCCAGTGTGGCCGCTTGATGGTGGAGAGCAATTCTTTGCGGCTCTTGACCGGCAGCGGTTGTCCGCGGTAGATCTTTCCCATCCTGGCCATCAGCCCTTCGGGAAGGGCGCTGGCGAACAACATTAGCGGCCATGTGAAATTCGGCCCGTTCATCTTCCGCAGTTTCCATATCCAGGCCAATAGCGCGCCCGCTCGCCATGCCATGGGACCCCACCAACTGTGAAGCGCGGGCCGCAGGCTCATTTTCCAACACTTCATCATGATCTGCCACTGCAGCGAGGTCAGTTGACGGCTCTCCTGGACGCCTTGCTGAGCCGACAAGCGCGTGTCGTGCAAAGGCGTGAAGATCGATGGAACGAAAAATGCGAACAGGCCGCGGCGCTCCACCTCGTAGAGCAGATCGAGCGTGGCCTTGCAGTCCGCATCGGTCTCGCCGGGAGTTCCCACCATGAGAGTCATGACGGGAAACCAGTTGTTGCGGTTGAGCGTGGTGAGCCCTTGAATGAGCACGCTGGGCCATTCTTCGATCGGAAAAGGCACGGCTTTACCCGGCATGATCTGTTTTGCCGACCGTACCGAGGCGGTCTCCAGGCCGATCAGCGGCGAGAGGATGCGGCCTTCGGGATGGGTGCTTACTGTCGGAAGCTTGACCGGGCTTTTATCGAGCAGCACCGCGGACAATTGTTCGATGAGTTTCGGATCCACCACGGAGGGCGCCATGGTGCAGTGGCTCAACAGGTGATGCCGCACGCCTGGCTCGCCCACCACTTCCCGGAACAGGTTCACCAGAGCTTCGCGATTGGGGAAATAGAACGGCACGCTGGTGTGCACCTGTCCCCAGATAAACATGTCTTCGGTCGCGAGCGAGATCTGGTTATTGCCGTCGCGCACATTGGCGCGTACGGCCTCCATGATCTTGTCTTTGGGAAAGTCGATCTGCGGATTCAGATCCGGCAAGCAGAATTGGCAGCGCCGTCCGCATCCGGTGGTCATCTCCACTACCCCGAAAGTGGTTCGCTTGCGCGGCGTCAGCAGTCCGTCGGATCCGGTGGGATGAGTGACCTGCACGAAGCGCGGCAACGGCTCGCCGCGGATGGCCTTTTGGAACAGTTCCAGCGTCTGGTCGGACTCGCTGCGGCCCTCCACCACGCAGTCGACGCTGAGTTCCTCGAAGCGATCGGTCTGAGAGATCTGCCAGCCGCCCGAACCACCCACAATCACCTTGAAATTCGAGCGGTACTCGCTGCCTTTGAGGGTATGAAATAATTCCCGGGCATAGTGAGAATTGATCGGCTCTTTCGAAGATCCGAAAATGGAAGCGTACACCCCCGCCGCAAACGTGACCCCCAGGGGATTGTGTGTCGACACACCGATCACGCGCGTACGCCGCCCGATGAACTTCGACAGATCCTCCGGATAACAGCAGACCACATCCTCGGCGGCAAAGTGCCGCAGGATGGAGGCTTCCACCAAACGCACGCCGGCAGGCATGTAACGAGCCGATCCGTCCTCATTACGCTCGACTTCCCGCCACTTCGGATACTTTTGGTTGATGACTCCTTCCATACGCTGGGGCAGCGAGGCCAGGGCCATCTGGATAAAGTAGCCGGCATGATCGATGGTTTCCGTCAGTGGAGCGGTGAGCACGATCAATTTGCCTTCGCCGGGCTTGCCCGGGTCGATCATTGCCTCGGTCATTGCCACATTATAGCGGGGCGGACGGAGACCAGGCGCCGGCATGCACCGCGTGGCAAGCCAATTGCATCTAAATTAACGGAAGAGAGAATCGGTTATGGAAACTTTCGTGATGGGTGCGACGTTGGTAGGAAGCTTTGCGACAGCCTTCGTGCTCCAAAAGGCGGCGTTGGAAGCGCTGTTTCGCGCCATGGACGCAAGCCGCCGCACCCGGCGGTGATACGGTTACTTCCGCGCGCCGCGCTGCGGGTTCTTCAGGTTGGTCTGGCGCCTTTTTGCCTTGGTGCGCTTCGGCTTGCTGATGTTGAAGGTGCCGCTACCCAGATATTCCGCTTTATACAGTTTGTCTTCCGCCAATTGAATCTCCTTGATCTTCATTCTAGCGCGTACCGCGGCCGGTCGCTTACGCGTGCGGCTCAGTAAGGTATTCTGAAAATAACCATGTCGGTTCCCACCCCGGGGCGTGAGGGCGAAGCCCCGTTGCTGGTTCTCCCAAGAATTGCGCGGGCTGTTCTCATCGCACTCGTGCTGGCCGGCGCCGCTGCCGCGCAATCCGCCGTGGAGCGCGACCAGTCCCGCGAGATCTTCAACGAGATCGGCGGCATCCTGCGCGACCTCAGGGATATCACCGGCTTCAAGATCCATCACACCGTGCCCGCCGAGATCATCAGCCGGGACAAGGTGAAAGAATTTCTTCAAAAAAGGATGAAAGAAGTCGCCACGCCCGAGGAAGTGCGGGTCGAAGAACTCACGCTGAAGAAATTCGGGCTGGTGCCGCGGGATTTCGATCTGGCCAGGAATACCGTGGATCTGCTGACGGAGCAGGCGGCCGCGTTCTACGATTTCAACCGGAAAAAACTGTTCATCACCGACTGGACGCCGTCCGCGACGCGGGAGCCGGCGCTGGTCCACGAGTTGGGTCACGCGCTGGCGGATCAGAATGTCAACCTTGATAAGTTCATCAAGCAGGGCCGCAAGAGCGACGACGGCTCGCTGGCGCGCCTGGCGGTGATGGAGGGGCAGGCGTCCTGGCTGATGGCGGAATACCTGGCGCGCAAGGCCGGTCAATCGCTGGCCTCTTCGCCGGCGCTGCTGGATGCCATGGCGCGCAGCATCGAAACCGGCGCCGGAGAGTTTCCGGTGTTCGAAGGCGAGCCGCTGTACTTGCGGCAGACGCTCGTTTTTCCATACACCAAGGGACTGCTCTTTCAGAATGCGGTGTATGCGCGGATGGGAAAGAGCGCGTTTTTGGACGTGTTTCGGCACCCGCCGGTATCGACTCAGCAGATTCTGCATCCGGATAGCTATTTTTCGGATCTCGCGCCTACCCGTCCGGCGCTGCCGCAGCTTCCCGAAGCGCACGGATACAAGCGCATCGCCGACGGCACCGTCGGGGAGCTGGATCATTCGATTCTGCTGGAACAATACATCGGCCGCGACGAGTCGGCGGCGCTCTCCCCCCATTGGCGGGGCGGCAATTATGCGCTTCTCGAACGCCGTGCTCCGGCGCGGGTGGTGTTGCTGTACGCTTCCGAGTGGGACGACGCGGCGGCCGCCAAACGGTATTTCGAGCTGTACCGCACGCTGTTGGGAAAGAAATGGAAACGGCTGGAAATTCAGTCGGAAAGCGACGCTTCAGTGACGGGTCTCGGCGACGATGGCTATTTCCTGCTGCAATTGACGGGCAACGTGGTGACCAGCCTCGAAGGCGCTGAAAACCCGGTTGACCCGGTGCGCTAAACTATAGACTTATGGTCAAGCGTGGTCTGTGCCGGATGCTGGCCGGAGTGTGCCTGGCCGCGGGCTTGGCAAGTGCGGCCGAGGTGCCGCGCCAGTCTCCGGAATTCGCCATTAAGCTCACCGATGGAAAACAAATCCTGGTGGGCCAATACAAGGGCCAAGTGTGTCTTGTGGCCTTCATCCTCACCTACTGTCCGCACTGCCAGAAGACGGTGAAGGTCCTCTCGACGATGCAAAAGGAGTTTGGCCCGCAGGGTTTGCAAGTGGTAGCCAGCGCCATCGAAGATATGGCGGCCATGAACGTGCCGGATTTCATCAAGAACTTTCAGCCGCCCTTTCAAGTGGGCTTCAACGAGCGCAATGCCGTGCTCGAGTACCTGCAGCACCCGGCCATGTTCAGGCTGCTCATGCCGCAGTTAGTCGTTATCGACCGGCAGGGCATCATCCGCGCGCAGTACTCGGGCGACGACAAATTCTTCGGCGACGATCTGGAAAAAAATATGCGCGCACAGATTGAATCGTTGATAAAAGAGGAGCCGGCTCCCCCGAAGAAGCCGGCTACCGCGCGCAAGAAAGCTGCGTAAAAGGCACTGAGAACGCGGCGGCCTATTGCTGCGGCGCCACCGCGGCCGGAACCGGGGCTGCTGCTGGCGAGCTGGCCGCCGGCGTCCCAATCTGGGTTCCAATCACATCCCCTGAAACCACCAGTTCCACGCGGCGGTTCTGCTGCCGTCCGGCAGCTGTGTCGTTGGACGCCACCGGACTGTCTTTTCCGAGCCCGACCGCGCTGATATTAGCTAATGACACGCCCTGCTCCACCAGAAAATCACGCACGGCGTCGGCGCGCTGCTGCGATAGTTTCAGGTTGTAATCGTCGCTTCCAACGGCGTCCGTGTGGCCCTCCAGTTGAAGCTTCAAGCCGGGATACGCCAGCAGGATTCCGGAGACTTTGGCCATCTTCTCGCGGGCGCCGGGCTTCAACGTGTATTTATTGAAATCGAAGAGCACGTCGTTGATATTCACGATCAGGCCGCGGGCGCTTTCCCGCGTCTCCAGGACAGCGTTCAACTGCTGCATCAGGCGCTCGCGCATCTGGGTCCTTTCGGCCTCGGCCTGCTGGCGCTGGGCGTCGGCCTGAGCGGCAGCCTGTTGGGCCTGTAAACGCTGGGCGTCGGCCTGAGCGGCAGCTTGTTGGGCGCGCAGAGCGTCCGCCTGGGCCTGTTGCTGCTGTTGTTCCGCCTGAATGCGGGCGGCATCGGCAGCTGCCTGGGCTTGGGCCGATTGGGCGGCGGCGGCATCGGCGGCGGCGCGCTGTTCATCGGCCCTCCGGCGGGCTTCGGCTTCCGCCTGTGCGGTGGCCCTATCCTGCTCTGCGGCCGCTTTCTGCAGGGCTAGCTGCTCATCGCGCATCTTGCGGAAGGTGATGATGCGGGCGTCTTCGGCCATCTGCGCGGCTTCCCTGGCATTCGTTTCTATGGCCTTTCCACCGTGGCCGATGGTGAAGTCTTCCGCATTCTTCAGGGCTATCTGGGCCTTTTCCAAGGTATCGGGCGCATAGCGGTCCGCGCCGGCCAGCCGGGCTATCTCGACGGCATTCTCCGCCTCCGCTAATTGCAGCGGACCCTTGGGATTGATTTTCACCGGCTGATAGTTTCCGCGGTTCAGAATGTACTGGCCCCGCTGGAGCAGCTCGTACTTGGCGTCCACCTGCTCGATGATGCCAGTGGTATCGGTGCGTACGAAATTCTCCATCACCACGACGTCGCTCGGCTGGGTCACGGCAAAATAAGGCTCGGCCGTCACGATCAAGCCGAATACCTGCAGCGAGCTGGTCGCCAGAAGACTGCTGTGATCGCCGCTCAACGCCAGTTCACCCAGGTTCTCGGCGCGGCCTTCCGGCGTGACGGCCCAGAGCACGTAGGTAAGATATTCCGGGCCGAACTGGTTTGCGGGAGTCAACTTATTCACATGGACGTCGATCTTGGTGGCTCCCATGCGGCTGTCCACCTGCGCCTCTCCGCGCGCCTGCGGCTCCAGCTCAGTACCGCGAAAATCGATGTTGGTGGATCCCGAACGGTGATGATAATTAATGGCTTTGATCGTCCTGGACACCACCGTAACGGTGAAAACCGGCATGGGCTGACCGGTTTGGATCGGCGCCTGTGCGTTCGGCTGTTGGGTGGGGTTAGGAACCTGCGCAGCCAGGGTGGCGAGTGTAAGAAACAGCAAGACTGTAGGTTTCATATCTCTTCGATCGACCTCGATGAAGAGCAAGCAGGCTCCGGTCCATTGTGCGATCAAGTACCTCGGCCTCCTTGCCGGCCCAATTTAGATGATATACAATACCTATGTATATCTTATGCAACTCGCAAAATGGGGAAACAGCTTGGCAGTACGCCTTCCTTCCACGGTCGTCGAAGCCCTGGCCCTCAAGGAGGGCGATCAGATCGAGATTCGGGTCGCCGGCAGCCGTGCATTCGAGATCGACCGGGATCGGACCGTCGAGAGGGCCCTGGCACGCATACGCAAGTTGCGGCGCCCTTTGCCTGCCGGATTCAAGTTCGACCGACGGGAAGTAAATGAGAGGGGATAAGGAGGCGTTCTTTGACACCAACGTCCTTATCTATGCGTTTGCCGAAGATGATCCGCGCACGGACGCAGCCGAAGCGCTGCTTGCCCGCGGCGGCGTAGTCGGGGTGCAAACGCTCAATGAATTCGTGGCCATTGCGGTACGTAAACTTGCTATGTCGTGGGAAGAAGTTTTGGCGGCTCTGGGCGCGCTTCGCATCCTATGTCCCGCACCCGTGCCGATAACGGTCGAGACGCACGATACGGCACTGCGGATCGCAGCACGGTATCGGTATCACATCTACGATTCGCTGGTGATCGCTGCTGCGCTGGAGGCATCCTGCCGCACGCTCTATTCGGAAGATATGCATGACGGTCAGGCGATAGAGAGCCTCACCATTCGCAATCCGTTTCGAGGAATCACGCTGGATCGTATAGACTGAAAGCGGTTGTCCCCCCAGAGCTCAGACAAATTTCCCTTCGAGATTCAGGCCGAATGCCCGGTGACGCGCGCACGGGCCGGCCTGCTCCATACGCCGCACGGTATCGTCGAAACTCCCGTGTTCATGCCGGTGGGGACGCAGGCCACCGTGAAGGGCCTGGCGCCGCGCGAGCTGGCGGACGATCTGGACGTCCGTATCCTGCTGGCCAACACCTACCATCTTTACCTGCGGCCGGGCGCGGATCTGATCCGCCGCATGGGCGGGCTGCATCGCTTCATGTCGTGGCCGCGAGCCATTCTGACCGATTCCGGCGGATTCCAGGTTTTCAGCCTAAGCGGCCTGCGCAAGATCACCGACGAGGGAGTCGTTTTTCGATCCCATCTGGATGGCGACACGCACACGTTCACGCCCGCATCCACGGTCGAAACGCAATTGGCCCTGGGCAGCGACATTATGATGATGCTCGACGAATGCCCCGCGTACCCGGTGAGCCACGAATACGCAAGGGCCGCCATGCAGCGGACCGTCGGGTGGGCGCGCGCGGCCCACGCATACTTCGAGCAGCGGCGCGCCGACCTCGCCACCCGCCATGCTCTGTTTCCCATCGTGCAGGGTTCCATGTTCGCGGACTTGCGGCGCGCCTGCGCCACCGAGCTGATCGGCCTGGATGCGGACGGCTATGCCATCGGCGGCCTTTCCGTGGGCGAGCCGCGCCCGCTGAGCCTCGAGATGGTCGAGGCCACCGAGGCGCTGCTGCCGCGCGGCCGGCCGCGTTATGCCATGGGAGTCGGCATGCCGGAGGAGCTGCCGGAATACGTGGCTCTGGGCGTGGACATGATGGATTGCGTGCTGCCTTCACGCAACGCCCGCAACGGCTGCCTGTTCACCTCCGTCGGCCCGCTGCGGATCAAGCAGGCGCGCTACCAGGACGACCCCCGGCCGCTCGATCCGAAATGCGCGTGCTATACCTGTGCCAGCTTTTCGCGAGCCTACCTGCGGCATCTGTTTCAGGCGGGAGAGATACTGTACGCCGCGCTCGCCACGCTCCACAACGTCAAGCGCTACCTTGACATCATGCGCGAGATCAGACACGCTATACTATCTGGTGGATACCCAGAATATTTGCGGACCGTGCGCTCCGTAACGGTCGAAATCGAGTAGTTTGCCAACGTGCTTCAGAATCTTATTCTCCAAACCTCGGCACCCGGCTCTTCATTGTTGAGTTTCCTGCCCATTCTCCTGATCTTCGGCATCTTCTACTTCCTCCTGTTCCTTCCCATGCAGCGCCAGAAGAAACAGCAGAAGGCCATGTTGAGCTCCTTGCAGAACGGGAACGTGGTGCTCACCAGCGGCGGCATTGTCGGGACTATTATTTCGATCGGCGAGGACGACACACTCGTGTTGCGGGTGAAGCCGGATAACGTCAAGCTGCAGGTCGCCCGTAGCGCGGTTTCCAGCCTGGTCACCGGTGAAGGCAAGAAATAGGAAGTAGTTTTACATACAATAAGCAAGGCACAATTCCTCATGCGAAAAAATCTGACGGGCAGGACCGTAGTGATCATCGTGACGATCCTGGTGTGTATCTTCGGCATCATCGGTTTTCCGAAGTCCAAAGCCGAACTGATGGACAACCTGCGCACTCACATCCGGCTGGGGCTGGACCTCAAGGGCGGCAGCCACCTGGTGTTGCAGGTACAGGTGCAGGACGCGATCAAGACGGAGGCCGACCAGGCCATCGAGCGCATGAAGGACGAGATGCGCAAGCAGAGCGTCGATTACGCCGCAATCGACCGCAACGACCCCGCCACCGTGGAGGATGCCGACAAGATCGAAATTACGGTGAAGGGCGTGCCGCTAGCCAAGACCGCTCCGTTCCGAAGCCTGATCTCTGAACGCTTCCCGGGATGGATTCTCACGCCGGTGAACTCCACCGACTACCGGCTGAATATGCGGCCCTCGGAGCTGGTCACGCTGAAGCGGGATACCGTGGAGCGTTCCATTCAGACCATCAGCAATCGCATCAACCAGCTTGGGCTGACCGAGCCGACCGTGCAGCAGTACGGGCAGTCCGGTACGGACTACGAAGTTCTGGTGGAGCTGCCGGGCGTGGACGACCCGGCGCGGGTACGAGATATCATGCAGACCACCGCGCAACTGGAGATCGATGACGTAAAGGACCCCGCCGCCTATCCCAGCCGCGAGGCGGCCCTGGCACAGAAGGGCGGCGTCCTGCCGCTGAACACCAAGCTGGTACAAATGGCGCCGCGAGGAGAGCGCGAAGCGGGCTGGTATCTGGTAAGCAAGACGCCGGTGATTCGCGGCACCGACATGCGCAACGCGCGCGCCAGCCAGGGTGAGATGCGCGCCTGGGAGACGGATTTCACGCTCAGCCCGGACGCCGGCAAGCGCTTCGGGAAGGATACCGAGGCCAATATCGGCAACAAGCTGGCGGTGGTGATGGATAAGCAGATTGTCAGCGTGGCTACCATTCAAAACCGCATTGAGGACAGCGGCCGCATCACCAATATCGGCAGCGAGCAGGAAGCCTCGGATCTGGCGCTGGTGCTGCGCGCGGGAGCCCTCCCGGCGAGCATAGTGTTTCTGAGCGAGGACTCGGTGGGGCCGTCGCTGGGCGCCGATTCGATTCACGCGGGGATCGTGGCCGGCCTGGCGGGCCTGGCCGCCGTGATCGTGGTGATGCTGGTGTACTACAGGCGCAGCGGCGTCAACGCGGTCCTGGCGCTGGTCCTGAACACCGTGATCCTGATGGCCGCGCTATCTTATTTCAAAGCTGTCTTGACCCTGCCGGGGATCGCCGGAGTCATCCTGACCATCGGTATGGCAGTGGATAGCAACGTTCTGATTTTCGAGCGCATCCGTGAGGAATTGCGGGCGGGCAAGGCCATTGTCTCCGCCGTGGATGCCGGTTTCTCGAAAGCATGGTGGACCATTGTCGACACCCACGTCACGACCATCGTGTCATGCGCTTTTCTGTTCATCTTCGGAGAGGGGCCGGTGCGGGGCTTTGCCGTGACCTTAACCATCGGCCTGCTGGCAAATGTTTTCACGGCGGTGTTCGTATCGAAGGCGATCTTCGACTACGAGTTGTCCGGGCGCCGGCAGTTGGCGGAGTTAAGCATTTGAGTATGGAGCGGATCGGGAACATTTCTGAAAAGTCCGGTGTCCAAGTAGTGTCAGGCACCGGTATGGCGTCTTTCGATGGAAATCTTTAAAAGAACAAATTTCGATTTTCTGGGCATGAAGTGGCCCTTCATCATCGCCTCACTGGTGCTGAGCGTAGGCGGGCTAAGCAGTATCGCGCTGAAAGGCGGACTGCGCTACGGAATCGACTTCAAACAAGGCACGCAGATGACGGTCAAATGGGATGGCGCGCCGCCGGAGGACAAGATCCGGACGTCCCTGTCCCAAAAGATCGGGAGCGAAGTTTCCGTGCAGCCCTTCACCGATATCGCGGCGAAGAACGAGGTGGTGATCGGCTCCGAACGGATGTCCGAGCAGCAGACCAACGTGGCGCGCAAGGCCATGCAGGACACCCTGGAGGCGACCTTCGGACAGCCTCAGAGCGGCAGGCTGGACTTCAACAACACCGGCGCCAACGAGTTGTCGGACAAGCTGACCGTTCCGCTGCAGCAGGCGAGCGTGCAACTGTCGGACCAGCAACTTCACCAACTGGTCGCGGATTTGCTGAACTACCGCAATACGCCGCCGCGCTCCGGCCTGGTCCACAGTTTCGACGAACTTGCTTCTGTGCCCGGCGTAAACTCTGCTATTATTAACGTTCTCAAATCGCAATGCTACCTGGCTCCGTTCGCGATCCTGCAGGTGCAAATGGTCGGCCCCAAGGTGGGCGCCGAGCTGCGGACCAAAGCGCTGCTGGCGACCCTTTACGCGCTGGGTGGAATGCTGGTATATATAGCATTTCGCTTCGAGTGGATATACGGCGTGGCGGCCGTGATCGCCTGCTTCCACGATACGATCATCACCATCGGGCTGTTCTCCATTTTCGGCAAGGAGATTACGCTGACGGTGATCGCGGCGCTTTTGACGCTGGTGGGCTATTCGATGAACGATACGATCGTCATCTTCGACCGCATTCGGGAGAATCTGAAACTCCTGCGCCGCGAGCCCCTGGAATCGGTGATCAACAAGAGCGTGAACCAGACCCTGAGCCGGACCGTCATGACCTCGGGTCTGACGTTTTTGACGGTAATAGCACTTTTTTTGTTCGGCGGTGCGGTACTGCATGGCTTTTCTTTTGCTTTAGTGGTAGGTATTATTATCGGTACGTATTCTTCGGTTTTTGTGGCCAGCCCGATCGTGTTGTTCTGGCACAATTATACGGATAGCCGGAGGAGAACGGTTCCGGTGGTGTCGGCGGCTCCGAAGCCGCTGCCGGCGCGCAAGAGTTCGACCAAGGTCGGGAAGTGAGGGAGACGGAGGAAGGAATGGCCCGGGGTCGATGCATGCGCAGACATGCAAAGACTCCCGGATTTGAGGAGAAACGGTATGTTCGAACAAACGTTTGTCGAAGGTGTTGGGAAGACTAAACCCTGGACGGTGGTAGTATCGTTCCTCGGGCAGATGTTGCTGCTCGCCATAGCGATTCTGATCCCGATGATTTATTTTGACGCTTTGCCCGCGACCACGTTCAGCAGTTTTCTGGTGGCGCCCCCGCCTCCGCCTCCGCCACCTCCACCCGCCGCCCCGGCTCCTAAAGTAGTGAAAATCATTCCCCGGCAGTTCGATGCCGGGCGCCTGATGGCTCCCAAAGCGGTCCCCAAGGATATTGCCATGATTAAAGAGGAAGAGCTGCCTCCGCCATCCGCGGGCGGCGTGGTTGGCGGCGTTCCGGGCGGCATTCCGGGGGGCACCCCTGGCGGCGTGATTGGCGGCATTATTTCAGCCGTTCCTTCCGCCGCGCCACCGCCTCCTCCTCCGGTGAAGGTGGAGAAGCCGGTGACGCCCCAGCGCATCCGCGTGGGCGGCAATGTGCAGCAGGCCAAGCTCATCCGCCAGCCAAAGCCGATCTATCCGCCGCTTGCCAAGCAGGCGCGCATCTCGGGCGTGGTGCACCTGAACGCCATCATCGGCAAGGACGGAACGATTCAGAATCTCACGGTCGCCGGCGGACATCCGCTGCTGGTCCCGGCCGCCATGGAAGCGGTGAAACAGTGGGTTTACGCGCCGACTCTGCTGAATGGGGAGCCGGTGGAAGTGGTTACTCAGATTGACGTGAACTTTACCTTGAGTCAGTAGTCAGTGTGCAGTGCCCGGCCTTTCGCCGGCTGGTAAACTAATTCAACTCGCGGGAGAAGAGACAATGTTGCAAATGCAAGTTTGGGCGTTTCTATTACTGCAGGAGGCGAGTCCCATCGGCTGGGACCCCCGCTCTCTGTGGGCACAAATGGGTGTCCCGGCCAAGTTGGTCGTGATCCTCCTGTTTCTGATGTCGGCTTGGTCGATCGGTGTTATGATCGACCGTCTGCTGGCCTATAGCGCGGCGCGTAAACAGTCGCGGGCGTTCGCGCCGGCCGTGGCAGGCGCTTTGAAGGAAGGCAAGCTGGATGAGGCCATTAAGATCGCGGACCGGTATAAGAAAAGCCACCTGGCCAAAGTGGTGGTAGCGGGGCTTCAGGAGTTTCAGGCCCACCAGATGAGCGCGGAGATACCGGGCGAAGACATCGAGGCATCCCAACGAGCCTTGGAGCGCGCCGAAGCCATCGTGCATGCCGAACTGAAGCGCGGCATCAGCGGACTGGCGACGATCGGTTCGACGGCCCCCTTTGTGGGACTGTTCGGAACGGTGGTGGGCATCATCAACGCGTTCAAGGGAATTTCGACCGAGAAGTCTACCGGTCTGGGCGCCGTGGCCGGCGGTATTTCCGAGGCCCTGGTGACCACGGCTATCGGACTCTTCGTGGCTATTCCCGCCGTGTGGATGTTTAACTACTTCACCGGAAAGATCGAAGCGTTTGACGTGGAAATGGGCAACTCCAGCTCCGAGCTGATCGACTACTTCCTGAAGCGGTCGCAGCGCGGCACGGCTGCCCGTAAGTAATTCCGGGAAGGAAAAAATATCCGGCGAGTTGAAGGGGGGCGCCCCGGCTGGGGCGCCTTTCATTCAGTCCGGACAGGAGACTGACAATGTCGGTAATCATTCATGCAAAAGCTCCCCCGCCCGTCGCGGACATCAACGTGACACCCATGGTGGATGTGATGCTGGTCCTGCTCATCATCTTCATGGTCATCACGCCGATGTTGTCGAAGGGCGTCAGCGTGGATATGGTCAAGACGCAGAACCCCATCTCCATGCAGGCGGCCGATAAGAGCGACGCCATCACCATCGCCGTCACGCGTGACGGCAAGTGCTATCTGAATACCACGCAGATGGCGCCGGCCGATCTTCCCACCAAAGTCAAAGACATGTTAGCGAACCGGCTGGACAAGATGGTGTTCGTGAGGGCGGATCAACGGGCGCGCTATGAGAAGGTCGTGGATGTAGTGAATAATTTGCGCGCTTCCGGCGTGGATCAGATTGGGCTGCTCACCGAACAGGCGCAGGTAAAGACGAAGCCCGCTGCTGGGGCGGCGCCGGCGGGACAGTAAGACCGAACGCTTTTAGAAGGCACAAAGAACAAGGAGGAATTTCATATGGCAATGGCAGTGGGAGGAGCGAAGGGCGCCATCTCCAGCATTAACATGACGCCCATGATCGATGTGCTGCTGGTGCTGATCATTATCTTTATGGTCATCACGCCGCTCACGCCGAAAGGCCTGGAGGCCCTTGTCCCCCAACCGCCTCCGCCGGGCACGCCTCCGGCCGCGGATCAGCGCACGGTGGTGATCGTGATCAATAAAGACAAGTCCATGATGATCAATCAGGAGAACACCACCGAGGCGACCCTGGGACCGCGTTTGGAAGAGATCTTCAAGACGCGCGCCGAGCGCGTGGTGTTTGTCAAAGGCGATCCCGATCTGGAATTCCAGTACGTGGCCAGGGCCATCGATATCGCGCATGGCGCCGGTATCGATAAGGTCGGGCTGATGACACCTCAAATGGAGGCTGGAAACTAATGAAAAGCAAAGTCGTTGTGGTGTTGGCGATTGCCGCGATGACGGTGCTCGCCACTAGTTGCAACAAACTGAAGGCACGCGACCAGTTGGGCCAGGGCGTCCAGGCATTTAAGAGCGCGCAATACCCCCAGGCGGTGGAGCGCTTCAAGACCGCCGTCCAGTTGGATCCCACGTTCCCGACGGCACGGCTGTATCTGGCGACGGCTTACATGATGCAGTACGTTCCGGGAGCCGAATCGCCGGAGAACATGCAGATGGCCACCGCCGCGCAGGATCAGTTCCAGAAGGTTCTCGATCAGAAACCCAACGACCAGCTGGCGATCGCCTCGATCGCGTCGCTGTACTTCAACGAGAAGAAGCTGGATGATGCCAAGCAGTGGTATGAGAAGCTGGTCACCGTTAACCCCAAGAACAAGGAAGCTTACTATACTCTGGGAGTGATTGCCTGGACGAAGACGTTCCAGCCGCGCATGGAAGTCCGCGCCAAGCTGAGTATGAAGCCGGAAGATCCGGGGCCGATCAAGGATAAGAAGGTTCGCGAAGAGTTGGCGGCGAAAAACCTGCCCATCGCCGAAGAGGGCATTAAGGATCTCCAGACAGCCCTACAGATCGATCCCGAGTATGATGACGCCATGGCTTACATGAACCTGCTCCTTCGCGAAAAGGCCGATCTGGAGGATTCTCCGGTAGCCTATAAGAAGGACACCGATGAGGCGGACAACTGGGTCCAGAAGAGTCTTGAAACCAGGAAGATCAAGGCCGAACGGAAGCCCACCGGCGGCGGCATCACGACGGAAACCAAGTAATAGAAGAGGGTGCTAGGTGTGTGCTCGCTACGGTACGCCAGAACCCAGCACCCTCTTCGAGAGCAGGTTACAATCTAAGTAGTGCCCCCAGAGCTGTCCAGTCCTCCGCAAGCACCACCCGTATCTCCACCCCTTGACCGAATCGAGCAGTTGTTTCACGAGCTCGACGCCAAGATTCGGGAATATCGTCCGCGCGACGACTTCTCCTCGATAGAGAAGGCCTTCCGCACCGCCTGCGAGCTTCACAAGGGTCAGTTGCGGGACTCCGGCGAACCTTTCATGGTGCATCCGCTGATGGTCGCCCACATTCTCGCAGGCATGCGTATGGATCCGGTCACCATCGAGACCGGCCTGTTGCACGACCTGGTGGAAGACACCCGCATGACGGTCGATGAGATCCGCAAGGGCTTCGGCGAAGAGGTGGCGCGCTGCGTGGATGGCGTCACCAAGCTGAGCAAGCTCGACGTGTTCTCCGCCGAAGAGCGGGAGGCCGAGAGCTTTCGCAAAATGCTGCTGGCCATGGTCGACGACATTCGCGTCATCATCGTCAAGCTGGCCGACCGTCTCCACAACATGCGCACGCTCGGCTATCTGAGCGCCGAGCGGCGGGAGCGCATCGCGCGCGAAACCATCGAGATCTATGCTCCCATTGCGCACCGTCTCGGCATGGGCAAAGTCCGCGGCGAACTGGAGGACCTGGCCTTCCGGCACCTCGATCCGGGAGCTTTCGAAGACATCGTGCAAACCATCGAGTCCAAGCGGCACTCCAACGAAGAATTCCTGAACGAGATCCGCCTGACCGTGGAGAACGAGCTTCGGCGCGAAGGCATTCCGGCGCGCGTGGAAGGCCGGCTCAAACGGCCCTACTCGATTTACCAGAAGCTCAAGCGGCAGAAAATCTCAATCGAGCAGGTCTACGATCTGATGGCCCTGCGGATCGTCACCGATTCGGTGAAGAACTGCTATGCCGCGCTGGGCGTCATCCATAACGAGTGGCGTCCCATTCCGGGCCGCATCAAGGATTTCATCGCCATTCCCCGGCCCAATCTCTATCAGTCGCTGCACACGTCCGTGGTTGGCCCTCACGGACAGCATTTCGAAGTGCAGATCCGCACCGACGAGATGCACCGCATCGCGGAGGAAGGCATCGCGGCGCACTGGAAATACAAAGAGGGCAAGAAGGGCCCCGCGCCCGACGATCAGCGCATCGTCTGGTTGCGCCACCTGGTCGAATGGCAGCGCGACATGCAGGACCCCGGCGAGTTCATGTCCACCCTGAAAGTGGACCTGTATCCGGATGAGGTCTATGCCTTTACTCCGCGCGGCAAGGTCATCGTGCTGCCGCGCGACGCCACTCCGATCGATTTCGCCTACGCCATCCACTCCGACGTCGGCCAAACCTGCGTGGGGGCCAAAGTGAACGGCCGCATCGTGCCGCTGCGCTATGCGCTGCGCAA
>Ga0302324_100004871_pt1 | contig 29592 bp, 21 predicted proteins | sample Palsa_T0_1_FD_201949 | JGI IMG/M metagenome (GOLD analysis project Ga0302324, IMG submission 201949) | Peat permafrost microbial communities from Stordalen Mire near Abisko, Sweden - Palsa_T0_1 | ecosystem: Environmental > Terrestrial > Soil > Palsa > Peat permafrost | place: Sweden: Abisko...
GTGCTCACTTTGAGCGGCACCGTTTGGTGAGTCTCCTCTTGTGAGGTCTGTTGGGTTCTAGTCTTCATCAACTCTACCCACACCAAACGGTCGCCTCTATTTCCAACTGAATCGCTCCGGCTAAGAGGGCGTCTAAAAAGTAGGGATGGGTCGCGTTGTGCGCAATTCTGGCTTGGGCAAGGCGCGACGAAGGCGCATACCCTCTGGCTCGCCCATAGGCCGTCCCCCACTATTCCCCTCCTCCTCCTCGGCGGTCTGTAACTGAGGAGCAACGCCGCCCAAGCCAGAATTGCGCACAACCCGGAGGGCGAGGGTGCTTTGGGCCGTCTGGCGGTCCCGCAATTGCGGGACTCCTCACAGCCCGCCGAGGTGGCGGAGGGGAATAGCGGAAGGTCGGTACTGGGAGAGCCGCCGGGGATGCTCGTCGCTCACGCCTTGCCATCCGGCCCAAAACACCCTCGCGCGACCCATCCCTACTTTTTAGACGCCCTCTGAGGCAAAATACGTGTTTCTACCGTGCCGATGGCGCTCGCGGAAAATTTGTTCTGGCGGCATTTGTGCGCGATATGTTCCTTTCCCATGCATTCCGGTGGCGCCCAGCGCCGCCAGTCCCTTTTTCCGCGAAACGATGAAACCTAAATTGATGAAAGGCGTCGGCGTATTTCCCAAGCAACGGGAACTGCGCGTGGTCGAACATCCCGAGCCCTCCATCACCGCCCCGAACCAGGTGAAAATCCGCACCATCGAGGTCGGGATTTGCGGCACGGACCGGGAGATCTGCACCTTCGCCTACGGCCAGGGACCGGTGGGCTCGGACTACCTGGTGCTGGGGCACGAATGCCTGGGTGAAGTGGTCGAAATTGGTGCCGCGGTGAAGACCTTCCAAGTGGGAGATTTTGTGGTGCCCAGCGTGCGGCGACCCTGCCCCGATCCGAATTGCGGGCCGTGCCGGGATGGGCGTCAGGATTATTGCTCGACCTGGCAGTTTACCGAGCGCGGAATCAACCAGTTGCACGGATTCATGACCGAATTCTTCGTCGAGGAGGAGCCGTACCTCACGCCGGTGCCACCGGAATTGCGTGATGTGGCGGTGATGGCTGAGCCGCTCACCATCGCCGAAAAGGGGCTCACGCAAGCCTGGCAGGTGCAGAAGCGCCTCGTCTGGGAACATGACAATCGCGACGGCCAGGGCCGTGGCCACGGGCGCAATGCGGTGGTGCTCGGAGCCGGCCCCATCGGCCTGCTCGGCGCCATGAAACTGCTCATCGAAGGATTTCGCGTGTTTGTCTACTCGCGCTCGCCCAAACCGAACTTCAAGGCCGAAATCGCGGAGCAGATCGGCGCCGAATATATTTCCAACCAGAAAGTGAGCGCTGACGAACTCGCCAAACACGTCGGCAACATCGACCTCGTCTACGAGGCCGTCGGCGAAGGCCACGTCACTTTCGAGGTCATGCGGGTGCTTGGGATCAACGGTGTTTACATCATGACAGGCATCCCGGCGGAGAAGCCGCCAGTGCCGGTCTTCGCGGACAACATCATGCGCAACATCACTCTCAAGAACCAGGCGATCATCGGGACGGTCAACGCAAGCCCCGAGGATTTTGCGGCGGCGATTCGCGACCTCGGGGAATTCAAGAAGCGCTGGCCGAAGGCGGTCCAAGCCCTCATCACCGGCCGGCATAAAATCGATGACCACCGCGACTTGCTCGTCGGCAAGGCCAGGGGGATCAAGAACGTCATCGAGTTTTAGGAGGCTGCAGGATTCTGGTTTTTTGAGCCTCTCACCGGATAACGATTCGCCATTTACTTTATGAGCAACAACTCCTGGATCGATGTCTCGATTCCCCTCCACAATGGGATGCACGGCTGGCCGGGCAATCCGCCCACCTTCGTGACCATGCATCTGGGCACCGCGAAAAATGACGTGTGCAACGTTTCCGCAATCAATTTCAATTCCCATACGGGCACGCACATGGACGCGCCGCTCCATTTCCTCCACGGGGCGAAGTCCATGGACGATCTGCCGTGGGACGCGGTCATCGGACCGGCGCGGGTCGTTGAGATCAAGGACCCGAAGGCCATCAAGCCGCCGGAACTGAAGAAACTGAAACCGCAGAAGGGTGAGCGGCTGCTCTTCAAGACGCGCAACTCCAAGGTGAGTTGGAAGATGCCGGAGTTCGACAAGGACTTCGTTTATATCTCGAAGGAAGGCGCGCAGTACCTCGTGGATTGCGGCGTGCAAACCGTCGGGGTCGACTACTTGAGCGTTGGCGGCTTCTACAAGGACGGCATCGAGACGCACCACGTGCTGCTCAAGCCGGAAGTCTGGATCATCGAGGGCCTCGACTTGTCCAAGGTGAAGCCCGGCAATTACGATCTCGTCTGTCTGCCGATCAAATTCCGCAAGGGCGACGGCGCGCCCGCGCGGTGCCTCATCCGGCCACGCTGAATGCTGAAGAAATAGGAATGCCCACTTTGCAGCCAGAAGAGTACGATTTGATCGTGCTGGGCAGCGGAGAAGCAGGGAAGTACATCGCGTGGACCGAGGCCAGGAAGGGAATGCGCACCGCCGTGATCGAACGCAAATATGTTGGCGGCTCATGCCCCAACATTGCGTGCCTCCCGAGCAAGAACGTCGTCCATAGCGCGAAGGTCGCCTCGTACTTCTGGAGGAGCGCGGAATTTGGAATTACGAAGGAGAATTGCCAAATCAGCATGTCCGCGGTGCGTGATCGCAAGCGCAAGATGGTCGACGACCTCGTCGAGATGCACCTTGGAATTTTCAAGGCGAGCGGCGCGGAACTGATCCCAGGCTCCGGGCGCTTCGTCGGGCCGAAAACGATCGAAATCGCGCTTTCCGGCGGCGGTACCCGCGTCTTGCGCGGAGACAAGGTCGTCATCAGCACCGGGAGTCGCGCGAAGATTGACCCGATTCCCGGACTTGCCGAGGCAGGGCCGCTGACGCATGTCGAAGCGCTCGAATTGGACCAGATTCCGGGGCGCCTGCTGGTGATCGGAGGCGGTTACATTGGCCTCGAGTTAGCACAGGCCATGCGCCGGTTTGGCAGCGCTGTGACGATCATTGATCGCAACAGCCGCCTGCTGCACCGCGAGGATCACGATGTGACGGATCTGCTTCATGGTTTTCTCCGCGAGGAAGGCATTGAGATTCTCACGAACGTGCGGATCGGACGCGCGGAAGGCAAATCGAGTGAGGGGGTAAGAATTCACGCGACGCGGGACGGATCGGAAATCACCTTGGAAGGCACGCACATCCTGGTCGCCACGGGTCGCACGCCTAATACGGAGGGGATTGGGCTGGAGCTCGCCGGCGTGGAGACGACGGAGCGCGGCTTTGTGAGGGTCAATGAGCGTCTGGAAACGACCGCGCCCGGAGTCTGGGCCGTGGGGGACTGTGCGGGCAGTCCTCACTTTACTCATATTGCCTTCGATGATTTCCGCGTGGTGCGCGACAACCTGGCTGGCAAGCAACGGGTGACGACCGGGCGGCAGGTGCCCTTTTGCATGTTTACCGATCCTGAATTTGCCCGGATTGGGCTCAGCGAGACGGAAGCTCGCGAGCAAGGGATTGCCTATCGGCTGGCCAAAATCCCCATGGTCTCCGTATTGCGAACGCGCACGCTTTCGGAGACGCGCGGTTTTCTGAAGGCCTTGATCGATACCAAGAGCGACCGCATCCTCGGGTTCACCGCTCTTGGGGTCGAAGCGGGGGAACTGATCGCTGTCGTTCAGGTCGCCATGCTAACGGGACTGCCTTACACCGCATTGCGTGATGTCATTTTTACCCACCCTACCATGCCGGAGGGACTGACCGTGCTGTTCTCGGCGGTGCCCGCGGTTACTTCTTGACACAACAATTCGCACGGTCCTGATCCGATTTTCGGCGCTCGCGAAATCGCCGAGGGTCCAAAGCGTGTGCTTCGTTGTTTCAAAAGTCCCAGCGAAGCACGCGGTCGATGGGACTACCGGGCGTGACGTGCTGCGTGATGAGGTCGATCGGGACAAGATCTCCACCGGCCTCGCGGACGAAGTTCTTGGGCTTGGCATCGGCGACGAGCAGTTCCGCATCGGGATGCCACCAAGTTCACCATTCGCCTGCCGTCTGCGCTCGTTTCGACGTGATGTTCCGCGCCGCCCGGAATTTCGCGCTCTGGCTTGAGCTCGATCACCCAAGCGAGATGTTCTGCCGCGATGCTGTTTAGCGCAGCCTTTTCGCCTTCATATCGGGCCGCGAGTCGGGCGCGCCCTCCTTCGCCTGGGCCAACCACTCCGCGTAACTTTTCGCGGGCTGCGCGCTCCGCACCTTGCGCAAGCGCGCGGCGAGCGGACGAAGGATTTTCGTCGCCGGGTTGGTTGCTGGCAGCGTCGTGCTCTTTCAACCCAGCATCGCTGTTTTCTCCTTCCGAGGCAACTGGCTTTTCGTTGTCGGCAGCTCTTCTGCGACTGCTACTTCTTGAACGGCGCGCCGTCGGCGTGGCCGGCGGCTTCGAAGTAAGCGAGCAGGTCGAGGATTTCCTGTTTGGTGAGCGTGCTGAGCAGGCCCGGAGGCATCGGAGAGATTTTCGAGAGTTCCCGGGACTTGACGTCCGCTTTGCGGATTTCCTGCAGCTCGGGGGCGAGCATGCTCGGACGGATGACGATTTTGTCGTCCGTCTCCGAGACGAGACGGCCAGTGACGGTCGTGCCGCTATTCAGCAAAACATCGGTGTTGGCGTACTGCTCCGATATGACCTTCGACGGATCGAGGATCGATTCGAGAACGTCGTGCCGGGAGAAGCGGCTGGAGATGGCCGTGAGTTCGGGGCCGACCGAGCCGCCTTCATCGCCCATGCGATGGCACATGAGGCATTGCGTCGCAAAGACGGCATCCTGGCCCTGGGCGAAATTGCGGCCATGCCCCACTTGATCGAGATCCGATTCGAGGTCCGTCAGTTTCCAATCCTGCACAAATGTACGCTTCTTTTTGGAGGTGCGCAGCTTCGGGAGCGGCTCGGCCCATGAATCGAGGACCGGCTGGATGGCGACGAGTTCCGGCGCCGGGACATTGGACACGGCGGCGCGCCGCACTTTGACGAGGAAGTTGTTGAAGCTGGAGCCGTCGCTGTAACCGCGCCCGGCCTCCGCAAACCAGCGGAGCAGGTCATCGGGATGCTGTGTGGCGTCCCGTTTTGTCCACCACGTGAAATATTGCCGGCGAAGTTCCGGAGTCCATCCATTCGCGATGGTGCGGAGAGCGACGACATAATTAAGTTGCTCCTCCTGGGTGGGAGCGGCGGCCAGGAGCTGGAGCGTCCGGGAAATGGCGCCGGGAGCGTCCAGGGCGAGGAGAATCTGGCAGAGTTCGCGATTCAGCGGGATGGTCTTCGCCGGGTACAGCGCGCCGAGTTCGGCAATGAGTGGGGCGGTCACTTGCGGGTCGGACTTGCCCTGCCGGGAGAGCGAGACCTCGATGATGCGCAATTTTTCGAGTTGCTGCGCCTCGGACTTGAGTTGTGACAACGGGAATTTCGCCAGGGCCTTGATCAGATCGGCCTGGGATTCGGTGCCGCCGAGACGCGCCAGGGCGAGCAGCGCGGTGAGCGCGGCGGTGGGGTTGGTCTCGGAAAGAGCCCGGGACTTCCATTGGTCGATCGGCTGGCTTTCGATGGCGATGCGCGCGCTGTAGCGGAGAAAGCGGTCCGGGCTGGCGAGCTGCGGCCAGGCGGCGTCCACGGCTTTGGCATCTTCGCGGCCATGAAAGGTTTCCAGGTCGTGGCGAAGCGCGCGGGCCTCACTGTCCTTCCCGTCGTGAAGATCCGCCGGAGTGGTTGGCTCCGTGCCCGTATAGCTGATACGGTAAAGTCCGCCGTTGATGTGCCGTCCCCCGGTGGTGAAATACATCGCGCCATCGTCGCCAATGAGGATGCCGGTCATATTGAACGGCGTCTTGCCGGCGTTTTCGTGGAGCGATTTCGGAGCGAGGAAATTTTCCCACGTCCCGCCGTAGCTGGCGCCATCCGGGCTGAGGTGCGCCGCGATGAGCCGGCCATAAGTCCAATCCTCGATGTAAAAGGCGCGCTGGTACTTGGCGGGGAATTTTGCGCCGTCGCCGAAGGTGACGCCTGTGGGGCAACCGATGCCGATGGTGACCGTCGCGGGCAGGCTGTCCGGGTAGTATTCGGGCCATTTGCCGGCGCCCTCGCGGAAGCCGTGATCCGCGCCGCTGACCGCGTGAAAGACACGGATGGGCCGGTACCACGGGGTGCCCCAGTCCCATTCCATGTCGCTGTCGAAACCGAAGAGCTCTCCGTCGTGATTGAAGGCCACGGCGTAGGTGTTGCGCTCGCCGCTGGCGACGAGTTCGCAGTGAGTGCCATCCTGGTCCATGCGGACCACGAAACCGCCCGGTGGTTTGCGGCCGGCGCCGAAACCATTGCCGTCCTCAGCGCGCGGCAGGACGAGATCGTCGGCGTAATTGCGATGCGGCGAGGAAGGCAGGATGTCATCCGGGATATCGACGAAATTCCCGCAGACGATGTTGAGGTGCTTCTTGTCCGGGTTCAGCAGAATGGCATGCGCACCGTGGTCGCCGCCTCCGCCTTTCCATTCCCGCAGCAATTCGATCTGGTCATATTCATCGTCGCCATGGCTGGAACGGCAGCGCCAGAGTCCGAAGGCTTCATGGCCATCCGGGGCGTTGCCGCGGCCATTGATGTAAAGGCTGTCGAAGGCGAAGAGCATGCCCATGACTTCGCTGAGCGGGATCTTGAGGATCTCGGCCTGCACAACCTGGCCGTCCTTAATGGTCAGGCGGGAAATCGGCTCCTTCTTCTCGGCCCCGACGAGCAGCCGGCCATTCGGGTCTTTGGCGATCGAGATCCATGAGCCTTCCGTGGCCGGGTCCGCCGTGCGCAGGAGTTCGACCTTGAAGCCGGGAAGGGTGTCGAGGGCCTCCGGCTTGGCCGGCTCGCCTTGGATTGCGAGACGGCTGGAGCCGGCGTAAAAAAGGCCGATGGCGATGAACGTCAAAAATCAGCGGGAAAACTTCATGGGCGGGTACTTGGAGATGGGTGGAGACTGCCATTCACATTCTGATCGGCATCCCGCTTATTAGTAAATATCGTTACCAGCTTATGCACACGCCCCCCGGCCAATCCATCGTCTCCCTGCTCATGCCGATCCTTGGCATGGCCACCGCTGCCGCTGCGTTCGGCGAGGACGCTTCGCTTCAGCTTCATTTGCGATCGCGGACGGATTCCGAAGTACGCGAGAAAACCGAGACTTGGGACGCGAAGAAGACGGTGCTCATCATTTGCGACATGTGGGACGCGCACTGGTGCAAGTCGGCCGCCCATCGCGTGGCCGAAATGGCCGGACCGTTCAATGAAATGGTGAAGAGCGCCCGCGCGAAGGGGGTGTTGATCATCCACGCGCCGAGCACTTGCATGGAATTCTACAAAGACGCGCCCCAGCGGAAACGCGCGCAGGCGGCCCCATTTTCGACGACGCCTCTGCCGTTGGTGACCACGGAGCGCTGGGGCACCGCGTGGTACTGGACCGACGGCCAGCGGGAAGCGGTGCTGCCCATCGACGATTCCGACATGGGATGTTCGTGCACGGGCGAAAAATGCCAGATCACTTCACCGTGGACCCGCGAGATTGCGACCATCGAAATCGCCGATGCCGACGCCATCACCGACAACGGCCAGGAAGTGTGGAATCTTCTCGCCGAACGCGGCATCGACAACGTAATCCTCTGCGGCGTGCATCTCAACATGTGCGTGCTTGGCCGGCCCTTCGGCATCCGGCAGTTGGTGCGTCTCGGCAAGAACGTGGCCCTGGTCCGCGATATGACGGACACGATGTACAATCCCGACCGGCCACCGGGGGTGAGCCATTTCGCCGGGACCGCGCTGATGGTCAAGCATGTGGAGAAATACTGGTGCCCGTCCTTCACCAGCGCGGACCTCACGGGCAGGGCGCCCTTCCGTTTCCGGGGCGATTTGGAGCCGTAGAGCGGTCTTGGATTTTGCGGCAAGCGAGGTAGAGACGGCGCGGCGCGCCGTCCTTCGCGAGATTCGCAAATGCCGATGAGGGTGACCGCGCACGCCGCAATCTTCAAAAAGGACGCCGGCGGCGCGGCGTCCCTACCAGCGCACGTGACGGACACATTTTGACCGATTTTCGCCGGCACTATTTCTTAAACGGCGCTCCGTCCGGATGACCGGCGGCTTCGAAATAGGCGAGCAGGTCGAGGATTTCCTGTTTGGTCAGCATGTCCAGCAAGCCCGGCGGCATGGGAGAAATCTTCGAAACTTCCCGTGACTTGATGTCCGCCTTGCGAAGGTCCTGCGTCTCGGGGGCGAGCATGCTGGGACGGATCACGACCTTGTCGGCGTCTTCCGAGACGACGCGGCCGGTCGCCAGCCTGCCGTCGTTGAGGACAAAGTCGGTATTCGCGAACTGCACGGAGATGACTTTGGAAGGCTCGATGATCGACTCGAGGATATCGTGCCGCGAGAAGCGGCTCGAAATAGCCGTGAGTTCGGGACCGATCGCGCCGCCATCGTCGCCCACGCGATGGCACATGAGGCATTGCGTCGCAAAGACCGCGTCCTGGCCCTCTTTGAAATTGCGGCCGTGCCCCACTTGATCGAGATCGGGTTCGAGGTCCGCCATCTTCCAATCCCGCACGAAGGAGCGCTTCTTGCGGGAGAGCTTCGGTCGCATCATCGGCTCTTCCCAAGCATCGAGGACCGGCTGAACGGCGGGGAGTTCCTGCGGCGGAACGTTGGTCAGGGCGGTCCGTCGCACTTTCACGAGAAAACCATTGAAGCTGGCGCCATCGCTGTACTCTCTGCCCGCCTCGGGAAACCATCGAAGCTGCTCCGCGGGGTGCTGAGAGACATTGTGCTTGATGGTCCACCAATTGAAATACTGGCGCCGCAATTCGGGGGTCCAGCCGTTCGTGATGGTGCGCAGGTAGAAGATATAGCCGAACTGCTCTTCCTGGGTGGGCGCCGTCGCGAGGAGTTGGAGCGTGCGGTCGATGGCGCCGGGGGCGTCCAGCGCCAGCAGCACCTGGCAGAGCTCGCGATTGAGTGCGGGTGTGGCCGCGGGATATTGCGGATTGATCTCCGCGAGGAGTGGTGCGGTCACTTCCGGGGCGGGCACGCCATTCCGGCTGAGCGAGACTTCAATGATGCGCAGTTTGTCGAGTTGCTGGGTTTCGCTCTTCAGTTTCGACAGGGGAAACCTGGCGAGCGCTTTGAAAAGATCGGCTTGGGACTCGGTGCCGCCCAGGCGGGCCAGCGCCAGGAGCGCGGTCAGCGCGGCGGTGGGGTTGCTCTCCGACAGGGCGCGGGATTTCCATTCGTCGATGGGCTGGCATTCAATCGCGATACGGGCCGCGTAGCGGAGAAAGCGGTCGGTGCTCGAGAGCTGCAGCCAGGCGAAATCCACGGCCTTCGGATCTTCATGCCCGTGGAAGGCCTCCAATTCGTGGCGAATGGCACGGGACTCTTCGCCTTTGATATCGTGAAGGTTTGCGGGCGTCGTCGGTTCCGTGCCGGCATAGGAGATTCGGTAGAGCGCGCCCTGGGTGTGTCTTCCGCCGAGGGTGAAATACATGGCGCCATCGTCTCCGATGACGATGCCGGTCATATTGAACGGCGTCTTCCCGGCACTCGTGTGGAGCGATTTCGGAGCGAGGAAATCTTCCCATGTGCCGCCGTAGCTGGAGCCGTCCGGCGTGAGATGCACGGCGATGAGGCGGCCGTAGGTCCAGTCCTCGATGTAGAAAGCGCGCTGGTATTTGGCCGGGAATTTCGCGCCTTCACCGAACGCGACGCCCGTCGGACAGCCGATTCCAATCGTGACCGTGGCCGGCAGGCTGTCGGCGTAGTACTCGGGCCATTTTGCCGTGCCTTCGCGGAAGCCATGGTCCGCGCCGCTGGTGGCGTGAAAGACGCGGATGGGCCGATACCACGGCGTGCCCCAGTCATTTTCCATGTCGCTATCGAAGCCGAAGAGTTCACCGTCGTGATTGAAGGCGATGTCGTAGGTGTTGCGCTCGCCGCTCGCGAAGAGTTCACAGTGGCTGCCATCGGGGTCCATGCGGGCGATGAATCCCCCCGGAGGTTTGCCGCCAGCGTGGAAACCATAGCTGTCCTCCGCGCGCGGCAGCGCCAGGTCGTCGGCGTAATTGCGGTGAGGTGAAGACGGCAGCACATCCTCGGGAATCTCCACGAAGTTTCCGCAGAGAACGTTGAGATGTTTTTTGTCCGGGTTCAGCAGAATGGCGTGCGCGCCGTGGTCGCCGCTGCCGTTCTTCCATTCGCGCAGCAATTCGACCTGGTCATATTCGTCGTCGCCATGAGTGGACCGGCAGCGCCAAAGGCCGAAGACGTCGCGACCGTCCGCCGCCTTGCCGCGGCCATCGATGTAAAAGCTGTCAAAGGCGAAGAGCATGCCCATGACTTCAGTGAGAGGGATTTTGAGAATCTCGGCATTCACCACCTGGCCGTCCTTGAGGGTCAGGCGGGAAATCGGCTCGCCGTGCTCGGCGCCAAGGAGCAGTCGGCCCTTGGGATCCCTGGCAATCGAGATCCACGAGCCTTCCGTGGCCGGGTCGGCCGTGCGAACAAGCTCAACCTTGAACCCGGGAAGCGTGTCGAGGGAGTCCGGACTCGCCGCCTCGCCCAGGGCCGTGTTGAGGTTCGGAACGAGGTGAAACAAGCTGGCGATGACGAAAGTCGATAGGGAACGGAATGTGATCATGGACGGGGACACGGGAACGCAAGACAACTGCCAATCACATTCTGACCACGCCCGGTGTTCTTAGTAAGAATCCGCAATGCGGGTAATCCGGGTAGTCCATGGTCTCTCAATGACTGAACTGGTTGAGGAAGGCGAACGACGGATTGCCCGGATTGCTCGGATTTGTTGCTGCGCTTACGAGAAGCTGCCAGGCAAACACGAAATCAATTCCTCTGCGGCCCTCTCTCACTTCTCCGCAGTGCCAACGTGAAAAATGGACGCCGCATGCGTAGAATTCGTACCGCGAATAAACACGATTAAACGCGAAGAGATCGGGTGGAAGAATGGGTTCCGACATCCTGGTTCTTCCGCGGATTCGCGCCTATTGGCGTCCATTTGCGGTTTCCTCTTGGTTGCAGTTCCGCCGCGCTGTGGCCACTGCGGTAGAATCACCTGATGGTTCTATCTTCAACTCCATTGTTCCTGTGCGTGCGCGTTACTTGGCCGGCGCGGCGGGAACGGGGACCTTCTCGAAGTCGGTGGGGTTCACCCAATTCGTCTGCATCTTCTCACCAGCCATGAAGCGCTCGTAAAATCCCGCGTTCCCTTCATTGGCGTGACGGTACTGGTCGAACTTCACACCGTCGCCGTTCATCCGGGGGTCGGCCTGCGCGCGCAGTTCGGCGAGAAGTTGCTCGCGGAGTTCCGATTGGACGGACGTGCTTTGCGCCCCTTGCGCGAGGTTGTTCAGGCAATCCCGATCGCGTTTCAGGTCGTAAAACTCCTCACTCGGACGCATGCCAAAGCAACGCGCCCAATAGATATCGTTCGGGTTTTCGCGGTGCGCTTTCAGGATGATGGTCTTGGTCGGGCTGCCATCACAATCGAGGTACCCGGTTTCCGGATTGCCCGCGGGCCAGCGGCCCGGCTCGAAGTTTTGCAGATAAACGAAATTGCCCTTGATGATGCCGCGCACGGGGTAGCCTTCATCATGAGGCCGGCCGACATCGTTCCGCTTGCGGCCAATGAGGACATGGTCGCGCGCGGGGTTGACGATCCCGGGTTTTTCCGAACGAAAGATATCCGTGAGGCTGCGGCCCGTCGGCGGGGCCATGCCGGTCGCCGGCCACTCCAGTCCGGCCACTTCGATGAGCGTGGGGGCGATGTCCACGAAGCTTACGAAGTCATCGACGGTGCGCCCCGGATGGACGATCCCGGCCGCCCACATCGCGGCAAAAGGAATGTGATTCGGCAGCTCGCCGGTGTTCCCTTTTCCCCGCGGAAACGGCATACCGTTGTCACTCGTGACCATGACCAGCGTATTGGCCAGCAAGCCGCGCTTTTCGAGTTCCACCAGCATTCGCCCAAGGTGCTGGTCGAAGTGCTCGACCTCAAAGGCGTAGTCGAGCAGGTCATTGCGGACCGTTTCGTTGTCCGGCCAGCACGCTGGCACACGATCGATATCCGTGAGCTTCTTGCCACCCTTGGCCACACCCGAACCGAATTCGTAGCCCCGGTGGGGCTCGGCGCCGCCGTACCAAAAGCACCACGGCTTTCCTGCCGGCGCGGCATCGAGAAACGCCGCAAAATTCGCGGCGTAATCGTTGTTGCTGATGTCCGTCGTGGGCGGTGGCGCTTTGTGTTCGTTGAAGAGGATACCGGTCAGGAGCCGCGGTTTACCGTTCGCGCCCAGGGCCACACCCGGAGCCCAACCTTTCTGCGTATAGCCGACGAACCAGCCGTGTTCCGTGAGCGCCTCGCCCCAGCTTTTGAATTCCTGCGGGAAATAGCAAATGTGATTGGCGGCTTCCTTGAGCTGCCAGGGATTGCGTCCGGTAATGATGCACGCGCGCGACGGCGCGCACTTGGCGCTCGGCGTGTAGGCGTGCGTGAAGAGAACGCCCTCGCGCGCGACGCGGTCGAAGGCCGGTGTTTTTACCCACGCTGTCCCGTACGCGCCACCCTGCGCGCTCCAGTCATCGGCGACGGCAAACAGGATATTGGGTGGTGGCTTCCCGGCGCCGTGCAGTGCCGCCACGCCGATCGCCATCGCGGCGGACGCGGAGAGAATGAGTCGGATGACCAGGGCAAATCGGGGGAGCTTCATGAGTGGGATCTCCACTGGCGGCATTTTGCGTCTTGCCTCTGGAAGCGAAAAGAAAATTGTAAACAATGCGCCCCATCCACTCCGCGTCTGCCACCTGTGGGCCGTTCCCGCCATGATCCCCGCCTTCGATTCGAAACTCACTCCCCTCCGGCTTCTGGCCATGGCGGCTCTTCTTTGGACCAACCCCGGTACGGCGCAGGATGCGGCCCCGCCGCTGCGTGCGGGCATCGTGGGCCTCGACACATCTCATGTGGCGGGCTTCACTTCGATTTTCAACGGTGCCAAGGACGGCGATCTCGCGGAAGTCCGGATCGTGGCTGGGTACCCTGGCGGTACGGACTTTCCACCCAGCAAGGATCGGGTGGCGAAATTCACCGAAACGCTGCGCGGCAAGGGCGTGGAGATCGTCGATACCATCCCGGCATTGCTGGACAAGGTCGATGTCGTGCTCCTGGAGAGCGTCGATGGCCGCATCCACTTGCAGGAAGCACGCGAAATCTTCAAGTCGGGTAAACCCGTGTTCATCGACAAACCGCTGGCCGGCTCACTAGCCGATGCCATCGCAATCAGTGAACTGGCGAAGCAGCATCACGTGCACTGGTTTACCAGTTCGTCGATTCGTTTTGCCGAAGAACTGCGCAAACTCGTTGGCAACCCCGAGGTCGGCGACATTGTCGGCGCCACCACCTGGGGCCCGTGCAGCTATCAGAGCGGCACGCCGGATATGTTCTTTTATGGCGTTCACGGCATCGAGGCACTCTTCACGCTCATGGGTGGCGGCTGCGAGACGGTCACTCGCACCAAAGGTCCGGGCGACGATCAAGTTACGGGTGTCTGGAAGGATGGCCGGATCGGCACGTATCGCGGTCTTTTGAAGGGCAAGGAAGAGTTCGGCGCAGTGGCCTTCGGCGCCAAGGGCATCCTGGCATCGGGCAAAGAAGGTGGCTACGAACCGCTCTGCCGCGAAATTGTGAAGTTCTTCAAATCCGGCACGCCGCCGGTGACTCCCGAGGAAACGATTGAGATTTACGCCTTTATGGAAGCCGCCGACGAGAGCCAGCGGCAGGGCGGCAAGCCGGTCGCTCTCGCCGATGTCCTGACGAAAGCGAAGGCGGGAGCCGCCAGCAAGCTCCGCGCTGAGGGGGAATGAGCTCTCCGACGCCGATCTCTCCCAATGTCATCACCTTCCCCGATGCAGGATACCGCCGCGTTTTCGAAATTGCTCTACCAGGACGGAGTCGTCCAAAATCCCGACGCACGTCTCACGCCGCTGAGCGGGGGTGTGTCGTGTGAAATCTACCTGATCGAGGACGGCGCTGAGCGCTTCGTTGTCAAGCGCGCGCTGGCGAAACTGAAGGTCAAGGCGGACTGGTTTGCCGATGTGAGTCGCAACCGCCACGAATGGGAATATATTCGCTATGTTGCGCGGTTTCTCCCGGCTGCGGTGCCAGCGCTGCGGCACTGTTCTGCGGCCGGAAATTATTTCGCGATGGAATACCTGGGCGACGAATTCCAGAACTGGAAGCAACTGCTGCTCGCTGGGCAGGCCGATCCGGAATGCGCCGCGCGGGCGGGAACTCTGCTGGCGCAAATTCACCGGCACTCGGCCGGAGACGCCGACGCCAGCCGCATCTTCGATACGACACCGAATTTCTCCCAGTTGCGCATCGAACCTTATTTACTCGCCACCGGGATGCGTCACCCGGACTTGCGCCCCCTGTTCGAGGCCGAAGCCGCGCGACTCGAAAGTGCGCGAGAGTGCCTCGTGCATGGAGATTTCAGTCCCAAAAATATCCTGGTCAGTTCCGAACGCATGGTTCTGCTCGATTGCGAGGTCGCCTGGTATGGTGACGCGGCGTTCGACCTCGCTTTTATGCTGAACCACTTTTTGCTCAAAGCCCTCTGGCATCAACCTCGCGAGGCCGGCATGAGCGGAATGGTCCGCGGATTTTGGTCAGCCTATCAGACCGTGCGGCCGACGCCGGAACTCGACGCGCGTGTGGGTCGCTTGCTTCTCATGCTGCTGCTGGCGCGAGTGGACGGCAAATCGCCGGTCGAGTATCTGGATTCGCCCCGTCAGGATTTCGTGCGCCGCTACGTCCAGGATGAGCTCCGATCGGGAAAGACTTCCCTGGCCGCCATCGCCGACTCCTGGTTTGGCCGCCTGCATCAATTCGACCCATGAAAATCGACTCCATTTCCGCCTACCAGGTCTTCGATTCACGCGGCAACCCGACGATCGAAGCGGAGATTGTGCTGGAGAACGGCGCGCGCGGGCGCGGGTTGGTGCCGTCGGGGGCGTCCACCGGCCAGTTCGAAGCCCTTGAATTGCGCGACCGCGATCCGAAACGCTTCCGTGGCAAATCGGTGTTCAACGCCATCGCCAATGTGCACCGCGTCATCGCGCCCGCCTTGTGCGGTCGCGATGTGTTCGACCAAAACGGGCTGGACCAGGCGATGATATCCCTGGACGGCACACCCAACAAGAGCCGGCTCGGCGCAAACGCCATTCTCGCCGTGTCGATGGCCGCGACGCAGGCGGCCGCCACAGCGAGGAACGAACCGCTCTTTACCTATCTTGGTCCGGGGAACCTTCTGCCGCTGCCGGAAATCCAGATTACGGGGGGCGGCGCGCACGCCAACTGGCGGACCGACGTGCAGGATTTTCTTTTGATCGCCGTCGGCGCCCGGAGCTATGGCGAAGTCCTGGAGATCACGCACAACGTCTATCACGCCGCCGGGGAGATATTGAAAAGGCGTGGAAAATATTTCGGCGTGGCCGACGAGGGCGGGTACTGGCCGGAATTCGAGACGAATGAAGAGGCGCTCCAGTTGCTGGTCGAAGCGATCGAGTCGGCCGGGTATCGGCCAGGACAAGATGCCGCGATCTCCCTGGATATCGCCGCGAGCGACCTCTTTGACGAGAAGACCGGCACCTACCGTTTCTCCCTGGAACAGCGCAGATTCTCCACCGCGGAATTCGCGGCGCTGATCGAGCACTGGTGTGCAAACTACCCGATCATTTCAATTGAAGATCCCATGGCGGATACGGATTGGGAGGGCTGGCAGATGATTTTCCAAAACCTTGGCCATCGCATCCAAATCGTCGGTGACGACCTGTTCACCACCAATATTCGGCGCATTCAGGCGGGGATCGAAAAACGCCTCGCCAACGCCGTTCTTATCAAACTCAACCAGATCGGCACGGTCACGGAAACGCTCGAAGCGATTGGCCTGACGCAGCGGGCGGGCTGGCTTCCGGTGGTCTCCGCGCGCTCCGGAGAAACGGAAGACGCCTTCATCGCGCATCTGGCGGTGGCCACGAACGCCGGGCAACTCAAAGTAGGTTCCTTCTCCCGCAGTGAGCGGATGGCGAAATGGAACGAAGTCATCCGCATCGAACGCGGGTTGGCGGGCAAATCGCGTTTTGTGGGCGGCGATATCTTTAAGAAGATCCTGTCCGCGCCGTAGGCATTTAGGAATCAGGCAGACTTTTCGGTGTGGGGATTGAGAACGGAGCGCTGGGTACGGAAGACTGCGCTTTTCTGGTCGCAAGGAGCACGGTACCAGCCGACATGACGCAACAAGCCGCGACCAACACGGCGGGGTAAAGGGGATTGGAACTGTGATCGCGAATCCAGCCGATGGCGTAGGGACTGGCAAAACCTCCCAGGTTGCCAACTGAATTGATCCACGCCAACCCGGCGGCCGCCGCCGCGCCCGAAAGCATCCCCGCGGGCAATGACCAAAAGGTGGAAATGCTGCACATAATTCCCGACACGGCAAAGGCCAGGATCGCCACGGTCAGCGCCGGGTGCAGGCCGCGAATGCCCGTCAGAACCACGAAAAATGCGGCCGTGAGCAGCGCTGTCGTCAGATGCCAGCGGCGTTCGCCGGTCATGTCCGAATGATGGCCGAACCAGATCATACTGCACGCACCGACTCCCCAGGGAATTACCGAAATAAATCCAATCTGCCACGGATCTTTGGTGATCCCTTCCTTGATCATCTGCGGCATCCAGAAGCCGACAAAATAGTTCGCCACCACGACTCCGAAATAAACCAGGCAAAACCACCAGACCTGCGAACTTTTAAAGGCATCCATCATGCTATGACGAGTTTCCGCCTGGCCGCGCTTCAGCGCCTCCTCCCGGGCCAGGGACCCCGCCAGGAGTTCGCGCTCCTCCGGCTTCAGCCAGGGCGCGCTGGCTGGACCGTCGCTCAAGTAGAAGAGCGCGACGATCCCGGCAATCGCGGATGGAATCCCCTCGAGGAGGAACAACCATTGCCAGTTTGCCAGTCCGCCGCTGTGTCCCATCTTCGCCATGATCCATCCCGAAAAAGGGCTGCCAAACGCTCCCGCGAGGGCGATCGCGCTCATGAACATGGATACTGTCTTTGCCAGATATGTCCGCGGATACCAAAAGGTGAGATACAGAACTACGCCCGGAAAGAACCCAGATTCGACCACCCCAAGAAGGAACCGCAGTGTATAAAATAGCGCGGGTGTTTTGGCGAACATGGAAATCGAAGAGATCAGCCCCCAGACGATCATGATCGGTCCGATCCACCGCCGCGCGCCCACCTTCTGCAGCATCATGTTACTCGGGACTTCCAGCAAAAAATAGCCGAGGAAAAATACCCCCATCCCGGTGCCGTACATCGCATCGCTCATGCCGAGATCCTGCTGCATCTGCAGCTTGGCGAACGAAACATTCACGCGATCCACGTAAGAAAGGATGTAGCAAAGAAACAGAAACGGAATCAGCCGCAAGGTGACCTTGCGGTAGACGGCCGCTTCCAGTTTTGCGGTATCCCGGACCGTTTGCACGGTTTGCTCTGGCGCCAGGTTCGAGGGGGAGGATTTTAACATGCAGGAATTCGGCTGGGCGATGGTGATTCGTTCCAGTAGAGTCGAGTCGATGGCTCCGTGCCAGACCCGATTCAAGCAGCTTTTGGAATCCGTGCCGGACGCAATCGGTTGGGACCGCGTCGTCGCGAAGGTCGATTACGGAGTCTTCGCCTGAAGGGTTCGTTGTCGGCTTTGCAGAAAGGCCACAAGTTCGTCGATCTCCTCCGGCTTGAGCGAATTCCCAAAAGAGGGCATGTTCACGCCGCCATTCACGATGCGGATGACGATGTCATTTTTGGTGAGTTGATTGCCGATGAAGGTGAGATCGGGACCCCGCCGTCCACCAAGGCCCTGGATGAGGTGGCAATTGAGGCAACCTTTGTCGTGAAAGAGTCTGCCCCCCTCGAAAACCGGGCCGCTGCTCGCACCGATCACCTTCTCCGGAAGGGGCTGGGCATTGAAATTTGGCGACCAAGGGCTCCGGGCCCCGGCGATCCAAAGCGACCCGATCATGATGACACTCAAGAGCACGACGGCGATGGACCAGGGGCGTCTGGAGGCCGCGCGCTCCCCTTGATTGTGCAGCATCGGGACAATGAGCAGGAGAATGCCGATGGCCGCGGGCGCGAGGATCATGACGTAGGCCTCCCATTGCGGGGGGATGAGGGCCAGCACCGCGAAGTACCAGAGCAGATACCAATCGGGACGCGGGTCGGCGTCGAGCAGACTGGGGTCGGGCGGTTTGTCGAGCGCCGGGGGCCCGACGAAAAACGCCAGCAGCGCGATGGCCACGATCAGTCCCGTGCCGAAGACGAAATCGCGCCACGCGCCGTCCGGCCAAAATGGATGGCCGGATTTCTGGAGCAGATCATGGTATTCCTGCCGATACGTTTTCCGATCGACCCGTTTGCCCGGGGTTGGGGGCTCTGAGATGCCGTGCCGCAAGACCAGCCAAAGGTGCAAGGCGATGAAGGCGAACATGCACCCCGGCACGAGAAAGACGTGGATCGCGAAAAAGCGGCTCAGCGTCGCGCCTCCGATGGACTTGCCGCCAAGGATGAATTGCGCCAGCCAATCGCCCACAAACGGCACGCGGCCGGCCTGTTCGGCGGCGACAACCACCGACCACGCCGCGGTTTGGTCCCAGCGGAGCAACTGTCCGGTGAAACCCATCGCCAGCGTCATGCCGAGTAGCAACACGCCGGTTGTCCAGTTCATCTCCCGCGGAAACTTATAGGAGCCGAAGAGGAACGTTTGCGCCATGTGCGCGCCGACCATCAGCACCATCGCCGAAGCGCCGAAATAGTGCAGCCCGCGCAGGAAGCGCCCGAAGGGGGCGTGCTCGGTGATGAAAACGAGGGTTTCGTAAGCCTGCGACGACGAGGAGACGTAGGAAAAGGCGAGCGCCACTCCGGAAGCGACCTGCACGATGAAGGCGACCAGCGTGGCGCTGCCGAACACGTACCACCAGCCCGCGTCGTGCGGGACCAGATGCTTCAGCGATGGCCCGATCAAATCGGAGATTCCGAGCCGGTCATCCACCCAGGTCCAGACCGCCACGACGAGTTTCTTCATACCGTGGTCGTGATCGGGATCGGGGCTGATTTGAGTTTTACTTCGCCGTTCTCGATCCGCATTTCGTAGCGAGTAAGCGGGTGCGGCGGCGGTCCCGCGGCGACGCTGCCGTCCTTGTAATAGACGCCGCCGTGACATGGGCACATGAAAAGCTCCGCATCCGCCAGCCAGCGCACCGGGCAGCCCAGGTGGGTGCAGTTCACGGAAAAGGCGATGAAGGTCTCTTCGTTCTCCCGCCGCAGCCAGGCGGCTGTCTTCGCGGTGATGCCCGCCCAAGGCAGCGGCGATGGATCGGCGAAGGTGACATTGACCGTCTGGCCGATCTTGAAGTCATCGACCTTGCCCAGCGAAATCCATTGCCCGGGACTTTTTCGGAACAAGGGCGCGAGGATAAATCCGACGATCGGCAGGCCGATAATCAGCGCGCAGATCGCGCTCATACCGATCGAGAGGCATTCGAAAAAGCGCCGCCGCGTAACGATTTCCTCCGGCGTCAGAGGGCGGCAGGGCGGTTGATGGTTAGATGTGTTTTCGTTCATGGCGAATTTCGTAGATCCAGCCGGCGAGTGACACGGCGAACAGACCAACTCCGACGAGGAAAATCACCAGCGACGTGATGAATCCCCAAAAGACAAACGTCGTTCCCATGGCCAGACCGGCGGGAAAATAGGTGGGCCGGGGAAGACGTTTGTGGGCGAGCGGTTCCCAACCCGGTGGCGTGGATTTTGGATCACTATTCATCGGGCGTGCTCCGTGGTTCGTCCCAAGGAAAACCAGCGCGCCAATTGGGCAAGGACGGCGCCGAGATAAATCGTGCACATCGGCACCCACATCAGCAGCCCGCCAAGCTGCTGGTCTTTCTCTGGAGTGATAGCCCACGCGCCGCGAATGGTCCCGAGCAGCCCAAGCCGGTCCTGCACGTGCATGTAAACCCGACAAACCGGGACCGGCGAAAAGGTGAGAATAATGCCGAGCGCACTGCACGCGGTGCAGGCGGTGAAAAGGTAGAGGACCGCGGCCGGCGGGGACAGTCGGTCCTCTTCCCGCGGCGCGAGCACCTGCCACCAAAAGACGCTGCCGAAGGCCAGCAACGAGATCGTTTGCGCGGCATAAACCGGTTTCGAGGTCGCGGCGGCATTGCAGAGGGCGGGGGCGTGCCAGAGCCACATCGAGCCGACGCCGGCGAGCCAGCCCGCGAGAGGATGGGCGAGCACAGCCGCGGGTTGGCAAACCCGCGCCCTCTTTGTCGCGAGCGCACCGGTTCTTTGTGCGAAGGCAAACTCGCGCGGGATGCTGAGCAAAAGCAGGGCCGGGACGATCAGGAGCAGCAGAATGTGCTGCAGCATGTGTGCGCTGAACAGATAGCCGTCGGCCAGCGCATTGATGGGCGAGACGAGCGCGAGCAGGAATACGGCCAGCGCCGCCAGGACGAACCAGATGCGCCGCTCCCCGCGAAACACCGCCCCATAAATTGCCAGCGCGGCCATCGAAATCCCTATGACGATCGGATTCCAGGACCAGCCGGAGATGAGAAATTGCGAGGTAGTCATCGCCAGTGGGGAAGGATGTAAACGAACGTGAGAACGAAAACCCACACCACATCGACGAAGTGCCAGTAGAGCCCGACGGCCCCGAGAGCGGTCGATTGTCGTGTGGCAAAATCACCGACCAGCGCCATGACCAGCATGATGAGCAGGGCGATCAATCCCACGCACACGTGCAGTCCATGAAAGCCGGTGAGGGTGAAGAACGTGGTCGAGAAGAGGTTGGTGCTCAGGGTCACGCCGCTTTTGAACAAGCCCCAATACTCGAGCCCCTGGCCGACCACGAAGATGCCGCCCAGCAGGATCGTCGCGGCCAGCCACCATTTCATCGCGCGGTGGTCCTTCCGATGCAGCCCAGCCTCCGAACGCCAGAGCGTAAAGCTGCTCGCGAACAGGCAGAGGCTGAAGATCCCTGTCTTGAAGAGATTCAAATCTTTTGGTCCCGGTCCCGGCTGCGGGTTCGCGTTGTAATAAAGAAACGCGAGAATCAGCACCCCGAAGAAGCCGGCTTCCGAGAGAATGAACGTGATGATGGCCGTCTTGTTTTTGTCCGGTGAGATCGTGTCGATGACACCGTGTGTGCCGACGACCGGGTCGGGCCGGCTGGGATTCGCGACATCCCACAGCGGGCGCCGGCTGTGGATGGGCGGCAGCGCGTGGAAATTCTCGTGCGGTGGCGGCGAACTCGTCGCCCATTCGAGCGTCCACGCGTTCCAGGGGTTGTCGCCGGCAGGCGCGCCTCGCACCAACGTATTCACCACATTGTAAACGAAGATCATCGAGGCCGCGGCCATGAAAAACGCGCCGATGGTTGAAACCATGTTCATCCAGCCCCACCCCGGCAGGTCCGGATAGGTGAAGACCCGGCGTGGCATTCCGGCCAGTCCGAGGAAGTGCTGGATGATGAACGTCATGTTGAAGCCGATCGTCATCAGCCAAAAGGTCCAGCGCCCGAGCCGCTCGGAAAGCATGCGGCCGGTGATTTTCGGAAACCAATAAAAGAGGCCGGCGAAGACGGCGAAAACAATTCCGCCGACCGCCACAAAGTGAAAGTGCGCGACGAGGTAGTAGCTGTTCTTGGTCTGCCAATCGAGCGGCACGATCGCGTGGCTGATGCCGCTCAGCCCGCCGCAGGTGAATTGGACGAGGAACGCGATGCCGAAAAGCATCGCCGTGGTATACCGAATGCGCCCGCCGAACATCGTGACACTCCAGTTCAGCACTTTCACCCCCGTCGGGATCGCAATGAGCATCGACGCCGCCGCGAAAAAGGTATCGGCCACGCGCCCCAGTCCGACAGTGAACATATGGTGTGCCCACACGCTAAAACTCAGGATCGCGATGGCCACCGTCGAGCCGGCGACAAATTCGTAACCAAAGATCGGTTTGCGCGAAAAGACCGGGATCACTTCCGAAATGATCCCGAACGCCGGCAAAGCGAGAATGTAAACCTCGGGATGCCCGAAGGCCCAGAAGATGTGCTGCCACATGATCGCCGACCCGCCGCCGGGGGGGAGAAAGAAATGGGCGTCGAGCCGCCGATCGATCAGCAGCATGACGAGCCCGGCGTTGAGCACCGGAATGGCCAGGACGACGATGAAAGCGTTGATGAAATTGATCCAGGTGAACAGGGGGAGCCGGCGCAGGGTCATGCCCGGCGCGCGCATGCAGAGCACCGTCCCGATGATATTGATCGCCGTGCTGACCGAGCCAATGCCGAGCACGAGCAAGGCCAGCGCCCAATAATCCACACCCAGCTGCGACGAGTAGGGAGTTTCGCTCAGCGGCGCATACGCAAACCAGCCGACCGCCGGGGCGCCGCCCGCGAGGATGCTGAAATGGAGCAGGATTCCGCCGAGTGGCACGATCCAGAAGCCGAAAGCATTCAGGCGTGGAAACGCCATATCGCGCGCGCCGACCTGCAAGGGGACGAGATAATTCGCGAGGCCGAAGACCACCGGCATGACGACGAGAAAAATCATCGTCGTGCCGTGCATGGTGAACAGCATGTTGAATGTGTCGGGCTGGAGCAGATGGTTGTTGGGAACGGCGAGTTGCAGCCGGATGAAGAGAGCCTCGATCCCGCCGATGACGAAAAAAACCAACGCGGTGAGCATATAAAGAATGCCCAACCGTTTGTGATCGACGGTGGAAATCCAGGCGGCGTGCCAATGGTTCTTCTGCTCGATGGTCAGCAGGCCGTGGTGGGTGAGAACCGCGGAAGGTGGGTTCATTTCAGCGTCTCGAAGTAAGCGACCAGTTCCGCGATCTGTTCGTCCGTAAATTTGAAGTTCGGCATCAACACCCCGGGCTTCACGTGCTGCGGATCTTGCAACCAGCGGCGAAGATTCTCCGGCGTGTTTTCGGCGACGCCTCCGCCAAGCTCCCGGCGGGTGGCGAAATGGGTGAGATCCGGCGCGATCCGCGCACTGCCAATCGTTCCGTTGATGGCGTGGCAGTTCACGCAGGTCATTTGCTGGAAGAGCGCGAGGCCTTTCGCCCCTTCGCCCGAGGGCTGGGCCGCCGGCGCGAGCTGTGCCTCCTGCCACGCGGCAAACTTCTCCGGCTCCTCTGCGATCACGAGGAAGCGCATCCAGGCATGCTCGGTCCCGCAAAACTCCGAGCAGACCCCGAGATACGTGCCGGGTTTGTCGGCCTCGATCCAAATGTGATTGGGATGGCCGGGCACGGTGGTCATTTTTCGCGCCAGTTCCGCCACCCAAAACTCGTGCAGGACATCCGCCGCGTCGAGCCGCACCGACATTCCCTGGCCCACCGGAATGTGAATCTCATTCGCCGTCACCACTCCGGATTTCGGGTAGCGCGCTTCCCACCACCATTGATGCCCCGTGACGATCAAATCCGGCGCCGGCGCCGGCGCCGGATCGGAAAAGCTCATCGTCCGTGCCGTCAGCACAAAAAGCACGATGACGATCAGCAGAGGAATCGCCGTCCACACAATCTCGACCGTCCTGTTTCCCGCGATTTGATCCGGGTCCGGCTCGCCCTCGCGCCAGCGAAAACGCATCAGCGAGTAGAAAATGATGCCTACGACCACGGCGAAAATCGCGGCAAAGATGACGAGCGAAATTCCCCAGAGGCCGACGATGGCGTGCGTCTCAGGCGCTTGCGGCGCGAAAGATGTGAGGCTGCTGAGCGAGGCCGGCTTCATCATCATGTGGCGTTTGTAAACCGTCGTTGGCGAATCGTCGAGAGTGCAATCGCGCCATCACCGCCCGGCGCGCGTCGCGAAATGCGCAAAGTGCTGAGAGGGAGTCTCACAAGCAGGGGCGAGCCTTCCCTACTTTTTAGAGGCTCCCTGAGATCACGCTACCTGCCGGCTCACTCGAACCCACTTATTTGCCGCCGCGCTTTTCAATACCGCCTGGCAAATCTCCGCTTCATGATGCCCATCGGCGGCGGTGGCGAAAAGCAACGGCGTCTTTTGTCCGCTGGCGATGTATTCGTAAACGCCGCGGAAGGCCATCTTGTGGCTGTCCGAAAACCCCTCGGGGTGTCCGGCCGGATAATCGGTGAAATGCGCCACGTCCTCCAGGAATCCGGGCGTGCCGCGCTGGAGCGTTTGGTTTGGTTCGTCACGGCGCCCGAGAATGATTTCGTTGGGCTGCTGGAGGTCCCAGCGCATGCTCGCCTCGGTGCCGTAGATCCCGATGGCCAGCGAGCATTTCCATCCGGCGGCCACTTGCGAGATCGCGACGTTGGCCGGCACGCCACCGTCGAAGCGCAACAGCACGCTGGCGAAATCCTCGGTATCCACCGGGAAGCTGATCATCTTCTTCGGATCGACCTTGGCGAAGGTCTTCACCTCGCCGCGCGGCCGTTTGCGCGTCTTGTGAAAGGTCTCGAGCGTGGCAAAGAGGGATTCGACGCGCCGGCCGAGGATGAACGACACGCCATCAATCCAGTGTGTGCCGATATCGCCCACGGCGCGCAATTTGCCGCCTTCGCCGGCCAGCACCCGCCAGTTGTAATCCGTTTCTTTCAGGAGCCAGTCCTGGAAGAAATGTCCCTGCACGTGGATGATTTTCCCGAGATCGCCGCGCTGCACGGCGGCCCGCATTTGCAGAATGGCCGGAAAGAACCGGCAGTTGTAATTCACGGCCAGGACGGTCTTCGCCTTCGCCGCCGCCTTCACGGCCCGCGCCGTCTCTTTGGCGTCCATCCCGAGCGGCTTTTCACAGACCACGTGCTTGCCCGCGGCGAGCGCGGCCAGGGTCTGTTCCACGTGGACCTTGTTCGGGGAAGTGATGTGCACGACGTCGACGTTCGGCGAGGCCAGCATCGCCCGGTAATCGTAATCGCCGTAAACCTCCGGAATGGTCCACTTGGAGGCGGTCGCGCGGGCATTTTCCGTCGAGCCGCAGACCGCGGAAATCTGCACGCCCAGCCGGCGCAATGCTTCGATATGCACGGGGGCAATGAATCCCGTGCCGATGACACCGGCCCGGAGGGAAGAAATCGACATGGGCGCGAAGTTATGAAAACGCCGCGCCGCGCGTCAACCGCCGGGAACCGAAGGGATTGGATCGTGGAGGACGGCGAGTCCTAGAGGGCGCCCTCTTAGGAGCCCTCCCGGCACGCGCGACTCCGGGCAGGATGCCGCCGGGCGATCCAGCAAATGCTGCCCGGTTGCTTTCAATGGCGTGCGGCCCCAACATTCTCCGTCATGTTCCTCCTTGGCCTGACCATTTTTACGGGCGCCTTTCTGCTCTTCCTCGTTGAGCCTCTCATCGCGAGATTCATTCTGCCATGGTACGGCGGCAGCCCGGAAGTGTGGACGACCTGCATGCTATTCTTTCAGGTACTATTGCTTGGCGGCTATGCCTATGCGCACCTCAGCAACCGCTGGCTCGCCCCGCGACGGCGGGTGCTGCTCCACCTGGTCCTGCTCGGCATCGCGCTTTGCCTTTTGCCGATCGCGCCAAGTGACTACTGGATCCCCGTGGCCGGCTCCTCGCCGACCTGGCGAATTCTCCTGCTCCTAATAACCTGCCTGGGGCTCCCTTACTTCGTGCTCTCGGCAAGCGCACCGCTGGCGCAGGCCTGGTCGCGCCATGTGACTTTGACCGGGTCGCCCTATCGCTTCTACGCACTTTCCAACGTCGGTTCCATCCTGGGGCTTCTCTGCTATCCGGTTCTGATTGAGCCGCATCTTTCACGTCATGCGCAGGCCGGATGGTGGTCCGCCGGGTTTGCCCTCTTTGCGGCGATCGTCGTTTGCTACGGGGCCATGGTTTGGAAAGGCGCGGCGAAAAGCGCGGTAAAGGCGGACCAGAAGACAGCGAAGAGGGGCAAAGGGGAAACAGCCGGACTGAACCGGGCGTGGCTCTGCTTCGGTTTGCCGGCGTGCACCTCGGTCTTGTTGCTCGCAGTCACGAACAAGATTTGCCAGGACATTGCCGTGGTTCCTTTCTTATGGGTTATCCCATTGGTTTTGTATCTCCTCTCTTTCGTGATCTGTTTCGATCATGCGAGATGGTACTGGCGGCCTTTCTGGGTGCCGGCCTTTGTCTTGGCGCTGGGCGCCATTGTCTGGTTGATGCTGGGAAACAGCATTACCGCGCCGGCCCAATCGTGGCTGAAGCCGGTGGCCTGGGCGTTGAATAAGGCGCTGAATATTTCCATGTTCACCGAGATTGGAATCTATCTTCTTCTGCTATTTACGTGCTGCGTGGTCTGCCACGGCGAGGTTTACCGGCTGCGGCCGCCGGTGAAATATCTGACCGGCTACTATCTCTTGATCGCCGCGGGTGGGGCCTGCGGCGGATTTTTTGTCGCGGTCCTCGCACCGCTGATCTTTAAAAGCTATTTCGAGTTTCATTTTGGATTGTACGCGGCCATTTTGCTCATCGCGATCGCCATCCTGCGCGGAAAAGATATGGTCTTGTCCATCCGGCGGCGGGTCTATGTCTGGGCACTGGTCCTGACGGCCCTGCTGGGCATCGGCTGTACCTTTTATCGGGACGGACAGGCGACGGTGGGAGACGCGGTAGAGTTATCACGCAATTTCTATGGGGTGATCAAGGTATTCGAAATTGACGCCAGTGATCCCAAGTCGGACCGGATCAGCTTGCGCCACGGCGGCACTTTGCACGGGGTGCAGTTTGTGTCGCGGGAGTTGCGGACACATCCGACGACTTATTACACGCCCAACAGCGGCGTGGGATTGGCGATGAATTTTTTTCCGCGAAGCAGCGACCGGCGCATCGGTGTCGTCGGACTCGGCGCCGGCACCCTGGCGGCCTACGGCAAGGCCGGAGATTGCATCCGCTTTTATGAAATCAACGAGGAGGTGCGGCGGCTGGCGCAGACGCGATTTACGTTTCTGCAGGACAGCGCGGCAAGGGTCGAGATCGTGCTGGGCGACGCCCGCGTGTCGCTGGAGCGGGAGAAAGATCAGCAATTCGATATCCTCGTTCTCGACGCCTTTAACAGCGACTCGATTCCGGTGCACCTGCTGACGCGGGAGGCCTTCGAGGTTTACCGCCGGCATCTCAAGCCGGATGGGGTGATCGCGGTGCACATCTCCAATCGATCCGTCAACCTGCAACCCATTGTCATGCTCCTGGCGCATCATTTTGGTTTTGGGGTGGCGCGGATCGACGATTCTCCCGCTTTCGCCGGTGAAGAGGATGCGGCGGCCATTGGCGCTTCGGACTCGGATTGGATGTTGCTCTCCAATAATGTCGAATTCATGAAGTCGCGCGCGATCGTCGACGCGTGCACTCCGGCGGATGATTACTCTCCAGCGGTCCGGATGTGGACGGACGAAGAGAGCAGTTTGGTGCGGCTTTTGCATTATTAGTCAAATGCGGGTGGATACGTGATGCGGGATGCAGGATGCAGGGTGGATCCAGCGGGTTGATGTAGACGTAAACGTAGTAGTTGAGCTGCTGAACGATGGCGGCGGAGAAAGACTTTAGCACCGTCGCTTTAAGGTACAAATTACGCCCAGAATTTGCCCTAAACTCTGAACCCATATCGCTGTCGATGTCGCCGAAACATTTCACCGGCCGGCCTTAAATTAGCGGTTGGGTCGAATTGCAAATGGCGGCCGGCAAAGCTGCCAAGGCGAAATGCCTCCGGGCCGTGTTCGGTGAAGGCGTGCGTATTGACGATGACGCGCAGGTCCTTGTCGGCGGACCACAACCCGGCATCGAACATCCAATGGGCGTTCTTCGATAGCGCAAGGCCATTCGTTGGATCGTCGTTTTGCGTGTCAGCCCATGCTTCGATGTGCGAGGCGTCTACGATGGTCGCCCCGTCGCCGGTCACGCATCGATACCCAGTGAGGGCGCAGGTGTATCGGTATTCTGAACAAACGCGGACGGCAAAGCGGGCGCTTCGACCTTTGCGCTTTGCCGCTTCCTCTGCTTCCTCCATTATTCGTCCACTTGGCAGGGGACTCGAACCGCCGCCCTGGATGCCGAGGCTCTCGAACAACGCAATGCGCTCGGATACGTCGAAGTACTTGGTTATTAAAACTACGCGAGCCTTGAGGCGGAAGCCGGCATCAACGAGTTGGTCAAAAAGCTCGGAATTCATTTCGCAAACGGCGCAAATATCTGGCGAACCCGCTGGTCGCATTTGCGCATCGAACGCTTCCCAAAACCCCTGCGTGCTCAAGTGGAAGAACGGTAACCGAAGGTCAAGACGGTTCGGCCACCGATCAACTACAAGCGCTCCATAGCTGCGGAATCGTAGCATCAAGCCAGGACTGCGGGTGAATGCGCGAGAGGGGAACTCACCAGCTTCCACCATGTCGATAAGGCAAAGCAATAGAAGAGGCTTGTGCGGAGCTTTGCCGCGGCATTCGCCGCGACCGGTCGCGGGATTGAGACGGGTCAATTTTCCAAGCCACTTCTTCGACTGCTCCGCCGCGCTCATGACTTAGGCCTCAGCGAGCACTAACTGCGGAAGGCCCCGCACAATCTCAATGGTGCGATCCTGCGCCCACTGGGCGCGAATCTGCCTTCGGATTTCCTTCAGTTTCTCCGGGAGCGCGTCGAGATCGATCATCGCATTGCATTGTGGTGCGATTTCGCGCGTAAGCAATGTTCAAGAAACGCGGGCGGTAAGGGAAGGGCCTCCGTGACGGCGGGCCGTGTACCTCCGCAGGGCCTGGCTGTTACGCCTCTTCGAGGCTGGCGGGTGTGGTTGGATCTCGCCGGCAGGATGCCGGTCCCGCAGTCGCGGGAAGTTGGAAGCTCGCGCTCCCGTTTTCCTATTTTGCACTATCTCGCGGAGGCCTGCGGACAGGGGATGGTTGAGAGTTGATTGTTGATAGTCCGAGTGAGCGCTACGCGGTTTTGACGCCCCGGGGACTGCCCGCTCCCGGCGCAATGGGGCCACCCATTCGACAGGCTCAGGGCAGGCTCCATGCGACAGGCTCAGTGCATGCATTGCGCCCTACCTCCTACCTGGTACGGGGAAGTTGGGTGGAGAAGGTGAAGATGGCGATGATGAGGGCGGTGAGGGCGAGGATGAGGAGGCGGGTGAGCCAGGAGGCGCCGGCGATGGCGGTGGCTTGCAAATGCATCTGGAGGTCGGCCCAGGTGTCGACGGCGACGGCGCGGCTGAAGGTGAGCAGGCGGCCTTGCTCGGGGATGTTGGCGTGGATGGCGGCGGGGTTGTTGGCGGCGGCGTCCTGCTGCTGGATGAGGCGTTCGGCAAGCCGGGTGAAGGTGGTGTTATCGTCGGCGGTATTGCTGTCGAGGACTTGTTTGGCGTCG
>Ga0302324_100004872_pt1 | contig 29580 bp, 28 predicted proteins | sample Palsa_T0_1_FD_201949 | JGI IMG/M metagenome (GOLD analysis project Ga0302324, IMG submission 201949) | Peat permafrost microbial communities from Stordalen Mire near Abisko, Sweden - Palsa_T0_1 | ecosystem: Environmental > Terrestrial > Soil > Palsa > Peat permafrost | place: Sweden: Abisko...
GTATGACCTCACCCCAAGAGAACTCGAGGTCGTCGCTTTGCTCGGCCAGGGCATGACCAACCGCGAAATAGCCGCCACGCTCGTCATCAGTGACAAGACCGCGAGCGTCCACGTCTCACGCATCCTCGCGAAGCTCTCAGTCCCAAACCGGGCCAGCGCGGCAGTGCTCGCACAGAGACTGGGCGTCGCGGCCGGCGCCCAATAGCTCAAGCCACCCTGGCTCCCGTTCCGGGGCTTTTTGTCAAGCGGCTGAAGAGACTCGAACTCTCGACCTTCTGCATGGCAATTCTCGCTTGAACCCTCGGTCTCCAGTGTTTACGGAAGAAAAGCCTATAGATAAAGGGCTTTCTGAGGGTCAATTTCGGCATGGTGTGGTAGCGCCGCTGGTAGCGCCGTGGTAGCGCCGGTCTAGAATGCCGGTTCGTGACCGTCGCAAAGCCCGTCGGGGCGATCCTCTACCGGCCCGGAAAGGGCGCGGCGTCAGGCGTCGTCTATGCGGTCGCCAAGTGGCGTGACTCGACCGGTCGTCAGAACTACCGGCGGGTGGGCCGGGCGTGGGTGGAGCCCGACGGAGCCGGCGGCTGGCGCAAGCGGCGCGGCGCCGCTCCCGAGGGGTTCCTCGACCGCCGCGCCGCCGAGCGTGCGATGGACGCGCTGATCGATAAAGCCGAGCGGGCAATCGTCGAGGTGCAGCCCAACCGAGTGGCGACGTTCGGGGACGCCGCAGCGGAGTGGCGAGAGTGGGCCGAGCACACCAAGCGGCTGAAGCCGGCCTCGCTGCGCAGCTACGACGCGATGCTCTCGCCTCCCGGCGAGCGTCCACGCCGGGGCGGGCAGCGGGCCGCAAGGATCATGCGCGCGTTCGGCGAGCGACCGATCGCGTCGATCACCACGGCCGACATCGAGCGCTTCCTGCGCGGCCTCGACCGTCAGGGATTGACCGGCCGCAACGTCAACGTGCACCGACAGGTGCTCGCCAACGTCTTCGAGTACGCCACGCGGGCGGACAGCTTCGGCCTGGCGGTCAACCCGGTCCGCGGCGCCGACAAGCGCCGGGAGGACTACTCCAAGCCGCCCGAGACCTTCACCGTCGAGCAGGTGCTCGCACTGGCGCGAGCCGCCCGCGACGGACTCCACGTCAACGGCGGCCGCCGCTGGGCCAGCCGCGAGGAGGACCTCCAGCAGCAACTCGCCAACGAGCAGGATGCGGCGATCTACACGGTCGCGGGCTTCACCGGCCTGCGCCAGGGCGAGCTCCGCGCGCTGCGCTGGCGGCATGTCCGCTTCGCCGACCGGACGATCGTGATCGTCGCCGGGATGTCGGCCGGAGTCGAGAGCAGCACCAAGTCCGGCAAATGGCGGGCGGTCCCGTTGACCCGCGAGGCGTTCGTCGCACTCGACGGTCTGAGCCGCCGCGACTGGTTCGTCAGCGCCGACGACTTCGTCTTCTGCGGCCCGGCCGGCGATCCGATCGACGACTCGGCCCTGCGGCGCCGGTACAAGGCGGCGCGTGACGCCGCCGGCCTCCCCCAGCTTCCCTTCCATCACTTGCGACATACGTTCGCGACGCTGGCGATTCGCGGCCTCGACCCGGCGACGGTGCAGGTGCTGCTCGGCCACTCCAAGATCGCGACGACTGAGCGCTACCTCCACGCCCGGCCGCTCAACGAGCTCGCCGAGCGAATGGACGCCATCTTCGGGACGACGCCGGTGGAATCGCCGGATCAGAGCAGCGGCCCGACACGTGCGGCCGTCTGAACGAGTCCGGATCGCTCCAAGGTGGCGAGCACCTCGGCCGGCGTCTTCGGCGGATTGCGGAGCCGAGCGCTGATCGCCTTGAGCGCCTGGACGACGAGCGCAGGAGCGAGATCGGCGAGGTGGTCGACGAAGACGTCGGGGTGCTGAGCTTCGATGTCGAACTCGCCGAGCGATGCCGCTGGGTAGTGCCGAAGGTTCCGGGTGACGATCACTTGCGCCCCCGCCCGGATCGCCGCAGCCAGGACGTGACGGTCGTCCGGGTCCGGCAACGTGACGCTTTCGACAAGGGGCATGTGCCCGGTGATCAGCGCGCCGCGGATCGCCGTCTCCATATCCGCGCGTGTCGCTCGAAGCCGGTCGGGATCGAGATCCGGGCGATCGGCAGCGAGGTTGCGAAAGACCTCATCAAGAATCTGCTCGGTGTAATGCGCACGGAAGGTGCCCGTCGTGGCGAGCTGGAGCAGCAGATCCCGGAGCGGCGCCGGGTAGAGAACGTCGGCGTCATAGACGACAGTGAAGGGCACCGCCCGCTACTGGTACAGGCCGAGCGATTCGGTCTGCTCGGCCAGGCGCCTGAGCACGATCTCCCGCTCCGCGTCGTCGCGGTGCTTGTAGGCGAGCAGATCGCTGAGGAGTACGCGCCGATGCGTGCCGACCTTGCGCGCCGGCAGCTCGTTGTCTTTGATCAAGCCGACGAGAAATGGGCGCGACACGTTCAACATGTCAGCCGCCTGTTGGGTGCTGAGTTCAGCCTGCTTCGGGAGCACGACAAGCCCCTCACCGTTGGCGAGGTGGCTCAGGATCATCACGAACAGCCGGAGCGCCTGTGCGGGGAGGGTGACCGCGTCGCCGTCCTCGGTATGAAGAACGACCGGAGTGTCGTCATCGCGCAGCAGGTTCTGCAGATCGCGCGCCGCCTCCGCGGCGGCTTCCGTCTCGTCCTCGGGAATGGACGTGGGCTCCAGGATTCCGGATGTCATCTATGCCTCCTTTCGGCGTCTAACCGAAATAACTGTAGCGCTCGAATCAACCGAATCGGGCCTTGCACGCCAGCCGGAACGCCGGAGGTTCCTAGCGAGCCGGCTTCGGAAGACGCCTGATCGCGTCTTCAAGCTCGGGTCGAAGGAAGCGCCATCCGCGTCCGAGCTTGCGGCCGGGCAGGATGCCGCGCCGGGCGTACTCCTTGACCGTGTAGGGCTTCAGGTCCAGCAGCTCGGCGACGTCGTCGACGGTCATCACGTCGGCCCGCGTGATCCGCCAGGCGGACCCCTGTCCGGCATACGCCTGAGGCCCCCGGGGAGAGCGGCCGTCGCGGGATCTGTCGTCGGTCTCGAGCACGGTGGATCACGGTTATACCGTATCGTCCGGCCACATGTTTTCCCTGCAAAACACAAGTAAATGTGAGTCCACGAAGGTCACTGAAAGTCAACGTGAGTCCACGAACGTCCACTCCGCCAAGCCGGCCCGCTGGAGCCACTTCGCCGGATGCGCACGAGCGGTCGGCAGAGTTGCCCGACGCCGTCGTTGAGCTGTGCGCCGGCGCCGGTCCCGGGGTTCGAGCGCGCTCGCTGCGCCGGTCTCGGACGCCGCTCCGGTCTTCCACCAAGTGTTTCGCTAACTCCTTCTCGGAGGTCTGTAGCTCGGCCCGCCTCCGCCCCCGCAGCCATTGGGGATGTGGGAGCTCAGGGTGCTCGACTACCCGCCCTCCACGTATTCACGATGGAGAGAGAGTGCGGGTAGTCGAGCACCCTGATCTGTGGGAGGTGCAGCGGGGGCGGAGGCGGGCCAAACACGGGCACGGTGGCGACATATCGGGTCGGGGTGGTTGGGATCTGGATGGTGGTGGTGGATGCTCAAACACCGGGCAACGAAGGCGGAGGGCGGTAGTCCGAGAAGCCGTCGGATGTGATGGGACCGGCGGCGGGGACGGGGTTGGCTGATGGGTCGGGTACTTCGTCCTGGGCCGGGGTCGATGAAGGGCCTTTCGTGGCTGGCAAGGGTCGGGCCGTCGCAGCTGGATCCGTGGCGGTACGCGATGGGCTGGAGCGAGGTCGCCGCCCGAAGTCACGCCCGCCGCCTGGAGCAGGAGGGCTGGCTTGAGCGCTGCCCGATGACCCGCGGCGACGGCTCGCTGTTCCTGGCGACGCGCAAGGGCGTCCGTGTCCTAGGTCTCCCCCTCACGGCCGCCTGCGTGCCGGCGCCGACATGGTGGGCGCACGACAGCGCCTGCGCCTGGACCGCGGCGTGGCTGACCGCCCGTGGTCGATGCTTCCTCGGCTCCCGGGAGATCCTCGATGACCCGAGCTGGTCCGGCCAGCTCGAATGGCTCGAACACAACGGCTACAAACGATCCAGCCACCGCCCCGACCTGATCGGCTTCACCCCCACCGGCGGCCGCGTGGCCATCGAGGTCGAGCTTGCGTCGAAGTCGAAAGCCAGGCTCGACACGATCCTGCAACTCCACCGGTCGTGGATCGTCAGCGGCCAGACGGGCGCGGTCGCCTACATCTGCCGTGATGAGGACGCGTGCCGCCGGATCGCAGAGGCCGGCGACCGCGTCAACCTCCATGAGTCGAGCGGACGCATGCGGCTCGAGACGCTCGACACGATCAAGGCCCAGACCGTCGCCGCCTTCGAGCAGTCGCGCACGTCGCCGACGCGTGCCGCCATCGCATGATCGACACGCGCGCCGGTGCCACGCCGTCGCCCATGCTCACATGCTGCCGCTCGACGCCTGTTGCGGCAGCGACCCGCTCGTGACCGCTCTGCTATTCGACCGGCAACGTCCCGAGGAGCTGGCGAACCCGCTTCTGGCGAATCTCAGGTGCGCCGCATCGCGCCGAGCGAGACCCTCTTTCACGCTCGCGCGTACATGGGCGCACGTCACGCCTCCGTGACCGCTCCGTCCCGTCGCCGGCAGCGTGTCCACCGCCTTCAGCGCAGCGCCAGCGAAGGACTGTGGATCACTGGGTTGGGATCATGGCCGGTGAGGGCCACCGGCGACGAGAGTGCCGATTCTCTACCCGGGAGTCGCGCTGTGAGAAGTCGCTCTCGGCCCGCGGAATCTACGTGTCGGTGTTGTGCGCTGTTTGCTCTTGCGCCAAGGTGGCTGCCCAGCTTCCGAGCAGGGCCATAGCCTGTGCTGATTTTGAGCCGGGTTCTGGGGTGTAGGTGAAGATCGTGAGTCCGTCGTCGGCGGCTAGGTCGAGTCGGTTGAAGCTGAGCGTCAGTTCGCCAACGGTGGGGTGGTGGAGGTGTTTGACGGCGGTCGCGTGAAAGCGTACGTTGTGCGCGGCCCAGAGGCTGCGGAACGCTTCGTTCTGGGTCGCGAGTTGGCCGACGAGGTCTGAGAGCTCGCGGTCGTGGGGATCGCGACCGGCGGCCCAGCGCAGGATCGCGACGGTGTCGGCCGCGGCCCGGTCCCAATCGGCGTAGAACGCTTCGGCGCGCGGGTCGAGGAAGACGTAGCGGGCGTGGTTGGCCGGCACGGAGCAGTCGGTGAGCAGGTCGGAGAACAGCGCGCGACCGAGTGGGTTGGCGGCGACGATGTCGAGGCGCTCGTTGCCGGCCAGGGCCGCGGCGCCGGTGATCGCGTCGAGAGTCCATTGCACGTCGGGCCGGACCCGTTGTTTGGGTTGGCGTCGACGAGCGCGTAGTGCCATCGGTTGCGCGGCGCGCGCTAGGTCAAAGAGATGGCCGCGCTCAGCGGCGTCGAGCTGAAGCGCCCGGGCGAGCGCTTCCAACACGCTCTCGGAGACCCCGTTGATGTCACCGCGCTCCAGGCGCGTGTAGTACGGAACGCTCACGCCGGCCAGGACGGCGACCTCCTCGCGGCGCAGCCCGGGGACACGACGACTGCCATACGACGGCAGGCCGGCCTGCTCGGGCGTGATCCGGGCCCGGCGAGAGGTGAGGAACTCGCGGATCTCTTTCCTCGTGTCCACGCTGTGAAGCGTAGATCACGTTGCCGGTGCCAGGGGGACCCTGCCAGTGGCTCCCTCACAGGGTCTCTCAGAACCAGCGATTCGGTGGTTAGCTGGTAGCCATGACTTCTACTCACACCTGGTTCATCACCGGCGCCGGACGCGGCATGGGCGCCGAGTTCGCCCGCGCCGCACTGGCCGCCGGCCACAACGTCGTCGCTACCGCACGCAACCCCGACTCGGTCACTGAGGCCGTTGGCGAGCACGAGCAGCTGCTCGCCGTCAAGCTTGACATCACCAGCGCCCACGACGCCGAGCAGGCGGTCAAGGCCGCCTTGGAGCGGTTCGGCCGGATCGACGTGCTCGTCAACAACGCGGCGAACTTCTTCGCCGGCTTCTTCGAGGAGCTCTCCCCGCAGCAGGTCGAAACCCAGATTCAAACGAACCTGCTCGGACCGATGACGGTCACCCGTGCGGTGCTGCCGGTGATGCGCAACCAGCGCTCCGGCCATGTCATCACGATCTCCTCGCTGGGCGGTCTGGTCGGCGTGGAGTTCTGCTCCGCCTACTCCGCCGCCAAGTTCGGCCTGGAGGGCTGGATTGAGTCCCTGACCCCAGAGATCGCGCCGTTCGGGATCCACACGACCATCGTGGAGCCCGGGTTCTTTCGCACCGAGCTACTGCAGCCCGCATCGACGACCTACGCCGAGCCGTCGATCGACGACTATAAGGAGCGCGGCACCGAGACCGAGGCGGCCTGGCAGGGCATGAACGGCCACCAGGCCGGGGACCCCGCCAAACTCGCGCAGGCGCTGATCACGATCGCCGACCAGAACGAGCCGCCGCTGCGGTGGGTCGCGGGCGCTGACGCCGTCGCAGCCGCCGAGCAGAAGGCCCACGACCTGCTCGCGCAGATCGACGCCTACCGCGAGCTGTCAACCAACCTCGCTCACGACGACGTCCCCGCCATCGCCTGAGCACATCAACCAAGACCACGCACCAAGAGGATCCCACCATGAAGATCACCCGCAGCAGCAACGACACCATCAAGGGCCCGGCCGACTGGTTCACCGGCGACGTCTACATCGACATGATCCCCGCCGGGTCTGAGCCGTCGCGACTCAGTGCAGCGAGCGTCCACTTCACTCCCGGCGCACGGACGGCCTGGCACACCCATCCCCTCGGACAGACGATCTTCGTCACCGAAGGCGTCGGCCTCTGCCAACGCGAGGGCGGCCCCGTCGAGACGATCCGCCCGGGCGACAGCGTCTACTTTGTACCCGGCGAGAACCACTGGCACGGCGCCGCCCCCAACCGCTTCATGATCCACACCGCCATGCAGGAAGCCGACGACACCGGAAGCCCCGTCACCTGGGGCGCACACGTCACCGACGAGCAATACAACACCACCCCCAAAGCCTGACCGCGGGACGGAGGGCGGCGCCTGCCGCGTCGCCCTCACCGCATCGCCGAGGAAGCAGTCACTCGCCCTGCTGTCGGACCACGCCTATTCCGGTTACGAGTACCGACCCTAGCTCTCGATCCCGTGAATCGGATCGGCCGCGAAACCCTGCTCTGATTCCACGACGGGCACGTCGGGCGTCGCGGTGACGGACCCACTTTGCGCGGAAACCGTGTACGCCATGGGACGGCGCCGCTACCTGACCACGAGGAAGGGAGTCGCCAACACGAGGGTAAACCCCGCCACGCTCGTTGGTGGTATCGGACACAACCGGCAGCGAATGCTGCGCGGCCAGAGCAGCCCGCCACCGACCCCGCGTGAGTGGGTCGCATCGGTCGCCGCGCCGGTTCCGACGGCCGTCTACCCCTCGCGAACCCCAGCAACGCCGGAGCGACCGATCATCGCGAGAGCGAAGCGGTCACAACGCGCGACGTCAACCGCGACGGCACCGAACCCACCGCCTTCATCGCCATCCAACGCGACCGCACAAGGCACAGCGGCCGCCCAGGTTTGGTAGCGCCGACTGGTAGCGCCGAGCCACAACCCCGCCCCGAACGCTCCCCAGAAACGAGAAAACCCTCCGATTTGGAGGGTTTTCTGTGAGAGCGGCTGAAGAGACTCGAACTCTCGACCTTCTGCATGGCAAGCAGACGCTCTAGCCAACTGAGCTACAGCCGCACGTGGGCGCGAGTATAGACCGAGTGGTCAGACCGGCTTGTGCTGAAGCGTCTCGGGCCGCTGGTCCGCCGCCCCGGCAGTCGGGTCCGGCTCCGCCGAGACGGCGCCCGAGGGCGCCGCCGAGGCCGGGCCCGCGCCCGCGCCCGCTGGCGCCGCCGCGGGCGCGGGCCGCGGCGCTCGCGCCGGGTTCACCGCGCCCGGCAGCGTGAGCCACACGTGGGCGCCGCCGAGCGGGCGGTTCTCGGCCTCCGCCCGGCCGCCGTGCGCCTCGGCGATCGCGCGGACGATGGCGAGGCCGAGGCCGGTTCCCCCGCGGGAGCGAGCGGGGTCGGCGCGTGAGAAGCGCTCGAACGCGAGGGGAAGGAAGTCGGGCGCGAAGCCCGGGCCGCGGTCGAACACGTGCAGCTCGACAAAATCCTCGGCCTTGGTGGCGCGCATGATCACCGGTCCGTCGCTGAAGCGCAGGGCGTTGTGGATCATGTTGCTCAGAGCCTGATCGAGGCGCGCGACGTCCGCGTCGATGAACACGTCGCGCTCCTGCTCGACGGTCACCGATCGCCCCTCCAGTCCCGAGTATCGCTCGGCGATCACCCTCATCGCCCGGTGGACCTCGAAGCGCTCGCTGATGACCGGCAGCTGCTGCTGGTCGCTCTGGGCGATCACGAGCAGGTCCTCGGCCAGCGAGGTGAGCCGGCGGACCTCCTCGCGCGCCGAGCCGATGGCCTCACGGAGCTCGTCGGGGGAGCGCTGGCTCGAGAGCGCCTCGTCGAGCTCGAGCTGGAGGATGGTGAGCGGAGTGCGCAGCTCGTGGCTGGCCCCGGCGACGAATGCCCGACCGCGCTCGACCACATCCTCGAGACGCGCGAGCATCTCATTGAGGGTCTCGCCGAGGCGCTGGATCTCGTCGCGCGCGGGGGGAACCGGGAGGCGCTCGTCGGAGCCGAAGCCGTACGTGCGGGCGGCGCGCTTGCGCATCGTCTCGACAGGAGCGAGAGCTTTGGCGGCCACCAGGTAACCGGCGGCGCAGGCGATCAGCAGGGCAATCGGGCCGCCGATGAATAGCAGTCGCTGCAGCGAGTCCAGGGCGCTGTCACGGTCGGCGGTGGAGACCCCGACCACAACCACGTTCGGAGTCGAGCGCGAGGGACGGTAGGCGAGCAGTTGCACCTGGCCTCTCAGGTTGACGTCGACGCGCCGGTGCTCGGCCACGGCGAGCTCGGTCGCCGTCAACACCGAGCGCAGGCCGCGACCCTCGGTGTAGGCAAGCACCTGGCCGGCCGGGTCGAGAATCTGCGCGAACCCGTCGGATCGCTGCGGCAGCTCCGGATGGGTGGCCAACCGCTGGTCGCTCTCGCTCGCGAACGCCGAGAGATCGGCGGCCCGGGTGTCGAGGGTGGACTTGATGCCGGCGTCGAGCCCGGCCGCGAACTGCAGATACAGGAGCAGGAACAGCAGCCCAAAGAGCAGGATCATCATGCCCGCGAAGGTGCCGGCGAGCTTCAAGCGGATCGGGAGCCGGTCGAAGCGAGCGCCCAGCGTCGCCGAGAACCTCCGCAGCCCGCTCATCCGCCGTCGCCCCGGAGCCGGTATCCCACCCCGCGCACGGTCTCCAGCGAGTGGAGCCCGAAGGGGCGATCGATCTTGTCGCGTAGGTAGCCGATGTAGACCTCGATCACGTTGGAGCGGTTCTCGTAGCTCTGGTCCCATACGTGCTCGAGAAGATCGAAGCGGCCGATCACCTCATCGGGATGGCGCATCAGCGTCTCCAGCAGCGAGAACTCGCGGGAGGTGAGCGACAGCTCCACATCACCTCGCCAGGTGCGCCGGCTGGCCGGGTCGAGCCGCAGGTCCCCGACCTCGAGTACGGTAGGCCGCGGCGGCGCAGCACGCCGGGTCAACGCGCGCAGGCGGGCGAGTAGCTCCTCGAGCGAGAACGGCTTGATCATGTAGTCGTCGGCGCCGCTGTCGAGCCCGCGGATGCGATCCTCGACATCGTTGCGGGCGGTGAGCATGAGCGTCGGCGCCCACACTCCCTCGGCTCGCAGGCGCCGGCAGGTCTCGAAGCCGTCGACCCCGGGCAGCATGAGATCGAGGACGATGGCGTCGTATTCGGTAGCGCCGGCGCGATCGAGGGCCGCTTCGCCGCTTGCGGCGATGTCGACCCCGACGCCCTCGCGCCGCAGCCGCCGCTGGATCAGATTCGCCAGTTTGGCCTCGTCGTCGACGACGAGCACGCGCATACGGGTATTTAACTAGACGTACTCAGCCGCTGACCACGGCCCGGAGCGATTCGCGTAGCGAGCGGCTGGTGATCGACACCGCCGTCGGTTCGTACCCGCAGTGGGCCATGCAGTTCTCGCAGCGCGGGTCGCGCCCGCGGCCGTAGCGCTCCCACTCGGTGGTCTCAACCAGCTCCTTATACGTCTTGGCGTAGCCGTCCGCCATCAGGTAGCACGGTCGCTGCCAGCCGAACACGCCGTAGCTGGGGATCCCCCACGCCGTGCACCCGAAGTCCATCTTTCCCTCCAGGAAGTCGAGGAACACGGGGCTGTGGTTCAGTCGCCAGCGCCGCCGCCGGCCGTCGGCGAAGGCCTCGCGGAACAGGGCGTGGGTCTGCTCGACGCCGAGGAAGTGCTCCCCGTCGGGAGCCTTCTCGTAGGCGTAGGCCGGAGAGATCATCATTGCGTCGACACGCAGCTCGTCGTTGAGGAAGTCGAGCACCCGGCGCACCGTGTCGGGAGTGTCGTGGGTGAAGAACGTCGTGTTCGTGGTCACCCGGAACCCCCGCTCCTGGGCGGCGCGGACCGCCGCCACCGCCTTATCGAACACTCCCTCCCGGCACACCGAAGCGTCGTGACGCTCGCGCAGCCCGTCGATGTGGACGGCCCAGGCGAAGTAAGGAGAGGGCTTGAACAGGTCGAGCTTGCGTTCCATCAGCAGCGCATTGGTGCACAGGAACACAAACTTGCGCCGCCGTACCAACTCGCCCGCGATCTTGTCGATCTCGGGATGGATGAGCGGCTCGCCACCGGCGATTGACACCATCGGCGCCCCGCTCTCCTCGATCGCCGCGATCGCCTGCTCGACCGGCATACGGCGACGGAGCACGTGATCGGGATGCTGGATCTTGCCGCATCCGGCGCATTCGAGGTTGCACTGATACAGCGGCTCGAGCTCGACGAGGAGGGGAAAGCGCTCCCGGCGCGCGAGTCGTTGCTTGGCGATGTAAGCGCCGAGACGCACGCTTTGACGCAGGGGCACGGACATGGCTCTCAGGGGTCCCTTCGTAGTCGTGGCGGCAGCTTGAAATGAACGTCCTCCTCCGCCACCGCGCGTTCTGAGACTGTCACCCCGCCCAGGCCGTCGAGAGCGTCCACGACCTCGCCGACGAGCGACTCGGGCGCCGAGGCCCCGGCGGTGAGGCCGACCCGGGTAACGCTGGTGAGCCAGTCGGGCCGGACGTCCCCGGCGTCGCCGACGAGGCGGGCGGGGCAGCCGGCGCGCTCGGCGACCTCGACCAGGCGCTGCGAGTTCGAAGAGTTCTCGGAGCCGACCACGAACACGAGCTCACACTCGGCGGCGAGAGCGCGCACCGCGTCCTGGCGGTTCTGGGTCGCGTAGCAGATGTCGTCGGATGAGGGTCCCGTGAGCGCGGGGAAGCGCCGGCGCAGGGCGCCCACGACGCCGGCGGTCTCGTCGACCGCGAGTGTGGTCTGGGTGAGATAGGCGACGCGCTCGGTGTCGGCCACGGCGAGCCGCTCGACATCTTGCTCGCTGGAGATCACCCGGGTGCGATCGGGGGCCTCCCCGACCGTGCCCTCGACCTCCTCGTGCCCCTCGTGGCCGATGAGCACGATCTCGAGCCCGGCGTCGGCGAAGCGCCGGGCCTCGGCGTGGACCTTGGCCACCAGCGGGCAGGTCGCGTCGACCACGTCGAGGCCACGTACGCGAGCTTGGGCGCGCACGGCGGGGGAGACCCCGTGGGCGGAGAAGATCACCGTGGCGCCCGCAGGGACATCGCTGACCTCGTCGACGAAGACGGCGCCCTGGCGCTCGAGCTCGCCGACCACGTGCGCGTTGTGGACGATCTGCTTGCGCACGTAGACGGGGGCGCCGCGCTCGGCCAGCACCCGCTCAACGATCTCGACGGCGCGCACCACGCCGGCGCACGACGCCCGCGGCGAGGCGAGCGTCACCTGGCGCTCGCCGATCGCTCCCGCCCACCCCTCCACGAGCGCCGAGGCTCCGCGCAGGGCACGGTACGCGCGCGCCGCGCCGGCGACCGTCCGCAGTGGCCGGTGCAGCTCGTGGCGATGGGTGTCGAGGACCACCCGCAGGGTCACCAGGGGCTGCGCCCACGCGTCGGGGGCGAGCCACGCCGATTCCATGTCGACGGCAAGCGCGCCGGTGCGCTGCAGCATGCGCCGCCGCTCGCGCACCACGAGGCGCTGGGTCGAGGCCACCGGGCCGACGCGCACGTTGAAGCCGCCGCGCCGCAAATGGCCGGCGAGGATCGCCGGATCCGGGCACAGAGTCGTCCCGGTAGGCCCCCGCAGTTCGGAGGCGAGGACGATGTCGCCCGGCTCGAGATCGGGGTCGAGCGCACCGCAGAACCCGGCGATGACCACGGCCCGGCGGGGTCCCTTGCGAGTCAGCGAGGCAGCGCGCCGCGCCCGGTGCGGGCCCATCCCGATCCGCTCGACCTGTGCCCACGGGGCGCCCGCCCGCACGGCCCGGGCCTCGACGCTGAGGGGCGCAAGGACGAGGACGTCAGGGGTTTCCGTGGGCACCGGCGCTTCGCCGTCCGCATGCCCGCGGGTGAGCGTGATCACCGGACTCCCGCCATCGTCAGCTGTCTCTCCCGAGCCGCCAGCACCGCGAGCGCCTCGCGGGCGGCCACGCCGCCGCTGCGCACCGCGCCCTCCATCGTCGCCGGCCAGCCCGTGTCTGTCCAGCTCCCGGCGAGCACCAGGCCCGGCTGGGCGGTGCGGGGGCCGGGACGCCGCGCCCGGGCCCCGGGGGCGGCGCGGAAGGTCGCCGCGTGCTCGCGAGTGACGAAGAACTGCTCGACGCGCGCCTGCCGCGCGGCCGGGAGCAGGGCCGCCAGCGCCGCAACGTAGCGCTCGCGGAGCTCCTCGACCGTCATCCGGCTCTCGGCCTCAGCGGCGGACAGCGAGATGGCGAGGTACTGCCCCTGACCTGCGCCTGTGCTCGCGGTGCGGTCGAAGACCCACTGCACCGGCGTGTTGACCCCGGCCGCGAACGGCAGCTCGAGGACGCGGCGGTCGTAGGCGATATGGAGGTTGACGATCGGCGAGGTTCCGAGCTGGGCCACCCCCGCGGGCACGCGGGCGCTGGCCGGGACGAGCCGGGTCACCCGGTCGTGTGGCACGGCGACGATCACCGCGTCCGCGCGCACAGTCGGGCGTCCACCGGCCTCGATCTGGAAGCCGCCGTCGGAGCCGGAGAGGATCGCCTCGGCCCGCATCCGCAGATGGACCTCGACCCCTGCCTGAGCGAGCGTGCGCCGCGCGGCGACATCGTGGATCTCCGACAACGGCACGCGCGCCCAGCCGATGTCGCCGGCCGGGCCGTCCCGCAAAAGCCCGGTCTGGAACACCTGCGCCGCCTGGGCCAGCGAGGCGTCATCGGGAATGAGATTGAGGGTCGGACGCGCGATCAGGCCCCACAGGCGCTCGATCGCGCCCGCGCTCTGACCGTGCTCGCGCAACCAGTCGCCGAAGGAGCGCGCGTCGGCCGCGGGGTCGTCCGGGTCGACGCCGCGCAGCGCGACCATCGCACGCGCGGCGGCGATGCGCTCAGCGACGCTGAGAAAGCGGTAGCCGATCAGCGACTGCGCGAGGTGCAGTGGTGCGGGCAGGCCCGAGCGGCGCAGCCACACGGGCTCTGCGCCCGGGGCGAGCACGGGAATCGCGAGCCGCGGCTGGAGCGTGACGCCGTCGAGCGCGCCCAGGCGGGCCAGGAGCCCGCGGTAGGTCGTGCAGCAGCGCAGGAACACGTGCTGGCCGTTGTCGACGTGGAGGCCGCCTCGCTGCACCGAGTAGGCGGCGCCACCGAGCCGGGGACGCGACTCGAGCAGGATCACGTGGGCGCCGGCGCGGGCGCAGTCAAGCGCCGCCGTGATCCCCGCCAGGCCGCCGCCGACGACGGCCACGCGCCCCAGTCCGCGAGACTCAGGATGCCGGCCGTTGCCGTTGCCGTTGGTCACCGCAAGGCTCATTCCCGCACCCCGGCCAGGCTCCGGGCCGCCAGCCACGCCTTCTCCCACGCGGGCATCGAGATGCGCCGCTGCAGGATCTCAGCGGGCTGGCGCTCGATCCGCTCGAGGATGCCGCGGTAGATCCCCGTCATGGCGAGCAGGCACGAGCTGCTGCGGGCGTCGAGGAGGTCGGCCAGGGCCAGCCCGCGGGTGAACCACTCGCGGTTGCGGGAGGCCTCGAAGCGGACCAGGGCCGCCAGCGCCGGCGTGGGCGCCATGACCGGATCGTCGATCCCGAAGCGACGGAGGTCCTCGGCGGGCAGATAGACCCGGCCGCACTCCCCGTCCTCGCGGACGTCACGGAGGATATTGGTGAGCTGCATCGCCACCCCGAGGTCGTCGGCCAGGGGCGTGGCCGTCTCGCGATCGTCGGCGCCGAAGATGGCCAGGCACAGCCGCCCGATCGAGCCGGCGACATGCCGGCAGTAGACGACGAGCTCCTCGAAGGTCTCGTAGCTCGTGCCGCGCACGTCGAGCTCGACGCCGTCGATCAGGCTCGTGAGCGCGTCGAGGGGGAGATCGAAGCGGGGCTGCGCATCGGCAAGCGCGATCAGCACCGGATCGCCGGCGTCCACTCGCCCCTCGCGGAGTAGCTCGACGCGGTCCCGCTCGACCGCGAGCGCGGCCAGCTTGGTGGCGTCGCTGAGGAAGCCGTCGCCGATGTCGTCGACGCGTCGGCTAAACGCGTACACCGCGCTCATCGCCCACCGCTTGGGCCGCGGGAGCAGGCTGATTCCGTAGTAGAAGTTCGCCGCGGCGTGCCGGGTGGTCCGCACGCAGGTGCGGTAGGCGTGCTCGACCTCGGCGCCCGCCGTGACCGGCGGCAGCGGCGGCAGCGGCGCGGAGCGACCGGTCGTCAGGGTCACCGACGCCCCCTCAGAGTGCGCACGAAGGCAGCGGCGAAGGCGGCGCGGGTGGGGCGCGGCCGGCGGCCGAGGACGTCGTAGCCGGCGGCGGCGATGGCGTCGAGCGCAGCCCGGCCCCCGGCCACAAACCCGGCGACCGCCACCGCCCCACGCGGACTCAGGCCCCGGATCAGCGGCGCGCCCTCGGCGAGCAGCGCCCTGGCGCGCCTCACTTCGAAGGCCATAAGCTCGGCGAAGGCGCGGCTGGGGGCGCCGGCGAGCAGGTCCGCGTCCGCGGCGCCGAAGCGCTCGAGGTCCTCGGCGGGCAGGTACACCCGTCCGCGCGCGCGGTCCTCAGCCACGTCCTGGAGGTGCTCGGTGATCTGGAGGGCGGCGCAGATCCGATCCGACAGGCGGATGCGGTCCGGCGTGGCCGAGTCAAAGACGTGGAGGACGAGCTCGCCCACCGGGGCGGCCGAGAGCTGGCAATAATCGAGCAGGACGTCAAAGCTCGGGTAGCGCTCGAGCACCTGGTCGCGGCGGTTTGCCTCGATCAGGCGCCGGAACGGTCCGTCGGGGATGTCGAGCGCGCGCACGCTCCCGGCGAGCGTCTGGAGGACCGGGTGCTCCGGAGCCGCGTTCGCGAACACCCGATCGAGGTCGCCCTCGATCGCGTCGAGCAGAGCCATGCGATCGCCGCTCGCCTCGTCGCCGGCATCGTCGACGAGGCGAGCGAATCCGTAGATGGCGAGCAGGTGCCGGCGACGCTTCGCGCCCACCAGGCGGCTGGCGACCGGGAAGTTCTCGCTGGGCGCCTGGGCCATCACGGCCGCGCGGGTGGGCGCGGCGGCGAGCGAAGAGGCGGCAGTCGCGGTCACCGGGCCAGCCGCCCCAGGGCCATGATCGGGAACACAAGGCGGTACAGGTGGTAATTGATGGAGAAGTCGGTGGGGAAGCCGGTGCCCGTGTATTGCGGCTCATCCCAGCCACCGTCTGCGCGCTGGGTGCCGATCAGCCAGGCGATGCCACGCTCGACCGCCCCGGAACGCTCGCCCGCGGCGTGCAGGGCCAGCAGCGCCCACGCCGTCTGCGAGGCGGTGCTCGTGCCCCGCCCGATCCACGCGGGGTCCGTGTAGGAGCGCACGTCCTCGCCCCAGCCCCCGTCGTCGTTCTGGTGAGATTCGAGCCAGGCCACGGCGCGGCGGATGCGCGGGTCAGCCGCCGGCATCCCGGCCGCGATGAGCGCGGGCACGACCGCGCCCGTGCCGTAGATGTGGTTGACCCCCCAGCGCCCGAACCACGACCCGTCGGGCTCCTGCTCGGCGCCCAGCCAGTGCAGGCCCCGGCGCGCGCCGGGGGTATCGGCGCGATCGACGGCGGCGAGCATCTCGATCGCGTGGGCGCTGACGTCAGCGCTAGGGGGGTCGATGACCTCGCCGAAGTCACAGAACGGCAGCTCGCGCACGAGTGCGCTGCGGTTCTCGGCGTCGAAGGCCCCCCAGCCGCCGCTGGAGTCCTGCATCCCCTCCAGCCACGCCGTGGCGCGGGCGATGGCGCGCTCAACGAGCTCACGATCCGGGTGGGCGATGCGCAGGAGCGCGAGCACGACCTCGGCGGTGTCGTCGATGTCGGGGTAGCAGTCGTTGGCGAACTCGAACGACCAGCCCCCCGGTTCGAGCCCGGGGCGGCGCACGGCCCAGTCGCCTGGCACCGTGACCTGCTCGCCGAGCAGCCAGTCGCCCGCGCGCAGGAGCGCGGGATCGTCGGGCGGCACGCCGGCATCGGCGAGCGCCACCGCGGCCAGCGCGGTGTCCCACACCGGCGACTGGCACGCCTCGATCCGCCGTCTGCCGTCATCGATGGTGAACTCGTCGAGCCCGGCGAACCCGGCGCGCATCACCGGATGCTCGAGCGGATACCCGCGCAGATGGAGGGCGATGAGCGAGTAGACCCACGGCGGCTGGATCCCTCCCCAGCCGCCGTCGGCCTCCTGTCGGCGGATGATCCAGCGCTCGGCGCGGGCCATGGCCAGCTCGCGCAGGGGGCGCGGCGCCACGCGGTGGTAGCCGTGCAACACGCGGTCGAGCACGGTCAGGGCGCGTGCCCTGGGCGTCTGCGGCGCTCGCGAGCGCTCGGGATCGGCGGCGTAGAGCTCGTCGAGTGAGAAGGGGAGTGGGCGCTGCGGGCGGGCGGCGAAGACGATGGTCAGGGGGACGATGGTCTGGCGCGCCCAGCAGGCGAAGTCGTAGATATTCAACGGCGCCCACTTGGGCAGGAAGATCATCTCGGGGGCGAGCGCGGGCAGGCGCTCCCATGGCCAGACGCCGAACAAGGCGAGCCACACGCGCGTGAACACGCGCGAGCCCTCGATGCCGCCGAGCTCGCGCACGAGCGCCGCCGCGGTGCGCATGTGCTCGGCCTCGGGCGAATCGCCGGCCAGGCGCAGGGCCACATACGCCTCGATCGTCGTGGAGAGGTCGGCCGGGCCTCCGTAGAACAGGCTCCACGAGCCGTCCTCGCACTGGTGTGAGCGGATCCACACGGCGGCGCGCTCGGTCGCGCCGGCGTCGCTGATGCCGAGGAACTCCCGCAACAGCAAGTCTTCGGCGTCCATGGTGACGTTGGTCTCGAGCTCGCCCTTCCACCAGCCTTCGGGGCTCTGGAGTGAGCGCAGGTACCCGACAGCGCGCGCGAGACCGGCGCCCGCATCGGCGTAGGTTTCCGCAGCCGGCGCCGTCTCGCGCGCGTCAGGCGCCGGAGCCGGCATCGTCTCTTGGCTCATGGCTCAATACATAGACCTTTTCGGATGAGAGGAAGCTGAGAAGGCGATTTGCCGGTCGCACGCTCGCGACCGGCGCAGGCCCGGGCGGCGCGGCTCAGGCCACGGGGGCCGGGCGGTGGCGGGCCCTGGGCGCGGCTCAGGCCACGGGGGCCGGGCGGTGGCGGGCCCTGGCGGCATGGCGGGCCATCTGCCAGCCGAAACGCGCCGCCGCCGAGGGCACCCGCTCGGCGCGCGCCACTACCTCCTCGAGCGCGGCCGCGAAGCGCCGGATCTCGGACTCCTCGATCACCAGCGCCGGCAACGCTTTGATGACGTTCATCCGGTGCCCGGCGACCTGGCAAAGGATCCGGTGCTCGTGGAACAGGGGGCCGATGATGAGCTGGGCGGAGATCCCGGGCTGGGCGCGCTCGAGCCTGCGCCACACGGTGCGCGAGGCTCCGCCGGCGGGCTCGCCAAGCTCGATCGCCCAGATCAGGCCGAGGGAGCGCACGTCGCGCACGATCTCGTAGCGCTCGACGAGCGGCTTCGTGAGATCGAGGAGCAAGGCGCCGAGGCGCTCGGCGCGCTCCACCAGCGCCTCGCGGTCGAGCACGGCGAGAGTGGCCAGCGCCGCCGCGCACGCGAGGTCGTTGCCGCCGAAGGTCGATCCGTGGCGCACACCGCCGCGCTCCATGCCGGCGAACACGCGGTCGAACACCTCGCGCGAGGCGAGCACCGCACCGATGGGGACGAACCCGCCCGACAGCGCCTTGGCAACGGTCACGAGATCGGGCTGCACGCCCCAGTGCTCGAGGGCGAGGAAGCGGCCGGTGCGCCCGATCCCCGTCTGCACCTCGTCTGCGCAGAGGAGCGCTCCGGCAGCGTGGCAGCGCTCCTGCGCGCCCTTCAGGTAGCCCTCGGGCGCGATATTTACGCCCTTGCCCTGGACGGGCTCGACGACGAAGGCGGCGACGTCGCCGAGCGCGAGCTCGCGCTCGAGCGCGTCGAGGTCGCCGAACGGAACGGCCTTGGCGCCGGGGAGCAGCGGCCCGAAGCCCTCGCGGAACTCCTCCCCCCCGTTGAGAGAGAGTGCGCCGAGCGTGAGCCCGTGGAAGGCGTGCTCGGCATAGAGGATGCGCGGGCGGCCGGTGGCGGCGCGGGCGATCTTGATCGCCGCCTCCACCGCCTCGGTGCCGCTGTTGGCGGGCACCATCGCGGCGATCGAGTCCGGGGCCCGGGAGACGAGCTGCTCCGCGAGCGCGCCCGCAAGCACCGTCACCCCGAGCTGAGGCATATTCGCGGTGCGGGCGGCCAGAGTCTCCTGGAGCGCGGCGATCACTTCAGGGTGATTGCGTCCGACGCCAAACACGCCGTACCCGCACAGCAGGTCCAGGTAGCGATGGCCCTCCGAATCGATCAGGTGCGCTCCCTCGCCGCCTGTCCAAACGCGGTCGAAGCCGAGCATCCGGACGATCCGCCCGAGCTGCGGGTTGAGGTAGTGGTCGTTGAGTGCCATCGCCTCCGCAGCGTGCTCACGGAGCAGGCGGCCGACGTCGGGCGTGGGTGGCATCGTGGGGAGGCTAGCGGGGGACATCGGTCCAGGCGAGCTCATCGCGCGCGCGGGCATCCTCGATTGCTCGGCGAACACCTACAGCGAATTTGCAGGCGAATCAGAGGCGACGACCGGAATCGAACCGGTGTAGACGGCTTTGCAGGCCGCTGCGTAGCCACTCCGCCACGTCGCCCTGGCTCTTAGCCTAGCGTCAGGAGAACGCCCCGCGATGTTCGCCGCCAGGGGAGCTCGCAGGCTACGAAGCGGGGGCCGGCGCCCCTGCTATTGCGCCACCAGGCGGACCACATTGCCCGACGGGTCGCGCACGAGGACCGCCGGGCCTGAACGCTCGGCCTCGATGCCCGCTTCCCTGACGCGCTCGAGCACGCGCTCGAGCTCGTCGGCGTCTGGAAGCGCGACCTCGAACGAGCGCAGGCCGATTGCGCCCGGCGGCGGGGCGCCGGCGCCGAGGCTCTGCCAGGTGTTGAGCCCGATGTGATGGTGGTAGCCGCCGGCGGAGACGAACAGGGCACCCGCGTACCCCTTGACCATGACGTCGAAGCCGAGCACGCCCGAATAGAAGCCCTCAGCCGCGTCGAGGTCGGCCACCTGCAGGTGTACATGGCCGATCCGCGTTCCCGCGGGGACGACAGCATCCTTTGCGCTCGCAGGCGGGAGCTCGGTCAGGATGTCGTCGATGTCGAGCGGCAAAGTCGCCATCTCGAGGCTCCCATCGACGTGGGGCCACTCCTCACGAGGCCGGTCCCGGTAGATCTCGATCCCGTTGCCATCGGGGTCGTGGAGGTAGAGCGCTTCGCTGACCAGGTGGTCGGAGGCGCCGTCGAGTGGCACGCGCGCGTCCGCGAGCCGGCGTAGGGCTACCGCCAGGTCGCGGCGCGACGGCAGCAGCACGGCGAGGTGGTACAGGCCGGTTGCGCGCCGCGCTAGCGGGGGCGCCGCCGCGTCCGCGGTCAGCTCGATCAGCGCCGGCTCGCCGTCGACGCCGAGGGCCACGCTCCCGTCTTCGCGATTGGTCGCGCGCAGGCCGAGCGCGCGCTCATAGAAGCCTCGCGACCGCGGCAGATCGGCGACCGTCAAGCGGACCGTGCCGATGTCGGTTTCAGGAGCAATCATCACCGTCGCTCCAATCGGACATTCTTGCTCCTGGTGGATTCAATGGTTGAGGAAGCAACCATTGTAGCGGGGGGGGGGGGGGGCGGGGGGCCGCTCTCAGCGCTCAATCGACTGAGCAGGCCGCCGAGTCGACTGAGGAGGTCCCCGAGTCGACCGAGCACGCCTCCGACTCGACTGAGCAGGCCCCCGACTCGACTGAGCAGGCCCCCGCGCCTGGCGCTCCGGGGAGCCGGCCGAGTAGCTCCGCGAGCTGCTCGATCTCCTCGTCTCTGAAGTGCTCGAGAAATAGCCGGCGGATACCGGCGATATGAGTCCTGCCCGCGTCACGCAGCTTCGCGAGGCCGGCGTCGGTCAGGTGCGCGTAGGACACGCGCGCGTCGTTGGGGCAGGAGGCTCGTTCGATCAGCTCCGCCGTGACGAGCCCGTCGATCAGCCGCGTGACACCAGAGCGGGTGAGCATCGTGCTCTCGGCAAGAGCTGACATCGGGAGCTTGCAGTCAGGAGCCTGCGCGAGGTACAGCAATACCTCGTAGTCGCGCGCAGTCAGGCCGTGGCCGGCAACGAGGTCGGCGTCGAGCTCGCGGAGAATAGAGCGCTGGCTCTGGAGGTAGCTCCGCCATGCCTCGAGCGATGATCCTTGCAATCCGGTGAAGGTCTTGGTCGGCATTGAATGAACTATAGTTGATGAGTCAACGGGTCCTGCCGATTAGTGTTGCGGGCCGCTTCAATCGGCCGTCCGCTTGCCCGCCGAGTGACGCGCCCGCAGGCCTAGCCCGCCGCGTAGACCGGCGAGGGGAGCGCGTCCAGCGGCTCTTCCGGCAGGAAGGCGAGGATCCGCTCGCGCGCGTCGGGGATGGCGGCACAGAGCCGGTCGATTCCGAAGGCGCTGAAGGTGAGCAGCCGCATCGGAGAGGTTGCGATCACGCTGACGCGCTGCGGCTCGCTTGATGCAGGATCGATCTCACCGAAGCAGTCGCCGGTGCCGATCGTGCGCAGGCGGCGATCGCCGTGCCAGAGCTCCGCGCTGCCGGAGCGAATCACGAAGAACGTTCCGATCGCCTGGCCCTCATGCATTAGGCGCACGCCCGCGGAAACATTGACGTCCAGGACCGGGCCCGCGAGCGAGCGCACGTCGAGCGAGCGGATCGATCCGAAAACCTGCATTGGCTCAGCTTGGGCCGGGGTGCGCACGGTCTCATGCACGCTACGGCCTCGGATCGCCCGCGAGAGCGACATTTCTCACAGACCCCGGATATGTCTGTCGGGGCCGGAAAAGGCGCTGTACCGGTGGCGACCGAACATCCGTCCATTCAGTCAGTAGCGATCGCTTCAGCGACGGGTATCATCCGGCGTGGAAGGCGGTTCGGGGACGCACAGGCACCATCGGTGTCCTCAGATCGCGGAAGGCAGAGCGGAACGGCCCGTTTGTCACAAGTTGGCTGACTGGGCCTCCTGGTCCGCAGGCCCGTTTATCTCGGATCGGGAGTGCGCCGTTGTCAGCATCACCGCTCGCCCATGTGGATCAGCCGTACACGGAGCAACCAGACGTTCGGGGCGGTGATGATGCTCCCGCGGATGGCGAGTTCGGCTTAATCACGCGGGGGATCGCCATCAGAACGGGCGCTGAGACGGGGGTGCTCGCGGTCTTCAACCAGGCCGATCGGCTCGTGCAGGTCTTATCCTGCTGGGGCGCCTCAGCGGGAGAAGGCCGGGTGCCCGGATCGCTGTCTGAAGGCGGAGGTTTCGTCGGTCGCGTGCTCGAGTCGGGGCACGCTGTCGGCTTGCCGATAGACCCTGACCTCGATCCGACCCTCGGCACACCAGCATCAGGCGCGCGCCTCGTATCTGCCGCGGGAGCGGGAATCCGCCCGCCCGGTGGTCCGCCAGGTGCGCTCTGCGTCGGCTTCTCGTCCCGACCGGTCGACGAGGCGCTGACGCTGTGGCAGGTCGAGAGCTACGCGCGGCTCGCGTCGCTCTGTCTGCATGAGGCCGGCATGCTCGACGGGCTGCTGGCCGCCGCCCATCTGGACGGTCTGACCAGCTGCCTGAACTACGCCGCCGTGCGTGCGGAGCTCGACCGCGAGATCAGCCGCTCGGAGCGCCATGGGGGGACCCTGTCGTGCTGCTTCATCGACTTGGATCACTTCAAGCACGTCAACGACCGCTACGGCCACCTTCACGGCAACCTGGTGCTTGCCGAGGTTGCGGCCATCCTGCGGCACGCCGTGCGCGCCGGCGACACGATCGGCCGCTACGGTGGCGACGAGTTCCTCGCGATCCTGCCCGACGCCAACGAAGCGGCGGCGTGCGTGTTGGGCGAGCGGCTGAGGTCGACGATCCACAACGCGAGGCCCCGAGTTTCTAACGAGCGGCTCGGCGCGTCGATCGGGGTCGCGCAGTGGCGATCCGGATCGACGGCGGACGAGATGCTCGGGGCGGCCGACGCGGCGCTACTTCGCGCCAAGGACTCCGGCGGCGGCATCGTGGTTGGAGCAGGCGACATCGCGGGAAGGGCGCGCCGCGACGTCGCGAGGAGGCCCGCGGGAGGGTTGTGACAACAGGTCCCGATGGCCCCAGACACGCCGAGATCCTCCGCTGATGTTGAGAAAGGGGCTACCGTGACTTCCGTGAAGGACGTTGTGCGAGTGATCCGCGCCGGGCAAGCGAGCAGCTACGTCGTCGCAGAAGAGCACGACGACGGATCGCTGCTGCTACGGCCCAACACCTCAGACCAGGCGATCGTCGAGAGGACCTCCGGACAGCGAGGGCCGGCTGTCGCCGAGCGCCAAGGGCTGCTCGAGGATCAGCGAAACGGGCGAACGGGTGTCATCTTGGACGTCCGAGACCTGTCCGTCGCCTATGGCAGCAAGAAAGCCGTAGACGATGTCCGCCTCCAGATCATCCGCGGGGAGATCTTCGGGCTTCTCGGCCCCAATGGAGCCGGCAAGACAAGCGCGCTCAGCGCTATCGAGGGGCTCATAAAGCCCGAGTCCGGGACGGTGCTTCTCGATGGCATCGACATCCGACGCCATCCCGCGCAGGCAAAAGCCAAGATGGGCGTGCAGCTTCAGGCGACGAGCTTTCAGTCGCAGCTCACGATCAAGCAGATCGTGAGGTTGTATGCGGGCCTCTACGGCATCAAGCTGTCCGACCCTGAGATCACCGACAGTCTGCAAGGCATCGGGCTCGAAGGTGAGGCGTCCAAGCCATTCAAGCAGCTATCGGGCGGGCAGCAGCAACGCCTCTCCCTGTACATCGCGGTCGTCCACGAACCCGCATTGCTGTTGCTAGACGAGCCGACCGCCGGTCTCGATCCTCAGGCGCGGCGGCAGCTTTGGGCCAGGATCGAGCACCTCAGACAGCAGGGCGGGAGCATCCTCTTGACCACCCACTCGATGGAGGAGGCCCAAGCCGTCTGTGATCGAGTGGCGATCATCGACCACGGCACGGTGCTGACGACCGAGACGCCACAGGATCTGATCGAGAAGCACAAGGACGATCCGCGGGTTCGCGAGGTCGCCCACGGTGAAGTGACCCTGGAAGATGTCTTCATCGGTCTCACCGGGAGTGAGATCCGTGAGTAGCGTGAGTAGCTCTCAGCCCACCGCCGCACCGCCGCTCCAGCTCGTCCTTACCTCGTTGCTACGAGCGGACTTCGTCGTGTTCTTGAAGAACCGCCGAACGCTGTTCATGAGCATCCTGTTACCAGTCTTCCTGCTGCTAACTACCAACTCAAGCAAGAGCACGCAGCACTTCGGCGGTGCGCTGTTCGTGATCGGATTGGCGATTGCCTACGGCATCGGCGCGACTTCGATCATGGGCTACGCGCTGACGGTGGCTCGGGACCGCGAGAAGGGCGTCTTCCAACGACTGCGCGTCACCCCGGCGCCCACGTGGACGATCATGGCCAGTCGACTGGGGATGCAGGCCTTCGCCAACCTGATCATCGCGCTCGTCGTCGTGATCGTTGGGTGTGCGATGCACCACATCTCGCTGTCGGCAGGTCAATACGCGCTGGTTCTTCTCGTCTCAATCCTCGGCGGTGCGGTGTTCCTCAGCCTCGGCCAGGCGCTCGTGGGTCTGGTGAAGTCCGCTGACAGCGTCAACGCCGCCGGACGACTGCTCTTCATCGCCCTTATTCTCCTCGCCACCTTCGGCCAGTCTGGAGTGCTCGGCAGTGCCTGGGAGTCGATATCACGCTGGACCCCGGTTGGCGCCGTAATGACGCTGTTCGCAGGCGTCCTCAACTTGTCCGCCTGGGACGCACACGACTCACTGATCCTATTGGCCTGCGGCGGATACATCGTCGTGTTCACCGCCATCGGCATACGCTGGTTCCAATGGGACGCCCGATGACGAGCCGGTCACAGCTACGTCACTTCACGTAGAAGTAGGCGGTCGCTTGCCGGCCGTTGACACCCGTGACCTGGAGCTGGTATTGGCCGGGGCACCAGGCGCGCCGTCCCAATGAGGCGGGGCCGAAGCTGTAGCGGTAGGCGATCCCGCGGAGCCCGCCGATTGTTAGGTTCGTGCGGGCGCCGCCGGACAGGTGCGGGCTCGGCCCGGGGAAGAGCTCGGCCTTGCAGCTGGCTGCGGTGGGACCCTGCAGCATGTCCTCCATCGGCGCGTTACGCGTCGACTGCACGACGTGGAAAACGGTCGGCATCGCGCCGACGTGCGGTGAGACGGTGGCGAGCAGGATTGCGGGCGCATCGCCACGGACCGGTGTCAAGCCCGGCGGCACACCTGCGAGCGAGGATGTGAAACCTTCGGCGACGATCGTCTGGGTGAGGACGCCATCCAGCGAGTCCGACAACAGCTCGCCGGTGGCGGGATCGAACGTGATCCTTGCGACGTCGCGCCCACGGCCGATCGACACCGCCGTCCCGAGGCGCCCGAGCGCGTCGTGCACCTCGCCGTCGTAGCGGAGTCCCGGAAGCGTCGCGATGAGGCGGTATAGCGCCCCGCGCACACCGGCGCTCACCGGCCCGGCCAGGAGCGTGGCGGCCGTCTCGAGCAGTTCCAGCGAGCGCTGCTGCGACGCGGTCAGCTTCGAGCGCAGGACCATCTGCGAAGTGCCGCTGCCAGCCGTTCGCTGCACCTGGATCTTGAGTGCTTCCTGGCGGCTGAGCGCCTTCTCCCCGGCATCGATCGCTGCTCGCAGCGGCCCGCTGTCGGGGGGAAGCGACGCGAGCTGTGCGCTCGTGAACAGCGCCTGCGAGAGACCGACCCCGTCTCCCGGGCCGTAATCGGCATAGCCGACCGTGATCGTGTCCTGCCCCGACACGCTACGTGCCGGGGACGCCGAACGCGTCCGCGAGGTCCCGTCGAACCCGAACCACGTCTCGACCGTCAAGCGTAAGGACCGGAAGCCCGGGCCAAACTCGCTCTCAAGCGTACGCGTGTACCAGAACTTTCCCGGTCCGAACGCCGGCTCGGTCACGGCCACAGCCGCCGCCGCCGCACGATCGAGTACGACCCCGGGCGAGCGCGCCGGCGAGCCGTCCGTCTGCGTTGAGGGCGCGACTCCTGTCGCGCCGCACCCGGACAGCGCGGCGACGACACAGGCCACCGAGACCATCGATCCCCTCGACATCGACCGAGGGTAGACCGCCTCGGCTTCCGGTGGCTAGTGCAAGGGGAGTGTCTGTTCGCGCTCGGAATCGGGCCGAGCCCCGAAGATACGTCGCTCGTGCTCGGCGATCGCGACGTCGTTGATGCTGGCTTCGCGTCGGGTCATGTATCCGTGGGCGTCGAACTCCCAGTTCTCGTTGCCGTAGCTGCGCCACCACTGGCCGGACTCGTCGTGCCACTCGTACTGAAAGCGCACGGCGATGCGGTTCCCCGAGAACGCCCACAGCGACTTACGCAGCGCGTACTGCTGCTCCTTGTTCCACTTGCGAGTCAGGAACTCGACGATCTCAGCGCGACCTACAAGGAACTCGGAGCGGTTTCTCCAGTGCGACTCCGGGCTGTAGGCGCCGGCGACGCGCTCCGGATCCCTCGTGTTCGATGACGCGGGCGTACGTGAGCGTCGGACGGTCGTGGGTTGTGGGCTGGCACAAAGCGGTGGCCGGTGCAGCGTGGCCCCCGGGGTCCTGACGCGCTGGGGTTACGCCTAACCTGGGCTGATGGACTGTGCTGCGCTTGATGTTTACGTTGCGGCGTTCCGAGCGCGGTGTCTCGCGATGCGGGCCGTCAGACGAGAGTGTTGGATCTCGATCGAACGACACTGCCCCAGCCTCGTGCGCCGGCTATCGCGTTAGGCGGATCAGCTCGTTGACCACTAACCGGTACCGGACCGGGATTCTCAGCACAGCACGATCCTAGATAGGCTCGATGATCACGAGATCCTTGGGTTTGGCGACGGCGGTGTCGCGATCGGGATCGGCCGCCCCCCGGTTCCCATTGGGAGGTCCAGACGGTCCGGTGGTCGATCCTCGTGCCAACGGTTTCGGTCGTCGGCTTAGAGCGTCCGATCCCACCCAGCGCCGCTGCAGAAGGGGAAAGGCTGACTGCGGTTGTGGTTCGGACCGGTTGTAATGAAATCGGGTTTCTCGTGGATGTATAGGTGCTGCCACGACCGAGAGAGGCCCGATGCCGCCGATGATTCGCTCTGACGACGAAGTTGCCCGCCTGCTGAAGTCTGTGTTAGGCCGACGCTGAAGTTATGCCGACATGTTGCGAGGACCATCGCTCGCCCGTATCGGCGGGCGAGAGTTCAGGCGATTTCGCGGAGTCGCAGCGCGACGAATCGCGAGGCGACGAGGACTGTGGCCAGTTCGACCAGCGCTGCGAACAGGACCGGGAAGCGCAGGGTCGGCTCGCTGTAGTTGAAGAGCACGCTTTGGCGAGCGATTGCGAGCGAGACGAGCCCGGTGACGGTCATCCCGATCGCGCTGATCGCGAGCAGAATCGCGATCTCGTTGCGGCACGCGGCGAGCGCGAGGGCGATCACCGCCGCGCTGACGGCGTTCAGGAGGAAGAGGGTGTTGATCGTGGGAACGGAGTGCAGGAAGCTCTCGTATTGCTGCAGGTGTACCCCGCCTTCGCAGAGCAGCAGGCCGATCGCGAGGAACCTGATGCGGTCGCTGCGCCTTAGCTTGGACTTGTAGGGGGTCATTTGACGATGATCGTCCCGGTCATGAAAGGATGGAAGGCGCAGTGGTAGGCGTACGTTCCGGTCTTGGTGAGCGTGACCGTCTTTGTCTGGTCGTGCTGGATCGCGCCGGTGTCGAAGATCGGGCCGTTGTTCGCGGTCGCCGTGTGCTCGGTGGTGTCCAGGTTGGTAAAGGCGACGGTGGTTCCGGCAGCTACGGTCACGGTCGAGGGCTTGAAGGCGAACATCGAGATGTGGACCGTGACCGTCTTGCCTCTCCCGCCGGTGAGCGCGGCGGAAGGAGGTGGCGCGCTGCTCGCGCCGCCGGTTGACCCGCCCGCCAGCACGATCACGAGTGTGGCGCCAACCGCGATCACGATGGTGACCACGAGCACGGGAATGATCCTGGCGCGATCGGTGAGGAGCTTGCTCATCGACCACTACTACGGCCCTCAGGGGACTTTGGGTCATGACAGGAGCCGCGCGAGGCCCTGTCGCCGGACCTGTGGATGACGTCCAGAATGCTCGGTTAGGGTACCGTTAGGCGGTTGCTCCGGCTCGGCCGGCTAGACGAATATGGTGGCAGAGCGAGCCTGGGTAGTGGCAGTCAGCCGCGCCAAGGTTTGCGCCTTTGGATATCGGCTCACGGTGGCGGTCATAGAGATGGCCGCACGGTTGGTCCGCACGATCAAACACCGAATGGGAGTCGACGCGATGTCTAGAGCGCCCTCATCGAGGTGGTTGCGCCGGCTGGCTGTAGCGTCGCGTTCAGGCCCGGGGCGGATCGCTATTGAGGCCCGCGGGTCGCCGGAGCTGGCGAGGAGAGGCAAGTGAGCCCGGTCCGAGCGCTAGCGCGACCTAACGCGGTCGCGCCTTCAGACTCCGAGCTGATGGAAGCCATCGTCGCCGGCAGCGTCGATGCGTTCGTCGAGCTCTATGACCGTTACTCGACCCGCGCGTTTCGCGTGGCACGGTCGATCTGCCGCGACTATGGCACGGCAGAGGACGCCGTTCAGGAAGCGTTCGTCTCGATCTTCAAGACCCGAGCGAGCTACCGCTCGCAACGAGGGACGGTGGCGGCGTGGCTGATGATGGTCGTGCGCAGCCGAGCGATAGATGTCTCGCGCGTACAAGCGAAGCACTCCGGCCGACGCGCAACCGACGACGCGCTCGCCGCCGTGCCGGCAGCGGGCGACGTCGCCGACGAGACCGGCGCGCGTATCGACGCGAGCGGTGTCCGAGCGGCCCTGGCCGCGCTTCCAGACACACAGCGAGAGGCGATCACTCTCGCCTATTACGGCGGGCTCACGCACACCGAAATCGCAGAGCGGCTTGGCCTTCCGTTCGGCACCGTCAAGGGCCGCATCCGTCTCGGCATGGACAAGCTCCGCCTCGCGTTCGACGCGCCCGAGCTCTAAGCAAGCTTCGACTCACCCGGTCACATCGAGCGTGTCAGCGGCTCGCGAGGGGTCGCTTGCGGAGCCGGCCGTCGCCTGCGTCGTTTGACCGCATCGCTCACAAGGCCTCGAGGAAGGCGAGTAGTCGGTCTGGCGCCTGGTAGCGCCCGGGCTTGCCGTCGGGCGTGGCGGTCCGGTCGAGCGCTCGTTGTTTGAGTTCGAGGTCCGCGTCGAGATAGATCTGCGTCGTTGTCGGGCTGGCATGTCCGAGCCACAAGGCGATAACCGAAGTATCGACCCCGGCGTGCAGCAGCCTGATCGCAGCGGTGTCGCGGCTGAGCTGTCTCCCGGTGCTGGTCGGGAACAGGGGATCATCCGCGGACCCTTGCCGTTCCGCTAGCCAGACCCGGATTGTCGCGGACGTCGCGCGCGTCAGCGGCGTCACGCGATCCTTCCTTCCCTTGCCGTGGCAGGTGACGTGCGCGCCGGTGCTGAGATGGACGTCGCCGCAGGTCAGCCCGGTCAGCTCCGAGGCGCGCAACCCGGTCTGGACGGCGAGCAGCAGTGCTCTCGTCCGCTCTCTCGTGGGCTGTCGAGGACGACAACTGGCCACTCTCGACGAACGGCTGTCTGACGATGCAGCGCCGGCGCGGGATGCGCCGGGCCTCCCGTCGTGCCGGGACCGGAGCGG
>Ga0302324_100004873_pt1 | contig 29571 bp, 16 predicted proteins | sample Palsa_T0_1_FD_201949 | JGI IMG/M metagenome (GOLD analysis project Ga0302324, IMG submission 201949) | Peat permafrost microbial communities from Stordalen Mire near Abisko, Sweden - Palsa_T0_1 | ecosystem: Environmental > Terrestrial > Soil > Palsa > Peat permafrost | place: Sweden: Abisko...
GTTATCACCGCCGAAATGGTGAAGAGCCGCGAAATCAATTGGAGCCTTCTCGAGAAAGCCGGATAGCTTTTTGGGACCAAGGGACCTCATGTTTAATCGCGAAAAAATCGACGTAAAGCGCGTGCCCATGATGCCGGTGCGCGATATGGTCATCTTCCCGCAGATGATGACGCCGTTCATCGTCGGCCGGGAAGCGTCCGTGCGGGCGCTGGAAGAAGCTCTGGCTGGCGAAAAGAAGATTTTTCTTGCGACGCAACATGACGCCTCAGTGGATGATCCGAAGCCCGAAGAAATTTATCAGGTGGGCACGCTCGCCAACATCGTGCAGAGCGTGAAGCTGCCCGACGGCAACATAAAAGTTCTGGTGGAAGGCGCCGAGCGCGCCAAGATCGTTCAAGTAACGAGCGACGAAGGCTTCTTTCGCGCCTCGATTCGCGTCATTCCCGTCAAATCCGAGCCATCGCCGCAGCTTCAGGATGTCTCAACGCGCGTTACCGGCCTCTTCGAGCAATACGTCAAGCTGTCGCAGAGCCTGAACTACGACACGATGATCGCCGCCGTGCGCGTGGAAGACGCGAACAAGCTCTCCGATGCCATCGCCGCCAATTTGCAGATTCCCGTCGAAGAGAAACAGGAATTGCTCGAACTCTTCGACCCGCAAGAGCGCCTGAACCGCATCGCCGATATTCTGGAAGTCGAAATCGAAAAGTTGAACGTGGATCGCACCATCAACACGCGCGTGAAGCGCCAGATGGAGCGCGCGCAAAAAGAGTATTACCTCAATGAGAAATTGAAGGCCATCCAGAAGGAACTCGGCCGCGGCGAAGCCAGCGAGATCGATCAGCTCAAAAAGAAGATCGAGACCTCCGGCATGCCCGCGGAAGTTCAGGAAAAGGCTGTGCAGGAGCTGAAGCGGCTTGAAATGATGCCGCCGATGTCCGCGGAATCGACCGTTTCCCGGAATTATCTCGATTGGATGCTCGCTGTGCCGTGGAAGAAGAGATCGCGCGAGTTGCGCGACATCAAGGCCGCCGAGAAAATCCTCTCCGAAGACCATTACGGGCTCGAGAAAATCAAAGATCGCATTCTGGAATTCCTGGCCGTCCGGCAGCTAGTGAAGAATCCGAAAGGTTCGATTCTCTGCTTCCTCGGGCCTCCGGGAGTCGGCAAGACATCGCTCGCGATGTCCATCGGCCGGGCCACGGGACGCAAGTTCGTCCGCGTTTCGCTTGGCGGCGTGCGCGATGAAGCCGAGATTCGAGGCCATCGCCGCACCTATATCGGCGCGCTTCCTGGCCAAATCATTCAAATGATGCGCAAGGCCGGCACGGTCAATCCCGTGTTCGTCCTCGATGAAGTGGACAAGATGTCCATGGATTTTCGCGGCGATCCGTCGGCAGCGCTGATGGAAGTGCTCGATCCGGAATTGAACCACGCCTTCACCGATCATTATCTCGATGTCGAATACGACCTCTCGAAGGTCATGTTCATCTGCACCGCCAACGTCCTGCACACCATTCCGCAACCGCTGCAAGATCGCATGGAAGTCCTGCGGCTTCCCGGTTACACCGAGCAGGAAAAGTTTGAAATTGCGAAGCGCTTCTTGATCAGCAAGCAGCGCACCGCGACGGGCCTCACCGATAAGAACATTCAGTTTACGGATGAGGGCGTGACGCACATCATCCGCCATTACACGCACGAAGCCGGTGTCCGCAATCTGGATCGTGAAATCGCCAACGTCTGCCGCAAGGTGGCGCGCAAAGTCGTCACCGAAGGCAAGGACGCGCAGGTTGAAGTGAGCCCCTTGAACGCCGGCGAGTACCTCGGCGTCATGAAGTTCCGGGATTTCTGGTCCGAGAAGAAGAACGAAATCGGCCTCGCCGTGGGCCTGGCGTGGACGGAATACGGCGGCCAGGTGCTCTCCACCGAAGCCACGCTGATGCAGGGCAAGGGCCGGCTGACGCTCACCGGAAAGCTCGGCGACGTCATGCAGGAATCGGCGCAGGCGGCCATGAGTTACGTTCGCGCCCGCAGCCATCTTTTCGGCCTGCCCAAGGATTTCTACCGCCATCTCGACATTCACATGCACGTGCCCGAAGGCGCCATTCCCAAGGATGGCCCGTCGGCTGGAATCACGATTTGCACGGCAATCGTGAGCGCTCTCACGCACATTCCAGTTCGCTGCAATGTGGCGATGACCGGCGAAATCACGCTGCGCGGCAAAGTGTTGCCCATCGGCGGCGTGAAGGAAAAGCTTCTGGCGGCCCACCGCCTTGGCCTCCGCACCGTTATTCTGCCGAAAGACAATGAGAAAGATCTCGAAGAAATTCCGGCTGATATTCAGTCGGAGATGTCCATTCGATTCGTTGAAATGATGGACGAAGTGCTGGCGTTGGCTTTGGAGCAACCCTTGCCCATCGCGGGTCACACGCCGGTGGCTGAAGTTGAGCCTGAATTTGGCGGCGATGTGGCGCAAGACAGTAAGTTGACCAATTGAAATTCCTCGGCGTACCTCATTCGCGCTGGCTGCACTTGGCCGGTCGCGGCGGGGCAATCGCACTGTCTGTACGGGAACCCGTTTAGGAGTCTGGACGCAGCCGCTGGTGGAAATGTTCCCCTGCCCGGAGTCCAATCGGAATTAACTTGTGCCTGGATTTTTAGGCGTGAAGAAGGAAAAAAACTCGATGAGTGTAAGTCTTGCAGAACTAAAAGATAAGAACATCACCGACCTGGCGAAGATCGCCAAAGAATTGAATATTCCCGGGTCGAGCGGCATGCGCAAGCAGGAATTGATCTTTCAAATCCTCCGCGCGCAAACCGAAATGAACGGCTTGATCTTCTCGGAAGGCGTCCTTGAATGCCTCCCGGACGGCTTCGGCTTCCTACGCGCGCCGGAGTACAACTATCTGCCGGGCCCGGACGATATTTACGTCTCGCCCTCGCAAATCCGCAAGTTCGATCTGCGCACCGGCGACACTGTTTCCGGCCAGGTTCGTCCGCCGAAAGACGGCGAGCGCTATTTTGCGCTGATCAAAGTCGAAGCGGTGAATTTCGAGGATCCGGAAGTCGCGCGCAACAAGATTTTTTTCGACAATCTGACACCGCTCTATCCGCAGGAGCGAATCAAGCTCGAAACGACGAAAGAGAATCTCACGGGCCGCGTTCTCGACATGCTTTGCCCCATCGGCAAGGGCCAGCGCGGATTGATCGTGGCACCGCCTCGCACCGGCAAGACCATGATGTTGCAGTCCATCGCCAATTCCGTCACCACAAATCATCCCGAGATTGCGTTGATCGTCCTGCTGATTGATGAGCGCCCCGAAGAAGTCACGGACATGCAGCGCACGGTGAAGGGCGAGGTCATCAGCTCGACGTTTGATGAACCGCCGCAGCGCCACATTCAAGTGGCCGAAATGGTGCTTGAAAAGGCGAAGCGGCTCGTCGAGCACAAGCGCGATGTCGTCATTCTCCTCGATTCGCTCACGCGTCTCGGCCGCGCTTATAACGCGGTTACGCCGCCTTCGGGCAAAGTGCTCTCGGGCGGTATCGATGCCAACGCTTTGCAGCGGCCGCGCCGTTTCTTCGCCGCGGCGCGAAATATCGAGGACGGCGGCTCGCTCACCATCATCGCCACCGCGCTGATCGATACCGGCAGCCGCATGGACGACGTAATTTTCGAAGAGTTCAAGGGCACCGGCAACATGGAAATCAATCTCGATCGGCGGCTCGTGGATAAGCGCGTTTTCCCGACGATTGACATCAATCGCTCCGGCACACGAAAAGACGAACTGCTGCTTCCGCCCGATGAATTGAATCGCGTATGGGTGCTGCGAAAAGTATTGAGCCCGCTCTCGACCGTCGAAGCGATGGAACTTCTTCTCGGCCGGCTGGTGAAGACGAAGAGCAATGCGGAATTCCTGGGTTCAATGTCCGGCGGCCCTTCCTAAACTTCCGAGCTCGTCTTTCGGTCTACTAAAAATCTCAGGTCCAAGCGTGGCAGCATCCAAGTCGCCGGCGAGACGCCGTCGCCACAGATGCATTCGTGGTGTTGGCACGTTTTTGCGACTCGCCTAGCTTGCGGCTAACTCTTGGATTGTTTTTCCTGGGCGAGAAGAACGATGAGGCGCGCCACTTCTTCAGCTTCCATCGCTGTGCTGTCGACGAGCACCGCATCTTCAGCGCGCTTGAGCGGCGAATTTTCGCGCTCGACGTCGCGCCGGTCGCGGTCGCGCACTTCCTCGATCGTCCGCGCGAGGTCAATCGCATCGCCTTTCTGCTGATGCTCGCGCCAGCGCCGCTCGGCGCGCACTTCTGCCGACGCCGTGAGATAAATCTTCAAATCCGCATCGGGGAAAACGATCGTGCCGATGTCGCGGCCTTCCATCACCACGCCGCCCAGCTGCCCCACGCGCCGCTGCTCGGCCACCAGCACGCGCCGCACGCCGGGAATCACCGCGATCTTCGAAGCGGCCTGCGACACTTCCGGGCTGCGAATCGCGGCGGTCACGTCCACGCCATCCAGATATATTCTCTGCGCGCCGTTTTCGTTGCGAAGATCGATGTGCGTTTCGTTCGCCATGCGCGCGAGATCGTCATCGGAGTCAAGCACCATGCCTTTCGGCCGCGCCTTCAACGCCAGCGCCCGGTACATCGCGCCCGTATCCACGTAAACGTAGCCGAGCATTTCCGCCACGCGCCGCGCGACCGTGCTCTTCCCTGAGCCAACCGGGCCGTCAATCGCGATGATGAGCTTTTTCAACAATCCAGTTTAGTGCCGCGTCCAGATTTGCAGCGCCGTTAGGAGCAAAAAACCGGCCACCCCGCAGAGCACCACCGACATCAGCACACGATTCAGAAGTAGCAAAAGCGTCCTTGGACACAAAGTGCGGAAATCACCCGCGATTGCGCTTCTCGGGTGAACGAAGCTAGGAACATAGGTCAACGGGAGAATGCCTTTACGAAATCGAGGAAATCTTTGATCCGGTGGCAGCGTGCGGTTGACTCGAGAGATGATGAATTGTTGCAAGAACACGAAAACTATCAGCAAGACTAAGAATATCCCGTCGAAGTACTCGATAACCAGTTTCAGAGTCATCGCTCAGATTCGCTTGAAGGCGCGTTCGATTTCGCGCATCGAATAGCGCAGCACCACGGGCCGCCCGTGCGGGCAGCTCATCGGATAATTCGTGCGCGAGAGTTCCGCGAGCAGCCATTCCATCTTGACTTGATCGAGCGGCGTGTTGACTTTGATCGCGGCGTGGCACGAAGTCGAGGCCGCGATCTTCGATTGCAGCGAATCGATCGAAATCGCCTGATTCTCGCGCGCGATGCCGTCCAGAATTTCCGCAAGCAATTTCTCCGCGTCCGACGCCGCAATTCCCGCGGGTGCCGCGTGTATCGCCACGGTCCGTGGGCCCATCAGCTCGGCTTCGAATCCGTTGGCCCGCAATTCTTCCGCGATCTGCTCGAAAGTTACCAGTTGCCGTGGCGTCAATTCGACCATCATCGGCACCAGCATCCGCTGCCCGCCGAGTTCTCCCTCGCGCCGTGCCTGAAGATGCTGCTCGAAGAGAATGCGCTCGTGCGCGACGTGCTGGTCAATGATCCAGAGCCCTTCGGAATTTACCGCGACGATAAAACTGTTGTTCACCTGGCCGAGCGGCTTCAAATCCGCGATGTCTTCCGTCCGCGGCAGCGCTCCCGGCGATTCGGCGCGTTCGAGTGCAGGCGCAACTGCGGCAGCTGCTCCAGCTGCCCCCGCTGCAATGGAAGCGGCGTGGGCCGCTGCCGTCTCCACAGGAAATTCAATCGCGTTCTCCGATCCGAATTGCAGGCGCTGAGCAATCGGCTGTTGCGGCTCGCCGCTCAATTCGAATCCATCCGAATACGCGCCCGGCGTGGCCGCAAGGCCGCCGAGATCGGGCATCGGCGGAATCACGGCGCGCGGCGGCCCCATCGGCGCCGATCCCGCGCCATCGCCCACGGCTTCACCCGGTGCCACTGAATAATTTTGTTCCGCTCCGTTTCCGCCAGCCCCTGCGCCAGCGGCGCGCGCCGCCGGAAATCCCGGAATCGAGCGCGCGTTTGAAAGCGCATGCTTCACGGCATCGCGCGTGAAATCGTGAACGAATTGCTGATGGCGGAACCGCACTTCAATTTTCGACGGGTGAACGTTGACGTCCACTTCCGGATACGGCAGCTCAATGAACAGCAGCACGACGGGAAAGACGCCCGGCGGAATAATGTTGCGATACGCGTCGCCAATCGCGTGAAGGATCAGCCGGTCGCGCACCAGCCGCCGGTTGACGAACACGTAGATCCCGTTGCGATTCGTGCGGTGCACTTCCGGCCGCGACACAAATCCCGTAACGCGAATCCGCGCCGATTCCTCGCCCGGCTCCATCGCGGGCTCGGTGATCGACGCGCGCATCGGCCCTTCCGCCGCGGGGATTTCCAGCAGTTCGTCGAGCGATTGCCGCCCGAACACTTGATACACGCGCTCGGCCAATTTCTCCACCGGCGTCGCATTCAGAATTTCCTGCGTTGGCGTCTTGAGGACGAAGTGCGTTTCGGGATGCGCGAGCGCGTAATGCGTGACGAGCGAAGCGATGTGCCCCAGCTCGGTCGTATCCGACTTCAAGAATTTCCGCCGCGCCGGGACGCTATAGAAAATATCGCCGACGGCGATGGAAGTTCCCGTGGGCAATCCCGCCGGCTTGACGCCGAGCAGTTTCCCCCCGGCAAATTCGACGCGCGTTCCCTGCTCGTCTGGCACCGCGCGCGTTTCGAGCACGAGCCGCGAAACCGCGGCAATCGAGGGGAGCGCCTCGCCGCGAAATCCAAGCGTCGCAATCGAAAGCAAATCGTCCGCCGTGCGCAGCTTCGATGTGGCGTGCCGCTCGAACGCAAGCAGCGCATCGTCATGATTCATGCCGCAGCCGTCGTCGGTGACGCGAATCAGCCGCTTGCCGCCGGATTCGACTTCAACCTTGATCGAACGCGCGTCTGCGTCGAGCGCGTTCTCAAGAAGCTCCTTCACCACGGATGCCGGCCGCTCGACAACTTCACCAGCCGCGATTTTATTCGCGACATTCTCCGGTAGTATGCGAATTCTGCTCATTCTAGATTTGGCCTACTTCCACAACTTCACTTGAGGCGAATCCCTAAATCATCCAATTGCGCGGTATCAACTGTGCTCGGCGAATCGGCCATCAAATCCTGCGCCGCCGTGGTTTTCGGGAACGCGATAACTTCTCGGATGGACTTCTCCCCGGCAAGCAGCGTAACCACCCGGTCTAGCCCCAACGCAATTCCGCCGTGCGGCGGCGTGCCGTACGTCAACGCATCGAGAAAAAATCCGAAGCGCTGCCGCTGCTGCTCCGGCGTCAACCCAAGCGCCTTGAACATGCGTTCCTGAATATCCTGCCGGTGAATTCGGATGCTGCCCGATCCTAGCTCGACGCCATTCAGCACGAGATCGTAGCCCTTTGAGCGGCATTCCCACGGCGCCGTCTCAAGCTTGTCGAGATCTTCTTCCACAATTCCCGTGAACGGATGCTGCGCGCTCACCCAGCGCTTGTCGGTCTCGCTCCATTCGAAAAGCGCGAAGCCCGTGATCCACAGAAATTCCCAGCGCGTGCGATCAATCAAATTCAGCTTGTCGCCGAGGTGAAGGCGCAATTGCCCAGCGACGCCGAGCGATGTATCGCTGTGCGGAATCTGTTCCTTCGCCGTCGCCGCAACGATCAGGTCGCCGGGCTTTGCGCCCACAAAGGCAGCAAGTTCTTTCAATTTTTCCGCGCCGAAGGTTTTTTCGAGCGAAGACGCGACGCCTTCCGCCGTCACTTTCGCCGTGTACACAGCCTTCGCGCCCGCCGATTTCGAGTGTTCCGAAAGCTCATCGAGCTGCTTCCGCGAAAATGCCGCCGCGCCCGGCGCGACGACGGCTTGCACGTTGCCCTCGAAGTGCAGCGTCTCGCGCGCGCCTTCGAAGAACGGTGTCACGTTCTGCAATTCCATTCCGAATCGCAAGTCAGGCTTGTCCGAGCCGTAACGGCGCAGCGCTTCGTGATAATCGAGATGCCGGAACGGCCCTTTCACGTTCACGCCGATCACCGCGCACGCGCGCGCCATCACATGCTCGATCGTCTCGAAAATATCCTGCTGCCGCGGAAACGACATTTCCAGATCGAGCTGCGTGAATTCCGGCTGCCGCTCCGCGCGCAAATCTTCGTCGCGGAAACATTTCACGATCTGAAAATACCGGTCGAGCCCCGAAATCATGAGGATTTGCTTGAAAATCTGCGGCGACTGCGGCAGCGCATAGAACTGCCCGTGATGGACGCGGCTCGGCACCAAATAATCGCGCGCGCCTTCGGGCGTCGAGCGCGTTAGCATCGGCGTTTCCACTTCGTAGAAGCCGAGTTCGTCAAGGGCCTTGCGAATTTCCAGCAGCACTCGATGGCGCAGCGCGAGATTCTTGTGCGGCTTCGGCCGGCGCAAATCGAGATAACGATAACGCAGCCGCGTCTCTTCGCTCGCAGTCACCTCGTCTTCGATTACGAACGGCGGGGTCTTCGCATTGTTCAGCAAAAACAACTCGCTAGCAGCGACTTCCACATCTCCCGTGGCAATTTCGGGATTCGATTTCGCGCGCTTCAGCACACGGCCCTTCACCGCGACCACGTATTCGCTGCGCAGATCTTCGGCCTTCGCATGCGCCGCGGGATTCTGCTCCTTGTTGAACACAATCTGCGCGATGCCCTCGCGATCGCGCAAATCAATGAAGATGAGCTGCCCGAGATCGCGCCGCCGATGAACCCAGCCCATCAGCACAACTTCTTTATCCGCGTCGCCCGCGCGCAATTCGCCGCAGTAATGTGTTCGTTTCAGATTTCCGAGTGAATCAAGCATGTGCGTGTCAGGTTGTCCTTCGCGATGCGTGCAAGTGTTGCAGCAGGTCGGCCATCGAATACTTGTTTTGCTGCCCGTCCGCGAGACGCTTCAGCGAGTATTGCTTCGATGCGACTTCGTCTTCGCCGATGATCAGCGCATATGTCGCGCCGAGCTTGTCCGCCAAGCCGAGGGACTTTTTGAACTTCATTTCTTCCGGCGGCAATTCCACCGCGTACCCAGCATCGCGCAATTGCCGCGCGAGCTGCACGGCAGGCGCATACGATTTTTCGCCCATCCACGCGATGAAAACGTCGAGGGCGCTCGCCGCCGCTGCGTCTTTCGTCGCGTCCTGCAGCGATAAGATCAGGCGATCCGTGCCGATGGCGAAGCCGATGCCCTTCGTCGGCGGGCCGCCGAGCAATTCAACGAGGCCATCATACCGTCCGCCGCCGCAAACCGCATTCTGCGAGCCGAGTCCCGGCGCAACGATTTCAAATGTCGTGCGCATGTAATAGTCGAGCCCGCGCACCAGCCGCCAATTAATTTCGTACGAGATATCGCGCAGTTTCAACTCCGCCTGCAGCTTCGCGAAATGCGCGCGGCAATCCCCGCAAAGATGGTCTGCGATGTGAGGCAAATTCTCGATGATCGGCTGCTCCTCCGGCACCTTCGAATCAAGCACGCGCAGCGGATTCGTTTCGATTCGTCGCTGGCTGTCGGCTCCGAGCTTGTCTTTCACTTTGCGCAATTCTTCGCGCAGCAGCTCAACGTACTTCGGCCGGCAATTTTTATCGCCAATCGAATTTATAGAAAGTGTCGGGCCCCTCAGTCCCACGCGCTCGAAAAAAACGAGCAGCATCTCGATTACTTCAGCATCAATCGCAGGCGCGTCCGACTGCCCAAGGACTTCCGCGTCAATCTGAAAAAACTGCCGATAACGACCCTTCTGCGGCCGCTCGCGCCGGAACATCGGCCCGATGTTGTAAAGCTTCACATTCCCCGGCAGTGTGTGCATCCCGCGCTCGATATACGCCCGGCACACGCTCGCCGTCGCTTCCGGCCGCAACGTCACCGTATCGCCGTCGCGATCGTCAAACGTGTACATCTCTTTCGCGACGACATCCGTCTCGGCGCCGATCGACCGCGCGAACAATTCCGTCTGCTCGAAAATCGGCGTGCGAATCTCGCTGTATCCGTACGTGCCAAAAATGTCGCGCGCCGTCTGCTCCACGCGATTCCAGAGCGCCGAATCCGGCGGCAGAATATCGCGCGTGCCTTTAATAGCGCGAAATTTAGCCTGCTCGCTCACTTCGAGGCCTCGTCGCGATAGGTATTCTTGTACGCGACATACCGCTCGGCGTACCCATCAATCGACGCTTGATCTTCCACCGTCAGCGAACGTCGAAATTTCCCCGGATGCCCCATAAACAGGCTCCCGGGCGCAACGAGAGTGCGCTCCGGCACAAGCGTCCCGGCGGCGATGATGCTGCCCGTGCCAATTTTCGCGCCATTCAAAATAATCGAGCCCATGCCGATCAAGCAGCGCGACTCAATCGTGCATCCGTGCAAAATCACGCCGTGGCCCACGGTCACGTTGTCGCCCAGCGTCAACGGGTACAAATCGCGCATCACGTGCAGCACCGAGCCATCCTGAATATTCGTGCGCGCGCCGATGCGAATCCAGTGCACGTCGCCGCGAATCACCACGCCCGGCCACACGCTCGCGTCTTCGCCGATCGCGACATCGCCGATCACCACGGCCGCTTCATCAATGTATGCGGATGCTGCGATGGCGGGCGTCCGCCCGAGATACGCGCGAATCAATTCCCTGCCTCACGGCGCGGCGCCACTCGCCTCTGCAATTTCCGGCGCGCTGAAGACAAACACGCAAATTAGCACACGCACTGTGGCGCAGCAACTCTTCGGCCTGGCCTCAGAGTCTTCGAGCAGCGCCCCTACAACCCAAAACGTAAAAGCGGCACTTGTAGCGCCGGCCTTCCGCGACGTGTGCGTCCCGACCTGGTCGGGAAGGCCGGCAGGTTTTTCTTCTCTTGTGTGTAGAGAATCGTTACAGAATCTGCACAACGGATCCGGTGGAAGTTTTATTCACCATCGCCGCCCGCTCCGCCACATTCCGCGCCATCGCATAAATACTCGGCGCCCCCGGCGCATCTTCCCCGAGCGAAGCGACCGGTTTCCCCGTGTCGCCGCCAATGCGAATCTGCGGCTCAATCTCAATCTCGCCAAGCAACGGCACGCCAAACGCTTTCGCCAAATGCGCGCCTTCGCCGTGGCCAAAGACGTCAATCCGCTCCTTGCAATGCGGGCAATTGAAGTAGCTCATATTCTCGACCACGCCGAGAATTTCCACATTCACCTGCCGGAACATTTCAATCGCCTTGCGCACATCGGCGAGCGCCACAATCGAAGGCGTCGTCACGATCAGCGCGCCCGTCACCGCGACCGATTGAATCAGCGTCAACTGCACGTCGCCCGTCCCCGGCGGCAAATCCACCACAAGATAATCGAGTTCGCCCCACTGCACGCTGCGCAGAAATTGCTGAATCACGCTGTGAAGCATCGGCCCGCGCCAAATCAGCGGCTTATCGCCCGGATTCAGCAACCCCATCGAAATCATTTTCACGCCATAGGCCTCGACGGGAATAATCGTCCGCTCGTCCACCGCGCGCGGCTGCTCCGTGGTTCCGAGCATCACCGGCACATTCGGCCCATACACGTCGGCGTCGAGAAGCCCCACTTTCGAGCCCGTCCGCTGCAGCGCAATGGCCAGATTCACGGCAACGGTCGTCTTCCCCACGCCGCCTTTGCCGCTCGCGACAGCAATAAGATTCTTCACTCCAGGAATAGGGGCCTTATCAGGCATTTTGTCCTCGCGCACCCATCATAGAACGCGCGAACCAATGCAGCAAGCTAGCGCCGCGCGCACCGAATCTCACCTGCGCTTTGCGCCAAATGCCGCCGACACGCTACAATGAATTGTTGCGCATTGCGGAATTCGACGCGCACTCCTGCTCGCCGGCGCCGCTTTCGCTGATAATGGAGTTTCGGGGTCACGCCGCGCGGCAGCGGAATCAACAGGCCGCTCGCGGCATCCAATAGTCGTATGGACATCGAACGAATAATTAATCGCGTAGTCGCGCGCTTCATCGGCACGAAGCACGAGCGCGACATCAAGCGCATCGCGCCAACTCTCGTCGCGATCAACGCCCTCGAGCCCGAAATGAAGGCGCTCGCCGACGCGGATTTCCCCGCGCGCACCGCCGCCCTCAAAGCGGAAATTGCCAAGCGCCTCGAAAGCGCCGATCCCACCGCCAAAGATTACAAAGATCAGCTCCAAGCGGCTGTCGAGCCCGCGCTTGTTCCGGCATTCGCTCTCGTACGCGAAGCCGGACGCCGCACGCTCAACATGCGCCACTTCGACGTGCAGCTCATCGGCGGCATCGTCCTGCACCAGGGAAAAATCGCCGAGATGAAAACGGGCGAAGGCAAGACGCTCGTCGCCACCCTGCCGGCCTACCTTAACGCGCTCGCCGGCCGCGGCGTTCACATCGTCACCGTAAACGATTATCTCGCCCGCCGCGACGCCGAATGGATGAGCCCCATCTACAAGCTCCTCGGCCTCACCGTCGGCGTGATCGTTCACGATCTCGACGACAACCAGCGCCGCGCCGCCTACGCCGCCGACATCACCTTCGGCACCAACAACGAACTCGGCTTCGACTATCTCCGCGACAACATGAAGTACGACCTCAAAGATTGCGTCCAGCGCGGCCACCAATTCTGCATCGTGGACGAAGTGGACTCGATCTTGATCGACGAAGCGCGCACGCCGCTCATCATTTCCGGTCCCGCCGAAGAATCGACGGACAAGTACTACCGCATTGACAAAATTATTCCCAAGCTGATTCTCGACATTGATTACACCGTCGACGAAAAGCTGCGCACCGCTACGCTCACTGAAGAAGGCGTCTCGAAGTGCGAGCGCCTCCTCAGCCTCGGCAATCTCTACGACCCAGAAAATATCGAAGCGATTCACCACGTCTATCAGGCCCTGCGCGCCCACACGCTGTACGAAAAAGACGTCGATTACGTCGTGAAGGACGGCGAAGTCGTCATCGTTGATGAATTCACGGGCCGCCAGATGCCGGGACGCCGCTGGTCGGACGGCTTGCATCAAGCCGTCGAAGCCAAGGAAGGCGTGAAGATCGAGCGCGAGAACCAAACTCTCGCCACCATCACCTTCCAGAATTATTTCCGCATGTATAAAAAACTTTCCGGCATGACCGGAACCGCCGAAACCGAAGCGCCGGAATTCGACAAGATCTACAAACTCGAAGTCGTCGCGATTCCGACCAACAAAACCCTGATCCGCCTCGAAAATCCCGACGTCGTCTATCGCACCGAACGCGAAAAATTCGAAGCCGCCGTTGACGGCATCATCCAGGAAGACGGCACAAAAGTCGGCGGCATCCGCCAGTATTACGAAAAAGGCCAGCCCGTTCTCGTTGGCAGCATCTCCATCGAAAAATCAGAGAAGATCGCGGAGCTTCTCAAGAAGTCAGGCATTCCGCACCAGGTTTTAAACGCCAAGCAGCACGAGCGCGAAGCGAAAGTCATTTCACAGGCGGGACGCAAAGGCGCCGTCACCGTTTCAACCAACATGGCCGGCCGCGGTACCGACATTCTGCTCGGCGGCAATCCCGAAGCGATGACGCGCGAGCATTTCCTCAAGAACAAGATGGCGATTCCCTACGCGCCAGTCGGATCGGTGATCGGCGGAAATGGCGCGAACACAGAAACGCCGGGCGAAGCGGATGCAGCCGCGGGCGCATCGGGCGGTGGCACCGCAACGGCCGTCGCAGATGTCGCCGCGCCCGCGAGCCACACCGTGCAGATGGTTCTCTTCCAACAGGAAGGCAGAATCTTTCAGGTCCCGCTCGATCAGTGGAAGCCTATCTACGATCAATTCTCCGACCAGTGCCGCGCCGAACACGATGAAGTAATTGCTATGGGCGGCTTGCACATCCTTGGCACAGAGCGCCACGAGGCTCGCCGCATCGACAATCAGCTTCGCGGACGCGCCGGCCGCCAGGGCGATCCCGGCTCTTCGCGATTCTTCCTCTCGCTCGAGGATGATTTGCTCCGCATCTTCGGCGGCGAGAAGGTCAAGGCCATGATGCACTGGCTTGGAATGACAGAGGGCGTCCCAATCGAGTCCAAGCTAATCAGCAAGCGCATCGAGAACGCGCAAATGGCCGTCGAAGCGCAAAATTTCGAAGCCCGCAAGCACCTCCTCGAATACGACGACGTGATGAACAAGCAGCGTGAAACGATTTATTCGCTGCGCCGCGGCGTCCTCGAAGGCGCCGACCAAAAAGAATTCGTCCTCGAACGCGCCGAAGAAATCGCATACGGTCTCGTGGATACGTTTTGCCCGCGCGAGCAGCATCCCGGCAACTGGAACACGACGCAATTTTCAAACGAAGTGCTGAACCAATTCGGAATGGACGTGAAGGCCGTGGGCCTCGACCTCGGTTCGCTGAATCACGACCAGCTAGGCGATGCGTTAGCGGAAAAAGTGATCGAGCATTACGAGGGAAAAGAAAAGCTCTTCGGCGCGCCCGTGATGCGTTGGCTCGAGCGCCGCATCCTTCTCGATATCGTCGACGGCCAGTGGAAAGACCATCTCCTCACGCTAGACCACTTGAAGGAAGGCATCGGCCTGCGCGGCTACGGCCAGAAAGATCCGCTCGTCGAATTCAAGAAGGAAGCCTTCACGCTCTTCGAAGACATGATGGGACGAATTGACACCGAAAGCGTGCGCTTCCTATTCCTGGTTCGTCCCGCCGAGGGCGAGCGCCCCGCAAATCCATCCGCTGGGCCCGAAGAAGCCAGCCCGCGTCCGAAGCAACTCGAAATTCAGCAGCGCATCGAACGCCGCCAGCAACGCACCCAGCAAAATCTCCAATACCAGGCCGGCCCCGCTCAGGCCGAAGCCCCCAAACGCGTCCGCGCCGGCGCCAAAGTCGGCCGCAACGATCCCTGCCCCTGCGGCTCCGGCAAAAAATACAAAAAGTGCCACGGCGCCACCGCGTAACATTTCGAAACCTACACACTATCACTGTGCGCGGCCCAGCTACTCACGGAGTTAGGCCGCTGGCGGATGCGCGAATGCCCAGAGTTCCTTTGGCGACGGCGCCGAATTATGCAGAAGAATAGTCCAGAACACCGGCACGATCGCTCTTTATTCGACGAGGGGCAGCAAATCTTGGACGAAATTGGAGGAAGCCGCATGATTCTAGGCGCCCGGCCTTCGCGATCTGCGGCGAGTCGAGAGAAAATTATTCCAGGTTGCCGATTGCAAAAGATATTGGTGTCTGCAAATGGGACAGTCTAACCGTGCGTGCCTCTGGTCTTCGGACGCGAGAACTACGTGCACGGCTTTGTGCTTATCCTCCCAACACGCGGCGCAGTAAGGCGCCGGGTCGCCTTCCAACCAACAGAATGGCGCATCGAACGTAAGTTTGCCTTGAAACTCCAACGCCCTTTCTAATCCCTCCACCTTCTCTTCCACATGGCGCTTCTCTCGTGAGAGGTCCATTACTTCGGCTTCAAGCGCAAGAATTCGTCGGTTCAGCTCTATATCATTAAATTTTCTAACGAGGTCGGCGACATCCTTCATGTTTTCAACGACGCCCATGTTCACCTCTCAAAAAATTAACGACATAATATCATGCGCTGCTACGGACGTGATCGCGCGAGGTCTGGGCGATCTCCTGTTGTGGCGAAGAACTGGCGTTGGTTTACCAGCGGGCTTACTGGAGGAACGGAGGAAGTTTTACGTTGACAGCCGTGTGCAATCGCTGCAGCGGCCCCCATTGCGGAGCGCGAATCCTAGGGCCTTGCGATGGCAGGTAGAATCTTAATACGCGCGCCCGGTGGACAAATTGGAGCCCATTAACTTGACAACGACAGATTCAAAAAACAGATTCTGGTCATCCAAATAATGCGTTTCGGTTCTTGTATGACTAGGCCTAGGCTCTGCTCGTGCCCGATAGCCTAGAGGGAGAGGGCGCGTCGCTCCGAGGCAAAAGTGACTCTTTGACCAGGGCACTCCGCCGCGGTTGACCCTTCGACGATGTCGCAGGTTCGAATCCTGCCGGGCACCTCAGCTCCCTCACCGCTCCCAAATGGCTCGCAGTTAAGTACCTTTCTTTCTTAAGTATGGCAAGAAGATTTTTCGTCTTTTTCCAAGTAACTCATGCAATGAGACTTCCGATACGCCCTATCAGAAAATGTGATGTAACTCGTTCGTTTCTTGGGGATTTCCGTTGCTATTTCGCCTCTTGCCGGATTTGCGGTAGCAGCGCGCAAGCATCCACTAGTCGGCTCTGGCGCTAACCTTCGAGCCGCCACCTCGTCTGAACTTTGGGGGAAGCTCCTGCGTACATTCGATTTGTGAACCAAAACGTAAGGAGGAGTAAGAATGAAGAATTTGAAGCTGTCGAACACCGCGGTCCTGCTCGTCGTCGCACTCACGATGACCCTCGCATTTGCGGCTCAGCGTACTTTCGCCGCGGATGAAGGACATTTTGATCGAACGCTTACCGTCACCGGCCCCGTGGACCTCGAAGTTCAAACGGGCTCGGGCGACATTACCGTGCGCGCCGGAAACGCCGGAAGCGTCGAGATTCATGCCAAGATCAAGGCCAATGACTGGCACTTCGGCAGCAACAGCGCGCAGATCGAAGCCATCGAAAAAAATCCGCCGATTCAGCAGGAAGGCAACACGATTCGCATCGGCCACGTGGAAGATCGCGAACTTCTGCGCCACATTTCCATCAGCTACGAAATCATCACGCCGAAAGAAACGAAGCTGCACTCCACCTCTGGCTCAGGCGACGAAAAAATTGATGGGATCGCCGGACCCGTGGAAACCTCCAGCGGCTCAGGCGGCTTGCACGTTCACGATATCGGCAGCGACGTTCGCGCCAACACAGGCTCGGGCGACGTGGATGTTCAGAACGTTCATGGCAGCGCGCGAATCTCCACCGGCAGCGGCGGACTCCAGGCCACCGGCATTGCCGGCTCGCTCACCGCGTCAACCGGCAGCGGCGACGTCAAGCTCGAACAAACGGCCGCAGGCGACGTAGACGTCTCGACCGGCTCCGGCGAGGTGACTCTCGACCACATCAAAGGCGGCGCGCGCGTCCGAACCGGCAGCGGCAACATTCACGCCGAAGGCGAACCGACCGGCCCATGGAAGTTGCACACAGGTTCCGGCGACGTTGCCATCAAGCTTCCGAGTTCCGCGGCATTCGAACTCGACGCCGCGACGAGTTCCGGCTCGATTCACAGCGACCGCGAAATCGTGATGTCCGGCACGCTCAATCCGCATGAGCTTCGCGGCAAAGTGAACGGCGGCGGCGTGCTCGTCGAATTACACACGAGCTCAGGCTCGATTCGCATTGACTAAATGTAGCTCACGTCCCTTTACCCTGAGTTTCGAAGGGCGTCCCGACGCAGTCGGGACGAGACGTGAGGCTTTTCTGCGGCGCGCCAAAAAATCGATAATGAACGGAACGTAACTAACCCGTAACTTAAAAAACAGCTTTAACGCGGCACGCCGCCCGCACGCGCACCAAAATGTGATAAGTTTGCCTCGGCCTAACGAGACCGAATCGCCGGGCCGAAGGATGTGTCATGGCGACGGCTGCCCCCAGAAGCTGCCGCGTTGACCGATGCGTGGAGGGAGTGCCCCCGGCACTGGCTGCCGAAGCGTTGTGCCTCGATCACTTTCTCGATCAATCGTTCACCCGCGCCGATTTCGCTCTCGACCGTTGCCAGCGCGGCGAATCGATTGACCGCACCACCCTGGACTGGCTGCTCGCCGATGCGCACGTCACGCTCAATGCACTCTCAGAAATTGCCGCGAAGCACGACCTCGCGCAGCAAAGCCGCATCCTCGAGCTGCTCCTCTGCATCGCAAATCTAAATGACTACATTGCGCACCACTCGGTCCAGCTCACAACGCAAGCTTGACGCATCAATGACCAGCGAACCAAAATGCCCTGCGGGCGCAAGTCTGGCGCTCACAGTTCGCCGTTCTTGCCCTTCCCGCGCTCTCAGCCTAGAATGGGTTTTGAGATGACTTCCGGACCCGATCCAAAACCGTCGTGCGAATTTAGCGACGACATGATCATGAGTCTGAGTTTTTCAGGCCCCGCCGACGTGGCCACCATCAATCCCGTGGTCGCCTGGGCCATGGACGCCGTGAAAAACATGGGCTGCGCCGTCGGCAAAGAGTGGGAAGTCGAGGTCGCTCTGCGCGAGGCCGTTTCCAACGCCATGATTCACGGCTGCAAGGGCGACCCCTCTAAAGTCATCCAGGTCTGTATGGGCTGCGACAAGGAACACGGCCTGCTCATCATCGTCCGCGACGAAGGCCCCGGCTTCAAGCCCACCGAAGTGAAAGATCCCCTCATGGGACAGAACATCTACGCCGACCACGGCCGCGGTATTTACCTCATCAACCAGCTCATGGATGAAGTCTCCTTCGAGCGAGGCGGCACCGAGATACACATGCGAAAGCGTTACCCCCCACCCGACTCGTCATCTTGAATTTTTCGTTTCGCACCCCCAAGCTTGAGTTCTGCATCCGGAGTCATCCATGGCAGAGCAGAACCCAAAGCAGGACCCATTTAAGCCGGCGCAGCCGCATATTCCCGGCGTGCCGCATTCCGCGTCCAAATCGTCCGCAGGCGCTACCTCGAACGGCTTGGTGGCCGCTTTGCTTCAGCCGCCTGTTGTCCTCGGTTTCCTCGGGACATTCGCTTTTCTCATCGGCATTTCCGTTTGGTTGTATTCGCGGCACCCGGTCAAGCCCATCGAGGCCGCGTCAGCTCCAACGGAAACCGCCAAACCTGCTTCGGCGCCGGGAACCGTCACCATTCTCGTCGCGCCAGGCGAAATCGCAACGACGGATGAATTAGTCAAGCCCTGGTCGTCGAAGCGCTTCGATTTCGTCGACCCCGACACCACTCTTACGGTTCCCGCGCTGGTCGTTCATCTTCCGCACGGCGGCTACTGGGGATTCTCTCTGCGCGAGCCCTTCGGCGGTTGCCACCTCGAATACGTCACGGATCTGAAGCGCCTCGAAAGCACGTACAACTTTAAAAGCGACCACCCGATGGTCGGCGATCCTTGCGATTACAGCGTGTTCGATCTGACCAAGTTTGGCCCCACCAGCGACAACGCAGTCGTCCGCGGCGCCGTCGTTCACGGCACAGCTCTGCGTCCTCCGATCGCCATCGAGATCAAAGTCGAAGGCCACAAGATCATCGCGGCCCGCCGCGAATAATCACGGGAAATGTGGCGCGAGTGATCCTAAACGAATAATTTCTAATTTGGATTTAGGCTGTGGAACTGCGGCTTTCGAGCATCTCGCACCGGCGGACTTCCGCTTCCATCTTTCCGGTCACGACCAACATCACCATTCTCTGATCCGCAAGCCACGACCACAGAGGATGCCCAAATGTCGCCGGCCGATTGTGTTCGACGAAAAAATGCGAGAACCACGCCAACGCATACGGCACAACCAGCGCCGCCAAAATCCACCACGGACGCCGCAGCAAAATCCCCGAAATTAGCAGCGTCCAACCCACCAGCGTCCCAATCGTGTGAAAAATTCGCGTCGCTACCTGCCGGTGCGCCAACACATACGACGGCCAGAACTCGGCGAAGCTTAAAGGTGTCGCGCTCATGCGCGCCATTCTATAACACCCTGAAACCTCGCAAGCGAAATGCCGCGTGACAAGATTGCCACAATAAAAAATGCCGCTGTCCCGCGATTTGAATTTCGCGGGACAGCGGCAGAAAAAAGCGGCATCAACCTGCCGCGAGTTATTAATTCCGTTCCACTAATCCGCCGGCAGTTGCTCCACCGACCGAGCCACCAACACCGGCGCCGCCGGACTCAATCCCGGATCGACGATGACGAATCCAACCACGCGCAACGGGGTAGTCGTCGCCGCTCCCTGCAGCGCCGAAAGCCCGCTGAGATTGATGAACACCGTATCGTTCGTCGTCAACACCGTCAACGGTGCCGGCAAGAGCACGCCAGCCGTCCAATTGTCAGTCAATTGGAAGCTGCCGTTGTTCCCGCTGTTGACCACGACATTCCCGGCCAACGTACCCGCCTGTCCCTGTCGCCGCAGCACCACGCGCTTCACCGTCAGTTGCGGTGTCGCACCTGAAGTATCGAGCGTGCCGCCAACTCCCACGCGCTGCCCTGCCGCAAGCGCGGAATTATTGAAGAGCAGCGTGGTAATCGGCAGATTGATGTGCCCGATTTTGTAAATTTCGCTCCCGTTCAAAGGCAGCGTCGTGATGTCGCCCGGTTCGACGCCGCTAACCACAGGCAGCTCGTCGCGCACATACACATCAGCCGAAGTTGCCGGCCCTGTCGCTGGATTGATCCAAGTAAACAGCCCGCCGAAGTAGAAGCCACTGTTCGACACCACCTGAATCTCATTCGCCACGATGCCCATTGACACCGGATCGAGCGAGCCCGTTATCGCCAGAATCGTGTTCGGCGTGTACGAACTCATCGGCACATCGGAATCATCGAAGATCGTGTTGTCGTTCGTCTCAACCGTCCACTGCCGCCCGTGTGGCCCCTGCACGATAAAATTGCCGTTGCCCGACGCCTCAACATAGCCCGCCAGGAAATCGTCAATCGAGACGTCAGCATTCGTCGAGTTCAGTAGCGCCATCTGGAACACGGGATTAACTGCTCCCGTGATGTTCCCGTTGCTGTCTGTCGCCAGCGATTGCCGCAAATCAAAGTCCATCCGCAGTCCGACCAGGTCCGCCGCGTTCAGCACGAACGCATTGGCAAACGTCACCATCACCGAACCCATGCTCAGTGTCCCATTCACGGTCTGAATCGTCGGTTCCCCGCCGCCTCCAGGAACGTTGATGAATCCGATCACCGGATTCGAAAATGTGACCGTCGCCGAAGTATAAGTTCCCGTCGGCACTGAATTGAGGTCCATCAATTGATGCAAGCCGCTCAACTGAGCAAAATCAATCATCTGCGAGCCCGAAAAAACGCTCTCGTCAGTATTCGTAACGCTGTTGTGCACCGTCACGCCCGTCACCGTAAGCTGGCAGGAAATCACGCTTGGCAGCGGCTGGTCAGTGCCGATCGTATAAACCGACGCGGTCTGCGTTCCGCTCCCGCCCGTTGACGACGAAGATCCCGCTCCGCCTCCGCAACTAGCCAACAGCACCAAAGGAAATATCGCGAATAAAGCCCGAACACACCGTTCAACACGCATCGTCCGCTCCTTATAATTATAATTTCGTTTTCTCACATCGAAGGGCGGCCTTCTAGGTGGCCGTTCCCCTCTACAATTTGAACACGGGCAGACCTCGAAAGTTGCGTAGTTCCAGGACCATGTGTGTAAAGAATTGTCGTCAAAAAGTGACTGGTACTAAAGGTTTTACGCCAAAAATACCCCGCGCCCTGCTCCCCGGAAGTCCTCGTTCGCCGATCCGATTCCCCCTCCCCGCCAAAGATTTCTGAGCCGATTCGCCGTTGCTTTCCGCATTACCTAACAGAACGAGATTTCGGCCTTGTTGGCCACTGCCGGCGAATCGGATCACCGCCGGTGGAGATGGGATAGCTAGATCGTGATCAGGGTCTGCCTAAAACTTGACTCAGACGGAGATGACCGATGAAATTTCGCCAAATTGCTCTTCTGCTAGTAGACGCCGTTTTGATTGCAACACTCGTCGCATGCGGCGGCGGCGGTTCCAAGGGTGGCGGTGGCGGCAGCACTCCATCTCCAACGACCTTCACCATCGGCGGCAGCGTCTCGGGCCTCTCGGGCACGGGACTTGTTTTGCAGGACAATGGCGGCGACAACCTCTCGATCTCCGCAAACGGAGCGTTCACCTTCGCCACTCCGATCGACAGCGGTAGCTCATACAACGTCACAGTTTTCACGCAGCCATCCACCCCGGCGCAGACCTGCGCGGTGACAAACGGCACCGGCACCGGCACCGCCACCGCCAATGTCACCACCGTTCAAGTCGCCTGCACGACCACTGCGGCCAACGACACCATCGGCGGCACCGTCTCCGGCCTCTCGGGCACCGGCCTGGTTTTGCAGGACAACGGCGGCAACAACCTGACAATCACCGCCAACGGAATCTTCACCTTCAGCACACCTGTCGCCAGCGGCGACGGTTATGACGTCACGGTTCTCACTCAGCCCTCCAGTCCGGCGCAGACCTGCGCGGTGACAAACGGCACCGGCACCGCCACCGCCGATGTCACCAGCGTCGTCGTCGCCTGCGCCAACCTGACAGCCAGCGAATGGACCTGGGAAAGTGGCGCCGGCGGCGTCGCCCAGGCGGGCACCTACGGGACTCTCGGAACGCCCGCCCCCGGCAACGTTCCGGGCGGGAGATACGCCGCGGTTAGCTGGACCGACGCCGCCGGAAATTTCTGGCTCTTTGGTGGTCTCGGTTACGATTCGACCGGCACGTCAATCCCCGGATATCTCAACGACCTCTGGGAATACAGCGCCGGCGAATGGACATGGATGAGCGGGTCAAACGTTTACGGTAAAGCCGGAACCTATGGCACTGAGGGCACAGCTGCGCCTGCAAACGTTCCCGGCGGACGAGGCTACGCTGTTATCTGGGTCGATGCGGCCGGCAATTTCTGGCTCTTCGGTGGCAGCGGCCTCGACTCGACAGGCAATCTCACTGATCTCAATGACCTGTGGAAGTACAGCGCGGGTGAATGGACGTGGGTGAGCGGGTCGGACGTCGGCAACAAGTCGGGGACCTACGGGACTCTGGGAACGCCAGCCGCCGGGAACGTCCCCGGTGCACGAGGCTACGGTGTCAGTTGGGCCGACGCAGCCGGAAACCTCTGGCTCTTCGGCGGGTACGGTTATGATTCTGCCGGACACGATGGTCTCCTCAACGATCTATGGAAGTTCAGCGCCGGCGAATGGACGTGGGAGGGCGGGTCCGACACTTACGGCCAATCCGGAACATACGGCACCGAAGGTACGGCTGCTGCCAGTAACATTCCCGGCGCACGGCAGTACGCTGTCAGCTGGACCGATGCGGCGGGAAATTTCTGGCTCTTCGGCGGGTACGGTGCCGACTCGACCGGCAGAGCCAGCCAGCTCAACGATCTCTGGAAATACAGCTCGGGCCAATGGACTTGGGTCTCCGGGTCGGACGCGGTCGATCAAGCGGGAACCTATGGCACTCAGGGTACGCCCGCTTCCGGCAACGTTCCCGGAGCGCGACAAGGCACCGTCGGCTGGATCGATAAGGCCGGCAATCTCTGGATCCTCGGCGGCAATGGTTACGACTCGACCGGGGCATCCGGTCAGCTCAACGACCTTTGGGAGTTCAGCGGCGGCCTCTGGGTATGGATGGGCGGCTCGGACGTCGCAGGCCAGTTGAGCACCTACGGAACTGAAGGAACGCCCGCCCCCACCAACGTTCCCGGGGCGCGTGCCTTCGGTCTCGGCTGGACCGATTCGGCAGGCGATCTCTGGCAATTTGGCGGCACCGGTCTGAAGTTGAACGGAAATCCCGACTCCCTGAACGACCTCTGGAAGTTCGGCCCCTAGTAGCCACCGCGCGGAGCATCCCTGATTTTCTCTCCGCGTTTTGCGTCGCCCGAAGGGGCGGGTCACCCTGAGTTCCTAAACAAAGGGCAGGCCCGCCCCTTCTTTTCTCGCCGCGCGCTCTTTCCTGTTCTCATCCGGCCGCGATGGGGCACCCACGACCTGACGAACACACATGGAGAAAGACTAGAATCCCCACCCTTCGAACTGCGAAGGATGGGGCACGCGCGCTCCGACCCCCTGAGGAGCAAGCGAAGAGGGCGCAGCGAGCGGCACCCCTACGACCGAACGGCGATGGCAAGGCCGAAGAAAAAAGCGTGCCGGGCTGAAGCCCGGCGCTACATTCGGAGAATACAAACTCTGCCGGACGTGAAGCCCACCGCTACTTTGACGACCGACCGCGAAGAAGGCGCAGCGAGCGGCGCCCCTGCGACCGAACGGCAGCGGCGAGGCCGAGGGCCGGGATCGAGTAGCTCGCGATGCGTCGAGCCCGTGCAGCCCGACAGGTCGAAGCGATGGCGCGCCTCGGATCGGACACGCAGACTTAAGAGTCACCCGGAAACTGTGATATAAGGCCAGATAATGAATCGAAGCCGCATGGTACCTAGACTATTTGCGGTCCTCGCTACTGTTGCAGTGGCCTGCGCGCTCGGATGGGGCGCCGGCGGAAGGCATTCCGTCACGGCCGGCACGAACGATTTGCCGCGCGAGCCAATCCTTCGGATCGAAACCGGGATGCATATCGCCGGCATCAGCGCCATCGGCACGGATGCCGAGAGTCATTATCTGGTGACGGCATCCTACGACAAAACGATACGTGTGTGGGAACTGCCATCCGGACACCCGGTGCGAGTGATCCGCCCGCCGATCGATGTAGGCGATACGGGCGAGGTTACGGCTGTCGCTGTCTCGCCGGACGGCCGAACGATCGCCGGCGGCGTGCGCGGCCCGCACAATACCGTTGTGTTATTCGATCTGCAAACCGGCAGACTCGAGAAGTATCTGAATGGAGTCGACGCTACTGTATTTCACCTCGCGTACTCGCGCGACGGCCGTTATCTGGCTGCGACGCTCTTCAACGGCGCCCTGCTTCTCTACGACACCAGCAACTACATGCTCATCGGAGATGACACTGACTGCGCGGACGAAAGTTACGGAGCTGCGTTTGACGAGCAGGACAGGCTGATAACGACGTGCGAGGACGGGTTCATTCGCGAGTATGGAGTGACGCCGAATGCGTCTCTGCGTCACCTCGTGAGGGCCAGGGCGCCGGGCGGCAAGCACCCGCATCCCGTAGCGGTTTCGCCGGACGGATCGGAAATCGTGGTTGGATTCGAAGACACGCCCAGGACTGATGTACTGTCATCCAAAGACTTGTCATTTGTATTTTCTCCGGAGATGCCGGAGAGTGACGAACTGGCTACCGCCGGCGTGTCGTGGTCGGCGGACGGCAATACGCTTTACGTGGGCGGCGAAAGACTCAACGACGGCCCCGAGCTCATCCGCGCGTGGGCCGACGGCGGGCGCGGCGCTTACCAGGAGATCGCCGCGAGCGACAATACCATCACGCAGATTTTGCCCTTACGGAACGGCGGAATTGCGTTTTCCAGCTACACGCCATCATTCGGAATCATCGATAGCAAAGGCCATCGAACGGTGTACGTCGGGCGGGTGACGGCCGACTATCGCCGCAACCGGGATGGTTTCCTCCTGTCTGAGGATGGCGCCACGGTGCAATTCGGCTACGAGTTTGGCGGTAAGGCGCTTGCGCGGTTTTCGCTGAGCGAGCGACGACTGGATACAGCGCCGGGACGCGGCAGCCTCAACCGACCCATTGTGGAAGGATTGCCCATCACCGACTGGGTGAACACTTCGTTGCCGAAGCTCGGCGGCAAGCCGCTCGAGATGGAGAAGGGTGACACCTCGCGCAGCCTGGCGATTTTGCCGGACGGGAGCGGATTTCTGTTGGGATCGGAGTGGTATCTATATTTTTTTGGTGCTGATGGCTCACAGCGGTGGAAAGTGGAGGGTCCCGCCACCGCCTGGTGCGTGAATATCTCTGCCAACGGAAAATTGGCCACCGTTGGTTTCGGCGATGGATCGATTCGCTGGTACCGCGTCGCCGACGGCCAAGAGCTACTTGCATTTTTCCCTGCAAGCGACCGGAAGCGGTGGGTGGTCTGGACGCCGTCGGGGTACTACGACGCGTCTTCGGGCGGCGGGGATTTGATCGGCTGGCAGGTCAACAACGGCCGCGACAAGTCAGGCGATTTCTCTCCGGTCGAGCAATTCCGGTCAACTTATTATCGCCCGGACATTGTGGCGAAAATCCTGGAGACCGGAGACGAGGCCAAGGCCATTCTTGCGGCAAACGGGGCCTCCGGGCGCAAGACGAGTGAAACAAACGTGGCCCAAATGCTGCCGCCGGTGGTGGAGATTGTTTCGCCGGTGGACGGCGCGGACGTGAGCACATCGGATATTTCTGTGCGCTATGCGTTGCGTTCGCCTTCTGGCGAAACGCTGAAGGACGTGAAAATTTTGGTGGATGGAAGACCCGCGGCCGGCGAACGCGGCGTTGCACCGGCCTCGATGCCGGCAAACGGAGACGCGCTCGAAGTCAAAGTAATCATTCCTCCGCAGGACACGACAGTATCCGTGATTGCAGCCAATCGCTACACAACGAGCGCGCCCGCGACCGTACATCTGCACTGGCGCGGCGCGAACGCCGGCGATTCCAAACTCAAACCAATATTGTATGTGCTCTCCGTCGGTGTGAGCCAGTATTCCGATCCGGCATTGCAACTCCGCTACGCGGCGAAAGACGCGCAGGATTTTGCGGCGGCGCTCCTGCGGCAAAAGGGCGGGCTTTATCGCGACGTGCAGGTGAAGGTGCTCACGGACGACAAAGCCAATAAGGACGATGTGATTAGCGGACTCGATTGGATTCGCAAGAAAACGACGAGCGACGACGTCGCCATGGTTCTGCTCTCGGGCCACGGCGTGAACGACGAAAGCGGAAAATATGTGTTTCTCCCGCATGACGCCGATATGGAAAAACTGCTGCTTACCGGCGTTTCGGTGCTAGACATCGAGTCCACGATTTCATCGCTTAGAGGCAAGACTCTATTCTTCGTCGACACTTGCCACTCAGGCAATGTCATCGGCGGACGGAAGGTCGACCGGCCGGACGTCAACGGATTGATCAATGAGCTTGCGAGCCCAGAGAGAGGAGCGGTTGTATTCGCGGCGTCCACCGGAACACAATCCTCGATTGAAGATCCGCGGTGGTCAAACGGGGCTTTTACGAAGGCGCTCGTCGAGGGATTGAACGGCAAGGCCGATTACGGCACTCCAGGCCGGATTACGGTGACCGGGCTTGAACTCTGGATCGAGAATCGGGTTCCGGAATTGACGCAGGATCAACAGACTCCGATGTCGCAAAAACCTGGCCCGGTGACTAACTACACGATTGCGTTGAAACAATAATTTTGAAGCTATTCGCGGGCTTGCAATTTTAGGGTGCGCTGCTGCATGGAGAGGACGTTGTAAAAGCTCGATGCCATCTGCGTGCCGGTGCGCTTGTCGAGCGCCTGCACGAAAAGCAGAGGCAGCGGGAACTTGCGAGACCATCGAACGCAGCGGTGGGCATCGCCGGACGCGCGCCATTAACGAGATGACTTCTAAGTAAAACGATAATGACCACCACATTGCGGATGGCCCGGCGCCGCCGAACTAGCTTTGCGATGACCTTACGCCTCTGATTCGGCCGGCCGCGATCGCGTTCTCTCGACACTGGTATGTGGTATAAAGCCGGACAATGAATCGAAGCTGTAACATACGCAGACGGTACTTCGCGCTCGGAACTGCCGCGTTATCGTGCGCGATCGCCTGGTATGCCGCCGAGAAGCGCGCCGTCGCGGCTGAGACGAATGACTCGTCGCGCGAGCCAATCCTGCGCATCGAGACCACCACTCACATCGCTAACATCAAAGGCATCGGCACTGATGCCGGGAATAAATATCTGGTGACGGCATCCGACGACAAAACAGTACGCGTGTGGAAGCTGCCATCGGGGCAAGCGGGGAAAGTGATCCGGCCGTTTATTGGTAAGGGCCTTGAGGGCAAGCTGACGGCTGTCGCTGTTTCTCCCGACGGCCGAACGATTGTCGCGGCATTGTACGGCCCTCCGAACGCAGCATTCATCGAACTGTTCGATCTTCAAACCGGCAGACAGGAGAAACATCTTCCAGGAATCAGAGATCTCGCCAACCACATCGCGTTCTCGCGCGACGGCCGTTATCTGGCGGCCGCGCTGATTACCGGCGACCTGCTTCTATACGACACAAGCGGCTATCCGCTGATTGCGGAAGACAGAGACTGCTCCGGCCATAGCTATGGCGTGGCGTTTGACGCGAAGGACAAAATTATTACGGCGTGCTACGACGGATTCATTCGCGAGTATGAACTGACGAAGGAAGCGTCTCTGCACTTGCTCGCGAAGGTGAAACCTCCGAGCGGGAAGGAGCCGTTTACCGTGGCGGCCTCGCCCGATGGATCGGAAATCGGGGTTGGATTCGAGGACTCACTGAAGATTGATGTGCTCTCGTCGAATGATCTCTCCTATCTCTTTAGTCCCGACTTAAGCGGCGTTTACGGCTCGAGTACGAACGGTCTCTCATGGTCGGCGGACGGCAAAACGCTCTACGCGGGAGGCGCATGGGGGCTTAACAACCACGCTATCATCCGCGCGTGGTCCAACGGCGGCCGCGGCACTTTCCAGGACATCATCGCGAGCGACAACGCGATCTCGCAGATTCTGCCGTTACGGAACGGCGGAATTGTGTTCGGCTCCGCCATGCCCTCATTCGGAATTATCGATGCCAAAGGCAATCGAACGGTGTACGTCGGGCCGGCAGCCGCCGACTATCGCCTCGACCAGAAAGGATTCCTGCTTTCGCCCGATGGCGCCACCGTGCAGTTCGCCTACGAGTTGGGGGGGAAATCCCCTGCGCGATTTTCGTTCGCGGAGCGCGTGCTGAACGCTGCGCCGTCGGGAACGGACGGCCTTAAGCCAGCGGCCGTAGATGGGCTTCCGGTCACCGATTGGGCAAGCACTCTCTCACCCAAGTTGAATGGCAAGCGAATTCCGATCGAACAGTATGAGCTATCGCGCAGCCTTGCGATTGAGCCGGACCAAAGCGGTTTTTTGTTGGGAGCGGATTGGCACGTTTACTTTTTTAACGCCGACGGCTCGTTGCGATGGAGCGCGCTGGCTCCCGGCACCGCCTGGTGCGTGAATGTCTCCGGCAACGGAAAATTGGCCGCCGCTGCTTTCGGCGACGGATCCATTCGTTGGTACGGCATCTCCGACGGCAAAGAGCTGCTTGCCTTTTTCCCGGCGGGCGACCGGAAGCGCTGGGTGGTGTGGACACCTTCGGGATATTACGACGCCTCCCCCGGCGGCGAAGATTTGGTCGGCTGGCACGTCAACAACGGCCGCGACAAAGCCTCCGACTTCTTCCGCGTCGGCCAATTCCGCTCAACTTATTACCGCCCAGATATCATCGCAAAAGTCATCGATACCAGCGACGAAGCGCAAGCCATTCTTGCGGCGAACAAAATTTCGGGGCGCGAAACGCGCGGAGCAAGCGTCGCGCAGATACTGCCACCGGTCGTTGAGATTGTTTCGCCGCTGGACGGCGCGGACGTGACCACGTCGAATATTTCGGTGCGCTATCTGGTGCGTTCGCCTTCCGGCGAAGCGCTGACGGACGTGAAAGTACTGGTGGACGGCAAACACGTGAGCGGTGAACGCGGCGTTGCGCCGGTCTCGACGACGCCAAATCGAGACGTGCTCGAAGCCAAAGTGAGCCTTGCGCCCGTCTCGACGACACCAAATGGAGACGTGTTCGAAGCCAAAGTGAGCATTCCGCCGCGCGACACCGCGGTCTCGGTCATTGCGATCAATCGCTTATCATCGAGTACTCCTTCG
>Ga0302324_100004875_pt1 | contig 29565 bp, 22 predicted proteins | sample Palsa_T0_1_FD_201949 | JGI IMG/M metagenome (GOLD analysis project Ga0302324, IMG submission 201949) | Peat permafrost microbial communities from Stordalen Mire near Abisko, Sweden - Palsa_T0_1 | ecosystem: Environmental > Terrestrial > Soil > Palsa > Peat permafrost | place: Sweden: Abisko...
GGCGCGCGATCAAGCGAATCCATGTACTCAGGAATGGTTTCCCAATCCCAATGCATGCCTTCCTTCATCGCGCTGTAGGGGATCGCTTCGGTGCGCGTCATGGTCAACATCGAGCGCTCGCGAAACTCGGGCTTGCAGGGCGCGAACCCGAAGCCGCAGTTGCCGAGCACCAGCGAGGTTACCCCGTGCCATCCGGAGATGGTGCAGTAGGGATCCCAGCGAATTTGCGCATCGTAATGCGTATGCAGATCGACGAAGCCCGGCGCGACGATCAGGCCGTCCGCGTCGATGGTCTTTTTCGCGAAGCCCGGCGAACGTCCGCCAATCTGCGCGACCTTGCCGTCGCGAATCCAGATGTCGCCGCGATAACGTGGCGCGCGGGTGCCGTCAACGATCGTTCCGCCCTTGATATGGATGTCGATGTCAGCCATGCAGAGTTCCCTCCTGAGTGGTAAGGACTTGGGCAGACCGCCAACTCAAGGTCCAACCCCAGTAGCTTGGATTTATATCCGTTCTTACATCATCGCCCCGACAAAAGACAAGCTAATTCGACCCATGCGCCAAAGTAATGATGCTTGATGCCCACGGTCACTATCGAAACATCGGTGGGAGCGGTTTCCGGCCGCCATCACCGGCGACATATCTACACAAGATAGAAGCGGGTGCCGCAGATATCCACCTGGTTCTTGTTCACCAGCAGGTCGCGACGTTCCGCGGCCTCCAACACGCGCCTGCGATCGGCGACCACCACGTCGATACCGCCGAGGCCTTCGCCCCGGCCGTCGGTCGCCGCGACGAAGCGAATGGCGGCGTTGTCGAGCGGCAGTTCAAGCCGCCCGTGAGCGTCGTTGCGCAGCGGCAGTTCCGCGATCTTGCTCCAGCGCTCGGCGAGGCCACGCGGGTCGGCCGACTGCAATTCGACCGCGGTATAGTCGCTGACCTTGTCGGTTCTGCGCGCGACGGTCCATCCGCTGCCGCCGGCCGGCATCCAGTTACCATCGGGCTCGCCCTTCGCGTCCCAATCGATCTCGAAGAAAGCGCCGCCGGTATCCCCCGGATGAAGCTGCATCGCATGGAAGCCCTTCGCGTCGTGGTCGAGCACCAGGCGGATGTTGAGCGCGGCCGCGCGTTCCTTGCGCGCCTGCTGCGTCGCATGAGTGTCGCACTGGCAGATAACCATGTAGCCGCCGTCGCCGTTGCGGCGCTTGAGATAGCGGCCGGCTGCGGTATTTTCCTTAACCGGCGCGACCACTTCGATGAAGTTGTTACCGATCGGCATCAGTGAGTTCTCGAGTCCGAAGACCGCAACGTCTGGGTCCTTGTAGCAGACCTCGAGTCCGAGCACCGCTCTGAAGTCCTCGAGCACGGGGGCAAGCTTTTCAGCTACCAGGCAAATCTGGCGAAGGCGTATCGACATGGTTGTTCTCCATTTTGCGGCTCGCGTCCATTCCCGCGACAATAACTCCACTCGCTACGCCTGCGCCAGACCCTCGCGGCTTCGCGTTTGACGAATAGACATGGATAGTCCATCTTGATTCGCATCTTCGCCGACTGAGACATATTCGAGCTATATGATGTGAGTAGTCAGAAACCCATCGAAGTTGCAGTAGTTGGCGGCGGATGCGCGGCGATCGCCGCGGCCTTCGAACTGACGCGGCCGGAACACCAGGGCAAATTTCACGTTACCATTTATCAACTCGGCTGGCGCCTCGGCGGCAAGGGCGCGTCCGGCCGCGGGGTAAACGACCGTATCGAGGAGCACGGCCTGCACGTCTGGATGGGCTTCTATGAGAATGCGTTCCGGCTACTGCGCGAATGCTATGCCGAGTTGAACCGAGATCCGCACCAGAGCCGCATGGCGGACTGGCGCGACGCTTTCACGCCGGCGCCGCTAATCGGGGTAATGGATCGTTCGCCGCGCGGCGAATGGATTCCATGGCTCGCGCTATTCCCTCCGGCTGAAGGGCTCCCCGGCGATCCACTGACTAGTCATAATCCGTTCAGCGTCAATGCCTATCTCGCACGGCTCGCGACGATTTTGCGCATTACTATTGCAAGTGCGCAGACGATTCAGCATGCGCCCGCGGCAGGGCCGATTGCGGACGCCTGTATTGATCAATCTTCAACTACCGGGACGGGGCAATCTTCGAGTTCGGCGCCTGCCGACGAGATCGCAGCCGCAATCGCGCGACTGATCAGGTACGGCTTAATCGCGACCATCGCGGGCCTTGGCGAGGCGGTTGCGCTGCTCGAAGTAGTATTGCGCGCGCTCCCGCGGTACCCGTCTGAGATAGTCATAAACTTACTCACTGCCGTAAGCGCTGAGGCGCGCCGTCAGATCGGACCATTGATAGAGGCCGATGATGAATTGCGACGCCTCTGGGAAGTGATTGATCTAACGCTCGCCGTGATAACGGGAATCGTGCGCTTCGGCTTGACCACCGATCCGCGCGGCTTCGACGCGATCGACGACTACGAACTGCGCGAGTGGTTGCGGCTCAACGGCGCCAGCGATCGCTCGCTCGATTCCGCGATTCTGCGCGGCATCTACGACCTGGCATTTGCCTATCAGGACGGGGACCCGCAGCGCCCGAACCAGGCCGCGGGACTGGCGCTGCGGGGAACGCTGAGGATGTTCCTTACCTATCGCGGAGCATTCTTCTGGCGCATGCAGGCTGCTATGGGCGATGTAGTATTCGCGCCGTTTTATGAAGTACTCAAGCGGCGCGGCGTGACCTTCAAATTTTTCCACCGGCTCAAGAATCTGCGGCTGTCCGATCCCGCCGCGCTCGCGCCGGGTGACCGCTCATTCGTCGACGCACTCGAATTCGACGTACAGGCAGTTACTATTGACGGTAGTGAGTATCAGCCGCTGATCGACGTGCGCGGCTTGCCTTGTTGGCCGTCACGGCCGGACTACTCACAGCTCACGGAGGGCGATCGCATCGCGCGGGAGGGGTGGGATTTCGAATCTCACTGGGACCATCGCAAGGCGGGTACGCGAAGCTTGCGCGTCGGCGATGACTTTGACTTTGTCGTTCTCGGCGTTGGCCTCGGAGAGATTCCTCATGTCGCCGGCGATCTCCTTGCACGCGATCAGCGGTGGCGTGATCTCGTCAGTCATGTCCCGACCGTCGCCACCCAGGCGTTTCAAATCTGGATGCGCGAGGACATGGCCGCGCTAGGATGGCATCATCGGCAAACCGCCGTTTCGGCCTTTAGCCATCCGTTCGATAGCTGGGCCGATATGCGCCATCTTAGCTCCGAAGAGAACTGGCCGGTGCGTCCGCGCGCGATTGCCTACTTCTGCGGAGTCTTTCCGGACGCAGTGGCTATCGATCGGCAGGCGCCGGATTACCCGGTGAAGAGTCACGAACAGGTTCAGCGCAACGCGATAGACTTTCTTGGTCACGAGATAAAGCATCTGTGGCCGGCGTCATCGCGGATGGCAGGCGGCTTTCGCTGGGACCTGCTGGTTGCGCCCGATGCGCCTCCTTATATTAGGAAGCGTTCCGCGCCGGCTGCTGTTGAGGTCGCGGCTAATTCGCGCGCGGCTGCGAGCGACATTGGAGAGTCTCGATTCGATACTCAGTTCTGGACAGCGAATGTGAATCCCTCGGATCGCTACGTGCAATCGCCGCCGAAAACCACTCGCTTTCGCATTTCTCCCCTGGATAATACCTACGACAATCTGACTATTGCCGGCGACTGGACCGCGTGCGGACTGAACGTTGGCTGTGTGGAGGCGGCGGTGATCTCGGGACGGCTTGCGGCACATGCGCTGTGCGGATCGCCAGCGCTCGAAGAGATAGTGGGTTACGATCATCCATAGGGGATGACAGTCGGAGAGGAGTGACTATTAGAGTGACGGCGAATAGTGACATTGATGGAGTCCAAACATGAGCGATCGTCCACGCATACGTCGCGAGGATCCGAATCGGGAAGCGCCTGTTCGCAACTGGTCCAACCTGTATCGCAGTGCAGGTCAGACGGCCGCTTCAAAGCCGTCCGTGAAAGGAACGGCCGTGCCAATGGAGACGACTCAACTGGCTACCGAAGGCGCCGCGGCCGAATCCGCGCCGGGCGGCGTTTCGGCGGCGCTCGAGCCGGTTGGCGCCGAAGCGCGCGAGGAAATCGAAAGCGCCTATCGCGTGGTCGATGAACACCTGCAAGAGGGCCGCCGCGCGGCCCGGGCTCTTTCATCGGGTACCGACACAACCGCTCCAGGAGCCTTCGCGACGAATCCAACAGGTTCGCCTGGTGCGGCTCTCGCAGCCGAGCGTATCCAGGAGATGGTCGCGCAGGGCATCCGGTTTTATTCGAGTCTCGCGCCGCTCTGGGCCATTATCGTCAATGCCATTGCGAGCTCCGCTCATGCTTCGAATCCGGCTCAGGCTGGAACGCCGATGGCCGCGCCGCTGAGCCCTCCACCCTTGGCGCGCGATGGAGTGGCGACGGCCGCGGCGCCTGTCTCTATCGAACTTGCTTCCACCCGCATGACGCGCGTCACAGTCGATTTCGTTCCACACGTGAAGGCCACCGGATTCACCACGAGTGGGTTGCATGCAATCGAGGGCGATCGACCGCCGCTCAAAGACATAACGTTCGGAACAGATAGTCACTCGCGCCCAGTTGTACGTATTCGCGTTCCGGATCATCAACCGGCCGGCATATACAACGGTGTCATCGTGGATACGGATTCGGCCGAGCCGCGGGGCACTATTACTTTGCGGATCGAAATATAGTCAGTCGCGAGGATGCGGAGCGAGTGATGGCGGCGCTCGAAAACTCCAGGCTGGTGCCTGACATCCTGCGTGAGTACGGCGCGATGACGCGTGCGGCCCTCTACAAATATCTTCCCTCAGGTGAGCCGCGGCGCCATCTGTACGATCTGGTCGCTGACTATCCATTGCGTGGCGGTAAGATGATGCGGCCCAGTCTGTGTATTGCAACGGCGCGTGCGTTCGGCGCGAACTCCGAGGACGCGCTGAATACCGCAGTGGCGATCGAACTGCTGCACAACGCACTACTCATTCATGACGATATCGAAGATGGCAGTGAGCAGCGCCGTGGACAGCCAACCCTCCACCTCGAACACGGCATCCCGCTCGCGCTCAACGCCGGAGATACTCTCACGCTTATCGCGCTGCGCCCATTGATCGAAAACCGTAACCGCGTCGGCGCCGCGATCGCGATGAAAATCATCGAAGAAACGGAACGCATGGCGCTCGCTAGTGCCGAGGGGCAGGCGACCGAACTCGGTTGGCGCAGAGACAACGTGATCGATCTTGCTGACGCGGATTATCTCAGCATGGTGCTCAAGAAGACCTGCTGGCTCGCTACCATCTTCCCCGTTCGCGTCGGCGCATTGATCGCAACCCGCGGCGCGGTTGATCTCGATTCGTTCATGCGCTTCGGGTTCTTTCTCGGCGTCACCTTCCAGATTCAGGACGACCTGCTCAATTTGGTAGGAGATCGCACCTATGGCAAGGAGCGCGACGGCGACCTATGGGAAGGCAAACGCACGCTGATGCTGCTCCGATTGTTTCGCGAATCTTCGGCCGCCGATCGCGAGCGCTTGAGATCGATCATGCGTGCGGATCGTAACGAGAGGGTCGCTGCGGATGTTGTCTGGATGCGCGCCCAGATGGACCATCACGGCTGCATCGATTATGCGCGGCGCTATGCTCATCGGCTCGCCGGCGCCGCCATGCACGAATACTCAGTTGTATTCGCGCGCCTGCCTGATTCGCGCGACAAGCGCTTTCTCGAGGAGATGGTTACTTGGGTGATCGAACGAAATTGAAAATTGACTAGTCAACTTGGACTGATTGATCGAAACCGTAACGGCCGCAAGGGCTTGGTGAGGCGAAAAATGGCCGGCAAGGATTTACCCAAATACAATACAGCGATTGCCGGAATGCTGCGGTGGCCCTCGGACATCCAGATGAAATTTCCTCGAGTGGGCATGCGCTTCTATCCATTGCGGGCCGATCTTGTTCAGTTGCAACGGGTCTGCGACGCCTACCTGAATTTTACCCTGGATCCGGCGGACGATCGGCCGCCACACTATTTCAAGCCCGCAGCGCCCTTCGTTCTTATGCAGACCGTGAATTACGATCGGCTTGAGATCGAAGAGATCGGCTGGCTCACGCAGCACGAAGCAATCTTCAGTATCCCGCTGGAATGGTACCAGCTTGAGAACGGTAAATGGGATTTCAAAGATTGGGCAATGACCTATCCGTTTATCTACCTGGATCATCCGATTTCAATCTGGATGGGCCGCGAAATGTATGGCTGGCCGAAGGTCCCCGTACGCGTGCCGCGCCTCTTTCCCCTCAAGAATCCTCCCGATCCGCAGGGACGCGTCCAGTTCAATCTGGCTACTCATTCCAGTAATCGCTCGAATCACCCCGAGCCGTTCCGTCCCTTCATCGAGATTCTCCAGGATGCCGGCGGATTGTCGTCAGTAGCGTCCAGCGTTAGTGACCTTTATGGCGCCGTGCCGCGCGCGATCGCAGGCGGCCTGGCGGGAGCCTCGACCGTCGTTGAATCGCTATCCAGTTTCTTTCTCCAGCGCTCGGAAAATGCGCAACCCGCCGCGCTTCCGGCAATGCTAGGGACCGGTTTCAACTATATCAGCAGATGGCTCCCCGAATTCTGGACCATGATGATTCCCGGTTTTACCGCGGGCAAACAAAACTTCACGCCGTCGCCGTTCATGCGGAACAATATAGTGATGAAGCAATTCCGCGACGCCCACGAAGTGAAATCCGCCTGCTACCAGGCCCTCGTAAAATCGGAAATAGCTATTGATGAAGTGCTCGACGCCGGCCTGCTTTTCAACCCGCTTTCGGGCGATGCAAGCGGTGGCGTCACCGTGCGGCTGCATCGATACGAAGCGCAACCCATCATCGAGACGCTCGGTCTCGCGACGGCTTCTGTGGCCGTCGAGCGTGGCATCCCGGTAACCACACTGAAGCCTTTCTGCCCGTTCTGGTGGAACCTCAACTTGAGCTATGGCAACGCCGAAACGCTTAGTTGGCGATCGCGAACTACCAGCTTTTCTTCCCCGGATAAGCAAGGCGCGGCCGCTCATCGAAAGAATGACTACCTGGAGCTTGGGAGCGGCGCGTGCGAGGAAATCGCCGGCGTCGAGACTTATGCAGATTTCACTATGCGAGTGCTGCCATTAAGTGCGGACGAAGCGGTATTGGCCCGGCTATGCGGTGAGCTCTTCGCCGACACGCCTTATTCCTTCACGCCTGCGGCGCCGTTCGTACTGATGATTGCCGATCAATTCAAAGATATGGTGGCGGCGACCAACCCCTCAGAGCAGTGGGCCGATAGTGAATTGACGTTCGCTATAGTTGCGCACTGCAAAAGCAGAAGTACTACTGCTACCAGAGTTGTTATTCTGCCTTTGCTTGGATTCGCGGGCAGCGAGTGGAATGCAATTTCTCATCGCGAAGTCGATGGACGGTTTATGCTCGCTTCCGACTTCGTCGCGCCCCACGCGCACGGCATGCATGATCTGCCTCCGACTGAGTATTCAGCCTGGCGGCGGTTGTTTACTCTGCGAACTTCAATCTGCCCCACACTTGATGAGGATGAACAGACTCGCCGCTGGATACTTATAGACTTGGACCACGATGTACCCGCTTCCGAACCATTGGCACATGCTTCCGAACCAATCGTGGAATGGCTGCAGAAACTAGGTCTGGCTGCTATGGCGCAGAATCGGCGCTTCGAGATGGTCGCTCACAAGCAATTCCGCGACGCCACCGACGCCAGTCGCGCCTGCTACCAGGCCCTGGTCGCGCTCGATCAGGAATATACTTCGTTGCCTGAAATTGCATGGATGCACGAACGCCTGCAAGTCACAATTCATGAGTTCGACTCGATGCAAATCGCCAAAAAGTTCGGGCTCCAGCATTTCCGGGAGGTGACCGATCGTTTTAATCGAAAGTCCCTGGTGTTCGAACCGATCAAACCTTTTTGGGTGCGTGGGGCGATGAGGCAGGGGGCCGGTAACAATCTCTGTTGGCGCGCGGGCACGATGGATTGGCAACCGGATGACTATTCGAAATGAGCGGCAATTCATTCGGCTGTTAACTTTCTCACCAGGCATATCACTCTGTAATCTCACTCAATCAGGATAGTATTGTGCCGCGAATGACCTTTAGCTTTTGACACTGTTCATTAATCGTCTCATAACACAATGTACATATAGCTGCGCCGACGCGATGCGCAATGCCAAAATGCTTACTCCGGATAGTAGTTCGTTAATCTATTTACCGCTGCAAGTTCGCGGTACCGTCAAACTCCCGAAGTATAAGCATGCTTAGATTATCCTGCGAGAGAATAGTGTCTCTGCCAAACCGGTCAGTGGGAGGCAAGGCGGTAACGTTGTGGCGGGATTCCGGTCGAACGAGGAATATCAGCTCAGGCGGCGACCTCGGATTGAGGCGAATAGCTATTCGTCGCAATTGACCCTGAAGGCGTGCCGAACTATCTGGCTCTCCGATTTTCACCTTGGCACGCGCGGCTGCAAGGCCGCTGCGCTGCTGGATTTTCTTCAGAACCATACTGCTGAGAGTCTCTATCTGGTCGGCGACATTGTGGATAGCTGGAAAGCCGGGCCCTCATGGTACTGGAGTGCCGCGCAAAAGGGTGTGGTCGAGGAAATTGCAGCATGGCGCCGTCGTGGTACCCGGGTCGAAATTATACCCGGGAATCATGACGACTTCTCCCTGCTCGACGCACTATTCGGGATCACTCCGAAATGCGACGAATTGATTCATCGAACTCTGGAAGGTCGCCGCATGCTGGTCATTCACGGCCATCAATTCGACGGCTCTCTCGCCGGCGCGAGGTTGTGGAAGTCAGGTCAGGCTTATTCCATGGCGCTCCGCATCAACCACTGGTATAGCCGCGGTCTCGACGCGCGATGCGATCGCGCCAGTTCGCTTTCTACCTATCTGAAATACCGCGTCAAGCGGGCGGTTGAGTATTTCAGCGACTTCGATGATCGGCCTGTGCTGGAAGCGGCCCGGCGCTGCCGGGTGGACGGCGTGATCTGCGGGCATGTCCATCGTGCGGAGCAACGGCTCGTGGGACCAATCTGGTACATCAACGACGGCGACTGGGTACACAGTCGCACCGCGCTGATCGAGGATCATGACGGGGCGTTGCGATTATTGCGATGGGATGCAGCGGAAGGCTCGGCCGAAACCGCCGAGGCCGCCCCGCAATCGGATCAGGCGGAGGCTTCATGAATGCCGGGGGGCGAATCTCAGTGAGTAATGGGAGACCACTGGTCGAGTTGCTATTCTTCGATGCAGGTGGAGGCCATCGCGCGTCTGCGATGGCACTTAAGTCGGTAAGCGAACAGCAGCGGCGGCACTGGCAGATTCGCCTGGTCAATCTCCGTGAGTTACTCGAACCGACCGACTTCATCAGGCGCCTGACTGGAATAAAGGCGGAGGATTTCTACAATTGGTTGCTGCGCCACGGACTGACCTCAATAGTCAATCCGATGTTGCCTCTGATGCATATGCTGATTCGGCGGATGCATGCGTCGCACGTGCAAATCCTGACTGAGTATTGGCGGAATTCCAGCCCGGACCTTGTCGTTTCGATGGTGCCGCATTTTAATCGCGCAATCTTTGAAGGACTGCGCGGTGGCGACCGGGCCGCACGCCGCCCCGACACCCCGATGGCAACAATATTGACTGATTTCGCCGATTATTCGCCTCATTTCTGGATCGAGCGGCAGGAGCAATACTTCTTTTGCGGTACTGATGTGGCCGCGCGGCAGGTGGTCGCGGCGGGTAATGGCGCGGATCAGGTGCTGCGCACTTCCGGCATGATCGTCAGGCCCGAGTTTTATAGTCCACCGAAGCTCCGCCGCGCCGACGAGCGTATCCGGCTCGGTCTCAGTCCCTATCTGCCCACGGGCCTCGTGATGTTCGGTGGCTACGGCTCGCGGCGCATGACTTCGATTGCGCAGCGGGTCGCCGAGGCCGGTTTGCGCACTCAACTCATCTTCATGTGCGGGCACAATCAAGCTTTGCGGGAGCGGCTGCTCGCGATGAACTTGCCGTTTCCTCATCATATCGCCGGCTTCACTCGCGAAATCCCCTGGTTCATGCGCCTGTCTGACTATTTCATCGGCAAGCCCGGGCCCGGAAGCCTCAGTGAGGCATTAGTCATGAAGTTGCCGGTGATCGTCGAGCGAAATGCTTCGACAATGATGCAGGAACGCTACAATACGCAGTGGGTATCTGATAATGAAGTGGGTATTGTACTCACTAGCTTCAGCGATATTGCGGACGGGATCAAAACGATGCTCGACGCCTCTCAGCATGCGACATTTCGCTTCAATATCGGTTCGATCGAAAACCGCGCGGTATTTGAGATTCCCGCCATGCTGGAATCGCTGATGTCGCCCGCATATGCCGATGGCGATCTCAATGCCCTGCACGCACGCGCCTGAGCAGGCGATCGAACACGTAAGTAATGAAATATCCGGCTGGATTTTACTGGGGTACGGCGACGGCGGCGCATCAGGTCGAAGGTGGAAATACCAATTCCGACTTCTGGCTACTCGAACACGTTGACGGCACCGCCTTCATGGAAGTCTCAGGCGACGCTTGCGACCATTACCACCGCTACCCTGGCGATCTCGATTTACTATCCAGCCTCGGATTTAACGCCTACCGTTTCTCGATTGAATGGGCGCGCGTCGAGCCTGCTCCCGGAGAATTCTCACTCGCGCAACTCGATCATTACCGCCGGATGCTCGCGGCGTGCCACGAGCGCGGTCTCACCGCTGCCATTACGCTGCACCACTTTACTTCCCCGCGATGGATTGCGGCGCGCGGCGGGTGGGAGTCCAGAGAAACCGCGGAAGCATTTGCGCGCTACTGCGATCGCGTCACGAATCACTTAGGTGATCTGATCGACGTTGCATGCACTATCAATGAGATAAACCTGCCGGTCGTCCTTCACCAGTCGGGATTTCTGCATAGCGACGAGTCAATTCTGCATGCGCCCTGGCGTATCGCGGCGGCCCGCGCGATGGGTATTGAGCCCGAAGGTTTCTCCAGTTTCCCATTCTGCGTGCGTAGCCGTTCGCGCGAAACTCTGATCGCCGCCCATCGACTTGCGGTTGAAGTACTGCGCGGCGGCCGTGGCAAATACCCAGTCGGACTGACCCTCGCGATGAGAGATATGCAAGCCTTACCGGGTGGCGAGGAATTATGTGAGCGCGCCCGCTACGAGGCCGAGGATATCTACCTTGAAGCTGCGCGTGGCGATGATTTCATTGGCGTCCAAAGCTACACCCGCGAGCGCTTCGGACCGCAGGGGATTGTATCGGCTGACGGCTCAGTGCCCTTTACCCAGATGGGCTACGAATTCTGGCCCGAAGGTCTCGAAGCCGCGATCCGCTACGCAAATGGCAAGCTGGGGATACCGATTATCGTGACCGAGAGCGGCGTAGCGACCAGCGACGACGCCCAGCGCATCGAGTTCATCGATCGGGCGCTGGCGGGTGTCGCGCGATGCCTGGACGACGGCATCGACGTCCGCGGCTATTTCTACTGGTCGATGCTCGACAATTTCGAGTGGCTATTCGGATACGGTCCGAAATTTGGCTTGTTTGCGGTCGATCGTGCGACTCAACGCCGCATCGCCAAGCCCAGCGCGCAATGGCTCGGAGCGCGTGCACGCGTCAACGGGCTCTAGTCAACTCGCCGCGGTTCTGGTTTGCGATTAGCAATAGCCAATCTGGCGATACCATTCGATCGCGTCGGTTAACGTCCGCGAGAGCGGGCCTGGCACGATGCCAAGTTCAGTTTGAACGGGACTAGGATCGAACGCGTCGTGCAGCATGGTGAGCATCGGGGCGAGCACCGGCAGCGGCGGGGGCACGCCGATCGCGCCCAGTGCGATTTCGCTCCAATAGGCAGTGATGACGCCGAGTGAGATTGGCGCCGCCACGCGCGGTGGCGCAACTCCTCCCATCTCACAGATCCACGTGTAGAGCGCCGCGACTGAGATATTGTGCCCGGCAAGCAGAATCGGCTCGCCGTAATGTTCACTCTCGATCGCGGCTATCAGTCCGCCGGCGGCGTCGCGAACGTCTATGACGTTGACTGAGTGAGTAACCGTAACCGGCGCTTCGCCGCTCAATACGCGCGGCACAAAACACAGTTCGCGGTCCTTGATATCCCACGGTCCCGCGCACAGAGTGGGATTCACGACGACCGCGGGAAGTCCGGTACGCGCCGCCGCGAGGATGCCGGCCTCGATTCGCTGCTTCACCGCAAAATATGGATGGAGCCCTCGAATCCATTGGCGCCGTGCGCGTTCGAAGCCCGTCGAACCATCGGGCAGGGTCGCGAATGAACTGATATAGGCGAGCCGCGCGCGCTGCCGGCGAACTGCCCCGATCAGCGCCTGCGTGCGGCGTCCCGTCTGCTCGACAGCCGCCGCTGCGCTTTGCGCGGAAGGCATCAGTCGCGAAGGGTAGGGCGCGGCCGCGTCGATGACCAATTCGTGACCATCGACCCAACTATCAATTTGTCCGGCAGTCTCGATATCCCCCGGTAGGTATCGGATAGCCAGACCGCGCAGGTTGATTGGCGGCTCCGGACGGCGCCCGGCTGCGGTGACTTCGTAACCGCGATCGAGTAGCGCTCGCGTGACCGCGTTCCCGAGATGTCCGGCGGCACCGATAACAAGCGCCTTCACCGACAACTTTGATGACCCGTCGAGGTTCGCGAATCTAGCGGAATGGCTATGTTCATGACGTAGTCAGCGCGGTATTCATTGAGTAGTAACTCGTTAGCCCCCCGCGCCGCCTCATGGTACCCTCGCGGACGGGAGTCGCACCAGCAGGTCGAGGCTCCGCCGCTTGCGAAACGCGGCGAGGGAATACTAATGCCCCCGAACAGCTGTCGCCATTGCGGCAAGACCAATCTTCCCGAAAAGCGGTTTTGCGTCGAATGCGGCCGGCGCCTGGAACTGGCCTGTGCGACCTGTGCTCAACCGATCGCTGCGGGAGAGAAGTTCTGCGGGAATTGCGGATCGCAGGTCGATGCGGGTGAGCGGCGCCATCTGAGCGTGCTCTTCGCCGACCTCGTCGATTCAACGCAGATGGCCGCACGTCTCGATCCCGAGGAATATCACCTGATCGTTCAGACCTATCACGACGCGGTCGCGCGGGTGGTCGCGCGCTTCGACGGCTATGTCGCGCAGTACCAGGGCGATGGGATCGTCGCATACTTCGGCTGGCCCATAGCGCATGGCAACGACGCCGAGCGGGCGGTGCGGTCGGGCCTTGAGATAATCGAAGCGATTAAGGCGATCAATCGCGGCCTGGCGGAGGGGAGTCAGATTGCCGTGCGCGCCGGTATCGACACCGGGCAGGTCGTGGTGGGCCACCTTGGGGGAGGTGAGCGGCGCGAGATCACGGCGATTGGCGAAACGCCGAACACCGCTGCCCGCGTCCAGGGCGCCACCCCTCCCGGCAGCCTCGCGATCACGGCCGCGACCAGCCGGTTGGTGGCTGGACTCTTTGCGATCGAATCGCTCGGGCCACATAACTTCAAGGGTATCTCGCATCCGGTGGAGATCTTCCGCGTGCAGCGCGCCTCCGGGATGCGCAGCCGACTGCAAGCGGCGCAGACCTTGACGCCTTTCGTCGGCCGCGAAAACGAGCTGCGGAGACTCGGTGAAGCTTGGAATCGCGCCGAGGCTGGTCAAGGACAGGTCGTACTGATTCAGGGCGAGCCGGGAATCGGCAAGTCACGGCTGGTGTGGCAGTTCCGCGAGCAACTTGGCGGCCGGCCGCATAGCTGGCTCGAGAGTTTCTGTTCGTCGTTCGAGCTCAACACCCCCTTCGCCCCGAACGTGGGTATGCTCACATCGTCGTTCATCTGGACCGCCAACCACACCCCGGAAGAACGCTTCGACGCGCTCGAGCAGAGCCTGACTGACGCCAGTTTGAAGGTCGAAGAGGCGGCGCCGCTCGTTGCCGAACTGATCAATCTGCCGCTTCCCGATCGTTACCGCCCGTTGTTGTCGCCGCCCGAGCAGCGGCGCCGCCGGCTGATTTCAGTTCTCGCCCAATGGACTTTCGCACTCGCCCGGCTGCAGCCGCTGGTGATGCTGCTCGACGATGTTCAATGGGCGGACCCTTCCACGCTCGAGTTTCACCAGGTGCTGATCGATCACTGCGCGACCATGCCGCTGATGTTGATCTATACGGCGCGGCCCGAATTCAACGCGCCCTGGCCGGCACGATCGAATCACACCTGTCTGACCCTCGCGCGCCTCAGCGGACCCGATACGCGGGAGATGGCGCGGCTGGCGGTGACCCACACCGCGATGACCGATCGCGCGCTCGACCTGGTGGTGGAGCGCACTGATGGAGTGCCGTTGTTCGTCGAGGAACTGGCGCGCGTGGTGGCCGATACCGATGGCGGCGAGGCGCAGGATCAGCGGATTCCGGCAACGTTGGCCGACTCCTTGATGGCGCGGATCGATCGGCTGGGCGCGGCCAAGGAGATCATCCAGATTGCGGCGGTGATCGGCCGCGGATTCTCTTACTCGTTGTTGCGCGAGATTTCAGGCAAGCCCGACGATGCGCTTCGTGCCGCGCTCGATCGCGTAATCGAAACCGAACTGATCGGCGCCAGTCCGACGGCGTCCGACCCGGCGTATCTGTTCAAGCATGTGATGGTCCGCGACACTGCGTATGGTTCGCTGCTCAGGTCGCGGCGGCGCGATTTGCACGCTGCGGTCGCGCTCGCGCTGAAGGAGAAGTTCACGCCGCAGGCCGAAGCCGAACCGCAGGTCCTCGCATACCATCTGACCGAGGCGGGCGCGGGCGATCAGGCGGTGGCGGCATGGCAACAAGCCGGCGATCGATCCGCAGCGCGCGGCGCCTTCGCGGAAGCCGCCAGTCATTACTCGCGCGCCGTCGAAATCCTGATGACGACGCCCCCGTCCGACGCTCGCAACGAACGGGAGCTGGCGCTGTTGATTGCACTCGGATCGGCGCTCACTCCCACGCGGGGACTGGCTTCGCGCGAGGTCGAGGCTACGTTTCGGCGGGCGCGCGAACTGGGTGAGCGCATCGGGCACGTGCGCAAGGCCGCGATCCTCGGCCTGTGGCAAACCTATCTCACCCGCGGCGAACTCGCGGCGGCGCAGACGCTCGCCGGGCAGCGGCTTGAAATAGCGAAACGCGAGGGATCGCCGCTGTCGCTGTGCTGGGGGCATTTCGCACTTGGCGCCACACTGCTGCATCAGGGGAAGCTGTCGCTGAGCCTGACGCATCTGCGGGCGGCAGTGGAGCAATCGCATAACCGGGACGCGGCGTCGCGGCCTTTCGACGCGGGGCTCATCGCGATGAGCTATCTCGCAGTCGCGCTGATGGCGGCCGGTTTTCCCGACGAGGCGCGCGCGGTCGCCTCCCGCACCATGCAAACGGCCGAACAGCTCGCGAAGCCCTCGAATATCGCGTTCTGCGCGATCAACATCGCGGCGATGCATCAGTTGTCGTTCAACCCGCAAGCGGCGCTGGCGGTCGCCGGCACGGCAGCGGAACTTGCGCGCACCCATGGTGTCACACAACTCGCGTCCGCCCTCGATGTGTACAGCGGATGGGGCGTCGCGGCGGGCGGCAAACCGCGCGAGGGCGCAGAACAGATTCGCCGTGGAATCACCGGGTGGCTGGCGGACGGGGGACGGCTGCCGCATTCGTGGTATCTCTCGCTGCTCGGCTGGAGCTACGCGCTGGACGGGTCTTTTGAAGCGGCGGACGAGACGATGAAGGACGCGGCCGCCGCGATCGGCGAGTTGCACATGGAGGAGCCGATCGTCGCGTGGACCCGGGCCGATATCACTCGCATGCGGGGCGCCGGGACGGCCGCTCTCGAAGCCGCGTGGCGCGCGGCGATCGATTCGGCGCGCAAGCGTGAGATGCGCATTTTCGAGTTGCGATCGACGGTCGGTCTCGCCCGGTTGCTAGGCGATCGCGGACGGCAATCCGAGGCGCACGCGATGCTTGCGCCGATTCATGATTCGTTCGCCGAGGGCGCCGATACCTACGATCTGATCGATGCCCGCCGGCTGTTGAGTGAGCTCAATGCGTGACGCTTTCTGGGGCCGCTGTTGACCTGACAGGGTGCGATTCGGGTTGATCGGGCGCGGCCAAGGCCGAAGTCCGCAGAATTCGCGTTTTTGGCTTATCGCCAGGCGAGCTATGCCGACCCGGATGTCGCAAAAACGAATGGAAGGCGAAAATGTTTCACGTGAAACATCTTCGCCGTCCGTTTGTGGGGAAATCCTACACTCTTGACATAGGTGCCTCGTGGCATCCCCCTTAAGGGGAGCGAACTGACGATGCTTGGTCCCGGCGCAGCATTGGACTCGACGGCCCGCGATCGCGTCGAGAGCGTCGAGCAAGGTTGTTGGCGAGGCGGCTGTGAACGGTGAATACTTCCACGGCCGCCTCGCCTGTCTCTCGACGGGCCGGCCCGCTTTTATCGATCGGCAGGTCGCGAGAGCTGTGACAGGAAGGTCTGCCGATGCCACCGTGTGGGTTGGTTACTTGCCTGAGCCCTTCCACTCGACCGGCGGATAATACGGCCGGTTGCCGAGCGCATCGACGGCGCCGAAGAAATCCGGTCCTGACGCCTTGCCGATCTGCTCAAGTTCGAGGGTCTGGCGGAGGTAATGCCAGCACTCGGGACTCAGCTCGCGCGCCTTGACCATGTAGGGACGGGCGGCCTCCGCGTGTCCATTGCTGTAGAGCCATTGCCCGAGACGGAAGTTGGCAGTCGCGAGGACGTCGTTGTCCGACGGCGTCTGAATTCGTGAACGGATTTCCTCTGCGGACAGCACGAATTCGCTCTTGTCGCCCTTGGCGACCCAGTCCCGCAATGCGTCAACGTATCGTTTGCGGGCGATTCGCCCCTGATCCGCGATGCCGCTGTCCAACTTCCAGGTCGCGCGATCCATCGAGCGGAACCCATCGGTCGCACCGGCGGGCTCGACCGGCCGTACGATCTGGCCGCGCTCGTCGATCCACACTGACATCGGCACGTTATTCATATTGTATAATTCTGCTACAATATGCTTCTCGTCGATCAGGTTCGGGTAAGCGGGCACGCCGGCGTGCGAATACTCTGCGGCGTTCCAGCCCATCAGGTCGAGGATTTCCGGAGCGATCTGCAAAGGTTGCGCGGGCTGAATATAGTCCCGCACCGCGGCGACTCCGCCGGTGTCGAATGCTATCGAAATGATGGTGAAATTGCGGTCCTTCAGCTCATTGTAGATGCCCTGCCAGACTGGCAGGTCGAAGCGGCATCCTCACCAGGAGGCCCATGACAGCAGGAGAACTTTCTTGCCGCGATAGTCGGACAGCGAATGCATTTTGCCGTCGATATCGGGCAGCGTGAAGTCGGGGGCTTCGAGGGTCAGGAGATGATTGCGGCGCGCCTCGGTCGCTTCGCCGAAAAACCACGCCGCGTGCGGGTCATCGTGCACGACCGCCTGTCCGAGGTGGCGCGCGAATTCGGCAAGGTTGAAGGATTGATCCGCGCGGACAAATTCGTCATGGCGATGCGGCGGTAGCGGCACGCAAACCTCGCCCTTGCAAACACCTTCCGGCTTGAGTCGCCAACCGGTGGTGCGATGGACTTCATCGAGCGGCAGCCAGAGGTTATCGCCTTCCGCTGAGGCGTTCGCTACCTGCGAGGACGTGTCCCCATAGATCACCGTTGTCGCTGTCATTTTCCGTTCCCCATTGGTTACTGAGGGAGGCCGGGGCTGGAGTGTCCGTGCTCCTTCGGCGAGGCGTGCTGGAGTACGTATTCGCCGATGCGATCGATCGCCTGCTGTCCTTCAGGAAGGATCTTCGCGAACACATGCCAGACGTGGAACATTTCGGGCCACGCTTCGAGTTCGACCTTAACGCCGGCCGCCCGAGCGCGTTCGGCGACGCGCGTCGCGTCGTCGAGCAGAATTTCGGCGTCGCCGACCTGAATCAACATCGGCGGGAGCCCTTTATAGTCAGCGTAAAGCGGCGAGGCCAGCGGATTCTTCGGATCGCGATCGCCGATGTACATCTTCCCCATCCGCACCAGGCCCTCTTTATCCACCATGGGATCCGCCGCGGCGCGCGTCTCGACTGAAGCGCCAGTGCCTTCGAGGTCCGTCCACGGCGAGATTGGAACCGCTGCAGCGGGAAGCGGAGCGCCCGAGTCGCGCAGCGCCAGTAGCGTCGCGAGGGTCAGTCCGCCGCCGGCAGAGTCGCCTGCGATGACGATTCGGCCAGGCTTGTATTCCTCGGCGATCAGCCAGCGATAGGCAGCGCACGCGTCATCGACGGCCGCTGGAAAGGGATATTCGGGCGCCATGCGATAGTCGAGCGCCAGCGCCTTCGCATGCGACGCCCGCGCGATACGTGCGATCATCGCGCGATGCGTATTGATTGAACCCATCACGTAGCCGCCGCCATGCAGGTAGAGAATGACGCGATCCTCCGCGGCCTCGGGCGGCACAATCCATTCCGCCGGCACGCCGCCTGCGCTGACGGCCTCGCACTTCACGTCGCGCGCAACGCGTTCGCTGACCTTCTCCATCGCGCCGCGCATCCGCTCCACCGATGCGCCCGGGTCGCGCGGCACGGACTTGATCATAGCGATTACTTTCGCCAGCTCTTCACTCGCCATTGACTATTCCTTCCGATACTCAGTTCGAGATCCGGCAGAGTACTCGCCCGATACTCAGACGAATACTCCGCCGGATACTCAGTTCATCGTGTTTCGACGCTTAACCGCGAGCCAGGGGTCCGCGCAGCAGCCGTCCCGGCAGATTCCCGGTCGGTTCGTTGTTGCGCAGGACGATCTCGCCGTTGACGACGGTCGCCATCAGGCCGGTCGCCTTCTGCTTGAGGCGCCGCGCACCTGCGGGCAGGTCGTTCTCGACTTTCGGCATCATCGGCGCGATCTTGTCCGCGTCGAAAACGATGACGTCAGCCGCCATGCCCTCGCGCAGCAATCCGCGACCGGTGAGCCCCCAATGCGACGCCGGCACGAAGGTGAGCATCCGGATGGCCTGCTCCAACGTGAGCGCCTGCTTTTCACGCACCCAGTAGCTGAGCAGATGGCTCTGCAGCGACGAGTCCATGATCTGCGAAACGTGCGCGCCGGAATCCGAAAACGTCACGACGGAACGTGGATTGCGCATCATTTCGAGCACGTGATCCTGATTCTCGTTCGCCAAGGGCTGCAGAAAAAACTGCTTCATGTGCTTTTCGAGCGCCAGATCGAGAATCACCTCGACCGGATCCTTGTTGAGTTCCTCGGCGATCTCGGCGACCGAACGATGCGGCGGGCTCGCCTTGTCCATGACGAAGAGCCACTTGAAGTTCGCGCGACGCGGCTCGGCGCCGACGATCTTCTTCTCCTCACGCGGCTGCTCATGCACCGCAGCGATCAACTGGGCGCGGATTTCCGGATTGCGCAGGGCCGCTTCCTGTTCCGCCAGAGGCAGCTTGCGGATCTCGCGCCACACCGGCAGGTTGTCGAACGGCATCGTGGTTTCGAATGACAGGACGACGTTCAACGAGCGGCTGTGCACCTGGATAAACATGCGGCCGCCCGCGTCCGCGGTCTCGTCGGCGAGCTTGAAATATTGACGCCAGTAATCAGGCGCCTTGCGCTGACTGAACATGCCGTACGTCACAGGCACGCGGGTATCTACCGCGAGCGCCTTCAGGCGATCTAGATAATCCTTGACGCGATCGGGCGCGAGGCCGGTATCTTCGCCGGCGATCTCGAATACGCCCGCGTTCTCCTCGCCGAGCACTCCGACCAATTGGCGCACTTCGCTCCAGTTCGCCAGCCGGCTCGCGACCGGGCTGCCGTCGGGCGTCTGATGATTGCGCGTGCGCGAGGTAGTGAAGCCAATCGCCCCGGCGCGAATCGCCAAACGCAGCTCGCGCTTCATCCCTTCGATTTCGGCGGCAGTCGCTTCATGCTCGAACGCCCGCTCACCCATCACGTAGGTGCGCAGCGCCGAATGCCCAATGTAGGCGGTGTAGTTGATTCCCTTGGGCGTGCGGTCAACCGCGTCGAGGTACTGCGGAAAGGTCTCCCAAGACCACTTGATCCCCGCTTCCATCGCCTCGGGCGCGATATCCTCGGCGCGCTCGAGATTGCGCATCACCATCAGCTTGTCTTTCTCGGCGCACGGGGCGAGCGAGAAGCCGCAATTGCCCATCACGACCGAGGTGATTCCGTGCCAGCAGGACGACGTTCCCATCGGATCCCAGAACACCTGCGCGTCCATATGGGTATGCGCGTCGATGATCCCCGGCGTCACCACCTGGCCGTCGGCGTCAATAGTCTCTTTTGCACTCTCGGTGATCCTGCCGATCGACGCGATTTTTCCGGCGGTGATTCCAACGTCGGCGCGAAAACGCGGCATCCCGGATCCGTCGATAACGGTGCCATTTTTGATAACTACGTCGTAACTCATTACTCCTCCTGGTTGGGCGGGAGTGGAGGATGAACTGCCTGCGAGGATGTGATGTCGCCCCTGCGCCCGTCCCGCTGCCGGCGAGGGTACAACTCACCCGTTCTTATCCTTTATTTCACGAATACGAACCTTCCGACAAGTCCCGCGCGGATCGCGTCAATTGAGGGTGACGCGCGGTGCCCGGCTCGTCACCCAACAGTGAGGAACGAAGAACTATAGCTTTCAGGACACTGAAACCTCACCGAGGTTTCAGACTTCCCATTGGTAAGAGGCGGGCTACTCATTTCGAGAACCCGCTCGTGACTGACACGATTTTTTCAATGACTGACGCTCGCGACGCTCGGATCGACGGCCAAGTCCCGCGACAACGCCTCATGTCTGCAGGTCTCAATCCTTGTTCCCCTTCGAGCGCCCCTTCCCTTTAGGGACAGGGGTCTGGGGTTAGGTCTAGCTGTGCGCATCTCGCAGACTCTCAGAGTCTAAAATGCGCACCTCGCAGATACTTTCATTGAACGCAGCTCGCAGACTCGCCTGCTCGTTCCGCTGCGCTCCACTAGTTCGCTCGCTGCGCCTGCGGCTTCGCTAGCGTAGTGCATTACTCTTCCATCATGGGGAGGCCGAAGGCGCTTTTGCCGAGGAATTCGAGGCTTTCGTCGGTATCGAACGGATGGTACAAGCCGGCGCGCACGTCTCTGTAGAGGCGTTCCAGCGGCAGCCGCTTGAAATACGACGCGCCGCCGACCGCCCGGAGTGCGAGGTCCACCGCCTTGACTGAATTCTCGATTGCGATCATCCGCGCCGCGACCGCCTTGCGCGACCAGCTCACTGGCTCGTCGCGATTCATCTCGTCGGCCGCCTTCCACATCACTGCGCGCGCCCCTTCGATCAGCACGTCGATCTCGCCGACCTTGTTATAGACGCTCGGCAGATGGCTCATCGGATGTTTCAGCGGAAAGCGCGGACGGTCGCGCATGAAGTCCACTACGAAATTGCGCGCCTGCGCCGCGATTCCGATATACACCGCACCGATCGCAAACGGCGCCTTGGCGAACACCTTGGTCACGCGCCCGCTCTTCGAGACGCCGCGCTGCAGCACGACTGACTCTTCCGGCACGAACGCGTCCTTATATTCCGAGCTGCGCGATTCGGTCGCCCGCATCCCCATCGTGTTCCAGTCGTCCTTGAACTCGAGCCCGGGCGTCTCGCGGGGCGGAATGAAAAACGTGATGATGGTCTCGCCCTGCGGCGCGTCTTCCCACGTCGCCTCGCTGAAAAACAGGTCCATCGCGACACTTTGCGTGCCGAAAATCTTGCGTCCGTTGATGGCCCAGCCGTCCGCCACCCGCCGCGCCGTGGTGCGAGGGCGCAGGTTGATTACGGCGTTGTCGGGCTCCGATCCCGAACCGCCGACGATCAGCCGTTCCTTCGCGATTCGATTCAACATCGCGATAACGTTCGGCGCGTGAAACTTGCGCTCGAGATCGATCAACAACCCGAGGACATTGAAATGCATATTGATCGCGAGCGCCGTCGGCCCGCAGCCCATCGCGAGCCGCTCCTGCGCCTTCAACCGTTCGAGCATGCTCGCGCCGAGGCCGCCGAATTTCTCCGGTATCGTCAGCAGCGTGTAGCCGCTCTCGCGCATGCGGGCGTAATTCTCATGGGGGAAGGAACGTTCCTCGTCATGCCGGGCGGCGCGTTCGGCGAAATCGTCGGCCAGCGTAGCCGCCAAATCGATGAAGCGTTGCTCGCGCTCAGTATTGATCTGATTCATAGCCCGCCCTCCATTTCGCTCGCGACGCACGTCCATTCGCGACGGCAGTCGCTTGGCCCCGCGAGTACCATCGCGTCACGTGACGCGTCATGTGTCGCGACGATCCCGCCGCGAGCTTACTACCATCTTTTGCGAGTCACAAAGCGCCGGGGAGAGTAAATCCACCGACATAAGCCAGTGGTGGAGGAACCAGGAACTGTGGTTTTTTCTGAAACCTTATCAAGGTTTCAGACTTCCCGTTGGGTGGGATGCAAGGAAGACTGCAAGCCTGACGCTGCGGCAGCGCCGGGACGCTCACGGATCATGATTGCCGCAAGACTTAGCCTGCGTTATCGAGCGGCGCAACGTCAATCATGTCTACAGGTCAAGCCGGCGTTTTTTAACAAATTGGAAGTCTGAAACCTTGGTAAGGTTTCAGAAAAAACCATGGTTCTTAGTTCCTCGACGACCTTCTTCAGCAGCGGTGTGGCGGAACGCGATGCAACCGTTTCGAGTGGTCGTTTCTCAACCACTCAAATCAGGTTAGTGGTCGTGGCCGCCGGAGAGTTCCCGGACGAGCGCACCGACGACGGATTTCGCATCGCCGAAGATCATGAGGGTTTTGTCGAGATAATAGAGCTCGTTCTCGATGCCGGCGAAGCCCGGACTCATGCCGCGCTTGATGACCATCACGGTGCGCGCCTTGTCCACTTCGAGAATCGGCATTCCATAGATGGGACTATTCTTGTCGTGACGGGCGGCGGGATTGGTGACGTCATTGGCGCCGATTACCAGAGCGACGTCGACTTGCGGGAAATCTGAATTGGCATCGTCCATTTCGATCAGCCGGTCATAAGGGACGTCGGCTTCGGCGAGGAGGACGTTCATGTGGCCGGGCATGCGGCCGGCGACCGGATGGATGGCAAACTTGACGTCGATACCGCGCTTGGTGAGAGCGTCATAGAACTCGCGCACCTTGTGCTGGGCCTGGGCGACCGCCATCCCGTATCCCGGCACGATCATCACGGAGTTAGCGGCTTCGAGAATTCCAGCGGCCTCCTCAGGCGTGGCGGAACGAACGGTGCCCTCAGCAGCTTTGGCGGCAGATTCCTGCACCTGCCCGAACGCCCCGAAGAGGACGTTGGTAAACGAGCGGTTCATCGCCCGCGACATGATGACGGACAGGATGAAGCCCGAGGAGCCATCGAGGGCGCCGGCGACGATCAGCAGTTTGCTCTTGAGTACGAAGCCCATCGCCGCGGCCGACAGTCCCGCATAGGAGTTGAGCAGCGAGATGACGGTGGGCATATCGGCGCCGCCGATCGGCACGATGAGGAGTACGCCGAAGATCATCGGGATGATGATCAGGAGGGGAAAAAGCCACGTCGCGCCCGGAAAGTTGACCAGGTAAATGGCGATGAGAATCGCCAGCGCCAGGATTCCGAGGTTGACGATGTTCTGTCCCTTGTAGGTAATCGGGCGCTGCGGCAGAACCTCCTGCAGCTTGCCCGCGGCCATCAGGCTGGCGGTGAAGGTGAGCGATCCGAGGATGATCTCGATCGCCAGCGCGGACATTACGAAGGCGGAGATACTCGGCGTGCGCAGATAGAATTCGGCGGTGCCGACCAGCGCGGTCGCGAACGCGCCAAACGCGTGGCTGAGCGCCGTTCGTTGCGGCACGGCGGTCATCTGGACGAGGCCGAGCGGGATTCCGATCAGCGAACCAACGACCAGACCGATGATGATCCATTCGTAGCTCACAATCCCGCGATAGAGCAGCGTCGCGAGGATCGCGATCAACATCCCGACTTCGCCGGCCTGGACGCCGCGCCGCGCGGTCGCCGGAGAACTCAGCCATTTGAGGGACAGGATGAAAAGCGTTACGGCAACGATGTACGCAATTTCGATAATCGGATCTTGCAGCGCACCGCTCATTACTTCGGGCCTCCGGTGCGGGGGCTGGTCTTGAACATGCGGAGCATCCGGTCGGTGATCAGAAAGCCGCCGACGACGTTGCTGGTCGCGGCGATCACGGCGAGCGTACCGAGGACCGTGGCCAGGGTGCTCTTGCGCTCGCCGACGATCACGATTGCGCCGACGACCGCGATCGCATCGAGGGCGTTAGTCAGCGACATCAGCGGCGTGTGGAGGAGGGGGGAGACGCGCTTGATAACCTCGAAGCCGAGGAAGGCCGCGAGCACCAGCACGTAGATATTCGAGAGCATTTCCGAGGTCATAAGTTTCCTTTTCCTGGTATCCGGAATAGTCAGTTCTGTGCTGCCGCAGGTTGGGGCTGCGATTCACGCGCGCGCGGATTGACTATATCGCCATCGCGAGTGATCAAAGTTTCGCGCGTGATCTCGTCTTCGAGGTCCAGTACCAGCTTGCCGTCCTTGAGCAGATGCGGGATGAAAGTCGCGAGATTGCGCGCGTACATCTGGCTGGCGTGATAGGGGACGGTGGTGGCGAAATTGAAAGTTCCGACGATCGTTACGCCCTGGGCGACGATGGTTTGGTTGGGCTGGGTCAGTTCGCAATTGCCGCCGCGCTCTGCGGCGAGATCGATGATGACCGAACCGCGCGCCATGCTGGCGACCATCTCACCGGTGACGAGCACCGGGGCCTTTTGTCCGGGGACGACCGCGGTGGTGATAACGACGTCGCTTTCCGCGACCACCTTGGTGAGGACTTCGCGCTGGCGGCGATAGAAGGACTCGCCCTGCGCCTGAGCATAACCGCGAGCGTCCTCGGATTGGCCGGTTTCAAGCGGCAACTCGATAAAGCGGCCGCCGACGCTGATGATCTGTTCCTTGACGGCGGGGCGGACATCATAAGCTGAGACCACGGCTCCGAGGCGCCGCGAAGTGGCTATCGCCTGCAGTCCGGCAACTCCCGCACCGAGCACCAGCACGCGGGCCGGCGTGATCGTGCCGGCAGCCGTGGTCAACATCGGGAAAAAGCGCGGGAGCAAATCCGCGGCTTCGAGGACGGCTTTGTAGCCACAGACGGTTGCCATCGCGGAAAGCGCGTCCATGCTCTGGCTGCGAGTGATGCGCGGCATCAGTTCGACCGCGAACGCAGTTGCGCCGGTAGCTGCGACATCGGCCACGGTGCGTGGCGATCCGAGCGGTCTCAGAAAGCCAATCAATACCTGGCCCCGGCGAATCAACGGCAGATCGGCGACCCCGGTTTTGTCGTTGGCGCCATGGCAAAGAACCTGGATTATGATATCGGCGGTCGAAAAAACTTCCTCACGCGTTTCGGCCAGTTTTGCGCCCCGCGTCACATAAGCGTCGTCTTCATAGCCTGCGGAGAGACCGGCGCCTCTTTGGACGACCACCTCGCAGCCGGCCTTGATCAGAAGGGGAACCACGGAGGGCACCATCGCGACCCGCCGTTCCCCAGGGTAAGTTTCCGTGGGCACGCCAACGATCATGATCGTTCGGTATCTCCTCTAAAATTCACGTGGGCCAGTCGCAGCCTCAATCGACGGTGCACAGACCCGGCACTGCAATCCGCCACCAAAGTGATCGAACGCGAAAAAAAGCCCCTCTCAAGAGCGAGAGAGGCGGATGCCCCACTCCGGGCAGGGGCAACCGGCAAGCCTCATGCTCCCAATTATTTACTATCAGGTTCGCCAAATTGCGAGCAGATCGCGTGGGTGCAGGGATTATGCGGACGGACGCGATTGATCGGGAGGTCAGAGCAGCGTTGCACGAACCAGATTGAAACCTGGCTTTTGCGCCGATCGGGAACTGAACTTTGAATTGACTTCGAACGTGTGCCTAGTGGCGCGAATCCGCGTCTCTTATCGCCGACGCCAGCGTATCCGGCGAGACTTTCATCCCGTCATATTTGCGCATGCCTGACCCGTCGGGTGCGATGAGGAACAAATCGAGGACGTGCGTGGTGGCTTCATCGGGACCTTCTTCGGGCACGGCATAGAGTTTCAGCAGGCCATCGATTTGCTGAGTCTTGCCGGTCAGGAAAAGAAAGCCGCGCGCATCGACGCCCTGCGCCTTCGCATACTTGAGCAACGCTGCGGGGCCGTCTTCCTCCGGGTCGGTGGTGATCGAGACCATCGTGACAGATGAATTGAATTGCGAACCAAGGCTCCCGGCAACCTGTTTCATCTTGGCAGTCATCATCTCGCAGACGCCCTTGCATGACGTATGGATGAATCCGATCAGCACGGGCTTGCCCTTGACTGAGCTCAACGAGACCGGCTTCCCGAGTTGGTCGATCAACATTAAGGGGGGCAGGTAGTCGACTTGAGAAGGCACCGGCCGGCCTAGGCCGCTCTCGGAGGATGCGGGTTGTTGGGTCTCGGCTCCGGCGGACATCGCAAAGGCCATCGCAAACACCGCCGCCAATAATGACGACACCAGAGATGCGGTGGAGAGCAGGCGGCGCGGAGTTGTGGTCATTGATGACGAGCTTAGCCGATTCAAGAGTTTACCCTCGATTTCGCTCACGCTGAGCACACAACTTATCACACATAGGACGTAAGCGGGATGGCCGCATGTCTAGAGATTTCTTTTCGTGCTCTCATGGGCAATATGGTCGGCCTGTCTGATCGCCAGAGTCACAATAGTCAGCGTGGGATTTTCACCGGCGCTGGTGGTGAACTGACTACCGTCGGAAATGAACAGATTCTTGATGTCATGGGTTTGCCCCCATTTGTTGCAAACACCATCGCGGGATTTCTCGCTCATGCGGCAAGTCCCGAGATTATGTGTTGAAGGATAGGGAGGGACCGCGACCGTTTGCACAGCGCCAACCGCGTTATAGATGTCGGCGCCACGCTTGTAGGCGTAGTTGCGCATCGCGAGGTCGTTGGGATGGTCGTCGTAATGGACGTTCGGAACGGGTAGGCCGAATTGATCCTTCACCGTCGGATTGAGCGTCACCGCGTTGGTCTCCTGGGGCATATCCTCACCAACGATCCACATCCCAGCCATGTTGGGATATTGATCGATCAGGCGAGTATAGTCCCGCCCCCAGGCGCCCGGTTTCAGAAAAGCGGCAGCGAATGGCAGGCCCAGCGAGATAGTTTCAAACTCGAAGCCGCCGGCAAAGCCTCGCTTTAGATTCAGCTCCGATTCGTCGGCGACGATTCCCGCCATCACGGTGCCGCGATTCATAAACACGGGCTGTTTGAAGGTCCCATACACCGAGCCGGTGGTATGGCGCATGTAGTTTTTGCCGACCTGGCCCGAGGAGTTCGCAAGGCCATGGGGGAAGGTCGAAGAAGACGAATTGAGCAAGAGCCGCGCGCTTTCGATCGAGTTACAGGCGACGCAGACGATCCGCGCTTTCTGCAGGATATGCTTGCCGTCTTTGTCGGCGTATAAGACGCCGGTCGCTTTACCGTGCGCGTTATGCTGAATCTGCAGCGCCTGGCTCTCCGGTCTCACGTCGAGCTTGCCAGTCGCCTCACCCTTCGGAATCTCAGTGTATAGCGTTGACCACTTCGCGCCGGACTTGCAGCCTTGAAAACAGAAGCCGAGCTGCCAACACGAAGATCGATCATCACGCGGGCGGCTATTAATCGCCATGCGTCCGGTATGCACGGTCTTGTAGCCGACGCGAGTCGCGCCGTTGTACATAACCTTGAAGTTATTATTGCCGGGCAGGCCGGGAATGTCGTTGGTGCGGGTCACGCCCATCTTGAATTCGGCCTTGGCGTAGTACGGCTCCAGTTCTTCCAACGTCAGAGGCCAGTCAAGCAGATTAGCTCCGGTAACAGTCGAGTAGGTGGTCTTGGCTTTGAACTCGTGTGGTTGAAAGCGCAACGACGCGCCAGCCCAGTGGACCGTGGTGCCACCGACCGTCTTGCAGGTCCAGGCGGGGAGGTTTGGAAAATCCCTGGCGATTTGCCAGTTGCCCGAGGTGGTCCGTTTGTCGAGCCACGCGAGTTGATTGAAGGCGAACCACTCGTCGTTGTGGAAGGTGGCCGATGACTGACGCTTACCGGCCTCTAGCAGGACCACCTTGAAGCCCTTCTGGCAGAGCTCGTTGGCAAGCGTTCCGCCGCCCGCCCCGGAACCAATAATGACGACTACGGAATCGTCGCTGGGATCGAATCGAGACACGTGACCATCCTCCGGTCAGGCAGGTTTGGGACTGGCCCATTCGGGCGGGTTAGGCAACCAGTTCAAGTCGTTGAAACCGTGATGGAGGTAACCTCCAATCGGGTAGGAAGGCCCCTGGTAGCCGAGCTTCTTCCAGACCGCGCGGCTGCTGTAAAGCGAGACCAGTTCGGTGCCGTGAACCTTCTGGAAGAAGGGCGTACTTTCGTTTTTTTGTAACACCGCCAGTTGCTGATCATCGGACAGGGTGACGAACTTCGCATTGCCGGCGTCGAGATTAGCTAGTCCGTCGTGCAACACCTTAGCCGTGTCGGGGGTAGTTCCCGCTTCGGTATCCAAATCCTGAACTACTACGATGTAATCGCTATCGTCGAGGCGATCGTGCGGGAAGATTTGCCGCGCGACCTTCAACAGCGTCTCGCCTTCATGGGCGTTGAGAGTTTTCAATCCCGCCGTCCATTGAGCGGCGTTACTTTCATCCGCATTACTCACTGCAGCGACGCCGGACACGACTGCGGCGGCGCCTGCCACCACGATTGCACTCTTCTGCAAAAATTCTCGTCGCTTCATTTTCGCTCCGCTACCCATTCAAATCTTGCTGGCAAATCTTCCTGGCGCAGCCCTTCCATATCTTCACGCTCAGCATTAATCGAAGCCCGCTACGTATTACAACATTCGGCCCGCTATTTGGACCAACCGCGAATGCGTTCGATCAGCGCTGCGACTACGTCGGGTTCATTTTCGAGGTCCGGGTTGGCGGCCATCTCGGAGCTGGCGCCCACAGCCTGCCCACCCTCGACGATCGCCCGCGCCAGGGTCGCGTCGCTAACTGACTTTTGCCACTTGGCGTCATGGAAGTCACGCGGCCCAGGATTTAGATTCGCCGCCGCAGGCCCGTCGCCGCGTCCCTCATCGCCGTGACAGGCCACGCAGCGCGTTTCGAAAACATCATCCGCCTCGGCTTGTGCCTGCTTTGAGATGACTACCTTGCCGTTACCGGGTGATACCTGGCCGGGATCCGATTTGTCAGCGGTGGGGTTCTGCGGCGGCGCACTCGTTTCGGTTTCCGCGAGCAGGCTCGAGCATGGCGCCAGAATTATCGTGACCGCGAAGGCGACGGCCAACCTCCGAAAGCCATCCAACATCAATAGTCACTCA
>Ga0302324_100004877_pt1 | contig 29558 bp, 27 predicted proteins | sample Palsa_T0_1_FD_201949 | JGI IMG/M metagenome (GOLD analysis project Ga0302324, IMG submission 201949) | Peat permafrost microbial communities from Stordalen Mire near Abisko, Sweden - Palsa_T0_1 | ecosystem: Environmental > Terrestrial > Soil > Palsa > Peat permafrost | place: Sweden: Abisko...
CACTAGATCAATAGTTTTGCTAATGTCCCTTTGATTCCGAAGTTCGCACATGGGATTGCCGCCTGGTCATGCGAACTTCGGAATCGGGACACTAGCCGCGCACCGGCGGGCGACCATCAACTGCGGCGTGCTGACTGTTAAACGTCACCGTTCCTCTTTCTTCCGTTCGGTCCCTTCAGCCGGCTGATGCAATTGCGAGGCCAGCCGGTCGAAACCGGCAACCACGCCGCGCCAATCCTGCAACCACGCGCGCGGAAACCGAAGCGTCATCTCCGCCCCATCTAGTAGGCGCTCGTAAATGCATGTCGCAGCCACTTGGCGAACGGTCTCGCGCGTGCAGCGGGCAAAAAAGCGATCTGGTTCCTCCGCCAGGTAAATCAGGTCTTCGCCTTCATAGGGTGTGCCAGAGCGGAACTGTAGGACGGCCAGTCCGTCATTGGCCGGTATTGCGCGGCCCTCGAAATAGCGCGGATAAACACTGCGCAACCGTTCCGCTGGCGGCAATACGCTGCCCAAGCCTGCAATGGTCACGAACAAACGATCATTGCTGTTGTTTAGCGGAGCAGCCTTGCTGTCGCTTGGCGCTGGCGCGTCCGCGCTAGCGGTTCTCTCGGACGGAGGCGGCGCCAATGACGGCCAACGCAGGACGAGATCGATCCGCTCATGCGCCCCAGGCTGCCGCTGCACCGAGGCGCGAATGGCCGCCGGCGGCACATTGAAGAGGACCCCGGCAACGACGATCGGGAGCGAGGGACTATCGAGCGGAGTTTCGGCTTTTGGCCATGTCGGCCACAGCACGTAGGCGACGAAGGTCAGGGTCACCGCCAGCATCACAAAGAACAGCACCAGCGGCAGGACTAGACTGTGCGCTTGGCGATGCAATCGCAGTTCGAAGGTCGTACGTGCTGTCATTGGCCGCTCTGAAGCCCGAAGCGAATCGCGCTTGAGTATGGCACGGGCAAACGAACTTCCCCGTTAACCCTTTCTTAATCATCCCGTGGCGGCCGGCGCCGGGCTTTGCGATGGCTTTCCGCACACCGGGGGCCCTGCGAAATGTTCGACGCGATCCAGGCGACGGCTTCATCCGACTCCATCACATCCTTGTTCGCGCTAGCCATCGGTTTTGCCGTGGCCGGCTTGTGCGCCTCCGGGTACCGACTCTACGACACTCATTTTCCAACCTTTCGGCTTCTGCAGATGGGGCCGATGCCGGCGCGCCTCGCCGCGGTGCCGCTGCTTATTTTCTCCGCTCCTTTCCTCATCATGCGCAATACGCTGCGCGGACGCCGCGTAGAGCGGCGGCGCGTTGAGTTCGTCATGTTGGCTACTGCGATTGCCGGCGTCTGGAGCTTCATGTCGGGAACAGTTGTCGTTACAGCGCTGCAAGCATTGCTCAGCGTTTGACCGCGCGATTGCCAATCTGATTCCGCGCCCCAGGCTGCCTCCGCCGCTTTGTCTTTGAGCTTTCGCGCCGTCAGCGAATGCGATACGCGTTTTCAGCAAGGGCGAATTTTGCACGCGCGGGAATGAGAAGGCCGCAATGATTTACGAACTCGATGGGCAAAAGCCGGACCTGCCGGAGGAGGGCCGCTATTGGGTCGCGCCGAGTGCGGCGGTTATTGGCAGAGTACGGTTGAAAACCGATTGCAGTGTGTGGTTCGGCGCCGTGCTACGCGGCGATAACGAATGGATCGAGCTCGGCGACCGTTCGCAAATTCAAGACAACAGCACGCTGCACACCGATTTGGGATTTCCGATCACCATCGGCCCGGATTGCGTCATTGGACACAATGTTATTTTGCACGGTTGCAGCATCGGCGCGCACACCTTGATCGGCATGGGGGCAATAATTCTCAACGGCGCGCGGATCGGCGCCCATAGTCTCGTGGGCGCGGGCGCGCTCATCACCGAAGGCAAGTCGTTTCCGGAGAAGTCGCTGATTGTGGGTGCGCCGGCCCGCGCCATTCGCACGCTCGATGACAAGGCTGCCGCCGCGATTGCCGCCGGCGCTGACTTCTATGTCCGTAATTTCAAGCGCTTTGCCAAGGGAATGAAGCCGATCGGATGACAGTCGGCGCTCGCGCGACTTGCGAAGCACTCTTACTTTGCTTCGGCCGTTTCCGGCTGTCCTGGACTACCGGCCGCGCCGGCAACGTGGACTTTGTCGCCGGTGACGATTCCGTCCGGCGGATTCGTGACCACGCGATCGTCGGCGGCGATTCCCGATTCGATTTCGACTTCGTTGCCCAAATCCCGCGATATCGTGACTTGCTTGAGAACGATGCGTCCCTCGCCGATTACGGTCGCGACTTGCAGTCCGCGCTCGTTGAAGATCAGAGCACTCGCCGGCACGTTCACGGCGATCTCGGGGTGCGGGAGATCGAACGTGATGTTGGTGAAATCGCCGGTCATCAATTCGCCTTTGGAATTATCGACCACCAGCTGCATGCGTGTCGTGCTCGAAGTAACATCGACGGACTGCGCCGAAGCCTCAACGGTCGCCGGAAACGTCCGCCCGGGATATTCAGGCACGGTGATCTGTGCGTGAGTGCCGACCGGAATGCTGGGCACATAATTCTGCGGGACGTTGACGTAGACGCGCAATTTGCTGGTTTCCGACACGACGAACATCGGCGGTCCGCCACCGCCTGCGTTGATCAACGCGCCGATGTCCGTCGTGCGCGCGGTAACCAGCCCATCGAACGGCGCGACCAGCCGCTTATATTGTTCAAGCACGAGCAGGCGATCGAGATTGGCCTGCGCCGCGCGGACGAGGCCCTGCTTGTTCGAGGCATCGGCGGAGCGCTGGTCGAGATCCTGCTGCGAGATGGCGTAGGTTTTGATCAACGACTGGCCACGCGTCAGCGTCATGTCCGAGAGCACTGAGTTCGCCTTGGCGCTCGCCAGGTTGGCTTCAGCTTGCATGATCTGCTGGTCGAGATCGGGCGCATCGAGTTCGGCGAGCAACTGGCCGGTCTTCACGGGTGTGCCGATGTCGGCTTTCCAGTCTTTCACATAACCGGTCACGCGGGCGTAGATTTGCGCCTGGATATAGGCTTCCAATCGGCCGGGAAGGCTGAATGTCGTCATTTTGCCGCGCGTATCGGGTGCCGCGACGTTCACGGTCGGCACCGCCTGATTCTCGGTCCATTCCCGGAGCTTGGCGTCCGCAACCTTGCGCGTAGTAATGCCGAAGATGACGATGAGCACGGCGATAAGGCCGGCCGATAGGCCCGCTATATAGAGTCCCCGGCGGGATACGCCGGGCGATCGGGACTCAGGCGGCATGCTGCGGCTCTCCGATGACGCGGGCGCCCACCGAACCGCGGCGTTGATGAATGATGCTGAACACGACTGGTACGAATATCAGAGTTGCCACGGTTGCGAAACACAGCCCGCCGACGACCGCACGGCCCAACGGCGCGTTCTGTTCGCCGCCTTCGCCAAAGCCGAGCGCCATTGGTAGCATGCCAATGATCATGGCGAGCGCGGTCATGACGACCGGGCGGAGCCGGACAAAGCCGGCTTCAATCGCGGCGGTAACCGCATCGCCGTGCTCCTCAAGACGCTCCTTGGCGAAGCTGATGACGAGCACGCTGTTGGCGGTGGCGACGCCCATGCACATGATGGCTCCGGTGAGCGCCGGCACCGATAGCGTCGTGCCTGTGGCAAATAGCATCCACACGATTCCGGCGAGCGCAGCGGGCAACGCGGTGATGATGACGAATGGATCTGTCCAGGACTGAAAGTTGACGACAATGAGCAGGTAAATGAGCACCACCGCGGCAGCGAGACCAAAGATCAGACCGGAGAACGAACTGTTCATGGTTTTGACCTGGCCGAGCATGAGCACCTGGGCCGTCTTCGGCGCATCCTTGGCGGTCTCGTCGAGAACCTTCTGTACGTCGGCGGCGACGGCGCCGAGATCGCGTCCCTGCGTGGTGCCGTAAATCTGGATAAGCGGCTGAACGTTGTATTGCGAATAGACGGCGGGGATCATGCGCCGCTTGAAGTCGGCGATTGCGCCGAGCACCTGCGGCGTCGCTCCTGTGGCCGTGATCGGCAGGTTCTGCAGCGCGTTAAGCGAGTCGACCTGGTATTGCGGCGTCTGCATCACGATCGAGTAGTTCACGCCATTGTCCGGGTTGAGCCAAAAGGTCGGCTGTACCTGGCTCGATCCGGCGAGATTGACCACCATGCTATTGGTTACGTCGCTTTCGCTGATGCCGACATATTTGGCTCGCGTACGGTCGACGTCGACGTCGAAGGCCGGTTCGTTGAGCGATTGCTGAATTCGCGCGTCCACCAATCCGGGAATGTGGCGCAAGCGGCGCAACACATCCTGCGCGTAGGCAAAGTTTTCCTGAAGCTTGGGTCCGCGAATCTGGATGTCGATCGGCGCCGGCGCGCCGAAATTGAGAATTTGACTGACGATGTCAGCCGGCAGGAACGAGAACGTCACTCCGGGAAAACGGGAAGGGAGCTCCTCACGCATCGCGCGGACATAATCGGCCGTCGGTTTGTGGTCTTCGCTCAACCCGATCTGAATTTCTCCGTCGGAAGATCCTATGGTGCCGGTGTTGTTATAGGTGGTGTTGATGCCACTTACCGGGAAACCAATATTGTCGACCAGTGTCGCCAGCTCTTCATGCGGAATGATCTGGCGGACAACCTTTTCGATCTCGGCGAATTGCCGCGCGCTTTCTTCGACGCGGGTGCCGACCGTCAGACGCACGTGCATTAAGATGCGTCCGCCGTCGACCGACGGGAAGAAATCGGTACCGAGATAGGGCGCAAGCGCGAATGTCCCGATAATGAGGGCGACGAAACAGGTCACGAACACCGCACGGCGCCGCAACGCCATCGTCAGGAGCTCACGGTAGGCGAGACGAAAGCGTTCAAAGCCGGTTTCGAAAGCGCGTTGTAGCATCAACAGCGGATTGCGCGTCGGCGGCGGCTCGCCATGAGTGTCGTGGTGCCGGCTCAGCATGTATTTCGCCATGGTCGGCACCAGCGTGCGCGACAGAATGAACGACCATACCATCGCCGACATGACGGCTTCGGCGAGCGGGACGAACAGAAAACGCGGCACGCCGGTCAAAAAGAACATCGGCACGAACACGATGCAGATGCACAACAGCGACACGAAAGCGGGCGTCACGATCTGCTCGGCGCCGTCGAGGATCGCGGTCTCAACCTCCTTGCCTTGTTCGAGGTGCCAATTGATGTTTTCGATTGTCACGGTGGCTTCGTCGACGAGAATGCCGACGGCAAGCGCCAGCCCGCCCAAGGTCATGATGTTGAGCGTTTCGCCCAGCGCCCAAAGCGTAGCGATCGAGCCAAGCACCGACAGTGGAATCGACGTTGCAATGATCAACGTCGAGCGGAAGCTGCCAAGAAACAATAGAATCATGACGCTGGTCAGCGCCGCGGCAATGATCCCCTCGCGGATGACGCCGCCGATGGCGGCTTTGATGAAGATCGACTGATCGCCGATCGCGGTTAGCGTCAGCGCGCTCGGCAGGGTTTTCTTCATCTCCTGCATTTTTTGCTTTACGCCGTCGATGATCGAAAGCGTCGATACCGCACCGTTCTTGAGCACGAACATTAGGACGGATCGATTGCCGTCGACATGCACGATGTTCTGCTGCGGCGGGTTACCGTCACGCACTTGGGCGATGTCGCGAACATACACCATCGCCCCGTTGACGGTCTTGATCGGCAGATCTCCCATCTTTTTCACGATCGGGACGGCGTCGTTGAGATTGATCGCGTATTCGAACGTGCCGATTTTTTCGGTGCCGACGGGCGTGATCAGGTTTTGCTGCGCGAATGCGACGGCGACGTCCTGGGCGGAAAGGCCGCGTGCGCGCATCGCATCCGGATTAACGTCGATCTGGACCTGGCGGAATTTGCCGCCGAATGGATAAGGCATGGCCGCGCCCGGAACAGTGACGATGGGAACGCGGACAAAGTTAAGCCCGAGGTCGAACAGCGCCTGTTCGGGGAGCCCCTTACCCGACAGTGCAAGCTGAATGATCGGTACGGTCGACGCGTTGTAGTTAAGAATGAGCGGGGGCACCGAACCGGGAGGCATTTGTTTCAGCAACGTCTGCGAGATCGCAGTGACTTGCGCATTGGCGGTGCGAACGTCTGCACCCGGCTGGAAGAAGATTTTGACGATGCCAATGCCGGTATAGTTGTTGGCTTCAATGTGCTCGATGTCGTTGACCGTCGTGGTCAGCGCGCGCTGAAACTGACTGACCATCCGGCCGGCCATCTCCTCCGGCGGCAAGCCAGTGTATTGCCAAATGACCGCGATGACCGGAATCCGAATTTCAGGAAATATATCGACCGGCGTTCGGGACGCCGCGAGCGGCCCGATAATGAGGAGAAGAAGAGCCAAGACGACAAAGGTATAGGGGCGCCGCAATGCGATGCGGACAATGGCGGTCATTCGACACGGCTCCCCAACACGCTTCCATCGCAGCTTGAATGGAAGGCTAAAGTCGTCACCCCGGCTGTTCACGCTGTGCGCCGCAACATAACGAACTGAATGACGGAGACAACTCACAAACGGTTTAGCGACCGTTTGCCCTCGACCCATGCGCAAACAGAGTTCTGCTATGCGTCTAATAGGGTTCGATTGCTCCCGCCAAAGAAGGTGCGGCCGGCTCCTGGGGGAGAGCCGGCCGCGCGAACCCGGTCTGGGGACGGGGAGGGGTGGGGACGTGACCGGGCTCGCAAACTCCTTTCGTCTCGTTTTCAGCGCGAAGTGGCAGTCGCCGGCGCGGCGCGCGGTTCACCGAGCGAGACCCAGAGGTTGGGATCCGTCTGCGACTGCCGCTTGACGAAACGGTAACCGGTGTCCGACCAGGGCAGGATTTGATCGTTCTGGTTATCGAGGATGAATTCGCCCTTATCGAACTTGACTGTCAGGACGGCGTGCCCGTCACCGTGCTTGTCGCGAACTACGGTGATCAGCAGCGCTTCCCGCGGCCAGCCGGCCTGCATCAGCATGCGACGTTTGGCCAAGACATAGTCCTCGCAGTCGCCATAACCGTCGTCGGGATAATTCCAGCGTTCCACTACGCCCCAATGCTCCAGATCGGTCATCGGTTTGATGTGGTTGTTGATGTACAGGTTGATGCGCTCGAGATCCTTCCAGGCTTGTGTCGAAAAGACCACGTCGCGCGGCTGCGACGACTTGGTCTTGCATTCCGGGTCGTACTCGACGCAGAACTCGACCCAGCCGATCGGCGCTTTGGTCGTGTCGCCGATCGAAATGAATAAAGGACGCTCCTCGGCGCGACCGCCATTCGGTGCCACGAGCAGCGCAAGCGCAACGGAGCTTGCGAGCGCGCAGCGCGCGAGAGTTTTTTTGGCACCCCTGCCCATGTGACCCCACTCCCTTTTCTTGGGCTCACATTTCTCACAAAGCTTTTGCGGTGCCGCTAAGTTGAGTGCTTCAATTTGAAGTAAAGACAGCTAAACAACTGGGAAAATCTCGGCCAGATTCTCGCGAAGATCGTCTAAAATTTTAGTTGTTCAACTTCGAATAAAATTTGAACGGATAACCGTGGTGGCCGGTTGCGGACAGTGGTTGTGCGGCCGCGTTGATGCCGCAGAGCACGCCGACCTCGCTGCAACGGTTGCCGGTTCTACACTGGCGGCTTGCCCACCTGACGCTGTGACATCGTCGAGCTCACGCATGGCTGCGCCGCGTGCGCGCAAACTTGCTGACGCGCAACAGCGCCTGTTAGTCTTCCACCGACGATTTAGGGAGGAGAAACGACTATGTCTTTGGCCAACTTTGTTCAACCGCCGAAATTCGAGGACTACAAGGAGCGCTTCAAGGATTTTTACAAAATGTCGCGCCGTGAAGACGGCGTCATTCTCGTGGAGGCCCATACCAAGGGCGGCCCCATTCAGCTTAGCGTCGAGAACCACAGATCGGTCGGACAAATGTTCAAGACCGTCGGTGCCGATCCGGAGAATGAAATTATGATTTTCACGGGTTCGGGCGATGAATTCATGATGGACGCCGATCCCGAGGGCTTCAAATTGGAGCAAGACGATTTGGCGTATTGGGCCTATGAGTACGCTTACAAGGACGGGCGCATCAATGTCAGCTCCTTGGTCAACGATCTTGAAATACCGACCATCGGCATCATCAACGGGCCCGGCTTCCACACCGAGATGTGCCTGATGTGCGATATCACTTTATGCGCCGACGATGCGATCATCTACGACCTGCATTACGACATCGGCTCGGTGCCCGGCGACGGCATTCATAGCTGCTTTCAGGAAATACTGGGCGTAAAGCGCGCCGCTTATGCTCTTCTCACCGGTCAGGCGATAGACGCCAAGCTGGCGCTGGAATACGGCATGGTCAACGAGATCCTGCCGCGCGCCAAGCTGATCGAGCGCGCGTACAAAATTGCCGATCACATCATGACCCAACCGCGCACGACGCGGCGCATGACGGCACAAATTGTCCGGCGCCCGTGGCGGCGGCAAATAACCGATAGCCTCGACGGCGGTTTTGCCATTCAGATGTTCGCCCACTTGGCCAAAGACAAGCCGACGCACGGCCGGCGGCACATCGCCGATTGCGTCGCCTATGTCCGCAAGGGAAAGCGCAACAACTTCGATTGAGCGCAAGCTGGCGATGGGCGGCTAGGTTGGAAACACTTCGTCGGCGGCGTAGTTGAACGCCGCCGTCAACCGCCGCAGACGGTTTCCTCGATAAAGTCCGAATGCTGCAGCCGCGTAAACTCGACTGCAAATCCGTCTTCGAGGTGACGTACGACGCGTGCTTGCACCTTGCCGAGCGTGACCAGCGCGCCGATCGGCGGCCGCTCATCGGTCGCAACGCCGGCGCCGGATTGCGAAAGATCGATGATGCGGCAACCGAGATTCACCCCGTTGGGCATAATCAAGCGAGCCGCGGGATTGCGCGGAGCGAAGCGGCCGTGGCGGCGGTCTTCCGGCAAGCCGAGGATATTGCGATTGGCGAGCCAAGTTAATTGAGCCGCGAGCTTGTCTCGTTTGCGCGCAGTCGCGGCGATCGTCATGGCAAAGCCGTTCTCAAAGGTACGCGCGACTTGGCCTTCGAGCCGGCCCAAGTGGTCGACATAGGCGATGACCCGATCGCCCGTCTTGCCGCCGACCGGCGCGATCACCGCCATGCCGCCGGGCGACATGTTGATCACCTGGCATGGAAATTCGCGCCGATCCGGGAGCATATACCGGCCCAGCAAATCGACCTTAACGCGCTGAAACCGGCGCCGCTCGTCACTGAGCGCGCGTAAAGCCTGTTTTTGTTGAGCTACCGCCATAAAGCAGATCTGCCACCGTCACTAACAGCAGCCTACCGATCCGGCGTTAACGGCTCGTTGATGCTTTTTTTATCTTGGGGCGAGGAACGTGGGCCGTTTGTACTTGGGGATGCCGAAATGCGCCCGCCTTCGTAGACTGTCAGCCCGCGCCGCGTCTGGGGCAGCATGAAGCGCGGCAGAAAATGTCGCTCCAGCGCCGCTCCAATATGACGCCGACCGCCCAGAGTGAGCCCGCCAAGGGAGCTGGTGCCCAGCCATTGCGGAACTTTTAGCGGGGCAAGCACGCCTATCGCGCGAGCGAACATCGGGCGAGTGGCGTCAAGCGGCAGCAAAAGGAGTTCAAGGTCCAGGTGACCTCCATCAGTGCTTTGTGCGGTTACCGCGGCTACCGTGCCGATGCGTTCGTCGGTCAGGACGGTCAGCAAGCCCGATACAAGCGGCCTGCTGGCAAGCGTCCAAAGGCCGAGGAAGGATTCTCCCTTCATCTCTCGATTAAATAGAGCGCAAACACGCGTCCCGGCGAGCCGGAACGGGTAACTCGCGCCACGATTAAGCGCGATGATGAAAGTGTCGCTCAGCGCGCCGCGAATCGCGCCGGGTTCGATATCGGCGCGTTCGGGGGCCGGGCGCGTTCCGCGCTGGCGCTTCCAATACGCATGCAGCTCGCGGCTAGAGGCGTGTTTCATAAAGGGCGTCCGGCTCCCGTTGCGCTTGCCGCCGATGCATGCGTGTCCCGGATTGGGACGCGCTTTCGGCGTTTGGGGGTATCCCGTAGGGAAGCAGCAGGGGTCATGCCGCTTGGGGAGGTCGGCGGGAGTGCCGGACGGCCGGGCTCGATTAAAGTTAATGAAACGTTGATCCTTGGCTCCGCACCCAGGCCTGCTAGGGTGCGGTCACATTCCGCGCGCGCCGCGGTCGTCTATACTGCAGCGCCGAGTGCAAGAGACGGGGGAGGCGAAGGACGTGACCGGGGCGTGAATTCGGCGCCGGTTGTCCTACAACAGCCGCAAAGGGAGGGCTCTCGCCCTCCCTTTGTTTTTCTCTTGTGTTCTTTATCTTGCGATGTCTCCGCTCCAAGCCGCGCTCGCCGCCGCGAGAGTCGCGGCCTATTTCGACCAGACGCTAGTGGGGCGGATTTGACATTCGCTACCCGCCAAACCGCTGGTTCGTGAAGCCAATGTCAAATCCAAAAGCTCCACCAGGACTAATATTTTCCAGTGGTCCTTTGATTCTAACATTCGCATAAGAACGTGCCGAGGCGGGATGCGAATGTTAGAATCGGACCACTAGGTGAAGCCGGTGACGCAGCGCTCGGAGCCGATTTTCAATGTGCCCCCGGTCGTACTCGCGACAATAGCTGGGCTGTTGATCGTACATGCCGTTCGCACGCTCATACTGACGGACGCACAGGACGAGTGGGTCCTCTTGACCTTCGCGTTCATTCCGGCCCGGTACGACCCTGCTGCCGACTACCTGCGCGCGCTGTACGGGGGATTTGGCGCTGATCTGTGGAGTTTTTTCACTTACGCGTTCCTTCACGCCGACTGGCTTCACATCGGTCTCAATCTAGCGTGGCTCTTGCCGTTCGGTACCGCGCTGGCGCGGCGTTTCGGTGCGTGGCGTTATACCGCTTTTATGCTCGTGGTCGCCGCGGCCGGGGCATTTGCGCATCTCATCACCCATGTGGGGGCAATGGTGCCAATGATCGGCGCTTCGGCGGCGATTTCCGGCGCCATGGCGGCTGCGCTGCGCTTCGTTTTTCAAACCGGCGGACCGCTTGGCCTATGGCGAGGCGAGGCCAACAACGACGCCTATCGCGTACCGGCTTCGTCGCTCGCCGCCACGCTGCGCGATCCTCGATTTCTGATTTTCTTTGGCACATGGATGGGACTCAATTTGCTTGTTGGTCTCGGCACCGTCTCCATTGGCGAGGAAGGACAAGAAATTGCCTGGCAAGCTCACATCGGCGGCTTTGTCGCGGGCTTGCTGTTGTTTAACGCGTTCGATCCGGTAGCCCCCCAAAGCGCGATTGAGTCCGAGCCCACCGCTTAGCGCAACTGCGCCATCTCAATTCGCCCTGCCATGCCGGCGCAAATAGTGTTATGTTACTTGCAGAGTCAGCGCTGGTTTCAGGGCGACCCACGCGAGACTCGATGCTGCGCTGCAATAGACGCGCAGGCAGGCGAGGACGGAACGGTCATGTTAAGTAACGTTCCGCCAATTAAAGCGCCCGCAGATGGAACTCGGCGCCGACCTAAAACATAACTCATTGGCTGCGATCGCACTCGCGTCGCATCCATGGAGCTAGGGAGGCTACGATGACCGTTGGCATTATTCTCGCGCGCAAAGGCCGCGAGGTTGTCACCGTCGATTTGGGTGCGACGCTTGGAGACGCGGCACGGCTCCTTTCCGAAAGGCGCATTGGCGCGGCCCTCATACTGGGCGCCGACCATCGCATTGCCGGAATCATATCCGAACGCGACGTGGTGCGGGGATTGGCGGAAGGCGGTGTGGCTGCGCTCGATCTTCCGGTGAGTCGAACGATGACGCGGAAGGTTGAGACCTGCAATGAAGGTGAAGCGGTTTCCAGCATCATGGAGCGCATGACAACCGGAAAGTTTCGCCACATGCCGGTGGTCGATCAGGGCAGGCTCGTCGGCATTATCTCAATTGGCGACGTCGTAAAGCATCGCGTGCACGAAATGGAGCACGAATCACGAGCGATGCGCGACTACATCCAGACCGCATAGGAATGGGACTTCATTTCTAAATCGTCGCGGCGCGCTTCGGCCGCGAACGGGAAGCCGCGATGGCCGGAGTTTTGATTTCGCACGCCCCGCGTGACGCGCTATGGTATTCCGGCAACGGAGGCGGCTCATGCGGGGCTTTACGGTGTTCCTGCTAGCGGTGACGGTTTGTGCTAACGCAACGCCATCGATGGCAAGCGGCAAGGTTCGGCTGGCGCAAAGCTCCACGGCGACGAACTGCATGATGGCATGCAACGCACAGGCGGCGACTTGCCAAACTGCCTGTCTCCTTCCTTCGGCTCAGATCTCGCAGTTTCCGAATGGTGCTGTAACGTCGAACACCGTCACGCCGCAGACGAATGCGACGGCAAATACGATTTGTTTGTCGGCCTGCACCACGAGCCAACTCACATGCCAAACAACTTGCGCCCGCTTATCTCCATCCCAGTGATTGACTGACAAATGCGAGTGCTCGTTGTCAGCCGAGGGCAGCGATCGTCTCAAGAATTGGCTCGAGGGCTTTCTCCGTAGCGGCTTTGCCAGCCGCAATCGCTTCCGCTGCACGATGAAATTCGAGCCAGCCGATGTGCCCGATATGGGGCGTGATGTGCACATCCGGTGGGTCGCCGGCAAGGCGCATGCGGGTGAGCCGGTCTTGCATTATGTTAAACGCTTCGATCATCACCGTGGAAAAGCCCGGCCGCACATCGCCGGCGAAGATTTGGCGCTTCAGCGCGCGCTCGGCGCCGAACATGCCGCGCAAGCCGAAGAAATTCTTGCGCGCAGGAGGCGGCAACGAATCCGGCCGGTCATCGCTCGCGTCAGATCCGTGACTCGCAATGGTGGCGCCACGGGCGAAGCGATCGGCGTCGAGGTTGACCGCGATGACCACGCGTGCGCCAAACGCGCGCGCTGCTGTCACCGGTACCGGGTTAACCAATGCGCCGTCCACCAGCCATCGCCCGCCCAGCCGTACCGGCGGAAAAAGCCCTGGCAATGCGTAAGATGCCCGCATGGCGAGCGACAGTGAGCCGCGGGTGAGCCAGATTTCATGCCCGGTGCCGACTTCAGTCGCGATTGCCGCGAAGCGAATCGGGAGATCTTCGATGGCAGTCGGCCCGACGGCTTCGACTAGTCGTTTGGCGAGCCGGCTGCCGCCAATAAGCCCGGAACTGCCAATCCGTACGTCAAGATAACCGATGATGCGCCGCAAGGTGAGCGAGCGTGACCAGCTTTCCAGCTCTTCCAATTGATTATTGGCGTAACAGCCCCCGACCAAAGCGCCGATCGACGTGCCGACCACAATGTCGGGAACGATTCCCTGAGCTGCCAATGCTTGAATGACGCCGATATGAGCAAAGCCACGCGCCGCGCCGCTACCCAAGACCAGCCCTATCAAGGGTCGGCTGAGCTTGCCTTGAAGCGATTTGGGCCCGACGTCTGCAATGGTCACTTTGCCCTCTTAACTTTTCCCGCGGCGAGCCGCCCGATGCATGATCCGTCAAGCTGCTATTAGCAACAACGTGCTTGGCACATTATGGTGAAACGCCAAGGGGTAAAGGGCTGATCGACCTGCACGCCGATCCTTTGCCCCGGCGAACTCGGCATGAAATTGCCGCTATTAGCATGAAGAAAAACGCCATGGTGGGGCGGGGAAAGCCTAGTTATCATATTGCTTGGGCGGCGATGCTGGCGTTAGCGGCGGCCGCGCCAATCGGCGCCTACGCGCAAACCGGCAACCTCGTTTCACCAGACGCGCTTGGCCCTACGTCGCTTGCCCCAAGCAAGACCTCGCCTGGGTCCGGGCTTACCGCCCCATCCCCCTCAGCCCCATTCGCGCAGGCTGTCCCTATGGTCCCGGCCGGGCACGTGGCGCTTGCTCTATCTGCGCGCTACGGCCGTGATGCGCCGGCAATCGCGGGCGGGCTGGTCTGGCGGGTTTATGCAGCCAAACCCGACGCTGGCGGAATCTACCGGCTGATCAAAGAAGAGAAGGCGGCGGCGGCGACCTTCGTCCTGCCGCCGGGCAATTACGTCGTTCACGCAAGCCTCGGGCTTGCAAGCGCGGCAAAGGCGGTGCAATTGCGCTCGGACACCGTCCGCGAAGTCTTCGATATTCCGGCGGGCGGCGTTCGGTTGGAGGGGCGCGTGGGCGATGCGCGCATTCCGGCCGGTCAGATTTCGTTCGAGATTTTCAACGGCAGCCAGTTCGACACCACGGAGCGGCGACCGATTGCGCAGAACGTGATAACCGGCGACGTGGTCTTGCTTCCGCAAGGGACGTATTACATCGTCTCGAATTACGGCGACGGAAATTCAGTGGTGCGTTCGGACGTCCACGTACAAGCTGCCAAGCTCACCGATATCTCGGTGAACCACCGTGCCGCGGTCATTACCCTCAAATTGGTCAACGAACCGGGCGCGGAAGCGCTTGCCAATACGCAGTGGACGGTTTTGACGCCCGGCGGCGACGTGATCAAGGAATCTATGGGGGCCTTTCCCCGGGTGGTGCTTGCCGAGGGCGACTATCACGTCATCGCACGCAATGGCGGCAAGGCCTTTCAGCGCGACTTCAAGGTGATCGCGGGCGTTGATGGGGAAGTGCAGGTACTCGCGCGCTAGCTCGGCGCCGCTCAGTACCGCCGTTGCTATCCGTTATGCCGCCTTCTGCAACCGCTTCATATCCGGCGGCACGGCTTCTTGCGCGAGCGCCGCGAGGGCGGCGTCGAGCGCGGCCACGCGCTGCTCATCGCCGCCTAGACGGCGAATTGAAACCGTGCGCTCGGCAGCCTCTTTTTTTCCCACCACCAGCAGTACCGGCACTTTCGCGAGCGAGTGCTCACGGACCTTGTAGTTGATCTTCTCATTGCGAAGATCGCCCTCAACACGCAGTCCCAGCCGCCGGACGGCCGCTATCGCCTCGCGGGCGTAGGCGTCAGCGTCCGAAGTGATCGTGGCAACGACGATTTGCAGCGGCGAAAGCCATAACGGCAGATGGCCCGCATAATGCTCGATCATTATGCCGGTAAAGCGTTCGAGCGAACCGAACATTGCCCGGTGCAACATGACCGGCGTGACCTTGTCGGAATGTTCGTCGATGTAAAAGGCACCAAGGCGGCCAGGCATATTGAGATCGACTTGCACCGTGCCGCATTGCCAGTCGCGGCCTATCGCGTCGCGCAGCACGTATTCGAGCTTCGGCCCGTAAAACGCGCCTTCGCCTTTGTTCAGCATCCACGGCCGCCCCGACGCTTTGAGCGCCTGCATCAGCGCGGCTTCCGCCTTGTCCCATACCGCGTCTTCGCCGATGCGCTTTTGCGGACGATCGGAGAATTTGATGCGGACGTCATCAAAGCCGAAGTCCTGGTAGATCGAGAGAATCAAATTATTGACCTCGAGAACTTCTTCCGCGATCTGCTGCTCCGTGACGAAGATGTGTGCGTCGTCTTGAGTGAAGGCACGCACGCGCATCAGTCCATGCAGCGCGCCGGAGGGTTCGAACCGATGCACTTTGCCGAACTCGGCGATCTTGAAAGGCAGGTCGCGATACGACTTCAGCCCGTTCTTGAAAATCTGAATATGACCCGGGCAGTTCATCGGCTTGATGACGTAGGTGCGCTCGTCCTCCTTGCGCGGCTCAACCAAGAACATGCCGTCGCGGAATGTCGCCATGTGGCCGGAGGCGACCCACAGCGATGAATCGATAAGCTGCGGTGCATTGACTTCGGCATAGCCGGCGTCCGCCTGGCGCCGGCGGATATAAGTCTCCAACGTCTGAAAGAGCGTCCAGCCCTTTGGGTGCCAAAATACCGAGCCCGGCGCCTCTTCCTGAAAATGAAACAAATCCATCTCGCGGCCGAGGCGGCGATGGTCGCGTTTTTCAGCCTCCTCGATTTGGTGCAGATAGGCGTCGAGCTCGGCCCGCTTGGCGAATGCGGTGCCGTAAATACGCGATAGCATTTCGCGGTTGGAATCGCCGCGCCAATAGGCGCCCGCGACCTTCAAGAGCTTAAAGGCGTCACCCACCTTGCCGGTCGACGTCATGTGCGGACCGCGGCAGAGATCGAACCAGTCGCCTTGCTTGTAGACCTTTATTTGCTGGTCGTCCGGGATGGCGTCGATCAGCTCGACCTTGAACATTTCACCCTTGTCACGAAAAACCTTCTTTGCTTGTTCGCGCGACCAAATTTCTTTGGTGAATGGTTTGTCGCGGGCAATGATCTCCCGCATTCTCTTTTCTATGGAGTCGAAGTCCTCAGGCGTGAATGGCTGATTGCGATAAAAATCGTAGTAGAAGCCATTCTCGATCACCGGCCCGATGGTGACTTGCGTTCCGGGCCACAAGCTCTGCACCGCTTCGGCGAGCACATGCGCGGCGTCATGGCGAATGAGCTCAAGCACGCGGGGGTCGTCGCGGTTCAGAAATTCAATTTTTGCGTCGCGCTCAATGGGGTCGGAAAGATCGGCTAGCTGGCCGTCAAGCACCATCGCCACCGTGCGCTTGGCGAGCGACGGCGAAATGCTTTTGGCGATATCGAGGCCGGTGGAGTGGGGTGGATATTCCCGACGCGCGCCGTCGGGGAAGGTCAGCGCGACCATTCTTTGGCTCCTTCTGCTCACTCACTGCCGACGAATGCAGGTAAGCGTGACCGGCGATATTTAGCTCATACAAGCGTGAAGACAAGCTGTGGATTACTTGTTCACTCGCCACAATTACGCGATGTAAACAAATGCTTTTTTCCACATCACGCAAGATTGCGGCACGGGCGCCGCAGAATCATCAAATCCCGATCATATCGCCGCCCGAAAGGTTTCTGACGTTTCGACTCAAGTCCGCGGGGGGCTCACGTATCACAATCAAACGTGAAGCTCGAAACGCGGCGGGGTGGGGTGTCGGTATGGGTGTGGGTCTGCAAACGCGTTGTGTGTGTGGCGTAAAGCGTGGGCCCGCTGCACGGGGTGCACATGGGGGGAGGCTCGCGGCGGCCACTTAGGCCTTATCAGGTATTTTGCGTATGGGTCGCGGTCGCGTTGACCGCAGCCTTTTCCCTACAAATCGCATTCATCGGCGGTGTCGGCGCACGGCCGATACCGGATAAGCCTAATCTTGGCGCTATCGGTGAACGTCTGAATGCCAACACGATCGCGATCGTGTCGGGCAATCCGAACGGCACCTATTTGAATATCGCCTACGATTTGTCCGCCGTCCTCGACAACGGCGACGACTTCCGGGTTTTGCCGGTGATCGGCAAAGGCGGCGGCCAGAATATCCGCGATGTCCGCTTCCTAAAGGGCGTCGATCTCGGCATTACCCAATCGGTCATTCTCAATGAATTTCGCGAAAGCAACGAAATCGGCAATATCGACGAACAGATCGTCTACATCGCGAAACTGTTTAACGAGGAAATGCACATCGTCGTGCGCGCCGATTCCGGCATCGAGTCGGTCGAGCAACTCGCCGGCAAGAAGGTAAACTTCAGCGATCCCGGCAGCGGCAGCCAGATTTCGTCGCGCAATATTTTCAAGCGCCTCGGCATCCAGGCCCAGGAAGTCAACATGGGCCAGGGGGACGCGTTCGAAAAGATCAAATCGGGCGAGATCGCCGCGACCATTCTGATCGCCGGCAAGGCTGCGGGTTCGATGGGCAAGCTAAAGGCCGCCGACGGCTTTCGCTTTCTGCCGGTGCCGTTCGCCAAGCAACTTCAAAACGATTATTTGCCGGCGACGCTCGAGCACGACGATTATCCGAACATGGTCGATCCCGGCGCCAGCGTCGGCACGGTCGCCGTCGGCGCGGTGCTGATTGCCTATAACTGGCCGCGTCAATCAGAGCGTTACAGCCGCATCGCCAAGTTTGTCGATGTGTTCTTTCCAAAGCTAGCCGAGCTGCAAAAGCCGCCACGCCATCCCAAGTGGCACGAGACCAATCTGGCGGCCGTTGTGCCGGGCTGGACGCGGTTCGCGGCCGCGGAAGAATGGCTGGTCCACAATCGGCCGCAGCAATCGGCCGCGGCGCCGGCGTCGCGCGATCAGTTCAATCAATTCCTGGCGGCCCAGCGTAGCTTGGCCAAAACCGACAAGACCGGCGCCAACAACGAGCAACTGTTTCAGGAGTTTGTGAAGTGGCAGGCGCAAAAGCGTCCCTGAGAGAAGGTAAGGAAAACTTCAGTTGTGACTATCGGAGCTTGAAAGCACAGGGGAGGCGATCATGAGTTCTCCGGTCCAGCAGGCCTCAAATCTCGACGAAGCAATCAAATACGCACCGCCTTGGGTACGCGACGATGCGCGGATGGCCACGCTTGTTCCCGATTCCGCCAAGATCGAGTGGCCGCCACGCAGCCGCCGCCCGGTCGCGGCAGGCCGCGGGTTTAGCGGCGACTTGGCGGCGCGCGAGCTGCCGCGGCAAGTGCGGCTTGATCCCGAGAAGGTGCCGGAGCCGATTAAGGTCGGCAAAGAGCGAAGTGGGGCGCGATTGGCGCTGCGCATCTGTGCGGCAATCGGCGCTGCAGCCATTGCGGCCGGCGCAATCGTAACAGTGCCGTTGATCCGTTCGGGCGCTAACGCCGAAGTCCTTGGCTCGGCCATCATGGCGCTCGTCGTTGGCGGCGGGAAGCAGGATCAATTGGCGGCCACAACACCAGAGCCGCGCCTGTTGTTACGCGACGATCGCGGCGAAACAAACGAGATACTTCCCGTCGGCATCGAGATCGACGGAAACCGCGCGGGTGTCGGGATTGTGCTTTCGGGTCTGGCGCCCGATAGCCAGCTTTCGACAGGAAGCCCGCTTGGGGTCAGCGGGTGGCGGCTCGATGCCGACCAACTCGAAGGACTGCAGATACGGCCGCCGCGTGATTTCGTCGGCGCCATGAACCTAATGGTCGATCTGCGGCTGCCGGGGGATCGCGTTGCTGACAGCAAGGGACTGCGCCTCGAATGGGTTGCTCGAACGAAAATCCAACCGGCCGCCGCCGTGGCGCCTGCCGCTGCGCCGCCCGCGACTGTACCGCAGACGCCGCCGGCCGAGCCACAGACGGCGGCTTTGCATCTTGATCCGGCCGAAATCGCAATTCTGCTCAAACGTGGCCAAGATACGCTGAACAATGGCGATCTTGTTGCGGCGCGGCTCCTGCTGCAACGCGCAGCCGCGGCGGGCAGCGCCGATGGCGCACTGGCTCTCGCACAGACCTTCGATCCGGCCGTGATTGGGCGGCTCGGCGCCATCGGCGTCGCCGCCGACGCGGCGAAAGCGCGCGAGTGGTACCAAAAAGCTGCGCGTCTGGGTTCGGGTCTTGCGGCGCAGCAAGTCGCAAACTTCCAACAGAAGACCGAGTGAGCGAAACTGGGCGGAGTTACGGTGGGCGCGGCGGCAATTTGCCAAAGTGTGTTCAGGCGCGTTCTTTGCCGCCGCGCCATTTTCCATAGCGCCAGGGCATGTACCAGCACGCTCCGGCCGGCAAGGATTCACAAATAAAATCCAGACCGGCCGTTCCCCAAGGGTGGCAACGGAGCAATCGCGCGAGCGTCATCCAGCCGCCGGCCCACAAGCCGTAACGCTCGATCGCCTGATCGGCGTAGTCGGAACACGTCGGCAAATGCCGGCAGTTGAACCCGACAAGCGGAGAAAGCGTGTATTGATAAGCCTTGATCATCCCGCGGCCGGCGACCCGGGGAGCGCGGCTGGATTTCTCGAATAAATCACCAAGCACCATCGCTGGACGGACCTTAGTGCGCGGGAGCGGTGGCTTCCGATTTGCTCGCGCGCTTTGCCTCAATCTGATTGATCGCGTCGACCACCGCCTCGAAGGTCAGCAAGGTGGATGCATGCCGCGCTTTGTAATCGCGCACCGGCTCGAGCACCGCGATATCGGACCATTTACCGGTCGCAGGAGGTTCGCCGTTCTCCTTGAGCATTTTGCGCATGTCTTCCCGTAGCGCACGCAATTCGGTGGCCGTGGAGCCGATGACATTGCGCGCCATGATTGACGATGACGCCTGGCCGAGCGCACAGGCCTTCACCTCGTGCGCGAAGTCGCTTACTTTTTCGCCGTTCATCTTCAGGTCGACCGTGACCGTCGATCCGCACAATTTGGAAACGGCGGTCGCGGTCGCGTCCGGTTCGGCGAGCCGCCCAATCCGCGGGATTGTGCCTGCAAGCTCGATGATGCGGCGATTATAGACGTCATTGAGCATGGATGAGCGCGATGTGAGCGAAGGTAACGACTTGCTGCCGAATTATATAGGGTCCATATCGCCTGGATGCGAGAGTTTGCGGTGGCCGGGGCCGACCCGGTCCTCGCCTAAAGCGAAGCCCTGAACATGGCCGAGAACGCTTCATTTGCGCCGCCGGGTGCCGCGGCCGACCTCGAGGAGGGCGCGGCGCTCACACCGAAGTTCGGTCCTGACGGACTTATCACCTGTGTCGCTACGGATGCCGCGTCCGGAGCGGTGCTCATGGTCGCGCACATGAACGCGGACGCGCTGGCGAAGACCATTGCGACCGGGGAGGCGTGGTATTTCTCCAGGTCGCGCGGCAAGCTCTGGCGTAAAGGCGAAAGCTCCGGCCACTTCCAGCGCGTTGTCGAGATGCGCATCGACTGCGATCAGGACGCGATCTGGATCAAGGTCCAGCAAACCGGCGGCGCCTGTCACACCGGCCGGCGCTCGTGCTTCTATCGGGCCGTGCCCGTCGGCAAAGGCGGGGCGGTCACCCTCGAGTTCCGCGATGGGCTTTCGTTCGATCCGGCGAAAGTTTACGGTAGGCACGTCTGAAAACTTGCGGCGGGCGCCTGCCCATTCGGCCGGAGACTTGCTCGCGCTATTGCTCTCTATATGAAAGTCGCGTCGATTGCCTTGCCGACGGCGCGCGCGCTTTGCTAAAAATGCGCTCCAGCGGTGTTCTGCTGCAATCGGCGCGCATCAGCGTGCTGCTAATCAATATTTGGGAGGAACAAATGGCCGATCGGATTCTAACGACGCATGTGGGAAGCCTTCCGCGCCCGCCCAAGCTTCTCGAATTGAGCCAGAAGAAAACCCTCGGCGAGAAATTCAACGAAGCCGAATTCGAAGGCGAACTTAAAAATTCCGTAGCCGAGGTCGTTCAGAAGCAGAAGGACGCCGGCGTCGATCTTATCAATGACGGCGAACTCGGCCACACCGTAGGCTGGGCGTACGATTATGGTGCCTGGTGGTCGTACATCATCCCGCGGCTCGCCGGCGTTGAGGTGGTCAACCAGGGCCTCTGGTTCACGAAGCTTTCGGCACACACCAAGACGCCCATGGCACCAAAAGACTTCATCGTCGGCGACTGGGGCGAGCGCCGCGACATGTCCAAATTCGTGGATGCCTATCTCGATCCGCAATCAGGCTGCGGATTGCCGGTTCAGTTCATGACCGAGCACAGTCCGCTGGTCAAAGGTCCGGTCAAGTACAAGGGCCAAAAGGTGATCGCGCGCGACATCGCCAACTTCAAGGCGGGGCTGAAAGCGGCTGGGCTGTCAACCGAAAGCGCGTGGATGAACGCGATCGCTCCGGCAAGCTGCGCGCGCATGCCGAACGAATATTACAAATCCGAAGAGGAATTGCTGTACGCCTGCGCTGATGCGATGCACGAAGAGTACAAGGCGATCATCGACGCTGGCTTGACCGTTCAGCTTGACGATCCGGCCATCGGCGAAAATTGGGATCAGCAAAAGAATGAGCCCAGCATCGAAGGTTATCGCCGCTACACCAAAATGCAGATCGACGCGCTCAATCACTCGATCAAGGGACTGCCGCCGGACAAAATCCGTTTCCACCTGTGCTGGGGAAGTTGGCACGGCCCGCACACCACTGACATCCCAATGAGACACCTGGTGGACCTCATGCTGGCGGTGAACTGCGACTATTACTCGTTCGAGGCCGCTAACGCCCGCCACGAGCACGAGTGGAAGATCTGGAAGAACATCAAGCTGCCCCCCGGCAAGAAAATCTTGCCCGGAGTCGTCACTCACTCGACCAACTTGATTGAAGATCCGGAACTGGTCGCCGACCGAATCATCCGCTTCGCCGAAGCCGTCGGTCGCGAGAATGTCATCGCTTCGACGGATTGCGGTCTCGGCGGGCGCGTACATCCTCTGATTGCCTGGGCGAAGCTCAAGGCGCTGTCGGAGGGCGCGGCGCTTGCTTCGAAGCAACTCTGGAAGCGCGCCGCGGCTTAAAACGGCACTAGCTCTTCCGCGTCTCGGCGCGCGCCAGCAATCGTTTGGCGCGCGCCAGATGCGGGCGATCGACCATGGATCCGCCGACGACGGCGACGCCGGCGTTTGGACTGGCGGCGAACGCATCCACGATCGCCTGTGCCTGTGCCATTGCCTCGCGCGTCGGCGTGAACGCCTGATTGATGATGGGTATCTGCGTCGGGTGGATAGCCATTTTACCCGAAAAGCCGTCCCGTCGCGCCGCACCGCATTCGCGGCGAAATGCCTCGCGGTCGCTATCGCTGAAATCGGTAAAGACAGTGTCGATCGCCGGGACCCCGGCGCTTGCCGCGCCGGCGAGGCAGAGCACGCGAGCCAATCGATAAGGGTCGAGAAGCACGCCCTCCGAGCTGCGGTTGGTTTCGGCTCCGAGATCGGCGGAAAGATCTTCCGCTCCCCAGGTCAGCGCGCTGAGCCGCTTGCTTGCGCCGGCATAGGTGCCGGCGCAGAACAGAGCCGCGGCGGTTTCCGTGGCAATCGCCATAATCTTGATATGACAGTCGGCAATTCCGTTGATCGCTTCCCGCACCGCGAGCTTGGCATCGAGGTTGGCGATTGACGCTCCGCCCTCGGCTTTCGGCAACATGACGGCATCCGGCTGTGCTGCCGCGATCACGTCGAGGTCGTCATCGATCAGGCCGGTCTGCAAGCCGTTGACGCGCACGATCAGATATGGCCGGTCGGCGGCGGCAACAGTCGCCTTGAGAAAAGCTGCCGCGCTTTGCCGAGCATGCGCCTTTCGGTCAAGTGCGATCGAGTCCTCGAGGTCGACGATCAGCGCGTCGGCGCCGCTCGTCATCGCCTTGTCGAGCTTCTTCGGACTATCCGCCGGGACGAACAAAAGAGAGCGCATGGACTTGCTTATACTCCGCGGGCGATCGCGCTCATGGTCGCTTCGCGAAGCGGCCTCCGTCAATGAGAATAATGCTGCATCTCCGGTATAGGCTGTTGATGCAGGCCCGGCGGCGTCATCCCTAGTACGGCGACAATGACAATGATGACGGCGCCCAAGCCGGCTTCAATCGCGGCATTGCGGCGGAGCCGGCTGAGCGCCTTTCGGCTTGATGCGACGCTTACGTGAATGAGACGAGGGGTCCAGACCTGCCGATTGATCGCGGCAATCGCGACCATAAGGAGAAACAAAGCGACCTTTATGAGTAGCAAGCGGCCGTAGTCCGTCTCTGTGATCGCGGGGAGGCTGCCCGCGAGGTAAAGTGCGTTGATGCAGCCCGTGACCAGAAGCACACCGACGGTGACAAGGCCGACGTTTGAAAAGCGCCTAGTAGCCGTGTACGCCACGCCAACCGAAGTTTCGTCCTGTGCGGCGGCGGCAAGCAAGAGCGCCAGAGGGAGCAGCATTCCGATCCAGGCTGCGGCGGCGATGAGGTGCACGAAATCGGCCGCCGGGTGGACAATGCCCTCGAACCCGCCCGCGCCGACTGCGTGTCCGGCGAAAGCCAGCGTCCCGACAAAACTGCCTGCCAAAACCACCGCGTAGATATCCGCCAAAAGCCTTTTGCGGGGGCGTTGAAAGGACGCTGCGAGCACCGCCGCCAAGAGACAGGCCAATATCAATCGCGCGAGCCATGCGTGGCCGAAGCCGGTTTGCAGAAGCACCGTCCAAAGCACGCCTTCGGAAAAAACATCGGCGAACGAGGTGTCACTCATCGATTGCGCGACGAGGACGAACCAAGCGGCTCCGGAGAGCAGCGCGACCGCGAGCCCGATCCAGACCAGCCAGGCAAATTGAGCCCGCAAGACGGTAGGCGAACGCGCGCCGGCTTCCGCCTTGAAGAATGCCGGTTCGGCGATGAAGACGGAAAAGAAGATCGCGCCCACCGCCGTGATGGCGGCGGCGAAATGAATAGCTCGCACGTAGATCAGCGGATCACCCATGCGAGCCTCCAGTCACGCCGAGGACGTGCGTCAGCTCACGGGCCGCCGACGGTGAAGGAGAAATTTCCCTCCGTTTTGTGCGTGTCGACCGAGAGCACATGCCAGTGAACCTGGTAACGCCCCGGCCCCGCGGCTTTAAGGCCAACGCGCATGGTGTTGCCGCTGATCTGAGGCTTGCCCTGATCAACGCGAACGCCCTTAGCGTCGGTTACCTCCACCGAGCTGAAGGCCGCCTCGAGATTTTGCGTGAAAGTAAGGGCAACCTCGTGCGGCGCCGTTGCCACTGTGCTGCCGACAAGCGGGCTAGCATGGTCGAGAAAAGCATGCGCCCGCGCTGCGCCGGCCCCTAGCGCTACGAGCAGAAGCATTACTAAGGTGATGCGCATTCGCATGGTTGGCTCCTTTAGAGTGGGGCTTTGCTCGCCGTCGATGTTCCGCCGATGAGCGGCTGGCCGAGCGTGTTTGGGAACATATCGTCCAGATAGATATGGAATTGTCCGAGCACCCCGACACCGCTGCCGCTGGCGCCGTTGACGGGAATGATGGCTTCGAGCCCGATCTGATAGGTGCTGCCGATATAAATCACGCCCGGATTGATGGTGCCGGTCGTAATGGACGGATTGCCGAGATTGTTGGCGACCGGCGTGAAGAATTGCGTCTCGACGATCGGGATCAGGTGATTGAAGAAATCAGACAGCTGAAAGTCTTTCACCTCAGATCTCAGATACGGCATGCTGTATTGCAATGACGCGCCGTAAACGAGGACCTGAGGGATGTTGAGGTTTTGCGACAGCACGTAGGAGGTAGTCGGTATCTGATAACCGATCTGTCCGGTAATCGCGAACGGGCGCGCAAATCCAAGATCGTCGGGAAGTCCGCCGAATCCCTGGCCGAAATAATAGGTCGGGGTCAGCATCGAGTAGGAGGTGCCGATGCCGGCATTCACGTTGCCGGTGCCGCCCCAGTCGACGATGAGGCCCAGGAGCATCGCGGTCTCGTGCGAAGCGTCCTTGAGCAATTGGTATTGCAGCGTGGTTTCGAGATCCCCTAATCCCTGCGCCACAGGTCCGCCCGGCGTGCGGATCTGAGACCATACGTCGCTGATACCGAAACCGAGGTCTTCGGTGATGCGTTTATCGAATTCCGCCGAGATGTCCATTTCGCTTCCGTGCGGCACCCCAGCAGTGGGAAACCAGTCGACCGTGGGAAGCGACATTTCGTCGGCGACGCACGGATCGTCGATCACGAGCGTGGCGGGAAAGAACCGGGCGCCGACGAAGCAATGCGCGAAGGCTTTGGACGGCGGTAGCGAGACCAACAAGAGTCCGATTGCGAGCGCGCACCCGTGCGTCAGAAAGCGCGACATGGCAAAATTTCCTTTCGGTCGAAGAAGCAGCTGTTAGTGCGGCGCGGGCCGTTGCGGCGGGTCCGGCGCGGCGCTCAGTGCTTGTTCATTTGCATCATTCCGCCGTGGTTCATCATCATGGTGCCGCCGGCGGGCGCCCCGGCCGCGCCGGGCGCCGAAGCGCCGATGGCGGCGATCGGAAAGTCGACTTTGACCGTTCCCGCCTTCTCGAATCGCAGCGTCGCCTCAACCGTTTTGCCGGGCTCTAGCGCATGCTTGAGATCGACGAGCATCAGGTGCAATCCGGACGGCTTGAGCGTGATCGTCTCTCCCGGCGGTATTTCAAGCCCGCCTTCCACCGGCCGCATCTTCATCACACCGTTGTCCATGCTCATGCTGTGAATTTGGCACGTGGCGCTGACATCACTTGCGATGCAGCTCAGTCGATCGGGGGCAGTTCCGCCGTTCGCGACGGTTAGGTAAGCGGCGCCTGTGGATGCAGCCTTCGGCGTCGCCCTGGCCCATGGCTGTGTGATGTGAATTGAACCGACATCGTAATCGCTCGCATGAGCGGGGACTGCGGCGAGCCCCGGCGCGATCAGCATGAGCGCTACGATCGTGGGATAAACAAATCTCTTCCGAGAAAGCCTTGTCATTGATGTACTCCGTGCCGCCTGCCGCGCAGAACGCAAATGTTTCCGAGGGCTCGGCCTTGGCGAATTGGGACGGAAAAGGGGACTGCTAGTCCCCGCACTTCAAAGCCGCGCGCTGGCGGCTCGAGTGTCAAACGCGAGGCGGGGGGCCCCGGGGACTCGCTATCGAGTGGTCGGCGATGCAAGGCGGACATTGCTTGTCGGCCGTCCACGAGATTTTGACAATTTCAAAACGCGCGGTGTGGACCAGCGCGGTCGGTGAAGCGATGACGGCGTGGTTGGCTCCCGCGAAGCAGAAGACACAATGGCTGCAAGGAGCCTGGGTCGGCGCGCCGGCCGGCAGGGCCGGCGCGACTCCGCCGTCGTGCAAGCACAGTTCGAATGCCGGCGATGTATCATAGGCAGGGGCGGCAAGCGCAAACCCGCCAAGCGCGATAAGAAGGCTTTGCGTGGCAACGGCATAAGCGACCACGATCCCGATGAAGGGTCGGCAAAACCGCTTGGGCCATCTGCCAAGTCCGCTCATGCGCAAGAGCGTATCACCGGCTCGTCAGAGCTGAAAGGCCGTTTTCCGGGTTACTTCGGCCGCATGCGCATGAAAGCCGAGCGGCGACACTCAGCGACGAGTTTGTTGTCCTGGTTGTAGGCGCGATGATGAAGCTCGACGATCCCGGCTCCGGGCCGCGATTTTGATTCGCGTTTGCCGAGGACCTCGGTGGTTGCACGCAGCGTATCGCCTTCAAATACGGGATGGGGAAATTTCACCTCGCTCATCCCCAGATTGGCGATCGTCGTGCCGACCGTGAGATCGCTCACCGACATGCCGATCATCAGTCCGAGCGTGAACAGCGAGTTCATCAACGGCTGGCCCCACTCGGTCTCTTGCTCGCAAAAATGCCGATCGATGTGGAGCGGCTGCGGATTCAACGTCATGTTGGAGAACAACATGTTGTCCATCTGCGTTACGGTCCGCGTGTAGCGGTGCTCGAACACCTCGCCGGGAATGAAGTCCTCGTAATAAAGGCCGCCGCGCTTGTGCCGTTGGGCGGTGTTGGGCGTCATGGGCGATCTCCCTGTGTTAAGCGTTCGTTTACCATAAAGATTAATCTCTCTTTACGCCCAGAATGATCGCGCCGTCCCATTAGCGCTAGGGCAGGTGGGTCATCCGCCGGTGCGATCTTTCCGTACTGTTTTCAGGCGCTGCTGCGGCGGCAAGCGGCATCTCGGGCGGTAACCTTTGCAAAGATTTATGGTGAACGATTTTTTAAGAGCCGGCCTTTAGCATCCACGGAAGCCTAGGCCAGCGTGACACAGTGAAACAATGATGGTCCGCCATTTTCTCGAAGGGATTCGCGCAGCATCTGCCGCGCAACGCGTGGAAGCCACGAGCGCTCTCGCCGGCGCTTATCTTCATTCGGACCTCTCTAAAGACGATGCGGCGGCCGCCGAGCACGCTATGCTCATGGTGCTCGACGATCCGTCCCCGCTGGTGCGGCGGGCGCTTGCCGACGCGCTGGCGGCAAGTCCGAATTCCCCCCCGGCCGTGGTCCTGGCCTTGGCCGCCGATCAGCCGCAGATATCGGGGCCGGTCTTGGCCTTATCGCCGCTTTTCGTCGATGCCGATTTGGTAGATGCGGTCGCGACCGGCCCGGAACCGGTGCAGGCGGCGATTGCGAGCCGCGCCGGGCTGCCACGGTCGGTCGCCGGCGCCATTGCCGAGGTCGGCGCCGCGAAAGCTTGCCTGGTGCTAGTGGGAAATTCTGTGGCCGAGATTGCGCCGCTCTCGATCGACCGCATGGTCGAGCGTTTCGGTGATGTTCCTGCCATCCGCGAAGCCCTGCTGGCGCGTGACGATATCGCCCCGTCCACCCGCCTCGCGCTGGTCGCAAAACTGTCGGAAACGCTGGTCGTATTCGTCGCCAAGCGGCGGTGGCTGGATGCGGCGCGCGCGCGGGTCGTTGCCCGCGAAGCCTGCGAGAAGGCGACCGTGACGGTTGCCGCCGAGACGCCCACCGCCCAGATACGGTCCCTTGTCAGCCATTTGCGTGCCAGCGGTCAACTCACCGCCGGCTTGATCCTGCGTGCTTTCCTGTCCGGTAATGTGAAGTTATTCGAAGAGGCGCTGGCCGAATTGAGCGAGATGCCGGCCAAGCGGGTCGGAACGGTTGTCCACTACGGGGGTGGCGCGAGCCTGCGCGCGTTGTTCGAGCGCGCCGGACTACCACCGTCGACTTATCCGGCTTTCAAGCAGGCCATCGAAGCCATGCGCGAAGGCGACCTGATGAGCGAACCGGGCGGGTCGGCGAGGCTCAAACGGCGAATGATCGAGCGTGTTCTCACCGGATGCGAGAAGGAGGCGCTCGACGAGTTGGCGCCGCTACTGACCTTGTTGCGCCGGTTTGCCACTGAAGCTGCCCGCGAAGAAGCCCGCCTTTTGTGCGACGATATGCTGGCCGACAATGTGGCAGGCGACGATGTGGCAGGCGACGGTGTGCCAGGCCACGATGTGCCAGGCCACGATATATTCGACGACGATCTCTTTGTGCGAGATATCGAGGCGGTGGAGCGGCCGCGGGCGGCTTAAGCCCGCAATCAATATCCGAATTGCTCGCGCAGGATTCGGTCCTCGAGGCTATGACTGGGGTCGAACAGCATATGCATGGATTTCGAGTGGTCCATGCTGATCTCAACCGAACGCACCGAGCGCACTTCGTCATGGTCGGCGACGGCGGCGACCGGACGCTTGGCCGCTTCGCGCACCTCGATGGTGACGTTGGCGCGATCCGGCAAAAGGGCGCCGTGCCAGCGGCGTGGCCGAAACGGGCTGATCGGAGTTAACGCCAGGAGCGGCGCGCCGACAGGAATGATCGGTCCCTGAACCGAAAGATTATAGGCCGTCGAGCCCGCCGGCGTGGCCAGTAATATCCCGTCGGCCACGAGTTCGCCGAGCTGCTCCTCGCCGTCGACCAGAACGCGCAGCCGCGCCGCTTGGTAGCTCTGACGAAATAACGAAACTTCGTTGATCGCCCGGTGGCGATGTATGCGGCCGCTCGCATCGCGCGCGCGCATGAGGAGGGGATGAATCACGGTAACATGAGCGGCGTTGAGCCGCTCCGCGAGTTTTTGCTCGGAAAATTCGTTCATCAGGAAGCCTACCGTGCCGCGGTGCATGCCGTAGATAGGCTTGTCAGAATTCATGAACCGCTGCAGCGTACTGAGCATGAGACCGTCGCCGCCGAGCGCCACAATTACGTCGGCACGTTCCGGCGTCACGTCGCCATAGCGGCGAACGAGGCGCCGGCGCGCACGCTGCGCCGACGCTGTGTCGCTGGCGACAAAGG
>Ga0302324_100004881_pt1 | contig 29545 bp, 28 predicted proteins | sample Palsa_T0_1_FD_201949 | JGI IMG/M metagenome (GOLD analysis project Ga0302324, IMG submission 201949) | Peat permafrost microbial communities from Stordalen Mire near Abisko, Sweden - Palsa_T0_1 | ecosystem: Environmental > Terrestrial > Soil > Palsa > Peat permafrost | place: Sweden: Abisko...
AAGGCAGACGTATCCGTATGGGGTGACCCGACAGTTCTCGATATCACTGTGCTATCGGAGTCCGACAGGCGCTTGTTTGGCGAGCAATCGGCGGCATCCGACCAGGGTCCTGGCGGCGTATTGTCTGAACCACACCCGTCCTGGTCGGCGGAACTCGAGCGCGAGTGGATTGCTCGCTACGGTGTCCGATGAAACCGGTCGCGCTGGCGTTGGTTTTTGCGTTCGCAGGAATTCCCGTGCTCGCGGGCGTTGGCGTCACCTTGGTCGAAGCGGCGAATCCGGTAGCGTGGAAAGCGTTGCTTCAGTACCCGGGTATAGGCCGGACGGTCGCCGTCTCCGCGTGGACGGGGTGCGTCGCAACGATCGTGGCTCTCGGCCTCGCGCATCTCACGGTGGGGCTCGCCGCAGCGGCTGCGCGGGCGGAGCGTTTGCGGACCTTGATACTCCCGCTCATCGCGTTGCCCCACCTCGCGCTCGCGATCGGTCTCGTGTTGGTGTTGTCACCCTCGGGACTCATTCTGCGGTTGCTGTCGCCGTGGGCCACGGGATTTCACCTTCCGCCCGATTGGCAAACGGTCCAGGACCCGTGGGGTCTCTCACTCATTCTCGGTCTGATCGTTAAGGAGACACCGTTTCTTGTATTGATGCTGCTCGGTGCGCGCGCCCAGTTTCCGGTAGACCGATTGATGCTCCAATCACGATCTCTGGGCTACGGGCCGATGAAAGCCTGGTGGGTGAGCGTGGCGCCGCTTCTGCAGCGCCGAATTCGACTGCCGCTGACAGCCGTGTTCGTGTTTGCGGTGACGAACGTCGAGATGGCGATCCCGCTCGGGCCCGCAATGCCGCCCCCGTTGGGAGTCGTAGTTTGGCAATGGTTTACCGCGAGCCGTCTCGAGCTTCGGGCCCAGGCGTTCGCGGGCTCCGTGCTTCTCCTCGTCGTCGCGCTCGGCGCCTTGGCGGCAGCCTGGGGAGGTACCTGCCTCGCGCGCTTGGTGTTGCGCGCATATGCTGAATCCGGACACCGCGAGCTTCGCGCCGAAAGGCCGTTCCGAGTACTGGCGTTACTGGTCGGGGTGCCGTTTACCTTCGCGATAAGTGCCATGGCTGCACTTGCCCTGAGAGCCGTCAGTGCAATGTGGCGTTTTCCCGCGCTGGTCGGCGATCATCTCGAGTTGCGCCTCGTGGCGCAGCTCGCGCCATCGCTGAAGATGGCGCTCGGCTCGACCGTGACGCTCGCATGCTCGACAGCGATCGCGGCGATTGCACTGGTCACGCTCATTAATGAGAGTCTTATTGACGACGTTCGCTGGCGCACACGTATCGGGGTGCTTCTGTTCGCTCCGTTGCTCCTGCCGCAGCTCGCCTTTTTGTTCGGACTCCAGTCGCTGCTCGTGCGCCTGGGACTGGACGGCACATGGGTGGCGGTGGGCTGGGAGCATACGCTGTTTGAGCTGCCTTACGTGTGGGGGCTACTCGCCGCCGCGCGCAAGCAGCTCGACTCGCGTCTGATACTGACGGCCCGAACACTAGGAGCGGGCGGCCTGCGGTCGTGGCGGGCGGTAACTCTCCCGCTGCTGCTGCGCCCGACTCTGCTGGCAGGAGCCGTGGCTTTCGGCGTCAGCGCAGCGCTCTACCTGCCGACCCTGTTTGCAGGCGGGGGGCGCGTGATGACGGTCGCCACCGAGGCGACGAGTGCTGCGTCATCGGGCAATCTGCGCTTGGCGGCCGCCTATGGCGCGGCGCAGGCGTTCGCGCCGCTGATCGCACTTCTCTTCGCGACACTCATTGGACGCGCGGCGTTCAGCGGCCGACAAGGCGTCCCGCGATGAGCCGGCTCATCCTCGAGCAAGTGACTGTATCGCTGGTGCGGCGCCCGCGCCTGCTATTTGCACCGCTGACGCTCACCGTGGAACCGGGAGTAGTGCTGTCGGTGTTGGGCGTGAGCGGAGCCGGAAAATCCTCGCTGCTCGCCCATCTAGCCGGTGCGCTGCCGCCCGCACTCGAAGCACGCGGACGGGTTCGCATGGATGGAGAAGTGCTTGACGGACAGCCGCCCGAACAACGCCGACTCGGCATCTTGTTTCAGGATGACCTGCTGTTCCCGCATCTGTCGGTCGGCGGAAACTTAAGCTTCGGCAGTCGTCTGCGCGGGACTCGAGGCGCTCGTCGGGAGGCAATCGCGCATTCGCTCGAATCGATTGGCCTGGCGGGATTCGAAGCGCGCGATCCTGCGACGCTTTCGGGCGGGCAACGTGCGCGCGTCGCGCTGCTTCGCGTGCTTCTGTCGGAGCCTCGTGCGCTGCTGATGGACGAACCCTTCGGGCAGCTCGATGCCGTTACGCGCGCCCAAACCCGCGAGCGGGTGTTCGACGAGGTGCGTCGACGCGGGCTGCCGACGCTGCTGGTTACGCACGACCGCGAGGATGTGACCGCGGCCGGCGGGCCTTCGCTCGTGCTTGAGTCCTGCCTGGAAGGTTAGGAGGCCACTCATGCTCGACACTCTTGTTCGCCCCTGGATTGACCCGCCGCTCAACACATGCGGCCGCCGCCTCGCGGCCATGGGCGTCGCGGCTGACGGCATGACGATCGCCGGTCTCGGTGTCGGACTCGGGGCGGCCGCCGCCATTGCTACTCAGCGTTTCGGTGTCGGGTTGCTATTGCTCGGGCTCTCGAGATTGTTCGATGGCCTCGACGGTGCTGTCGCGCGTAGCTCTGCGCCCACCGACCGAGGAGCATATCTCGACATTGTCTGCGACTTTACGTTCTATGCTGCGATTCCATTGGCGTTCGCGTTTTCCGATGCGGCACACAATGCGTTGCCGGCCGCAGCGCTGCTTGCGGGCTTCGCGGTGACCGGTACGTCGTTCCTCGCGTTCGCCACTCTGGCCGCAAAGCGCGGCCTGGAGACGGCTGCGCAGGGCCGAAAATCGTTCTTCTACTCGTTTGGCGTGATGGAGGGGACGGAAACCATTGCGCTCCTCGCTGCCCTGTGCGTATGGCCGCGGGAATTCGCGGCTCTCGCGTGGACGGCCGCCGGCCTGTGTGTGCTTACCGTCCTGCAACGAACTGTTCTGGCAATTCGCACATTTCGCTGAGCGGCCGCGCCGCCGCCGGTGGTCAGCGGCCTCAGTAGTTGTATTGATACCGAAGCAGCACGGTCAGCGGTTGCAAAGTGGCCACCTGCGGAACGATCGTGCCTGCCCTGTTGTACTGCGCGTAGCCCACGTAGCCGATGTCGCCGAGATTCGGTTTGGCATTGGTCAGATTATGAATGTTGAGAGACATTTCAGATCTGCCGCGCTGAATTCCGAAGCGCAGATCAGCCAGAGAATACGACGGACGGGTGGCGAGTGCGCCGCCGCCGCCGTTGAGCAGCGACATGCTGTCTCCCGTGTAGCTATAGTCGGCCTCGATGAATCCCTCGAGCTTCGATGTGACCGGTCGATTATAAACGGCGCCGAGCGAGGCGTTCCAAGCCGGAGTGCCCAGAACTCGCGAACCGGGCAACACTCCCACGATCGCCAATGCACCTGGCTCGGTGATGTCGGTCTTTTCATAACCCACGCCGAAGCGCAGTTGGAACTCCGGCGTGACCCGGCCCGTGACTTCGAATTCCGTACCGTTGATCCGTGCGGCGTTGCCGTTGACACTGAAATAGGCGCCGCACGGCAGCGCAACCTGCTGCTGCAAGTTGCTCCAATCGATGTGGAACACGGCTGCGGAGATCAGAAGGCCGGTTCGAGGCATCTGCCATTTGGTACCGAGTTCATAGCTCCAGAGCGTGTCCGACTTGAGCTGGGTGATGTCCGACACGGGCAACGTGGGCAGCGCGCAAAAAGGCAGGAACGGCTGCGCTCCACCGGCACGGAAGCCTTTCGACGCCGAGGCATACACCATCGCCGCCTCGGTAGCCTGGTACGAGAGTCCCGCTTTTGGGTCAAAACCCTGTTGCTTGCTCTCCTGCGGATCGCTCAAGGTGGGGCCGCCGTTGTTGAAACCGTCGGCGGTAAAATCACTGCTCTGCTTGAGCCAGTATCGGCGGGCGCCCAGCGTCGCTGTGAACCGGCTCCAGAATTTCCAGTACAACTCGCCGAACAAGGACATGTCGTCTTGCGCCTGCGGGTTGTAATCTGTCCAGATAAGATCGTTGGGCCAAGCGCCCACAACCGTGTTGTTCACCGTTGCCGCCGGCAGACCGTTGGCATAGGTGGGTGGGATCGAAAGCGTCGTCCGCGTGCGTGAATAGAAGGCGCCCAGGGTGCCGCTGAGGTTGTGGACCGGATCGAAGGATAGTCGCAGTTCCTCGCTCAACTGCTTGTGTCGGTGTTCCTGGTCCCAAAGGTACGGCTGACTTGGCAAACCGCTGACCTGGTAGTAAGACGCGAAGATCTGCTGCGTGCCGTAGGTGGAGTCTTCGATATCCGATGAGTGGCGGGCGAAGAAGCTCGTCGAGGAAAGCAACGACCAACCTTGGCCGCTGTATTTCAGGTCTAGCGAGGGGAGTGCCCAGTTATCGGACGCCTTTGGCTGCACGTTGAAGGCTCGGTTGAGCGTGTAGATCGGCTGAAACGCGGGTAAGGGTGCAAACGTTGCGGGAAATCCGTTGTCGGAGCTGTCTTGAAACATGACCCGTAGCCTGGCGTCGAAGTTGTCCGCGACCTTCCACAAAATCGACAACGATCCACCACCCGTGGTGATGGCTCCTTGATCACCCACGCTGCGGCGCGGCACGGTCGCGAATGGATCGGTCAAACCGGGGGACGGAGGATTCGACGGATCTGGGTACGTACGAGTCAGATAGCCCGCGTCGTGATTGATGAATAGTACGGCGCGAACGGCCAACTCCCCGGGCACGAGTACCAGGTTGCCCACGAAATGACCGCCGCCGTCGGCGCTGCCGCCGCCGGAGGTGACACCGGCCTGCACCATGTATCCGAAATCATCGGTCGTCAGATTCGGCTTTTTCGTGATCAGACGGACGTTTCCACCGAGAGAGCTCTCTCCGAACAGCGTGCCCTGCGGACCCTTCAGCACTTCGATGTCGTCCAAGTCGACGTCCCGCGGATCGACCGATCCTGGTACCGGCGTGTCATCGATATAGAATCCGGTCGCGCCCGCCGTGCCGAACAGGTTCTGACCGGCGACTCCACGGATCGCCACGGTCCGTGCGGCCGATATCCCAGTCGGGCCGCTGCCGTAGTTAAACGACAGGTTGGGCGTCTTGGTCGCATAGTCCGGGAATGACTGGATGTTGAATGCGGCGAGCGACTCGGACGTGAAGGCGGTGATGCTCGCCGGCACCTCAGCCAGAGACTCATCGCGCTTGCGAGCGGTGACGACAATCGAGTCGAGGGATTCGGCGTCGACGCCGGGCCATGCAGGGCCTGCGAGCAGCACCAACCCAAACACGAACAACCCACAGGGGGATGAAAGAAGATTATCTTCGCATCCACGCATGGTAGCGCGCCACCCACGGCAACAGGCGTCGCGGCGTGTGTGCGCGACGCCATTCTCCGGCCGCAGATTTGTTTGCTTCGGCGAGGGTGGGATAAATGTGAATCGTGCCGAACACCTTGGCGAGTCCCAAACCATGTTTCATAGCAAGAACGAACTCCGAGAGCAAATCACCTGCATGCTTGCCCACGATGGTTACACCGAGGATCCGGTCCTTGCCGGGCACGGTGAGCACCTTGACGAATCCCTCGGCCGCGCTGTCCGCAATTGCACGGTCCGATTCATGTAAATCGTACCGAGTCACTTCGTAAGGCACGTTCCCATCTTTCGCTTCCAGCTCGCTCAGTCCCACGCGTGCCACTTCAGGATCTGTGAAGGTGCTCCACGGGATGATCGAATAGTCCGCCTTGAACTTCCTAATTCCGCCGAAAAGTGCATTGACCGCGGCGTACCACGCCTGATGCCCCGCGACGTTGGTCAGTTGATAAGGACCCGCGACATCACCCGCCGCGAAAATGTTCGGATAAAGCGTCTGCAGAAAATCGTTTGTGTGAATGGTGCGGCCCGTTTCGATGCCCAGCGTTTCCAGGCCATACCCTTGGAGCCGCGCGGTGCGCCCCGTGGCGCAGATCAGCGCGTCGAATTCGACGTACGTTGAGTCACCTTGGTGCTCGATGATGAGTGTTTTGGACGGCCCTTGTCTCTCGGCGCGCAGTACCTTGCAATCAGTCAACACCCTAACGCCTTCTGCTTCGAGTCTTTCACGCACCAACGCCGAGACTTCGACGTCTTCCCGAATCAGAAGCCGAGGCAGCATCTCAATCTGCGTCACGGTGGAACCCAGCCGCGCGAAACTCTGCGCCAGCTCGCAGCCGATGGGTCCGCCGCCTAAGACCGCCAGGCGCCGTGGTGGCGATTCCAACCCAGCGAATTCCTTCCACAGGGTCTCGGACGTAACGTAGCCGACCTGCTCGAGGCCGGGCAATGATGGAACGCTGGGACTGGAGCCCGTGGCGATTACGATACTGCGCGTCGTCAGACGCCGGGTGCCGCCTTCGTTGAGAGCGACCTCAACCGTCCAAGGATCGACAATCTTGGCGTAACCTTGCATTACCTCCACGCCGAGCTTGGAGTAGCGATCCACGCTGTCATGCGGTTCGATCGCGCGGATCACCTCGTATATGCGCGCCATCACCGACCTGAAGTTGATTCGCGGCGCGGCGGGCTCGATTCCGTAGAGGTCGGCGTGCGCCATTTCATGTGCGAGCGTCGCGCTGCGGATCAGAGCCTTGCTCGGTATGCAACCGTAATTGAGGCAGTCGCCGCCCATCCTGTGAGCCTCGATCAACGTGACCTTCGCCTTCACCGTGGCCGCGATGTAGGCGCTGATCAAACCCGCGGCACCCGCACCGATCACGATGAGATTGCGATCGAAGCTACTTGGGCGTCGCCAACGGGCATAGACGCGGCGTTTCTGCAGTGCGCGAACGATTCCCCGTGCGATCAGCGGGAAGATCCCCAAAAGCGTAAACGACAGGAGCAACCTGGGCGAGGCGACATCGGAAAGATGCTGAATATGCGCGAGCTGTGTCCCCGCATTGACGTAGACGATGGTGGCCGGAAGCATGGCCAGCTGGCTGATCCAGTAAAATGTCCGGAGCCGTATAGTGGTCAGGCCCATGAGTAGATTGACCACAAAGAAGGGGAAAACGGGTACCAGGCGCATCGTGCAGAGGTAAAACATGCCGCCCGTGGCCATGCCCTCGTTGACTGCCTTTAGCCTATTCCCGAATCGGCGTTGGACGCTATCGCGCAGAAGGAAACGCGCGCTGGCAAATGCCAAGGACGCACCGATGGACGAAGCAAAGGAGACGAGCAATGTGCCCTCCGCAAGCCCGAAGATGGCGCCGGCGGCCAGGGTCATGATCGCCGCACCCGGCAATGACAATGCCGCCATAGCGACATACAGAAAAAAATAACCGGCCGCCACAAGTCCGGGTTCGTTGGCCTGCCAGACGGCGAGGCTTCCTTTGGCCTGCTTCAGAGAGTCGAGCGTGAGCCAGCGGCCTAAATCGAATGCCACAAAAAGAGCGATGGCAGCGAGAATGAGCAGAGCAAGAAACGCTTTCTTCATTATTCCTGCGGGAGCGGCAGTGTTGCGTGCATGAGCGTTCTAAGTGCGAGAGATTCTCGCCGGTGCACGCCAATATATCAGCGAACACGCTCGATCGCAGAACGATCGACGCGGACCGCCAGGCTCCGGCTCATCTCCTGAACGGCATCGACAGCAGCCAGAATAGGCGTAGATGCTCGGGCGCAGCGGGTGCGTCGGGAAGACCGATCGAACTTTGCAGCGAGGATCGATCCGGTGCGCAATAACTACCAAACAGCCAATCCCACCAAGAAACACAAAATCCAAAATTGCGGTTCGCCTCCGTCATGTGGGTCGAATGGTGAATCCGATGCATATCCTGAGTTACGAGGACGAACCGTACGCAGCGTTCCAGCCGCGACGGGAGGGATGCGTTCGCGTGATTGAACATCGCAGCCGCATTCAAAACAATCTCGAATGCGAGTACGCCGAGCGGCGGCATGCCGAAGCAGATCACCACACCCGCCTTTAGCAGCATTGAGAGCAAACTTTCGAGCGGATGAAACCGTAGCGCCGTACTCACATCCACTTCCGGGTCCGCATGATGCACGCGATGAACAAGCCACAGCCAAGGAAGCACATGAAACAACCGATGCTGCAGGTAGATCGACAAATCCAATAGAACCAGGCTCGCCGCGATTGCCTCGGAGCCCGTGACCGACAGGTGGTTGAATATCCCCATCTGCTGCCTCGCGGCCAGCATGGCAGCGCCGACTGCGCCGGCGGGAAAAATCAATCGCAGAATCAAGGTATCGATGATTCCCATTCCGAAATTGGCAGACCACCGATGCCCCGGAGAAATTCGGGCGGTGTGAGCGGCGGCCCGGCGCTCCCAAAAGATCAATATGACTGCAATTGCGGCGAATACGATCAGGCGAGCGGACGCCTCGTGGGTAGCGAATGTGTTATTGGCCATTTCTCTTGGGCTTACTCACACATTGCTGTGCCAATGAGGTCGCGATCATGCCGTGTTAGCATATCGCTTTTCCATGCGTGGCGAGTCTCAGCGCGGCCTTGGGGGGTTCGATGAACACAACGGTTCGGGAAGGTGCACGCTGGCCAGTCAAGTTGACGAGGGCTGCGTTCTTCGTCGGCATGGTTGCCATTTTCCTGCTCGTATTTGCGGGGCCCACCTACAGATTGGGGCTGCTCCCGCTCGTGCCGGCGCTGCTCGGAACAGCCCTTGGCTTTCTGTTGTTCATCATCACCTTCATCGTGGGCGCCATCGGCCTCGTCGCGGGAGGTCGGCAAGAGGTGGCGCGGTCGCGCGCTGCCGCTGCGGTCATTGCGCTTTCCTTGGTGGTCACTATCATTGCCGGAGTGTGGATATCCCGGGGAATGGGTACTGCGCCCATCCACGATGTGACGACTGACTTGAACGATCCGCCCATGTTCAAAGATACGATTCCGTTGCGTTTAGCTTCCGGAGCCAGGAACCCGGTGCAGTACCAGCGCACCCAGTCCATGCAGGGTAATACGATCAATGTGCCCGATGCGCAAAGGCGCGCTTACCCGGACATTCAACCGGTGGTGCTACCGCAGCCTCCAGCGCGCGCAGTTCAGTTGGCAGAACAGGTCGCTAGAGACATGGGTTGGACCATCGTGGCTGCCGTTCCGTCGGAAGGACGGCTCGAGGCGACTGATACGACGCTTTATTTTGGATTCAAGGATGATGTAGTGGTGCGCGCCACTGCCGAATCGACTGGCAGCCGTGTCGATGTGCGATCGGAATCGCGTGTGGGCGGAGGCGATGCCGGTACGAATGCGAAACGGGTGCGAGTATTTTTGGCGAAGCTTCGCGAGGCGTCCTTACCTTGAGCGCGCCACTGAAAGAGTTGCTGATCGGTAAAAAACTCAAGCAGAAGTTCACCGGGCGGGACGCGCGCAGCGACGCTTGCAGGTCCACGGTAAACTCTATGCCGAAGGCGTCGTGGTTTGCTTCGCTTCGCCATCGGCAGCGCCTTCTTCCATCGCCAACGTGACAAAACGTTGCAGCTTGGCAAACCGTCCGAAATGGATCATGTCTCGCGGGCTGACGTTTCCTAGCATGGGATTGGGGGTTTGCAACCACAGCTTAGTTTTCACATCGTCGAGAAAAAATTGAAATACCAAATTACAGATGTTGGCGATGTTCTCGAAATGTTCTCGAACTTCCTTGGGTACCCTGGAGTCATACCGTACGGAGCTCTTGGCGACTCCCGCGAGACGAGCAAGATCACCTGTCTCCAGCCCACTCGATCTGTAACTGATTGATACACAAGTAATTTATATAGCGATTTCTACGCATAATACCCTGTCTGGTAAATGTGCGCCGTAAGGTGCAAGTGGAGCAAGGAGGACCGGTGAGCATCGAACTCACCACGATCCGAGTCGAGTCAGATCGGCCCCAAGGTAAGATTGGCGAAAAAATCGGACTTTATTTCGCACACGCTCGATTGCCGCTGCGAGCTGTGCGTGCGCTCGTAATTATTGAGCGCGCGCAAATACGCTACGCGCGAACGCGGTATTCCGCACGCGCCGCATCCGATTTTTCAGTTACCGGGCTCAGGCGCTGGCGTTGACGATGACCGGCCCCAGGCGCGCACTAAATTGGCAGCGTTGATCGTACCGATGCCGCTTGGAAAGTCGTAGCCTGATTGCATCACCGCGGTATGGATTCCGGTCGCCTGAGGAAGTATGGAGTCGATGAAGAATCTTGCGCTTGCGATCTTGGCGGAAAGAAAGCCTGCGTCACCGGCGCCTGAAGCAAGACGCACCTGAGCGGCTGCAGCCCGCCGCGCCGTTGCGGGTCGCCGAAGTCAAAAACCCCGCGCTCCGGCATTCTCTTGCCGATAGCCATCTGGATGATTCCCAAATCATGGGCGGCCAACGTCAGGGCCGGCGGGTTGCTCTGCCCGAACAAATATCTGACCCCATAACGGGCCGTCCAGAGCCGGTGCATCTTACCGCCAATGGTCGACCACGCCTACCAAGCTACCGCGGCAGCCGTAAAGGCGACTGACGGGCTGCCCTCACGTTCGAGCGACGTCTTGAACCGCCTTGACGGCGATCGGTATGGCACCCATTCGGGGCATGCCGTTGTATGGATCGTAATCGTCGTTCCAGCTCAACAACTGATTGACGTTTGCGCCGTGGCGCCTGGGATCATAGGGAATTCCGTAGCGCGCACCGAAGCCGTGGGTCATAGCCACTACCCCCGGGCGCAGGTCCGGATCGGCTTCGACGAAGCCGATAATGGCGCCATGGCGGGTGCTCAGCTCCACCTTTGTGCCCGAAGTAAGTGACAGTCGATGCATGTCATCCGGATGCATGAAGGCAGGGTTGTAGCCTGTCTTAATGATCCCGTCTACGCGCGGCATAGAATTGGTACTGTTTTGCATACGGCGGGGGATCAAAAGGAATGGGAATGATGCATCAGACTTCCGGCGAACTCCCACGTCTTCGGCTCGAAGGCCCAGGAGCTCTTGCATCATAGCGAGGTCCGCCAGCTGTAGTCTCGCGTCACAAGCGGGATCGCGGGGCAGCACCACGCGGCGCGCTTCGTCGAAAAGCGCACCGTGCGGATACTGTTTCACGCGCGACAGCGGAATAGTAGAGCCTCTGCAAGTAACCTCATACAGCTCGTCCGTCGTCGGCTCTCGTACCATTTCGAGCTTGATAGGCGCTGTTGCTCCAAGAAAGTCGACATATTCGAGCGCCAGTCCAAGCTTTTGCGCGATTCGGTAATAGAGTTGCCAGGACTCCAGCAGATCTGAGCCCGCAGGCGGCTCAAGCAGCGCCGGTTGGTAGATTGCATAGGGCTCGGTCCAGTTGTAACCGGGATGAACCAGTCCGCTGACCTCGTTCATGTGAGAAAAAGCCGGCACCTCGAGCGGCATCTTGGTGGCGATGACGTAATCGGCCATAGCCGAGGTGGCTGAGAGTTCCACGTCGTGCATCACGAACAAGTCGAGCGCGCTCAATGCTTGGGCAGTACGCCTCTGCTCTGGCCAGGAGTACATAGCACCACCGTGACAGAAAAACGCTCGAACGCGATCCTCGTTTTTTGACAGCATCAGGTCCGGCAAGGCCCCAACTGGCATTCCCGCCGCGGTCTGCTGCAGCCCGCGGGCTTTGGTTCGCAACCCAAAACCCCAACCTTGACGTGGTGCCGACGGCTGCGCCCTCGATGCAACCGGCGGCATGAGCACGCGCGGTCGTGATACTCGATCGCCCTCGCGCGCCCAAAATCCGCGCAGCGTCTGAATACAGAGCGCAAGATAACTTGACAGCGTACCACGCGTCGCCATGCTGGGGCCCACTCCGAGCGCACTGTCGCCGCTTCGGGATTCCACCAGGATACGCGCTGCAGCCCACAGCTGATCCGTAGCGATGCCTGCGCGTGCAGCGACATAGTCCGGTGTGAAGTCCCGTGTCGCCTCCTGCAATTGCTGCAGGCCGTCGGCATTCTGCTCTACAAATTGGCGATCAACGCCGTTAAGTCGAAAAATGAGGTGGATGAGACCTGCGAGCACGGTCGGGTCTTCCCCTGGTATAAGCTGCAGATGTGCGGCGGCGCGGCGTGCGGTTTCACTGCGGCGCGGATCGATGACGATCATACGCGCGCCACGTTGCGCGAGCGCCTTCAGTTGGCGACCAGGATTCTGCGGTAGATGCTGCTTTGAAATGACGGGATTCCCACCGATCAATAGCAGCGTCTCCCATTGGTCAGGGTGAACCCTGCCCCCCTGCCATGATCCGTGCAGCGCTTGAGCGATCGAGAGGCCCGGTTGATCGATCGTCGCATTGGTGAACATCATCGGCGAGCCGATCGCCCGAACAAACGAGAGCAGCATCCCTGACACGGCTGGCTGCTCAAGCGTGGACATGCCCATGAATGCGGCGACCGAATGTGGCCCATATTGATCCAGGATCTGCGAAAGTCTGGCCGCGATCTCCTCAACAACTGCCTCGCTGGAAATTGGCACGCGTCTGCCATCCGGCAAGCGCTTGAGACTGTGTAAAAGACGATTCGGGCGCGCGAGTTGTTGCGGGATGGCGCGTCCCTTTGGACATATGAAGCCGTGATAGATGGGCGCCTCGTGGTCGCCTTCGACTTTTACCACTACGCCGTCATCGATGGTGACCAAGATCGGACAAATCGAAGGGCAGTTCCTACAGACCGATGTTTTGATTTCCATCCACACTCCTCGCCCGCTCCAATAAGCCCGCTTGGAAATCTCCGCCGGGTGGAACTATTGAAACCTGCAGGTTCAACTTATTACATTAATCGAGAACTCAAAGGTTCTAAAACCTCTCACGCTTTTTTGTACGTTCCGAGCACAGGACATCGATCTCATCGTTCAGCCTGGAAGTTCGACCTCATTGGTGGATTCGACCACCAACGCACCATCCTGATTGGTCAACCGGACCTTCACAGTTACCAATGGCACGCCCCACGCCGAATTGGGTTCCTTGGCAGTGACTTCGCCCTCGAAGAAGGTGACATCGCCTTCAAATGCAGGCCCTCGAAACACGGACTTGGCATGCCGCACGAGCCCGTCGTTACCCGCCCAATAGGCAAGATAATCGGTATTCCATGCTCCCATGGTCGCACCGTACCCATAGGCACGCGACATCCCGATCTCACCGGCCTTTGCTGCGTCCACATGCCCACGCGAGGGGCCCATCATGAGGCCATCTCGAAAGCGAGGATCAACTTTTGCCGCTTCATCGTCGAGCTCAAATCCTTTGACCCAGCCGGCGTCCTGATTGACCCAGGGATCTTTGACGCCGGCTGGCGCAACCCAACCGTAGCTGCCCCACATATTGTCAACGAACGCACGGTATTCGGTGGTGAAGGTGGCGAGGCTGTGCGGACCCAGAACGCGGCGCGGCAGCTTATCGCCAACCTTGATCTCTTCGAAATGCGGTGTGATGCCCAACCTGTTCGACAGAATCCACTCGTAGCGTATTCGATCAATGTTGCGAAGCTCCTCGCTGGTCCAGCGCTTGATATCACCTAACTGGTTATCGTACATCTTTCGTTTCTCGGCCTCGGACACGAGATAACGGATCGAGGTGGCTCGCTCCTTGGCGACGAGCGTACCGTGCTGGTTGCGATGAATGGTGTCGCCGCGGGCAAAAAGCGTCGGTCCGGCGAACTTGGTGTCGGCCACTTTGCAGTCATGGAAGCGCCGCTCCTGAAACAGTTTGTCGCCGGGACGAACGCGACAGCCGTAGAACCACCACTCCTCACCTCCAAAGATCAAGTGCGAGTCGGGGATGCGGCCGACGCAGGCGGGTTGCACGCCGTGACCGCAATCAAGACACACGGAGATAGACTGGGGCGCGACAATTCCACCGAACTTAGATTGCCGCGCGAACTCTTCGTCCCAGTGAATCGGGTTCGGATAGTCCATTGCCATCACCCAGCGCCGGATATCCGTATGCGAACAGGGGTAGTGCTGCTGGCCACCGCCAACCAATTGGCCAATGCGAGGCGTGACGTCGCTCAGGTCAAGTTCCGCTGTCGACATTTGTCGTTCCTTCTATCGATTTTCGCGCCTCGAGCAGCACAGGATTAGAATGGAAAGAGTCAGATCAGCCGATGGGCTCGAGCATCTTTGCTATCGACTCTGAAGCGATTCGGCCCGGCTTTTCCTTGCCCGCGCTAACCGTGCGATGCATGACGCGGCGTGTGTCGGTATAGGGCACGACTCTGTGCGTCATTCCAGGATTATTCCAGACGAGCAGGTCGCCTACCTGCCACTTGTGACAGTAAACAAAGTCGGGTTGGGCTGCCCACTGTTGCAGACGCCAGAGCGCGGCGCGACCGTGCGGACCAGGCCAGCCCACCAGACCGTCGGCATGGCTTCCGAGGATCAACGACTTTCGTCCATTCTCATGCGTCCAGACCAGCGGCTTAATGAGTTCAATCTCGATGTTCATGCTAGTTCCGCTATGCAGTGTTCACGATACGACCCGACCGCCATTCACCCCAATGGTCTGGCCGGTGACATATCCGCTCTCGTCCTTGACGAGCCAAGCGCAGGCATTGGCGATGTCTTCCGGCACGCCGAGGCGGCGCACGGGCATATTCGCGGTCAATTGCGCGACCGGCACCGGCAAGCGGCTGCGGTTGGCCTCGAACATGATCGTGCCCGTCACCGATCCGGGCGGGATGTTGTTGACCGTGATGCCATGGGGTCCGAGCGCTTCCGCGAGCGAGCGCGTCATGGAGATGATCGCGCCCTTCGATGCCGAGTAGTGCACCTGCACCTGGGTGCCGGTTTGCGCACTCGAGGAGGAGATGTTGACGATACGTCCCCAGTTCGCCGCCTTCATATCAGCGATCACTTCCTGCGTCACAATGAAGGTTCCGCGCACATTGACAGCAAACATCCTGTCCCAGAGCGCATCGGTGAGTTCCTCGAATGGGACGAACTCCGACATGCCCGCGTTGTTGACGAGAACAGTAATAGGCCCCAGCGCTCGGCGCAGTTTGGCGAGCGCCGCCTGAACCTGAGCGCGATGGGTGATGTCCGCGCCAAGCGCGATCGCCTTGCCGCCGGCCGCTGTGATCTCCTTAACGGTATCGGCGCAGCGCGCTTCATCGAGATCTAGCACGCCCACCGCGTGACCTTCTTTGGCGAGGCGCACACTACAGGCACGCCCGATGCCGGCGGCAGCTCCGGTGACAAGCGCCACTTTTTGCATTCGTCCCTCCTATTGTCGTTGACGTGACTGCATCAGGGCTAGTTGGCGCGTACGCCGAATCCGCGGTCTTCCTGCAGGTCGCTGAACCAGACGCCGTCGGCCGGGTACTGATCCTCATAGCTGAACCGGGCGACCGTGACGCGCTGGAGTGTCCGGGTCCCGCCCATGACCTTGCCGCGCGCGTGCTGTAAGGCGAGGTTGTCCCAAATGACGAGGTCGCCATTTTTCCATTTGTGTTCGTAGATGTTGTCCTCGGCATAGAGGTAAGACAGCAGCTCCTCGATCAATGCGTCACCTTCGGATTCCGGTACGCCAATGAGGCACGCGGTCGATTGGCCATTAACGAAGATATACGGGCGGCCTGTTCCCTTTTGTCGTTGTACGACGGCGTGCACGGCGCAGTTGTCGCCGGGAAGGGAATCCGAGAGCTTGTTGCGCCTACTCTCGTCGCGGGGTCGTATGAAGAGCGCTTTCAGGCCCTCGACGCGGTCGCGCAGCTTTTGCGGCAGGCGTTCGTAGGCGCGAAAGCCGTTAGCGAATTTCGTCCCGCTGACCCCTTCGGAGACTTCGAGCGCATGCAACGTGCCGGCAAGGAACGGCGCGGGCACATAGGGAATGTCGTGATGAAAAAGAAGCTCCAGATCCCCCAGTAGCCCGCCCTTGGCGACGTTCGAAACCAAATATTTGTCGTGCTCGCCGCGCAGCACCGGCCCGAAATTGCTGCAGAACGAAAGCTGATCCTCCATTGAGAGCTTGAGTCCGCGGACGAGAAGCAACCCCTCTCGCGCATAGAGGCGGCGCAGCTCCAGCTGGTCTTCCGCCGTCAAGCCGCGTGCGAGATCCACCCTCGCTTCGACGCCGAACGGCTCGATCCCAGTGTGCGAAATCTCAGATGCCATAGGTGCTTCTCCGATGTCTGTAGATGCTGTGCTTGACGCTATTCAGCCACTATTCCCGCGCGAATCTGATCCATCAGCTGCTTGCCGTAGGCCTGATCGAGAAAATCGGGCGTGGCGCCCGTTAGCTCCTGGCCGCCATCGCAGGCGATATTCTGGCCAGTGATCCAGGTCGATTCCGGCCCAGCGAAGAAGCGCACTGCCTTGGCGAGATCTTCGGGCTCGCCGACGCGACCCAGCGGGGTGATGGCGGCATACCGCTCCTCGGTACCCGGCACGGAGAACATGAACTCGGTAGCAGCCGAGCGCGTCAGCCCCGGTCGCACGGCGTTGACCCGGATCTTCGCGCCGCCCAGCTCTAACGCCACCAGCTTCACCAGCCGCTCGAGCCCTGCCTTGGCGGCAACATAGGCGGCGAGCCCTGTCGCCTGCTGCGTCACAGTCGTGGTCGAGATACACACGATAGAGCCGCCGTGCGGGTGCATCATGGGTGCACCGTAGCGCATGACAAGGAAGGCGCTGATCAGGTTTCGGTTGAGAACGTAGTGGAAGTGATCCTTCGTCTCCATTAGGAAGGGATAGTAGTTGTCGTCCCCACCTACGGCCGGCACCAGAATATCCAGTCGCCCTGCAATAGCGTGGGCGCGCTGCAGTGCCGCTTTGGTGGCGGCCTCATCCGAGGCGTCGCCGGCATAGATTTCGAGCCGTGCTTTCGGTACGGTCTTCAATATGTTGTCGCGCGCCTGGCGCAGGGCGTCTTCCCGCCGACCCATCAGCAGCACCGCCGCTCCGTCCCGGGCCAGAATGCGCGCAGACTCAAGGCCGATGCCGCTGCTGGCACCCGTAACGAAGGCCGTCCGTCCCACTAGTGCTGCGTTCTCCACGCCAAAACCCCCGAGAAGTCTTTGTTCGCCCCGGGAAAAGAGCGATGGTTGCCTATATACCCCGCTCTCTTCTCGCTATTGAGCATATGGTTAGTAGTGTGGCATGGGATTGTCAAGTTAAAATTAACTCCTTGTGTGGAAGCACGTGAAGTCAACGAAGAGAATTAGACGGTCCGCCGACGACGCGAAGCTCCTGATCCTGCGTTGCGATGTCGATGGCTTCGACCGTTGGTTGGCGCGCGCGCGGGACACTAAAGCTCCCGAGACTCGGCGCTTTGCTGGCAGCATGACGGCGGATCTATCGGCGGTGCGGGCCGCCTTCGAGTCGCCTTGGAGCAGCGGGCAGGTCGAAGGCCAGATCAACCGACTAAAATTATCAAGCGTCAGATGTATGGGCGAGCAAAGCTCGATGTGCTGCGTGCCCGGATCCTACATCCAAACTGAAGTGTTCCGCCGTCACACGAAGTGCGTAAGAAAATCTCTTTGCTCCACGCACCCGCAGCAGCTCGAAGTCTCTCATTTCCCGCCTAGCATTTTGTCCAGAAGTCGCTGAAGCTACGCAGCGGCGCGCTCAGTCATCCGCGCACGGATGAGCCCGAATGACACAGTGCTTGCCGCCCGCGCGCCGACAGTTGCCGAGCGCCCGGGCTTCGGCGGTGTCGACGTAGATATTCCAGTCTGTGCCCCAAATGCCGTCCTCGGCGCTGATCGCCCACGCCACGCAGGCATTCTTAGCCCAGATTTGCGATTTACAGTCGGGTGCGTGCTTGCGGCATTCTGTCAGCGCGATGGCCTCCGCCTGCTGTTGCGTGGCGGCATGCCATGAGGCTCCCCAGCTCCAATCCTTCTCCGAGAACGCCAGCGCCGTATAAGTATCTGCACCGGTACATACCCACTGGTACAGGCCTTGCGGGTCGGGTCCGCAAACCGGCGAGGCCATCACGGGGGCCGCAGGCAATGCATTGAATGTTGCCGCGAAACACAACATCACCATCAACACGCGCAGTCGACGCAGAGTTCTTCCGGCGGTAACAGCGATCCTGTTGAGCATGATACAACTCCCTTTTAGCCGATGCTGCCGAGGATAGTCACCGCAGTTGCGCGTGACTATCCCCGCAAAAGAGGGGAGTCTCCAATTACCCCGGTCGTTTCAGCTCGGGAAATAGGTCAGTTTGGTTCGGTAGATATCGCCTTTACTATCAACATGTTGCGATCATCGGGGCAGCGGAATGTGATAATCTACAAGTATGGATTTCACAGCACGCAAGGCGCGGGCCGCGCATCGGCGTCTCACGGTAGTCTTGAATCGAACCACGCTGCAACGCGTTGAACCCGATCTTCTCCCGCTATCCGGAGCCCCAGCGGTATCCCTGGTGGCGCAGCTAACCCGCGAAAGTTGGGCTGCCGCCGGTAAGTCGATTCCTGCCTATCGGCGTGAGGAAACTCCCGTGCGATTCGTACGGAATCGCACGAGGTGATCGAGCTTCCGGACGATTTCCGCGACCTGCTGATTGAGTTGGCGGATGCAGGCGCAGAGTTTGTGTTGGTGGGGGGTCATGCGGTTGCCTTTCACGGGCATCCACGAGCGACGAAGGACATGGATGTTTTGATCAGGGCCAGTACTGGCAACGCCGAGCTCGTCTATCGAGCGCTGGCGAATTTCGGAGCGCCGCTCGCAGCGTTCGAGGTGCAGGCGGCGGACTTTGCAACCTATGATGGCGTTCTGCAAATCGGGCTGCCGCCACGGCGCGTTGATATTCTGAATCGGGCCGACGGCATTACGTTTGACGAAGCCATTGCCGAGGGAGCGTGCTTGGCGCTCGACGGTAGAGCGATTCCAGTGATCGGCCGCGCCGCGCTGCTCAAGAACAAGCGCGCGGCCGGGAGGCCTCAGGATGTCGCTGACGTCGAAGCTATCGCCCCGAAGTGTGACGACACCTCGCCACACGAATAGCGGCAGGCCGGGCGTTCAAGACGGCGCGCAGCGGCCTGGCGAATCCCACTCGCACGCTTACGCGCGAGTTAGGACAGCGCAGGTATCACAGGTGGATGGTAGGTGAGCGACAGTCCGAACAGCCACAGCAGAAACAGCACCAGCGGCAAGTGTACTGCGAACTGCAGGAAGCTGAATCCAATCAGATCTCGTGCCTTGAGACCGACGATGCCCAGGAGCGGCAGCATCCAGAACGGGTTGATCAGATTCGGCAAGGCTTCAGCGGCATTGTAGACCTGCACAGCCCATCCGAGATGGGCGTGCACCTGATTTGCCGACTGCATCAGATACGGCGCTTCGATCAGCCATTTGCCGCCGCCGGAGGGTACAAAGAAGCCGAGCACCGCTGAATACACGCCCATCACCACGGGAAAACTACCCGCCGTGGCAATGTGAGTGAAAAATGCCGCCAGCTGTTGTGCCACGCTATGCTCGTCGGCAGCCTTTGCGGAGGTGAGGATAGAGGCGATTCCGCCGTAGAGCGGAAACTGGATCAGCACCCCGGTGGCACTCGGAACAGAGCGGGCAACGGCATCGAGGAACCGCCGAGGATTCCAATTCAACAGCAAACCCACTGTCAGAAACAGGAAGTTGTAGGTGTTGAGGCTGGAGATGGCAAGCGCCAGTCCCTTGCCGGATATTTCGTGTATGAGCCAGCCGGCACCGAGCGCCAGCAGCAGGAGATTCAGCACCGGACTGCGCTCGAGCCAATCCCCTGGCCGTGTCCGGGGCGGCAGCCGTGTCTGCACGACACGAGGATCTACGCCGAGTGCGTCCGCCGTGCGTGCGGTGGGTCCCGTCGGGGCCGTCAGCCAGGCGATGCCGACCGACACGACGACGAGAATCGCTGCAAGGAGCAGCGATTGCGGTAGAAAAATGGTCTCGGTGAACGGGATGACGCCCGTGGTCGCGAGCAGCGCCGGCGTCATGCTGCCGGGATTCGCCTGCAATTGCGCGGCCGAAGAAGACAACCCGAGCGCCCAGACGGCGCCCAATCCCAAATAGGCCGCCGCGCCGGCCGCACGATAGTCCATGCGCAAGACCTCGCGTCGCGCCAGCGCGCGGACCAAAAGGCCACCGAAGATCAAGCTTAGTCCCCAGTGCAGCAACGAGACCAGCGTGCTGACGAGCGCTACAAACGCCACCGCGCCGCGCCCGCTGCGCGGCAACTGCGCCAGCATCTCGGTAATGCGCGCCACAGGCGGCGACGACGCGACCACGTAACCACCAATGATGATGAAACACATCTGCATCGTGAAGGGGATCAGACTCCAGAAGCCGTCGCCAAAGGCATAGGCCGTTGCGGCTGGCGAAACCCCGATCACAACCGCCAGCAACCCCACCACGGCGACGCCGAGAGCGGCAAACACATAGGCATCCGGAAACCACCGTTCCGACCAATCGCAGCAGCGCAGCGCAATGCGGGTCAGCCAAGTTTGTTGTTCCACGCGCCCCCCTTTTTTATGGCGGAGCATATATCGCTAAACACCGCTTCGTCGAACCTTCTTTCAGAAGGACTTCCATGCATTGCGAGGGGGTATCCGATTTAGTGCCCAACTATGCGAACGGGAAAAATCGGGGCGGCGCCGTTCGAGAGGGGCCTGCATCGCTTCTTGCGCCTCGCTTTTCCGAGATATTCATCTCGATGACCCGTTCAAAAACCGTAGCCAATGCCCACGACCGAAGTCGCCATTCCATAAAGGCGGATCGCAGCGATCTCGTCAAACGCGACCCGCGTGTGAGGGGCGGTTTGCAGGTCTTTCTGAGAAATACTAACTGCGGATTTTGCGGCAGGGCAACAGAAAAGTTCAGCGACTAGATATTTAGATACTGTGCCCTGCGGTCGCAGCAGGCGCGGGTTAGTTTGTTATCGTCGCAGGCGCTGATGCGAGCCTCCCAACAACGAATCAGGTATGTAATAGGACACCCGGGCGCTTTTGCCTGGCACGTCCTGCGCGCGTTCCGTGGTAACCAGGCGCTGCTTCTCTCGGGCGCGGTCGCTTACTACACGCTGTTGTCCATCGTTCCGCTCCTGACCCTCATACTGATCGCGTTGTCCACAATCATCGACCAAGGAGCGTTGCTCGCGACTCTCGGCCGATATCTCGAATGGCTTATCCCTGGACAATCCGCGGCAGTAGTCGAGCAGCTGGGACGTTTCCTGGATCATCGAGGGGTGATCGGCTGGGTGCTACTGATGACGATGCTGTTTTTCAGTTCTCTCGCCTTCACGGTCCTGGAAAATGCGATGTCCGTCATTTTCCTGCACCGGGTCGTCAGTCGACGGCGCCACTTTTTGGTATCGGCCATCATTCCTTATTGCTTCATCGTGTTTTTGGCGTTGGGTCTGCTGTTGATCACGCTGGTGTCCGGATTGATACAGGCCATTGGCACGCAAACCATCGACTTCATCGGCGCGAGCTGGTCCCTTCATGGAGTTTCCGGCGCACTGCTTTACCTCATGGGGGTCGGCGGTGAGATTCTCATATTGACCTCCATCTACGTCGTCATGCCCGTCGGGCTGCCGTCCTGGCGACACGCCTTGATCGGAGGCATAACCGCGACAGGGTTATGGGAAATCACTCGCCGCATCTTGGTTTGGTATTTTGGGACCTTGTCCCAGGTGAGCGTGGTGTATGGATCGCTGACGGCCGCCATCGTGGTTCTAGCGAGCCTGGATTTTGCAGCGACCTTGCTGTTACTTGGCGCTCAGGTCATTGCCGAATACGAGCGTATCGGTACATCAAATGCGCATGCGGCTCCGCCAATACTGCGGATATGACGCGGCCGCTGACGACGGTGAACGCGCCTGGCTATATGCTAACGTGCTCGCGTTCAGGAGAATTACTCGTAGCGGATGGCCCCCTTCTCCGCAGCACGATCGAAAGTACGCGATCCAACAAATACCCCAATCCGAAAGCGATCAGAGCCTGAACAACGCCGCCGATCGGATCCGCGGCCCGGTGCACAAGGGCAGGCGCGAACACCAGCACAAGCGCATGAGCGATCCACACCACCATCAAAGCGCGGCCGAGGTTCAGTAGGATGATCATGGTTGCGGGGTGTCGGTTAGAACATTCCCGAAGCAAGTTTCGCCAACACGTGTACGCTGGCGTACAGACATTATTGTTGCGCCGCGATTAGGATTTCGCGAATCTAGGCCCTGTTGCGACGCAACGCCTGCGGACTCTATCGAATGAATGCCCAATTCATGCCCGTATCGGAGGAACGACAATCGCAGCGCGAACGACGCGTGCCGCGGCACATTGGCTTTATTCCGGATGGCAATCGGCGATGGGCCGTGCAAAATGGGCTTGCCAAGGAGAAGGGGTACGAGAACGGTATTGCGCCAGGAGTGGCGCTATTCGAAGCGTGTAAGACGCGCGGCATCGAGGAGGTTTCGGTCTACGGTTTCACCCAGGACAACACGCGGCGCCCCACGGCTCAGGCCAACCATTTTCGTGCTGCCTGTGTGGTCTTTGCGCGCGAGATCTCTCGGCGCGGCGCCGCCCTGCTGGTACTGGGGGACGAGCAATCCCCGCAGTTTCCCGCTGAATTGGCGGCATTTCGAACCCGTCAAGGCGAAGGCATTAAAGTCAATTTCCTCGTGAACTATGGCTGGGAGTGGGACCTCAACGGGCTCAAGGAAGGAAGCCTGCGTTCGGCCGATGTCTCGCGACTAGATCTCATTGTGCGCTGGGGAGGCGGAAGGCGCTTAAGTGGCTTTTTGCCGGTGCAATCAGTTTACGCCGACATTTTTGTGATAGATGCGCTGTGGCCTGACTTCCACCCGCAGCATCTTGAGGCAGCTTTGTCTTGGTTGGGACAACAAGATCCAACGCTGGGAGGCTGATGACGGCGCATCGGATCCGTATGCGGTCAGTGTCGGCCTTTTGGACAGCAGCCGATGCACATTGAAACGCTGTATGTGCCCCGGGCGACCCACCCTGATTCGCGTCCTCGCGACAGCACTGTTGCTGACTCTCGCGGCTTGTAGCCAATTGAGCAATGCTGGAAGACCCACTCCGAACAAGAGCTAACACGCTCAACGAGCAACGTCATCTGGCCAGTGTAATGGTGGGGCTTGAAATCGACCCGGACCTCAGGAATTTCTTAGAGACGACAAAGGCCAAATTGGAGGAACACTACGCGAAAGTCGGGCCGCTATTGGACCGCCGCTATTTCACGCAGTAAATTTCGCCTGTCGTTTGGAACCGTTTCGAATGGTGGGGTCCGCAACAATAGTCGCGTAGACTGGCCTTCCCTTGATATACGTGCCGAAAACTGGGCGCAAGGCAGCGTTTTCGCTGCCGATACCGCTCGCAAACGATGTTCCGACGACCTTGCTATCACTGGTCGTGGCCATACTCACGTCCGGATTCGCGCTGACGATCACCAGCGGGAGACGGCTGACCATTCTGCGTCTCGCGGGGGGCGCGGTGGTGATGGGTGCCGGTATTTCCACGATGCATTACATGGGAATGGCCGCAATCACGATTGTACCTGCTATCGCGTATGAGCGGTGGCTGGTGGCCTGCTCAGTTCTCATGCTGTGGGTGCATCGTTCGTCGCTCTCTGGCTGTTCCACAGTCTGCGAGAAGGCCGCTCTTTCCAGCAGTGGCTGATGCGCATGGCCGCGGCGGTGCTTATGGGGCTCGCCATCAGTGGCATGCATTACACCGGGATGGCGGCGACGCGATTCGCTGCGGGCTCGTTCTGTCAGGGTGGAGTGACTTTGCAGAACGGCTGGCTAGGTGCGACGGTGGGTGTTGTAGCAGTCGGTTTGCTGGCCATGACGCTGCTGACAGCGGTTTGCGATGCGCACTTGAAGTCCGCGGCGCGCACAAATGCACTGCGACTTGAGCGCGCCAACGAGGAACTGCAGCACCAGGCGACTCACGACGCCTTGACGTCTCTTCCGAATCGGGTGCTGCTTCTGGACCGCTTGGGACGCGAGGTCGTTCGTGGCGAACGGGGCAGTCTGCCGTTCGCGGTGTTGGTCGTGGATTTGGATCGCTTCAAGGTGGTCAACGATACGTTGGGTCACGGCGCAGGGGACCAGCTGTTGGTTGAGGTGGCTCGCCGACTGTCCATGGCGGTTCGCGCTGCGGACACCGTTGAGCGTACCGGCGGGGATGAGTTTCTGTTGCTACTCTCTGGCATCAATGAGGCCGCCGACGCGGGGGTGGTTGCGACCAAAATCGTCTCTGAACTCGATAAACCCATCAGCATCGGGGTACGGAAGTTCACACATCGGCGAGTATTGGTATCAGTGTGTATCCTGCGGATGGAGCCGATGCGGATTCGCTCGTTGCCCACGCCGACGAGGCGATGTACTTCGCAAAGCAACGCGGTCGCAATGGATTTCAATTCTTTAGTCCCGGCATGAACGTCTTTTCGCGCGAGCGGCTGAATTTCGAGAGCGATTTGCGCCGTGCCCTACCGCAGAAACAGTTCGAGTTGCACTATCAACCGAAAATGGACGTCGCGACCGACCGGGTGAACAGTGCGGAGGCACTTTTGCGCTGGCGGCATCCCAGCCGCGGCCTTATCGGCCTTTGGATTTCATTCCAATCGCGGAGGAAGCTGGGCTCATGTCTGCCATCAGCGAATGGGTGCTGAGTGAGGCGTGCCGCCAGGCGCGAGAAGTTCCTGAGGCCGCGCTCGGAGTCAGTTCGCAAGGCGATCCTTAACTTGGCTGCCAGCGAATACGCATTCTATAGAGCGAATAGTGTAAAATACCCTCAAGTCGTACAACGCATTGGCTGTCAGTACATCGGCCAAATCTGCCACGGAGGCGCACGCGCATCGTTTCTCACGATCTTGAAAGGAACGACTTATTGGCGGCTTTACCCAGGTTCGTATGGGACCGGTGGCTACCGCAGCTGGAATCGGTCGAATTGCTTCTTGGCGAAGCGCTGCACGAGTCTGGTGCGACGATGAGTCATGTGTACTTTCCGACCAGCGCCATCGTCTCGCTACTCTATGTCATGGAAAATGGAGCGGCGGCAGAAATTGCCGTCGTCGGCGACGACGGGATAGTCGGAGTTTCAGTATTTATGGGGGGCGGGTCCACTACGAGTCGCGCGGTTGTTCAAAGCGCCGGGCATGCTTTTCGACTCAAGGCGCAAAGTTTGCTGGACGAGTTCAACCGCAACGGTTCCGTTCTGCATCTGCTGCTGCGCTATACGCAAGCCCTCATCACTCAAATGGCGCAAACTGCCGTTTGCAATCGTCATCACTCATTGGACCAACAGCTGTGCCGTTGGCTGCTCCTGAGTCTGGATCGTCTCGAGGGAAGCGATCTCGTGATGACCCAGGAACTGATCGCCAACATGCTCGGCGTACGGCGCGAAGGGGTCACGGAAGCTGCGACGAAATTACAGCAGGATGGACTCATACGTTATGCGCGCGGCCACATTAGGGTATTAGATCGCGTTGGGCTGGAGAAGCGCACCTGCGAATGCTACGCAGTTGTGCGGCGGGAATACGAACGCTTACTTCCCAAGCTGGCACCGACTTGCCGCAGTTAGCGCGTGGCACGCACAAACCGCTACCGCCGGCAGGAGTAAGTACACGTCAAACTCAGCCATGAATGCAGGCCCGCTGCCCGATAATCCTGCACCGACGAGGACGGCCCTGACACGGGTCGTGGGACTTGGCGCCTCCGCTGGCGGACTTGCCGCCTTGCAACAGTTTATTTCGAACGTGCCGCCCGCGAGCGGCTTGGCGTACGTCGTCGTGCAGCACCTCGACCCGACGCATAAAGCGATGCTGACCGAGCTGCTGCAGCGGGCGACCGCGATGCCGGTGCACGAAGTGACGGAATCGACGCGAGCCGAGCCTGATATGGTCTACGTGATCCCGGCGAACACTGAACTCACTATAGTCGACGGCCGCTTGCATCTGGCGGAGCCGGCGCAACCGCGCGGAAGGCGGCTGCCGATAGACGTGTTTTTTTGCTCTCTTGCTCGCGACCAGGGTGAGCGGGCGATCGGGGTAGTGTTATCGGGTATGGGCTCAGACGGGACCATCGGTCTGCAGGCGATCAAGGGCCAGGGTGGTCTGACTCTCGCGCAAGACCCGGCATCGGCGCAGTGGGATTCCATGCCGAAGAGTGCGATCGACGCAGGCGCCTGTGACATTGTCGCCGCGGCCGCGGAGCTTCCGCGTCGCATCTTGCTGGTCGCCGCGAAACATCCCGCCGCGGCAGACAGAGCCGTGAGCACGGGCGAGGAAAACGAGCAATCGTTGAACGTGATTCTCGGTCTGTTGCGCGAGCGCAGCAAACACGATCTCACGCTTTACAAGATCAGTACGGTGAAGCGGCGCATTGAGCGACGCATGGGTGTACATGGCCTCGATACACTTGCGCGGTATGGACGATTCGTACAGGACAATCCACAGGAACTCGATCTGCTCTTCAAGGAGCTACTGATCGGCGTTACTAGTTTCTTTCGCGATCCGCCAGTCTGGCAAGAACTCAAGGACACGGTGTTGCCCGCGTTGCTGGCCCGGCGTACCCCCGAGACGCCGATGCGGGCCTGGGTCGTGGGTTGCTCGACCGGCGAGGAAGCCTACTCGCTGGCGATGGCGTTTAGGGAGGTAGCTGACACGCAGCCCAATCCCGAGGCCTGGGCACTGCAGATTTTTGCAAGCGACGTCAATGCGGATGCGATCGCCGTGGCGCGCAGGGGGCAATTCTCTGCGAAGATTGCCGTCGATGTCGCTCCGGAACGGCTCAGTCGCTTCTTCAATGCGGAGGGCGACGGGTTTCTGATCGGACAAGAAATCCGTCAAATGATCCTGTTCGCCCAGCACGACGTGATTCTCGATCCGCCGTTCACACGGCTCGACATCCTGTCCTGCCGCAATCTGATGATCTACTTCAACGCCGCGCTTCAGCAGCGCCTGCTGCCGTTGTTTCACTATGTGTTGCGTCCGGGTGGTGTACTAATGCTGGGCGGGTCCGAGACGGTCGGCCGATCGCTATCGCTGTTCACCCCGCTGGATTCGAAGTCCAGGGTATACCTGCGCAGCGGTGCGGTCACCGTCGCCGCCAATGTGGACTTTCCCGTCAATCGCAGCTTTTCATTGCGCACAACCGCGCAGGAGTCGAATGTGTCGCATCCTCTCAATCATCTAACAAACCTGCAATCGCTCGCGAACCAGGTACTGCTGCAGCAGTTCTCGCCGCCCGCGGTGCTGGTTACTGAGCAGGGCGATGTTGTCTACATCAATGGGCACATCGGCAAGTACCTGGAACCGGCGGCCGGAAAAGCCAACTGGAACATCCACGTCATGGCGCGCCCGGCAATCCGCACGCAGCTCGCAGCCGCCATGCGCCGGGCCCTGCACGAGAAGAACACCATCGAGCTGCATGGCCTCAGACTTGAGGAAGATCCGCAGTCCATGGTCGATGTGACGGTTCAGCTCCTTCGGGAGTCGCCCGGGCTCGAGGGGATGGTGATGATCGTCTTTCGCGATATCGCCATCCCGCCCCCCGCAACGCGGCGAAGACGGGCCGCCGGCTCATTCGACCCGGCGATCAGCGACGATCTGGCGCGCGCGCACGCGGAAATTCGCGCACTGAGTCAGGAGATGCACGCCTCCCAGGAGGAGCTACAGAGCGCTAACGAGGAGTTGCAATCGACCAATGAGGAGTTGCAGTCGGCCAACGAGGAGCTGACGACTTCCAAAGAAGAATCGCAGTCCATGAACGAGGAGCTACAGACGATCAACGCCGAACTGCATTCGAAGCTCGACGATTTGGCGCTGGCGCAGAGCGACATGCAGAACCTGCTCAATAGCACGGACATCGCGACGCTGTTTCTCGACAATGCACTGAACGTACGTCGGTTCACCGAGCACATCACTCGTATCGTCCAACTGCGTGACGGGGATATCGGCCGGCCGCTCAGCGACCTCGCCAGCACGCTCATCTATCCGCAACTGCATGCCGACGCCAAGGAGACCCTGCGTACCCTGGCGTTTTCAGAGAAACAGATCGCAACCACGGACGCTCACTGGTACACAGTGCGGATTATGCCCTACCGCACTGTCGCGAACGTGATCCAGGGCGTTGTAATCACCTTCGTCGACATCACTGCCGCGAAGGAACTTGAGTCACGCCTGCGCAAACCATAGCGAGGTGGAGTAAAGTCTCCCCTTGGCGGCGTTGCGGCAGGAAGGAGGAGGTACGATGTCGAGCAATTTGATCCAAGCCCAGAGCGAAGCGGACCTGCGCCTGCGCGCATTGCAGCGCTTGACAGGAAAAAATGGTTCGCATGACGCGCGGCTGAACGCGTCCGCGGCGTTTCGGGTTCTGCACGACCTCGCATCCTCGCCGTCGACCAGTGCGGCGGCGCTGGCCCTGCTCCATGAACTGCAGGTACATCAGGTCGAATTGGACCTGCAGGATGAGGAACTGCGCCGTTCTCGTGCCGAGATGGAGGCGACTTTGACTCGTCAGGTGCAGCTATACGATTTTGCACCGGTCGGCTGCTTTACCATCGATCGAAGCACCGCGCTTCGCGAACTAAACCTCGCCGCTGCGAGCATGCTCGGTTCCGAGCGGGACCAACTGTTGGGGCGGACTCTAGATTCTTTTCTCGCCCCGCAGAGCGCGCGTGCTTTGCATGCGATGCTCGGGCGTGTGAGCGATGGCGCCCCGACGAAAATCGACGCGCTGCAGCTGTCGGCGCGCGGCGGCGCCCTGCGGCGAGTGCATGCCTCAGCCAATCGCGACCCGGACGGTCAACACTTCCTAATCGCTTTTATCTACGCCGAGGAGGGAGAAAGGCCTACGGTGTGAGGTGCGCGGCAATTGAGGACGTCCTCAAGGGGAGTGTCACGGAAGTGGGGGTGTAGGGCCTAGTGATTCGGCCGTGATGCCGAAATGCTGCGCCGCCCACTTCGCATAACGGGTCATCCGTCCAATGTGCCTCCGTGGTGTGCATGCATATTAAGTGTCGACCGCAAAGACTTTATTTCGATCAATGTGGATGTAAGACAGGATGCGAATAAGCAGAGGGAGCCGCCGCCTCCCCGTGTTGCAATTCGGCGGCGTACTCTAACGCCGCGGTGCGGCGCTTGAAGCGGGCGCAGATTTTGCTGGCCTCGGACTGGGTCAAGGCGAAGAGGCGATCGCCGGAGCCTTGAGGGTTGGTGTATCGACGGTGTAGCAAACGCGACGGCGTTTTGTGGTAGCCGGCCCAATAAATTGATCGGCGGTCGAAAAATGGTCCGGCCCTTTTCTTGATGCCTATGTATGGCATCGCACAGATGAAAATCTCGATTCCGCGCACGCTCGAACTTAGACTGGAGCCGTCAGGCCTGCTCGACTCCTTGTGAATCTCGAGTCGGCAAGATGCCGATGCGCCGATTCGAGCCGATCCTGCGTAACATAACTGGAACTCATATGGCAGCTGTACCCACGACGTTTTCCGTATTTACCCTACCTGCACTA